>ERZ857801.2165-NODE-2165-length-17425-cov-19.914105_pt1 | contig 17425 bp, 19 predicted proteins | sample MGYA00519762_ERZ857801 | MGnify/ENA primary metagenome ERZ857801 (study PRJEB31778, sample SAMEA3449368) | human gut metagenome | biome: human gut; feature: human-associated habitat; material: faeces | place: United Kingdom | collected 2010/2012 ...
ATCTTATCAAATATGCAAAAAGGCTTCTGCCCAAAACAGGGCAAAAGCCTTAAAAATTATGCGATTTTTAGGTTTAGTTGCAAGCCAAGGGGGACTATTTCATCTGCCCGAAAACACGTTTTTGAAAAAAGTGTTGCAAAAGCGGTTGAACACAAAGATTTTCATATCCGATAAGCCTGAATTTTGCGGCGCAATCGGTGCGGGATTGTTTGCCGTTGACAGCGACAGATTGTTGGAAAGGCTCGAATGTAACGCCTTGAACATAAACCCGAAAAATCTTGTGATTTTAATCGGAACGAATGACATCGGCATAGGAGTTCCGACCGAGTACACCTTGAAAAATATAAAAGAAATTTTGCAAAGAACGCAGACACTTTGCTCGAACACCGCCGTAAAAAGCAGTATTCGGGCATAAAAAAAGCCTCGAAACACGAATGTTCCGAGGATGGCAGCAGGTTCAAAATTGAATCCGAATGTAATCGGATCACCGTTAAACTTGCATTTTATGTTAATCCACGAATAACTTTCTCTGATAAGTCTTAAGTCTGCTGAATAATATTCAGCCATACCTTCAAGTACGTATTCAAGAATTATGCCTTTTGAGCCTTCGCTAATGTTTTCGTTAGCGGATATAACCTTAACTCCGTTTTTTCTATTGTCCATTTTTTACGGACTTGTTCAAAATCGAATTCCATCCTTTTTGTATGTCTTATCACTTTTAGGCTTGTATGAGAATTTTAAGAAATGTTTTTTAAAATCTTTGATTTCTTAACAGTGCTTACGGTTGCCTGAATTATCGGACCGGAGAGCAAAACGGTGGCAATTGTGCAAATTCCGAATTTACCGCCGAGCAAAACGCCGATAATTACCATTATAATATCAAGAACCATTCGTACGATTTTGATTTTCCACCCGTTTTTTTCGGCAAGCGAAAATGTGACTGCTTCATATGAGCCCCTGCCGAAATCAGCGGCGGAGTAAATCCCCGTTCCGAACGAAAATATAGCAATGCCAAGCAGCATTATAACAAAATTAACCGCTTTAATATCTGTATAATGCTGAATTCTTGTGAATACATCTACGAAAAAACTGTAAATGATTTGGTAAAGAATTGTGCCGACATTGATTTGCTTTCTGTCATAGAAAAAGGCAAAAATTATCATTGCCACAGCCACAATAAGCGACGATGTGCCGATTGACATACCTGTCACATTCGTCAGCCCTTGCCACAATATCGCAAGTGTTGCGCCGCCGAAACCTGCGCCTATTGCAAGCGTAATTCCGTATGCGGATATTATTGATCCGATAACGATCATCAGCGTTTTTGTTGCATATTTTTTAAATTTCATATTATCACCTACAAAAAAATAAGACTGTAAACTCTGCTGTTGTGTTCAGAAACAGCAAAATTTATAGTCTTCATCAGCCGAGACAGCTTTATTTTTTTGATTATACACCCGAGCTTTTATGAAGTCAACGGTTATAAATATGATTTTCTGGATTCGCTCGGAGTTTTACTCATTTCAATTCGTGTTACGATTTTGATTTGAGCGGTGTCTCTCAAAAGTCTCAGTCATAAATGCCCTAAATCGTACCAAAACGGATTTAGAATTTTGAAATTTGCTGTCTCTTAGAATCTCTCAAAGACTCTCACGATATTTTAAGGCAAAGAAAAAATGCCCGAATACCGCCATAAAAAGCAGTATTCGGGCATAAAAAAGCCTCGGAACACGAATGTTCCGAGGTAATGGCAGAGGTATAAGGATTCGAACCTTAAATGACGGACTCAGAGGCTCGCAATCTTTTTTCAAAACCGCCTATTTAAGCCATTTTTTAGACTTTGCGTCTCTCAAAAATCTCTCAGAATTTTATTTTTGCTTAGAACCGCAAATTCGTATGAGGAATTGCGAACCTTACACTGAGGTGTCGAAAGAAACTCTAAATCCGCATTATTATTTACAGTAGGGTACTGCACCATTTGATGACGAAGAATATAAAAGGTCATTATTCAATCGGATTTAAGCTGAATGCAGGTCTCATATATTCTATTGAACTTCTGCTTAGACCGTATTGTGTGGCAATTTTTTCCCAATTGGAATTTACAATGCCGATAATCTCATTAGCGTATTCTATCGCTTCCTGTTCTTTAAGATTATAATATGATGCAGATTTAATGGCTAAATCAGCAGAAACTCTATTATCATTTGAATCAACATTTAATGATAATTCATCTCCGAACGGAACAGGATTTACATCATATAACGGCGACAACACCCATCCGGATTTGGTTAGAATAAATCCATGATTTCTTAAATGGTCATCCGTATTGTTAACAGCCATATTAAATACAATTCGTTTCCATAATTCAACAATATCTTGTTTAGGATTTGCTCCATATGATTTAAGAAATGAAACAATGTCTAAATAGCTGCTTCCGTCATCTGCACTTGCTCCGTCTGTTTTGCCGAGCATAGTCATTGCAGAAGAAAATATTTGTATTTATTCATCGGATTTAATTAATAATTCAGTATATAATAAAATATCTAAAACAATAAATTCAGTGCTAAATGAATTTATTAAAGAAATAATTGATCCAGCGATAATATTAAAACTAAAAAAAGAGTTAGAAATTAATTTGAATAAATTCTTAAAACAATTAATTATATTTATTAAGTTTTAATTAGAAAGCCTATACAAATCTTTTTAGAAATGTATAGGCTTTTTTACTTAATTTTCATAAATCTGCAAAAAGCAGTCAGTTACTACTAATTATAGAGTTTTATTCATTATTCCCTCCTATCGCATAGTGATTCATATGAATTTATAACACTTTCATTATATAAAGTTGTTTCAACTCGCTAAAAAGTAACACTTTTTTTAAATAAAATTATAAAAATTCAAACTTTATCTTCACAAATATATTATTTATGTAGTATATTAAAAGGACGAAAAATTTTTATAGAATTAAAGTACCAATAAATGGAAAGAGGTACTGTTATGGAAATAAATTACAAGGATGTTGGTGTACGAGTTAAACAAGAGCGAATCAATAAAAATATTACTCAAGAAAAACTTGCTGAACTTTCAGGTGTATCTGTTACCCACATGAGTAATATTGAAAATGCAAACACCAAACTGAGTTTACCTGTGCTTATAAATATTGCTAATGCATTAGATTGTGATTCAAGTATACTTTTATTTGAAAATTCTACTTCAAATTTAAATTCTTCTCTATTAATTATTTCAAATATATTATTAGACTGTACAAGTGATGAAAGAATCAGACTGTACAAGTAATGAAAGAATCATTATAATAGACACCATAAAAGCTCTTAAAAACTCTTTAAGAGAAAACAGAAAAGAGGTTTAGTTTGTGAACAGCATACAAAGGGAAATTTGTGAAAATCTTTGGAATGAATATGAACCACAACTCCGCAAAATCTGCAGAGTCAAATTAAGAAGCTGCCCAGATGAAGTTGATGATGTTATGTCAGAAGTGTCTTTAGCTTTATGCAAACAAATAGAAAAATTTGGAAAACCCGAAAAACCAAAACAATGGCTATATGCAACATTTAATAATATTATTAATTTAAAGTATCGGGAAATATATAAACAAAAGGAAAAACAAGAAAACATTGAAAACAAAGATTTCGAATTACCGTTTGAACAAAATGGTATAGAAGAAAAAATTGAAGAAATATATAACAACGAAATAAGAGATAAATTATCCACTTTTTTGTCTAATGATGAATGTATAATTATTAAGTACATATATTTTGACAGATTAAAAATGAAAGAAATTGCTGATATAATTGGTTCAACAGAATCAGCAGTAAAACAAAAACACTATCGAATTTGTAATAAATTAAGAAAGTTAGCAAAAAAATTTGAAAAGAATTATTGAAATTGCGTTCCCTTTTCAATTTACAGAACAACTTAAAATATAGAAAGGTGATATTATGGATAGATTAACACTTTTAGAAACATTAAAATCCAAATCAATGACCTTATCATTTGAAGATATTCAAGGAATTATGGATGAAGAACTTAATAAGAATCCGGAGGAAATGGATGCTGAACTGATAGACTTATGTGCGGATGTTCTAGATAATGCATATTTTGGTACTCAGGATGAAGTTATTACTTTAGAAAATAACAGCGAAGAAAATCAAGATAATGCCAAAACACATGCAAAAAGGATTAAATTCAGCAAAGTATTTTTAATTGCAGCTGTTTTCATTATAATTGCAAGTATCGCTATACCAGTAAGCGCGCGATATGTTCATAATGAAACATCTGATAAAATCGTTCAGTTTTTCAGTGACCATTTCAAAATGAATTTGCGTGAGGGTAATCAAAATGCAAATTATCATTCTAATGACAATGTTAATTTAATTAGTGAACTTGAAAATGCGGGATTTGATAAAATTATATTGCCTGCTGCTTTTTTGAATGACAACTATTCAAAAGAAGATATCAGAATTACAGAGAATGATTCTTCTTTATCAGCAGATGTCGATTTCAAACTTGATAATAATATGACAGGCTGTATTGGTATCACTAAATACAAAAGTGCTGATATAGGCGAAATGCTTGTAGGTCAGGGTGAAATTGGTAAACAATATGATTCTGCCAAGCAAATTACTATTAATGGAATGGATGTTCTTATATTTTCTTCAAGTGAACAGGCTTATATCTGCTATGTCGACAATGACATAGATTATTCAATAAGCGTTCTTAATTGTGATTTGGATAAAGGTGTTGAAATTGCCAAAACATTAGAATAATCAGGAGATTTATATGAAAAAATAATTAATTTAATAATAACAGGATGTTTAATTTTCGCTTTACTAATCCCACAAGTGGCATTTGCAGCAGTAGGAGGAGAAGAAGCAGAATGGCAAGATATTGTCTTATCAGATGAGGAATTTGAAGAAATACTTTCTAATAATCCAGACAATCAAATTACGCCATTGTCTTCAGATTTAATTAATAGACATTCCATTGCAATACAGAAGAATGGAAATTGTTTAATAATTGCTGGAACAACTTATGGCTCATCAGAAGTTTCAAAATGTGGATTTACAAAAGTTTCAATACAACGAAGAAGTAACAGCAGTGCATCTTGGAGCAATTATCAAACATATTCTGATTTGTACAACAACAGTCATCAATATATTTTATCAAAAAGCATTTCTGTCCCAAGTGGATATCAATATCGTGTTACTTGCACACACTATGCTAAGAAAAATCTTGTTTCAACACAAAAAATCAATGGTACATCTAACATACTAACCTTTTAAATGTTAACTAAACTAAACAAGGACTCTTAATTACAGAGTCCTTGTTTTTTTCTGGGTATTTTTTGACCATTTCAAAAAGTTTTCAAAAAAGTGTTACTTCTTTGTTCATTATTGCAACTACACATATGGAAGCAATGTTCAACAAATAATTAAAAAGAACATTATCTTTCAGTCGATGTTAAAAATACAAATTAAATAATTCTGGTATTAAAATTTATCAACAAAGTGATTTTATAAAATGAAACACATTGTAATTTGCAGATTATATATTAGAACAGATAAAAGCAAAAATGCGTTACACATAATCATTGGTTTTAACAACCACATTTATGAAGATGATATGTTCCATAAAGCGCTTTTAAAACAAAATCTTCTTTACAATATTTTTAACATCGACAAATATATCTGTTCTTTTATAAATCTCATTTAACAACTATATTTCTGAATATTAAACCAACTATTGAATGTTTAAATATATAATAACGAAATTAAAATTAGAGTTTAGCAGGGATTTATGAATAAAATTAAATCATTTGTTGAAAAATTCCAGATGTTTATAACAAATTTACCAAAGTTTGAAGCAACTGGAACAGAATCAATCGGCTCATTGGATCCAAAGGAAACAGCCCAGTGCTACAGAAAAGTTGGCGGCAGTTATCTTGTTGTTTACAACCTCAGCGGTACAACAAAACATAAGGCTGGATTTGTTAAGTATGCCGGTGGCGTTACATCAGCTCCTACAGCTTCTAAGACTTACAAAAATGGTTCCACTTCAGAAACCATTTATGCTGATACAGCTAAAAAAATACAATCGGCAGTCTTGATCCGCAGGAATCCTGCCAGTGTCTTGGTAAGGTTGATGGAATGTATCTTGTATGCTATAAAGTCAACGGAACATCAAACTATAAGTGTGGCTTCGCTGCATACAGTGGTGGCTGTTAATTACAATCCAATATAATCAAAAAGGTTCTGTGTGCCTATGGCATGCAGAATCTTTGCGCACATTTATATAAAAATTTTTATTTTCTTAATTTGTTGTAACAATCACATTGCAAAACAGCTCTTTAATTATATCAGAAAAAATTGATGGGAAGTGGTATAAATACATTATAAAAAACGCAATGTAAATCCATTAAAATTTTATTTGAGAGAGGTACTTTATTATGAAAAAAGCAATATCAATATTTATATCAATTATATTATTAGCTACAACAATTTTATCCGGCAGTCTGTCAGCTTTTGCCGAAAACACAACTAAATATTGGGAGCCACGTCCTAATTGTCAAGATACAATTGCCTGTGTAAACGATAAAGAATACAGCGATGATATTAAAATATCTTATAATAATGATTCAGAGCAGTTCACAATTTCATATAACGGCAAAGGTGTAGTGATAAATTGGGAATTTCCTCTTTCGGAAGAAAATAAAGACTATAAAATTGTTTCGCAAAGCAATAATACTATTTATATAAAACTTATAAATAAAAATCAAGAATTACCTTATATTAACGCTCTTGTTGATTTTGGTGAAACAACAACTTTGAAAAATAAAACAAAATCAGGTGAACAAACCAGCAAACAATCTAAAGAAAATAGAATAAACGAATCAAGCACAACAAAGGAAAAAACATCAGAAACAACAATTTCTACAACACAAAAAACAAATACAACAATTCAAAACCACACCAATACACCCATAAATAACATTCAGCCCGACTCGAATAATCAAAATACAAATAAAATAATCATCCTTGTATAATAGGTGTATGTATTTTAATAATTTTTATCATAGCAAAAAAACATAAACATTAAATTATTAAGGAACTGAAAAAGACTCAGTTCCTCTTTATTTTTATAAAAACATCAAAATCTATTTGTAACATTCCCAATATTATTTAACTCTATATTTATGACGGCGTCAGAAAGGCGGTAAGAATATGGACGAAAAAGAACTTGTTATAAGGGCTAAAAAAGGCGACATAGATGCTTTTTGTATTCTTTATGATAATTACATACGGAAACTTTTTAACTACGCATATTATAAACTCGGCAACAGTGAGGATGCTGAAGATGTTGTACAAGATTGTATGCTTACTGCTTTTGAACAGCTTGGAAAATTAAAAAATCCTAAAGCATTTTCATCATGGCTGTTTACAATACTGTATCACGGCTGTATGTCTGCAATCAAGGAACAGATAAAGCAGAGAAATACTTGTGACATTGAAGATTATGCAAATGCATTTTCATATAACAATACCGTCGATGTTGAGCGTGAAGAACTCAAACAGGCATTAAACAGATTAAGCGAGGATGACAGAAATATTGTTCTGCTTTCGGTAGTTGTCGGACTCAACAGCAAGGAAATTGCAAAGATAACAGGGTTTACTGCAGGAAATGTCCGACAGAGGCTGAGCAGAAGCTTATCCAAAATGAAACGCTATTTATCTTAAAGGAGTGTTTGCAATGAAAAATAATGATTTTGATTTTATTAAAAATAGATTTGACAGTGTAGAGCCGAGTATGCCTGACAGTCTTAATAAAGAGATATTAAGACAGAAAATTTCATCAAATGAAGAGCATAAAACGATTAAATTTGAGCAGAAAAAGAATTACTTTAAACCGATTATTTCTGCTGCCGCTTGCTTCATATTGATTGCAGGTATTGCCTTTGCAGCAAATTCAGATGTGTTTAATACTGAAAAAATTTCAGGTTTCGGCAACTATGACGAGGTTAACTCAAAAATAACCGAGCTTGAAAAAGAATCTTCCGTTTCAGAGGGTGGATGTGGTATTTTCAATACTACTTTAGTAAAAGATGAAGAGAATGTTGAAAAGCCTGATGTTGTAAAAACAGACGGCGAATATATCTACTGTGCTTATTTTGACGTAGAAGGCTATACCAACAGAAATAAGGTTTATATATATAAGATCCAGGATAACGAATCAGAATTTGTTTCAGTAATTGATAAACTTGCTTCCGATACAGACGGTGAATATTCTGATTTTTACAAAATAAACACTCTTTTTGTTTATAATAACCGTCTTGTAATTATTTTAGATAAATCAAATCCTATGTCCGCTGATAAATATAAGCGTGATTTTAACACAACGATAATAAAGATTTATGATATTTCCGATAAATCAAATCCGTCATTGATTACTGAAATTGAGCAAAGCGGAGAATATAATCAGGCAAGAATGATTAGCGGTATTCTTTATTTAACATCAGATTATAATGTTGAAACAAACGATAAGAATTATACAATTCCGTGGATTAAGCAGAATGAAGAAACAACATATGCGTCATCAAAAAACATTGTCTGCTTTGAAAATGCAAAAACCGCACAGTATGCCGTTATCAGTACGATAGATGTTGAAACGGGTGAACTCTCAAAAGGTCTGAAAGCAGTTTTGGGCGGATCTGCAAAAATATATTGTACCAAGGATTATATGTATATAAATGAATATATTGAAGGTGAAAGATACGGCGAACCTGAAAGAGATGTAACATCTGCAATGAAATTAAATTTCAAAAACGGCAAATTCACTTATGCAAGTGAAACCGAGGTAAAACAGTATTCAAATAATACTATCGACATTGGACGAGGCGATATGTATGACAGCTTTCTGTATCCTTTTGGCGAATACTATATAAGTCTTGGTCACGACGCAAATGATTTTAAAGACGAAATCATACTTTTCGATAAAAATATGAAAGAACTTGACAGCATTATTTTTGAAAATGAATGTGTTTCCGTCAATACAAATCTTCCTCGTTTTGATGAAAACACAAATACAATAACCCTTCCGGCAAATTATTATGACGAAGGAATAGAAGATTACCACTATCAAGGCGCTGTTGTATTAGAAATCACCGACAATAAAATAGAGATAAACGATAGAATTAAGGACTCCACTCATATTATAAACATTGATTATGAAAACTATTATTATTGTCCACAAATAGTTTATGATGATTGCGTTTACAGTATTTATATAAATAACAATGCACCTGATAACAAAAAGCTCAAAGTTTTTTCTTATAAATTTTAATTGGAGAACATTATGAAAAGAAAATTCACTAAAATTACAGCGTTGCTTGTAACCGTGGCACTGCTTATGGCAGTACCCACTTTGAGTGCATACGCAAATGAAGAAAATACAACTGCTGTCTTATCCGAATCCGCCGCACAAAGCACAACTAATAATATAAAGGAAAGCACGACCGTTCCCGAGGACAGGCAAACGACAGATAATCAGGAAAGCACCACACAGCCACCGACTACAGAACCTGTAAAGGAAGAAATCGAATCGATCCGATTTACGGTCGGCGAAAGCTGCAAAATCGGCGTCAAAGAGCCGTATCAGCTTTATCTTAAAAATCAGGATAACAAAACAGTTAAAGACGGCATTACCTATAAAAGCAGCAATAACAGTGTTGTGTCCGTTGACAAAAACGGAAAAATAATCGGTAAAAAAGCAGGCATTGCCAATATTACGGCTGAAACGGAAAACGGCAAAACGTCAGTCTGCAAAATCAATGTTGTAAAGGCTGCAACAGGATTAAAGCTCAATATCACATCAGCCTCTATAGGAATAAGCGAAAAAAGTGTTGATCTTGACTCAACATTGGTTGGCGGTTATTCAAGACTGAGGCAGTACAGCTCATCAAATCCAAAAATTGCATCGGTTGACGGAGACGGAATTGTTACTGGAATTAAAGAGGGTACGGCGACGATTACCTGCGTAACCTTCAACGGTATAAAAGCCACCTGCAAAATAACCGTAGGCAAAAAGCCGACAAGCATTAAGATTACAAATAAAAATAATGTAATTCAAAAAGGCTCAGATAATCACAGGATTACATATTCTCTTTCAAAGGGAGCGTATTCATACAGGCTGACCTATTCCGTTAAGGACAAAAGCATAGCAACAATTGACAGTAATGGTTATATAACAGGCCGGAAGAGAGGCAAAACTACCGTCACCGTAAAGACCTATAACGGCTTAACTGCAACGCAGAATATAACTGTCAATGATGATTCGCTTTCGCTCAATGTTAAGTCAACACAAATTGCACTCGATAATAAAAATGTAAAGAAAGTAAAATACGGCACATCTGTACAAGGCAGAAATCTTGAGGCATTTATTATAAATGGCTCAGATCATAACAGTCTTAATCAGGAATGCAAAATTAAAGCAAACAGTTCAGTTAATATAAGGAGCGGTCCGGGAACAAGCTATAGTATCGTTTCCTCTGTAAAAAACGGAACAAAGGTGACAAGAATAGCAAAGTCCGTAAAAAAAGCTAACGGATACACATGGGATAAAATTGTTTTAAGCAATAAAAAGGAAGGTTATATTGCAAGCAAATATCTTGTACTTGTTAAAGATAATACGCCTGTCAAGAAAACATTATTTATGGATTTTGCTATACACGGCTTTGAAGATGAGTATTACCGTGACGGACAGGTGCTTGTAAATGAGGCAAACGCACTAATTGAATACTTTTCAGTTCATACAGCACAACTGAAAAACTATACACTCGTCATTGTTCCCTGTGCAAATCCCGACGGCGTGATTGCAGGAACAAATAATCAGCGTGCCTGCAATACCGCTTTCGGAAGATGCACGGCAAACCACATTGATATAAACAGGGATTGGGGCAGCTTCAGGGCAGTCGAAACACGAGCACTGCGTGATTTTATAAAGCAGTGCAAGCCGACATTTTACCTCAATATACATGGCTGGCTTAACGAAACGCTCGGCGACAGCAACTTAAACGCAATTATCAGTAAGGAGCTTGGGCTTGCAAAGAAGATGAATAATAATTATCCGTCAAACTACGCAATAGGTTGGGTACATAAGAATCTTAAAATTCCTGCAACACTTGTTGAATATAAGTCATCGTCGTCCGTTTCCACGCAGAAAGATATAAAAATGATTAAAGCAATCATTAATTCAAACGGTAAAGCACCTGCTTCAGCGAATTCATCAACAAATAAATTCCCAACACCTGCAAACTGGAAAAATGGTTCAACTCCCGAGCCTGTTTACAATGTGAGCAATTTAGCCGAAAAATCTGATTCTCTTAAGGCAAAAGCATCTGCAAAATGTTACAGAAAATCGGGCAATTCCTATGTAATCGTATATAATTACGGCAGTAAAAATCATAAAGCAGGCTTTGTGAAATATGCAGGAGGAATAAAAAAAGCACCGACCGACAGTAAAACATATAAAAATAAATCGTCATCTCAGGCAGTTTATGCCGATACAGCAAAAAAGACTAAAATCGGCAGCCTTGATTCTAATGAACGCTGTGTCTGCCTTGGAAAAATTGACGGAATGTATCTCGTGCTTTATAATGTAACAGGTACGAATAAGCAAAAAAGTGGTTTCGTTTCTTATAACGGTGGTTGTTGATTAACTCCTTAGAATACATCATCCTTTCTGTTGTATATCTTAAATTGGGCACTTCACTTCACCTATCCTGATGACAGGAGCCACCTTCCACCGAGTGAGCATAATACTCCCTTGGCGGAAGGGTTTACTTTTTGGCTTACTGCATTTTCAGTTTGTAAAGCAGACTGCTCTTACCGCCATGCTTTCTGTATCTCTGTTCAGTAACAATAAATCCCTCTTTTCTTAAATCCTTCAAAGCTCTCCGAACTGTTGATTCAGAGAGCTTTAATTCTTTTGCAATGGTCGGAATAGAGGGCCAGCATTCACCGTCTTTGTTTGCCCGGTCATAAAGGTAGATATTAAGTGGTTGAAATCCTCGGCTGATATATTCGTACCGAAAGCGGAATTCAACATATTAAGTAGTTCGTTGTCGTCCTTTGCCTGTTCAAAACAATCAACAAGTTTTGAAATGAAATCATTATCAGACTTCTCAACATCATAAAAGGCACAAGCGTAAACCGCCTGTGCCTTTTTACCTACAATGCTTTTTAGTTTTCGCTTTGAGCATTCTTTGGATATACCGGTCATTACATCTTCAATGTGCTGTAGTTTTGCTTTTTCTTCTGCCGACATACTTTGAACAATAGATTGCTGTACTTGATCAGTATCTATTTCAATAGAATCCATATTACCGATAATACTCATATACGCAATTAAAGGAATAAGCAAAAACCCAATAACCGAACCAATAATGACACCAATAACTTTCCTTGCATTTTTATCGCTTGCTACTGCTGATGTAATTTTAGCAACTGTTGCGGCACTTACTGCCACATAAACACCTCCCTTATAAAAAAACCAATTGAATTCAATTGGTTTTTTAATCTTTAATTAGACAAACTATTACTGCTTTCTGGCTCTTGTAATTTATCTTTCAAAAAATCAATTATATTATTAATTTTTGCAAGATTAAAAATCGGAACAAAAACGCCCATTTTTATTCTTTTACTTTCTGATGCTTCATTAAGAATATCTTTAATTTCTTTTTGTACCAGTTCTACTTGTCCCTTATCCCATTCAGTTTGATTATCTAAAAACACTCCCAAATCAAGCAAAGTGTTTCCGATATAATTTATTGCTTCGGGATTAGAATTGAAATTTGATAACAGGTTTATATAATCAGAAATTTTTTCATGTGATTTTTGAGGCATATCATTAAACGCCATCATTACTTTTGCATGAATTAAATTGAGTTCATCATCAACAGAAACTCTTATTGTATTCAAACTTTGCTTTCCAGCTTTGGTTAAAGTGATTTTGTTTTGATCCACATCTATTATTCCATACTTCAAAAATTCTGCAACTATTAACTGAAACTCTATATCAGGAACACAAAATTGAGGCTCATGGTCTAAAAACAATGCATGATTTAATGCATAATGTATTAGATCAATGTTACTTTGAACCAACAAAATTGGACCAAAGATTGAAAATATTTGTGACCATGTTAGAGAAACTGGTATTGTTATATTTTTGTAATCAGCCCAATGCGAAAAGCCTATAAATGTTCGAGTTTCATTCCAAGGGAACTTCATAATTTGATTTTTTTGCTCATTTAATTCCCTTTCTTTGTCAAGTTGAGATTTTATTTTATCATTTTCAATTCTCAAATCATTTATTTGATTTAACAAATCAGAATTCTCATAAGATGCTACTCTTTCCCAACCAGGTCTTGGATAGTTATTGATAGCATTGAATAATGCAGTAACAACTTCGGCAGATAGTTCAGAAGGATTCTCCCAACTAAAATAACTCACCAATCTATGATCCATTACTTTATTTCTGAATTCATTAAGTTTCTGTATGGCATCTGGTTTAATATCTGATTTACTAACTGGAAGAGAATCAGGTTTGCTATGAATGCATGCAATTACTGGAATTTTTTTCTCTACTGCATAATCAAATTCTTTTTCAGTATAACTGATACCATTATCATCCTGCGTTCCATATCGATTTCCTATAATGATAATATAGTAATCCGTTTCATCAAGAAGTCCTTTAATATAATTAAATTGTTCATCGTTGGCTGCGACAAAATACTCCATTCCAACAGGAATATGTCCCATTTTAAGAACGCTCTTTAAAATCGCCTGTCTTTCTAACTGTAAATCAGAATATGTTGAACTAATAAAAATTTGATATCGTTTCATAATTATCTCCTAAAATTATCACTGATTTATTTGTATTATATCGCTATTATGAATATTTGTCTATTGATATTTTATCTTCCTCCTGCTTTACCAAACATAATTTGCTTGAATTCAGGTGCGATTACTTGAAGTAAGTAGCGCTCATTACCACAACGGAATAAACAAGTGCCTCGTTCGGGATAACGAATTCTCTCGAATTCAGACTCTTCAATTTGCAGTACATCCATATATACCTTTGGCTCAACACTTCCTGCATTAAACAAAAATTGATGTGTCGGAATTGAGAAAAGCGGCTTTGTATATTCCTTAACGCCCTCAATTAAAAAGTCGTCAATATTCTGACTCGCAAGAATAACCGAGCTTTCCTTTTTACGAACACGCTTTGATGCATTTCGTATGTACTCAATAGCCGTCATATTAGTGAGAAATAGGTACAGTTCATCAATAGCAGCAACAGTATTACCTTTACCGAGCAATTCATTTGTCATATACGAAAGAACATTGAAAAGCATTGCATCCTTAAGTCTGCGATTGGTATCCATCAAGCCTTTAATGCCAAAGCAAAGGAAAGTATCATCAATAATATTTGTGTGACCGTTGAAATATGTTGACTCTGTACCTACGCACATAGAATGAAGTCCAAGACAAAGTTCTTGTAATGTTTCTTCACGATAAATATTCTTTTGATTATGTTGATAGCCCTTGTCAAGAAGATTAACTCTCGAAATCACAAGCTCATATACCATTTTAAGTTCGGTCATCTCTTTCATATCCTCACCACCTTTCGTTTTAGGTTGTGGTGATGTTAACTCTGTTTGAATTTGAATTCAAGTTATTTTTTCATCTGCAAGGGGTCTTGACAGAAAATTATGAATTTGCTAATATGAAAACGGAGAGAAAATTCAATAAAACTATGATGAACCTATATGCATTTTTATTTTGAGATGCGTATAGGTTTTTTATTTTTATTTTTAAAAAGGGGAATGAAAAATGTTATATCAAAAAATTCCAAGCGGAAGATTTTGGATTATGCCAAATGACTTTTTTGAAAAATATAAATTGAACAGTCGTGACTTTATGGTCTATTGTTTTTTGGTTTCTAAAAAAGATAAAAAAGGAAAAAGTTATTGGTCAATAAGAAGAATGGCTGAGCAATGCAATATGAGTTACGAAAGTGTAAGACGGGCAATAAAATCTCTTGAGGATCAATGCTTGATTGATGTAGAACACTGCTCGGTTAATGGTAAAAAAAATTCAAATATTTATACTGTGCATCGGTTGATTTGATTTTGCTTTCTACTTTTGCATTTTTGATGCATAAACAATATAAAAGCCTGGAATGAAAAGAGTGAATGAAAAAAACGATGATTTTTTAATGAAAATCTGCGGCTTTTGGATCGATTTTTAGGCGGATTTCAAGCCGTCGATTTTAAAGCAGGATAAAGGGGTATGATTTTCGGGCATTGAAATGCCCGAAAACGCCGTCCGGCAAAGCCTGTCGGCTTTTCGATTCGTAATACTTTTGCGTATGATTCCAAATTCGTATGCAGTTAGGGGTGTTTTTCGCAGAAAATCAAGGTTTTTGAGTATTCACGGAAAGGAGTGCGTATGATGAACAAAACGAAAGCGGAAATTGAGCAAATGGCGAGTTTCATTTGCCGTGAAAAAGGACAGTATATGTTCAACAAAAAAGAAATTGGAATCATTACCGGGTTATGCAAAGACAAGGTTGCGGAGCTCTGCGAGAACATTCCTGCAGCCTGCGACAGCAGAGTTAAGTTATATTTCATCAAAGATGTATTAAATTATCTCTACAATTCCTGACGAAATATATAAATTCAACTCGGCATACAGGTCAAAATCTCACAAAAAATGTGTATCTTTTTTGTCAGGTATTGGTCTGGCTATTTGCAAAACTGTGTGGTAGTGTTGGTGTTGCCAAAAGGCAAAATAATTACTATACGGAGGTAAATTATGTACGAATTATACGACAAAAACGGTAACCAAATCGGCTACCGAATGACAAAAAGAATTAAAAATGAAGATGGAAAATACGATGTGTTAACTGCTCGATCAAAGACGAGTGAAAAGGATTGCCGAAAGAAACTTGATGACATGGTCAAGGAGTATTATCAACTCCAAGAAAAGAAAAAGAGTGGCGGTGTCTTCTCTGAAATGAAATTAAAAGACTATGCCGACAACTGGTATCACCTTAACATTGAGAAAGCGAACTGCACGCAAAAGAACAAATACATGTACAAAAACATCGTCTATAATCACATCATTGAACACCTCGGTTCGATAAAGTTATGCAACTTGACTGAGGATGATTGCCAAAGATTCATAAACGAATATGCAGGATGGAGTAAGGCATTCGCATCAAAGGTGCGCATGGTGTTAAGGCGTATACTTACAAAGGCTGAAAAGCAGGAACTCATCAAAACCAATGTGGCAAAGGATATTGTTCTGCCGACTGTGTACGAGAACAAGCACAGACCAATCACGGATGATGAACGCCGAATGATACTTGAAACCATACCAAAGCACTATGCCGGAACAATGGTGCTTACAATGTTATGCTGCGGACTTCGACCGATAGAAATCCGAAGAATGAAGTGGGATTGGATAGATTTTGAAAACGCAATTCTGACAGTCGGCAAATCCAAAACGGAAGCAGGAACAGGACGAAAGATACCAATTCCGCCTGTACTTTTAGATGCATTAAAGGAACATAAAGCAAAAGAACTCAACAATGAATATGTATTCGTAAAGTACGAAAAGCACACACGCATGGATGACAATGCCTTCTATCAAAGCTGGAAAAACTTCGTAAAAGAAATGGACTTAGCAAATGGAGCTCACCTATATCGCAATCAAGTAAAGAACTCAATCATAGCACCTGACTTCGAGCCATACCTACTTCGCCACACTTTCTGCACCGACTGTCAAGCAGCCGGAGTACCAATCAATGTGGCAAAAGAATGGATGGGGCACTCTGACATATCGGTAACCGCAAAAATCTACACGCATATGGTAGACGAAGTGTTCGAGCAGAACAGAGCAAGAATGGCTCAATATGCAGTAACCAAATCTCAACAAGTTGAGAGTTCGACCGCAAAAAAGTGATGTGTAAAAAAGAAAAGGATAGTCGAGAAATAAACTCGGCTATCCATCAATTTCTTCAACAACATTTATTATATCAAGACCATTTTGTTTTGCATAATCAACAGTATATGCCGTGCCACCCTCACGCTTTGTAAGAAAGCAAATGCAAGCAGAACTACAATCAACAAGGTGTCTGTTTCTCTTTTGCATACATCCGTTATAGTAATGAGGAGCAAGGACCTTCACTTTATCGGCTCTCAATTTAATATCATTATACACATCAATATCTTGTTGCTTCCAATATTTTGTTTGATTTTCACATGGCAACTAAACCTAAAAATCGTATAAATTTTAAGGCTTTTGCCCTGTTTTGGGCAGAAGCCTTTTTGCATATTTGATAAGAT
>ERZ857801.2166-NODE-2166-length-17423-cov-5.967008_pt1 | contig 17423 bp, 14 predicted proteins | sample MGYA00519762_ERZ857801 | MGnify/ENA primary metagenome ERZ857801 (study PRJEB31778, sample SAMEA3449368) | human gut metagenome | biome: human gut; feature: human-associated habitat; material: faeces | place: United Kingdom | collected 2010/2012 ...
CCTGCTCGGCCTGCTGGCTGATGGACATATTTTTATGGATGATGCCGATGCCGCCCTCCCGGGCGATGGCGATGGCCATGCGGTACTCGGTGACGGTATCCATGGCGGCGCTGATCAGGGGAATGTTCAGCCGGATCTTCTTCGTCAGCTGGGTGTGCAGGTCCACGTCGGCGGGCAGCACGTCGCTGGCCGCGGGGATCAGCAGCACATCGTCAAAGGTGAGGCCCTGCTTGACGAACTTCTGGGCGGCGTCCTGATTGACCATAAGCTACAACTCCTTTTCCTTCTCCGCCCCGCGGGAGCCGCGGGGCCTGTCGTCACAAAAATGTGTATTCGATATTCCATTGTACCCCGGGGCACAGGGGTTGTCAAGGAAGCACTTCACCAAAAATCAGGGCCGCCTCAAAGCGGGATTTGCCTCCTTCGTCCATCCCCTGGACGAAGTGGGCGCCGTCCTGCTCCTTTGTCCAGAGAAGCAGCTCCTCTCCGGGGCGGCACTCGGCCAGATAGCCGATCTGCATGGAGGACAGGAACCGGTCGGGGCCCAGGCGCTCCATCTCCAGGGCGTCGCAGGCGAAGTCGGCGTACCGGGTGTTGTTCACATGGCCGTTCAGGTCGGTGTCGCTGTAGCGCAGCTTCCGCCGCCCGGCCAGCTCCAGGTCCTGAGGCAGGCGGAGCTTGGAGAGCTTCTTGCTCTTGCACAGCTCCCCGCCGCCGGTGCCGTCCAGCTCGTGCACGGTGGCAAGACGGATGATCTGCCGGGTGTCCAGGCTGGCCAGCACCCAGGCGGAGACGCACTCGCCCACCGGTTCTCCGTCCACAAACAGGTCGTAGTCCCGGTACATGGTGGCCCCCTTGTCCCCCCGGTGCCAGGTGCGGATGGTGAGGGGCTCCTCCCACCGCAGGGGGCGGCGGAGCTGGTACCACACCCGGGTGAGCATCCAGAAGGCGTGATAGCCGTCGGTGGTCATAGCCCGGCCGAAGCCCCCGTGCTCGGCGGCCTGGGTGGCCGCCTCCTGAATGTGGCCCAGCAGGGCGGAAGCCTTGCAGTAGCCGTTCCCGTCCACGTCCCGGGAGTCGATGGGCAGGGTCATCTCATAGGAGAGGCTCATTTGGACTCCTTTCCCCGCAGCAGCAGCGTGGTCTTGCAGCAGATGTCGTCCAGATCGTCGGCGGTGGCGGCGGGAATGCGCATCTGGGCCCCGCAGTCCCGGCACTGCAGGTCCACCGAGCTGTAGTTCACCTGAAAGGTCCAGTTCTTGGAGCCGCAGGTGCAGGAGATGCCGCCCCGGGCGGCAATGTCCCGGATCTCAGACAAAACCTCCTCCATGATCAGGGGGTCCAGGAAAGGGGGCTTCTCCTCGTCCTCGGTCTGGCCGGAGCTGTCGGGGGACTCCAGCTTGTCAATGGCCCGCTCCAGCCGGGCGGTGGCGGCGTACACCGGGCCCTCCTCGCCCACATAGCAGCAGTCCAGGCCGGAGGCGGCGCAGGAGAAGGCCAGGGCCTTTTCCCGCAGAAAGGCGTGGGAGGGGCAGGAGACCAGGTGGTCCCGGCCGCAGGCCACGCAGGGAACGGTCAGGTTGACCCGCTGGGGCATGAACTCCACGGTCAGCTCCGACTTGCCGCAGGGGCACTTGATGTGGGCCGGGGCGGCGGCCAGGGCGAATACGTCCTTTTCCACGATCACCGACTGGCGGCAGCGGGGGCAGATATAGGCAAGAAAGCGCGACTTCTCATGTGTCATGGGCGTTCCTCCAGTTTTCTTGTGCGCGGTTAGGGCCGGGGCGGCGGGCCGTCCCGGCGCAAGGGATATTATACCGCAGATTTCTGCCGTTGACCAGTGGGTTTTTCGCACCACGGGGCGCTCAGGCGCATAGTCTGGGACAGATTTTGGAACCAATGGAGGGAAGCATCCATGTCTCAGACCTATCAGATCCAATATTTTTTGGGGGCCAACTCGCCCCAGGGCTTTTATTCGCTGTACGACCAGCTGCTGCCCCCGGAGACGGCCAACGCCATTTACATTATCAAGGGCGGTCCGGGCTGCGGCAAGTCCACCCTCATGCGCCAGGTGGCGGCCCAGGCCGCCCAGGCGGGGGAGACGGCGGAGTACATCCTGTGTTCCGGGGACCCGGATTCCCTGGACGGGGTGGTGCTGCCCCGGCTGAAGGCGGCCCTGGTGGACGGCACGGCCCCCCACGTCATAGAGCCCAAGTATCCCGGTGTGGTGGAGCAGTACGTCAACCTGGGCGTTTGCTATGACCGGGAGGGGCTCCAAGCGGTGCGGGAGGAGCTCCAGGGCTGCATGAGGGGCTACAAGGAGCACTACCAGCGGGCCTACCGCTGCCTGGGGGCGGCCGCTGAGATTCGGGAGGACGTGCGGGACACCCTGATGACGGAGGAGCTGGAGGCGAAGCTGGCCAAGCGGGCCCGGGGTATTTTGAGCCGGGAGCTGAAGCCCAGAAAGACCGGCGAGGCGGGGGCGGTGAAGCAGCGCTTCCTGGGGGCGGTGACCCATAAGGGGGGTCTGACCCTCTACGGCACCGCGGCCGCCCAGTGCACCCGGATCTATGAGCTGTCCGACCGGTACGGCCTGGCCCACCCGCTGCTGGCCCGGCTGCTCTCCGGGGCGGTGCTGGGGGGCTATGACGTGGTGGCCTGCCCCGATCACATGGCTCCGGAGCGGCTGGCCCACCTGCTGGTGCCCGAGGCGGGGCTGGCCTTTGTCACCTCCACTCCGGCCCAGCCCTACCCGGGGCGGGCCTGCCGCCGCCTGCGGCTGGAGGCTATGGCGGATCAGGACCTGCTCCGCCGCTGCCGGCCCCGGCTGCGCTTCGCCCTAAAAGTGTCCGCCGCCCTGGTGGAGGAGGCGGTGGACTCTCTGGCCCAGGCCAAGGCTATGCACGACGAGCTGGAGGGGCTCTACCACCCCTATGTGGATTTCGGGCGGGGAGCGCTGGAGGGGGAGCGGATCGCCGGAGAGGTCCTGGCGCTGGCGTAGACCGGAAAAATGCCGTTGCTTTTGCACCGCTGTTCGGCACAAAAGTCCGCCCTTCGCTTGCCGGAAGCCTTGCACAGCAGGCCTTCCGGGGCGTTTGATCCCATTCGAGGCGGGCGGCTGCCCCCTCGAGTTCCACCGCCCCAACTTGAGCGGATTCATCCCAACAGAGGCTTTTTGACAAACTGGGAGGCCCGGCATTTCAATGCCGGGCCTCTGTCTTTGAGAATTTCTGAGTGAGGGGGAGTGACGCCATTCAGGGGCGGGCGCAGCAAGCCGCCCCTCTGCCGGAAAACGCGCGGGGGCGGGCCGGGGGAGCGCACGTCCAGGGAGAGCCGCTTCCGGGCGGTGCCGTCAGAGCGCCTTCCTGAGGGCGCTCCAGAGGGGCCTGCGGTTTATGAGCGCGACTGCCGCGAAGCAGAGGCACGACCACATGGGCAGGCAGGGGACCTCCCGCTCCATAAGGACGCATTGGATGCACAGCAGGAGAACGCAGGGGAGGAGGCGATGGAGCGCCCAATGAATCCGCAGCATGGAGCGGGTGTGGAGGGCCCGCACTGTAAAGATCAGAATATAGCTGAACAGGGTGGAGACGGCCGCGCCCATAGAGCCCCAGAGCGGAATCAGAAAAAAATTCCCCGCCAGATTGCAGGCGGCGCCAAGCATGGTTGTGACAAGGGTGGCTGTGCTGCGCTGTTCCACCATATAGATGGAGGACAGAAAGGAGCCCAGACAGGCGAAGGTGGTGGCCAAAGTGAGCACCGGCACATACCGCCACGCCTCATAGTACTCCGGAGCCGCCAGCAGGCGGGTGGACAGCCGCGCCGTGAGGATGACCCCGGAGGCGGTCACAAAGGCGATGGCCGAGTAGACGGCATACACATTGGAGAAAAAACGCTCCTTCTCTGCCTTCGGCTGCTCCGCCAGCGCGGAGAGCTGCCATGCGGACGTGAAAATGCCGGCGACATTCATCAAAATATTGGGAACTTTGTTGGACACCGCGTAAATGCCGGTGGCGGCGCTGCCGATCAGCAGGGCGATCAAATACCGGTCCGAGATGTTGATGATCCAGCTGCAAAGGGTGCTGGGCACCAGCGGCGCGCTGTACCGGAGCATCCGTCCGGCTTCCGGCCGGGAGAGGGACGACAGACGCAGATATCTCCACTCTTTCGCGGCAGAAAACACAAATACCGCGGCAATTCCGTCGGCCAGTACGTTGGCCAGCACATAGCCGGCGGCCCCCATGGGGAAGACCGCCAGCAGCAAAATATTAAGCAGGATTGTCAGAACCGTGCGGAGGATGCCGTCCAGCGCAAAGAGACGGACATGGCCCAGCGCGCGTGCGAATTGGTTGCAGATCGAGTGGAAATTGGCCGCCAGCACATAGAGCAGAACCAGCCGCACATATCCGGAGAGAAACGTCAGCTGGTCCAGGAGGGGGGAGGCCAGGGCCAGAACGAAGAAACCGGCCAGCGTCACCAGAATGCCGGTGGTAAAAACGCTGGCCTTGTTGGAGCTGCGCTCCAGCCCGTATCGGATCACTCCGTTGGCGATTCCGACGGAGGCAATGGGGATGATCAGGTTTCCGGTCTGGATCAGCAGGTCGGTGATTCCGTATTCGGCGCTGGAGAGGACGCGGGTGTAGAAAGGGGTGAGCAGAAAGGTAAGAAACCGGGCGCCGAATGTGCTGATGCCAAACAAAACGGTGTTGGAGATCAAATTCCGATAGAGATTCAAGGGTTCAGCCTCCCAGGGGCCACTTTCCGGCAAGTTTGTGCGGGACGTTTCCCACAGATTGCTTTATGCTACCTCCGATTCTTAAACCATGGATAAACCAGAGATAAACAATTTTTGTGCCGGTTTCAGCGAAAAAGAGCCCTCTAAGCCATACGAAACAGCCTAGGCCTTGTTTGAAAAATGTCAACATGTCCGAACAGCGAGTTTTTTTCCGTCATACTGCGTTGATTTTCCTTGCGATACACAAAGTATTGCTGCGTCAAATCGCCTTATCTGACGAAAAAATCCCTCGCCGTCGGGCATATTTTCAATTTCCAAAAACAAGGCCCAGAGGGTTCTTGCTTCGGATGCCGGACCGGCTCAGCCGGCCAGCGCCACCTCCTGACCGGAGCCGTCGGTGCCGGCGGCGGTCAGGCGGTCCACGGTGTACCAGGCGGCGGTGCTGTTGTGGTCGCCCAAGTTCTCATACACTTGGATGGAGACGCTGCCGTCCTCGTTGGTCTGAGCGGCGGAGGTCAGATTTTGGTTGTCCTGTGCGCTGTTGTTTTCCTGATAGAAGCGCAAGGCCAGGTCGGCCAACTCCTGGTTGCTGTAAAACTGGAATGTGTCGGACCCCTGCTCAGAGACGTAGGTGAGGTGCTCTGTGGCGCCGTCCGCCCAATCCAGGGTGACCGTGTCCCCATTGCGGCTCACGGTGCAGGAACTGGTGTTGTCCGCCGCGCCCATGGAAAAGACGGCCTCTGTTCCGGCTATGGAGTATGTAAATCCCACGCCGGTTCCATCCTCCAGACCGGCCGTCCGGCCTGTGGCGCCGCCCTCGTCAAAGAAGTAATACTGTCCGCCGTCAGACAGCCAGGTGCCGGGCGTGAACGCGGCATCCTCAGTGGGCGAAGCCGAGGGCGTTTCCGAAGATGTGCTGCCCGAGGCGGCGGGCGGCTGTGCGGACGCGGACGAAGACGAATCGGAGCCTGAGCTGCCGCAGGCGGCCAGTAGCATCATAAGGGAAGCCGCCAGACAGGCAATGCCCGCAATGTGCCGTTTTTTCAGCATGAGAATCACCACTCTTTTTCATGATGCCCTGTTATAGCATCAGACCGGTTCCCTGTCAACAGAGTTTCATCATCCTTCATAAAACAGAAAGAATTTGTTCACAGTTGTTTCATGTTTGAATCACATGCCGCAAAAATCATGCGTATATGGAGCGCTGCATTCCCTGGGATTCTCCATATTTTCAGGCTGTCGAAAAAGCCCTCCTGCAAGGAGTTCCGCCGTCCGCAGACGGCGGAATAAAATTTAATCCTGTCATTTCCGAGAACATGCGCCTCGGAAATGACACCTCTCACGAAATTTTGACCGACAATTTCGCAAGAAATCGAGGTCAAAATTTCGTGCAGCCCCATTCGAAAAAGTGGCTTTTGCCACTTTTTCGACGGTCTCTCCATATTTTATTTGCAGTTTAAAAACAGCAAAGAAAAATGTGTTATGATACCAGATGCAAGAAGGAGGCGGTGGGAATGACCATCAAAAAACGCCTGTTCTGCTCCAATATTCTGATGATTGCAGTCCCCGCGGCCATTGCGGCTTTGATCGGACTGGTGTGCCTGGGTCTGCTCTGGTTTATCCTACACGGCGGAGGGGGCATGCACCTGGAGGATGGGGAGGACTTTTCCCGGCTCGGACGGAGCGTCACCAGGCAGCTTCAGGGCTGTCTGGCCGACGACCCGGACACATGGACCGGCCGGATGGGGGGGCTGGAATCCATGACGGAGTCCGGGGTGCTCCGCATCGTCGTGGTGCGGGACGGCATCCCTGCATACGCCGCGGGTGAGGAGCGGCCGGGCGACAGCCGGCTGGCCCAGGCCGCGGACGGCGTCGGTGAGACCGAGGTGCTCGTCTCGGCCGGGGAGCGAAGCATTTACCGGACCAGCGGAGAATACCAAGGCGGCACCTGGGCCCTGTATCTGTTCGGGACCAGTCAGGGCCGTCTGGACAGTGGGCTGAGAGTCGCGCTTGCGCTGGCGGCCATCGGGGTGATTTTTGTGGTGTTTCTCACCGTCCTGATGACCAACCGCTTTCTCACCCGGTTTGTGGTCCGCAAGATCGAAGAGCCCCTTGACCTGCTGAGCGAAGGGGCCCGCAGGCTGGGGGAGGGCGATCTGGACTTCCGGATCGCCTATACCGGGAAGGACGAGTTTGCGCCGGTGTGCGGCGCGTTTAACGAGATGGCCGCCCGGCTGAAAGAATCGGTGGAGCGCACCCGCCGGGACGAGGAGAGCCGGAAGGAGCTGCTGGCGGGCATCTCCCACGACCTGCGCTCCCCTCTGACCTCCATCCGGGCCTATGTGGAGGGCCTGCTGGACGGAGTGGCCCAGACCGAGGAGAGCAAGCAGCGGTACCTGCGCACCATCCGCACCAAGGCGGAGGACATCGACCGGCTGGTGTCTCAGCTCTTTCTCTACTCCAAGCTGGACCTGGAGGGGGCCCCCATGGAGATGCGCCCCATCCGCCTGGACGAGTTTGTCGCCGGATTTGTGGAGGAGGCCGCCCTGGACAGCCGGACACGCGGGCTGGAGATCACGGCGGAGCAGCTGGCCCCGGTGACCGTCTCCGCCGACCCTGAACAGCTGCGCCGGGTGCTCTCCAACATTCTGGAAAACAGCATCAACTATAAGGCCAAGGAGACGGGACGCCTCCGGATCACGCTGGAGGAGAGCGGCCGCCTGACCCTGGCCGATGACGGCCCGGGAGTGCCGGAGGAGGCCCTGCCCAAGCTGTTCGACGTCTTTTACCGCAGCGACCCGGCCCGGAAAAACCCCGCCGGGGGCAGCGGCCTGGGACTGGCCATCGCCGCCAAGGCGGTGCAGGGCATGGGCTGGACCATCCGGGCCCGCAGCGGCCCACACGGGGGACTGGCCATTGAGATCACACTTTCAAAGGAGGAAGCCTGCAATGCAGAAAATCCTGATCGTTGAGGATGACGGAGACATCGCCGCTATCGAGCGGGATTACCTGGAGCTGAACAACTATCAGGTGGAGATCGCCGCGGACGGACTTGCGGGACTGGAGCGGGGGCTCCATGGGGACTTTGACCTGATCCTGCTGGACCTGATGCTGCCGGGCATGGATGGGTTCTCCGTCTGCCGCCGTCTGCGGGAGGAGACCGACATTCCCATCCTCATGGTGACCGCCCGGCGGGAGGACATTGACAAGATCCGGGGCCTGGGTCTGGGGGCGGACGACTACATCGAAAAGCCCTTTTCCCCCAGTGTCCTGGTGGCCCGGGTCCGTGCCCACCTGGCCCGGTACCAGCGCCTGACCGGCGGGCAGCAGAGGGCGAAGCCGGAGCTTCAGGTGGGCGGCGTGCGCCTGAACACGGAGACCCGGCGGGTCTTTGTGGACGGACGGGAGGTGGAACTGAAAAACCGAGAATATGAGCTGCTCTGTTTTTTGATGCTCCATCTGGACATGGTGTTCAGCCGGGAGGAGCTGTACGAAAGGATCTGGGGGTTGGAGGCCATGGGGGACAACGCCACCGTGGCGGTCCATATCAATCGGATTCGGGAAAAGATCGAGCCGGACCCCAGCCGCCCCCGGTATATTCAGACGGTGTGGGGCGCGGGCTACCGGTTTAAAGGACAATGACAGGGAAGAAGGCAAGTGGAAATGTGGCTCCTTTTTGCAGCCGGCTCCGCATTTTTTGCGGGCGTAACGGCAGTTTTGGCCAAGTGCGGCATCCAAAAGACGGACTCCACGGTGGCCACCGCGATCCGAACCATCGTCGTTCTGATCTTTGCATGGATGATGGTATTTTTGGTGGGGTCCCAGGAGCAGATTCAAACCATAGACCGGACGACGCTCTTGTTTCTGATCCTGTCCGGCCTGGCCACCGGCGCTTCCTGGCTGTGCTATTTTAGGGCGCTTCAAATCGGCGACATCAACAAGGTAGTGCCCATCGACAAATCCAGCACCGTGCTCACCATCCTGCTGGCGTTCCTCCTGCTGGGAGAGCCCATCGGCCTGTTCCAGGGGATCGGGGTGGTGCTGATCGGCGCGGGCACCTTCCTGATGATCGAGAAGAAGCAGCAGAAAGGCCCACGCGGGGGCTCTGGGAAGGGCTGGATGCTCTGCGCCTTCGGCTCCGCTATGTTTGCCAGCCTCACCGCCATTCTGGGCAAGGTGGGTATCCAGGGGGTGGAGTCCAACCTGGGGACCGCCATCCGTACCGGGGTGGTGCTGGTCATGGCCTGGGTCATGGTGCTGGTGACGGGAAAGACCAGAGAAGTGCGGCAGGTGCCCGGGCGGGAGCTGGCCATGATCTGTCTGTCCGGCGTCGCCACCGGCGCCTCCTGGCTGTGCTATTACCATGCCCTTCAGGACGGCCCCGCCAGCGTGGTGGCCCCCATCGACAAGCTGAGCATTCTGGTCACTGTGGCCTTCTCCTACCTGGTGTTCCATGAGCGGCTGACCCGCCGCTCCGGCCTTGGGCTGGCCCTGATCGTGGCCGGGACGCTGGCCATGCTGATATGATGAGGCAAGCGGCGGGGCTGGGCCCGCCGCTTTTGTCTCAATTCATTCATAAAGATGCCTCCTTGGTCTGAAGACGGAATTTGTCGGCAATTTGCCCCGCCTTTAAATATGATGACAATATACCCCAGGAAAATGAGAAAACCATGAGGATCAAATGAGGTTTTTTCACCGGATTCTCATTTTTCTCCGTTAAGATAGAGCGCATATCAATCAAGAAGGTGAACGCGTATGCGTGTTTTGGTGATTGAAGACGATGCGGCGCTGAATGGCATCCTGGCCAAACGTCTGGCGGAGGAGGGGCACTCCGTGGATTGCTGCTTTGACGGTCGGGACGGCCTGGACTATGCGGAGGCGGCGGACTATGACTGCATCGTCCTGGACTGGATGCTCCCCAAAATGGACGGGCTGACGCTGCTGCGCAGGCTGCGGGGCGGGGGAAACCACGCCAACGTCCTGCTGCTCACGGCCAAGGATTCCATCGAGGACCGGGTGGCCGGGCTGGACGCCGGGGCGGACGACTATCTGGTGAAGCCCTTCTCCTTTGACGAGCTGTTGGCCCGGGTCCGGGCCCTGCTCCGCCGCCAGAGCGAGGTGCGAAGCCCTGTATTAAAGCTGGATGATCTGGTGATGGACACGGCCAGCAAAACCGTCCAGCGGGGCGGGAAAAAGCTGCTGCTGACCTCCAAGGAGTACGCCCTGCTGGAGTATTTGCTGCGCCACCAGGGGCAGACCCTGACCCGCTCCCAGATCTCCGACCACGTCTGGAACTTCGACTTTGACTACGACTCCAATATTGTGGACGTGTACATCCGGTACCTGCGCAACAAGGTGGACAAGTCCTTTCCCAACAAGCTGATCCACACCGTCCGGGGCTTTGGCTATGTGATGAGGTGCGGCGATGCGTAAGGTATCCATCCGCATTCAAATCATGCTCTGGTACACCCTGCTCACGGCGATCTTGCTGGCGGTATCCCTGCCGGTCCTGTACGGCGCCATGGCGGGGTCCCTGCGGCGGGACCAGGAGGCGTACCTCCGCTCGGCGGCGGGCCAGCTGGCCTCTCACATCGAGTGGGAGGACGGGGACTTGAAGCTCCTCAACGACTTGGACCTGCCTGCCGGGACCCAGTATCTGCTCACCACGGAATCGGGCGGCAGAGTGGTGTCCAGCGAAAACGCCTGGGCGGGCGCGCCTTCCTTTCGGCCGGACGAAGTCTATCTGGCGTCCAACGGGAACGGGGACCAGCTCTACCTGGATCAGGAGTTGGAGCTGGAAGGGGGAGAAAAAATCCGGATCCGGGTCTCCCGCTCCAACGGCACGGTGGAGCGGTCCCTGGACCAGCTCCAACTGGTGATGCTGCTGGCCGTCCCCGCTTTTCTGGCGCTGGCAGTCTTCGGCAGCTACTTCCTGGCCAAGCTGGCCCTGCGTCCCATCGACCGCATTACCGAAACGGCGGTATCTCTGGGGGCCGGGAATCTGTCCCAGCGGATTACAGGCATCGAGAGCCGGGACGAGGTGGGGCGGCTGGCGGGGGCCTTTAACGGGATGCTGGCCCGCCTGGAGGACTCCTTCCAGCGGGAGAAGCAGTTCACCTCGGACGCCTCCCATGAGCTGCGCACCCCGGTCTCCGTCATCATGGCCTATGCGGAAAACCTGGCCGCCCATGTCCCCGACCGGGAGACGGTGGAGCAGGCATCCGCCATTCTGACGGAGAGCCGGAGAATGCACAGCATCATCGCCCAGCTGCTGGCCCTGACCCGGGGCTATGAGGGAAAATACCGCCTGGAGCGGGAGAACATTTTTCTGCGGGATATGGTATCTGACGTACTGGCTGAACTGACAGAAGAAGCGGCGGCAAACGAGATCGACCTGGTCGAACAGGTGCCGGCCCGCATTCAGCTCTCCGCCGACCAGAGCCTGATGACCCAGCTGCTGCTGAACCTGGTTGAGAACGGGATCAAGTACGGAAAGAAAGGCGGCACCGTCGCGGTCAGCGCGCTGGAGCAGGACGGGCATATCCTTCTGACCATCCAGGACGACGGCATCGGGATCGGGGAAAAGGACCTGCCCCATATTTTTGACCGCTTTTACCGGGCGGATCAGGCCCGGGACCGCAGCGGCTCCGGGCTGGGGCTCTCCATCGTCAAATGGATCGTGGAGCTCCACGGCTGGACCATCCAGGCGGCCAGCGAACTGGGGAGAGGCGCCCGATTTACGATCCAAATATGAGGTGACAAAGACAGACGGCACTCGGTTTTCTCCGAGTGCCGTCTGTCTTTTATCATCAATGCCTCCGACGCCCTGTGTGATGCTGAACAACGGGCGGCTGCACAGGTTTCTGTTTCTCGGGCAGGAGCGTCAGAACCGCCAGAACAATGGCACTCACACAGAGTACCAGCAGGAGTTTTGAGGAAATCGTATTGCCGGAAAAGTTCATCATGGGATTGTACCAATCCAGGACGGCAAAGGTGAGAAAACAAAGTGAGAGAATGATGACCAGATTTGAAAGGATGGTTCGGATTTTCATGCTGTGGTCTCCTCCTTCGGTTCACAGATACAAATGCAGTCCGAGATGGTTTTGGATGGCTTATAGGAGTGGTTGACGTACTGATCTTCCAGGGTCATAAAGACCGTGTGGCCGCCGTCCATGTTGTAGGCCGCGGTGCAGCCCAGATCCTCAAAGACCTGCGCCAGCTCCGGGAGGCTCATTCCCCTGGAGTACCCGGACTGCCGTCCGTCCACCACCACAAAGCAGTAGTGCCCCGGCTCATAGTAACCCAGCGCGGTGCGGGGGTGGATCTTCTTGATATAGTCCCAGGTGTCAAAGGTTTTCAGGGCCTTTCCCCTTTCATCCAGCAGGCGGGGACCAAAGATCCAGGTCTGGAGGATTCCCTGCTCCAGCGCCGCCTCTGGGTCAAACTGATTGGGGCCGTATGTGACCATGGTCCCGTCCTGGTAGAGCACGCAGATGTCCTGGGTGGTGGGGTTATTGCGGTACACCGTCCCGTTGCGCACCAGCAGGCCGTTGCAGTGGCTCCGGTTGAAGCAGTAGGAGTCCCCGTTCATAGCCAGGATCGCGCCCACGCGGCGGCTCATGGTATCCAGATGCTCCCGGTAACCGTCGGGGTTATATTCTCCCCCGGCAAATTCAGTCTGAAAGGAGCTCAAATCCGCCAGATAGACGTCCGCCACATAGTAGGTTACGGTGTCGCTGCCGCTGCCCTGGGTGTGCCGGGAGATCTCCACGGAGAGGTTGGGGCTGGAATAAGTGGAATAGGTAGAGACCACGGTATCGGTAAAGTGCTCCGCAAACTTCTCCCGGAGGGTGAGCGGCTCAGCCGGTTGAGACACCGTCTCGGAGGAAGCTGTGTCCTGTTGGTGGGCGGATGGCTGAATGTTGTTCTGCACCTGAGGCAGCGGGGCGGAAGCTCCGCTCAGTCCCCGGATGGGCGCCTCATACAGAAGGTAGTAGTTGCCGAAGACCAGAAGGGCCGATGCCAGAATATCCGCCGCCAGAAACAGGGCAATGGACCGGCGGCCTCTGGCGGCCGGAGCAGGTTTCTTATGCGTGTACATGGATCGTGCGCTCCTCTTTTATGGGTTTCTTTTTCCGGAAGATCACCAGCGTCTGGACGGAAAAGCTGACTGCAAACAGGGTCATCTCGGTGATCAGCTTGGCGGCCGGCGCCGGCAGGCCCAGGGCGGTCAGACCGTGAAGCAGGACGCTGTTGGCGGTCAGAATCCCGGCGGCCAGCAGGACATACTGGGGCAGGTCCTGGGAGACCTGTCCGCCCCCGTGTAAAGACCAGATATTTGTTGAGCGAGTAGTTGAAGCAGGCGCTGACCAGCCGGGCGGCGATGTTGCTGCCCACAAGCCCCCAGGCCAGGGAGCGGGTGCCCCATGCAAACAGCAGGAACAGCAGGTAGTCCAGCAGAAAGCTGGCCAGAGAACTGGATGCGAATTTCAGCGCTGTTTTGCAGTGGGCCAATGCCTTTTCCATAAAAATCCCTCCTTTTGCTCCCAGTATACCGGCCTTCCATGAGATGAAAGTGAGAGAAAAATGAGTTTTTCTCATCATCCAGGACATAGAAGGCCGGCCCGGAGTCCTGAGTGGGCTCCGGGCCGGCGGGTCTGGCATTGTTCAGAAACAGGTGGGCGTCAGATATCCGGAATCCGCATTCCGGGGCCGAAGGAAGCGCTCCAGGCCAAAGGCGCACAGGCGCTCCGTCAGGACGGTGCCGGCAGACGCCAGCAGGACCACAGGGACTGTTCCGGGGAGAAGAGACGGCAGGGACAGGACAGCGTGAAACAGCAGGACGGCACAGAAAAATCCGACGGAGGCGGTGAGGAACAGGAAGCCCCGCAGAGAGGTCAGCGGGAGACAGGATTTCAGAAGTGCATCCACCTCCACCGCGCCGATGACCAGGTAGAGGGCCAGGGGGATCTGGCCGGCGGGGAGTCCCAGGACTCCGCCGCCCAGCAGCAGAACCGCCGATGCCAGCAGAATCGCCACAGCATTGGGCAGGGAGCGGCGCAGCACACAGGGCAGGAACCGCCCTGTAAGCGCTCTCCCATCGGGGACAAAGGACTGGAAGAAGGCGGGATACCCCTCGATAAACAGGTCGATCAGGGTCACCTGGATGGGGATGAGGGGGAAGGGGAGATCGGCCAGCACACAGAACAGGGAGAGCAGGATGGAGTAGATGGTCTTGACGAAGAACACCCCCGCCACCCGGGTCATGTTGTTGACCACCCGGCGGCCCTCCAGCAGGATGTTGGGCAGGACGGTGAAATCGGAGTCCAGCAGCACCACCTGGGCCGCCTGCTGGGCCGCCTGGCTGCCGTGGGCCATGGCGATGGAACAGTCGGCCTTCCGCATGGCCAGGATGTCGTTCACTCCGTCCCCGGTCATGGCTACCCGGTGGCCCTGGTCCTGAAAGGCCTGGACCAGCTGGCGCTTCTGCTCCGGGGAGACCCGGCCGAACACGGTGTATTGCTGGGCGGCCCGGAGCAGCTCGTCTTCGGTGTTCACCTGGCTCATGTCCACCCAGGAGGCGTCCTCCAGTCCGGCCTGGGCCGCCACGGCGGCAGCCGCCGCCGGGTGGTCGCCGGAGATGACCTTGATGCGGACCCCCTCCCGCCGGAAGTAGTCCAGGGTGTGGGCGACCCCGGGGCGGATGGGGTCGGAGAGGACCAGGGCGGCCAGAGCCGTCATTTCCGGGAGCGGGCCATCCGGATCGACGGGACAAGAGGTGGAAGCGATCATCAGCACCCGTTTGCCCCGCCGGATCTCCGCGCTCAGCTCCTCCGGAAGGCGCGTGCCGGTCATGCGGTCGGGCGCGCCCACCGCCAGAGTGCCCAGCTCCGGGAAGGTCACAGCGCTCCACTTCCGCTGGGAGGAGAAGGGAATTTTTCCGGTGGGCGTCTGGGGAATGTCCCGGTTGGGAAAGCAGGCCCGCATGGCCTGGAAAGTGGCGTTGTTGTCGTCAATGTGGGTCAGAAAGGCCCCCATCCAATCCGCCAGGGGAATGGGCAGGTCCTTTGTCAGCTGTACCACCTGCTCCACCCGCATGTCTCCCTGGGTGAGGGTGCCGGTCTTGTCCAGGCACAGCACGTCCACATGGGCCAGGCTCTCCAGGGAGAACAGGTTCTGCACCAGCACCCGGGATTTGGCCAGCTTGGCCACTCCCACCGCCAGACTGACGGTGATCAGCAGCACCAGCCCCTTGGGGAGCATCCCCAGCAGCCCGGTTGCGGTGGTGGTCACCGCGCCGAACAGCGGCGTCCCCCGCAGGACGTACGCCTGGAAAAACAGAAGCAGACCCAGGGGCGGGATCAGAAAGCCGGTGAACCGGGTTACCTGACCCATGGAGGTCAGCAGCTCCGAGTGATCGGGTACGACCGCCCTGGCCTCCTGGGTGAGGCGGGTGGCGTAGTTGTCCACCCCGACCCGCTCCACCCGGGCCATGCAGGCCCCGGAGACCACCACACTCCCGGAGAGCAGCTCCTCCCCAGGGGTTTTCCCCACCGGGACGGACTCCCCGGTGAGCAGGGACTCGTCGGTCTCGATCTCGCCGTCCAGGACCAGGGCGTCTGCCGGAATCTGTACCCCCCGCTCCAGCGTGAGCACGTCCCCCAGCACCAGCTCCTCCACCGGAAGCTCCCGTATTTCACCATCCCGCAGGACGCGGGCCTTTGGGGCGGTCAGCACGGCGATCTGCTCCACCAGCTTCTTGGCGTGGAGCTCCTGGACAATTCCAATGGCGGTGTTCAGGGCGATGATCAGGATAAACAGCAGGTTGGACCACGCCCCCACCAGGGCCAGGGCGGCGGCGATGAGGACATTGAACAGGTTGAACAGGGTGCATACATTTTCCCGGATGATCTGACCGGTGGACTTCGTGATGGGAGGGGGCGGGGTGTTGCCGCCCCCCATCTCCCGCAGGCGGCGGGCCTCCGCCTCGGTCAGACCGTGATATTGTGCGTTCATTTTCATCTGATTCGCCTCCTGACGGCTTTTGCAGGGACAATATACCGCCGGGGGCTAAACAGTTTTTAAACTGGAGATAACAATTTCTGAAAACAGGGCCCAACAGCTTTTTTGTTGAATGGCCACAAAGCGGCACATGAAAAAACAGGGAAGATATACGAAAATTTGAAATCTTAACGAGTTTTAAGGTTTAGAATGCGGTGAGTTAAGGTTCATCCCCTATACTGACAATCAGAAACACCGGTGTCCAGACCGCCGCTGCCGGTCTGAGAAAAAGGATAGGGGAAACGTGTATGTACCTTGCACTTCTCGGTTTTGGTATGATCGTGGTCTTTATGGCCCTGATCATGGCCAAAAAGCTCAGTCCATTCACCTCACTGATCTTGATTCCCATTGTGTTCGGCCTGCTGGCCGGCTATGGCTGGGATACTCTGGAGTATGCCGCCAACGGCATTATCAATGTAGCCAGCACCTTCGCCATGATGACCTTCGCCATCCTCTACTTTGGCGTCATGCTCACTGCGGGCATGTTCGACCCCATGGTGGATGCGGTGGTCTCCTGGTGTAAGGGCGACCCCCTGAAGGTTCTGGTGGGCACCACGGTGCTGGCCGCCTTCGTCTCTCTGGACGGCGACGGCACCACCACCGTCATGATCTGCTGCACCGCCATGCTCCCCATCTATGAGCGGCTGCATATCAAAAAGATCTATCTGGCCACCCTCATTATTTTGCAGAACTGCATTATGAACCTGATTCCCTGGGGCGGCCCCACCGCCCGGGTCATGTCGGTGATGAATCTGGACGCCGGCGAGATCCTGGCCCCTCTGGTGCCCGGTATGATTTTAGGCGCTCTTTACTCTGTGGGAGTCGGTTACTACTTGGGCCTGAAGGAGCGCAAACGCCTGGGCGTCACTAAAAATGTGGAAATAGAAGTCGCCAAGGTGGAGCTCTCTGCGGAAGAGCGTGCCTGGAAGCGCCCCAAAATGATCTTTGTCAACCTGATCCTCACCGCGGCCATCATTGTGGCCCTGGTCATGGGCCTGGCCTCTTCTGAGATCCTGTTCGGCGTTGGTACCGCCATCGCCCTGTGGTCAACTATCCCAACCAGAAGACCCAGCGGCAGGTGATCAGCTCGGTGGCCCCCGACATGATCAACGTGGTTATGATGGTGCTGGGCGCCGGCGTGCTTATGGGCGTGCTGGACGGTCCCGAGGGCGCGGGCATGTCCAATGCTATCGCGGAGTTCCTGGTCTCTATCATCCCCGAATCTCTGGGCAACTACTTCGCCGTCATCATCGCGATCATCAGCGCTCCCGGTACTTACCTGCTCAACAACGACGCCTTCTACTACGGGGTGCTGCCCCCGCTGGCCGCCACGGCCCAGGCCTACGGCTTTACCGACCTGCAGATCGGCTTCGCCGCTCTGATGGGACAGGCCTTCCACTTCCTGAGCCCTCTGGTCCCCTTCATCTACCTGCTGATGGACAAGACCGAGATCACGCTGGCCCAGTATCAGGGCTACATCTTCAAATGGTGCATCGGCATCTTTGTGATCTTTATGGTGATGGGCTTTGTCACTGGAAGCCTGGCGATTTTATAACCGGACAACCTTCTTCCACACTCTCCCATATCCCTGACCGGACGGCCGGCGGGAGGCAGCTGCCTCCAGCCG
>ERZ857801.2169-NODE-2169-length-17412-cov-12.069194_pt1 | contig 17412 bp, 21 predicted proteins | sample MGYA00519762_ERZ857801 | MGnify/ENA primary metagenome ERZ857801 (study PRJEB31778, sample SAMEA3449368) | human gut metagenome | biome: human gut; feature: human-associated habitat; material: faeces | place: United Kingdom | collected 2010/2012 ...
TAGTAGCAGCTCTGCCGACAACAGATGAAAGGAAAGATGAAGAAACGCCATGATTTACTATATTGCGGACATGCCCTTCGGACACAAGAATGTGCTCCGCTTCGATAATCGCCCCTTTGCGGATGCCGACTTGATGGATGAGGTCTTGATTCACAATTGGAACGAGCGCGTCACGGAGGAGGATACCGTCTATGTGCTTGGTGACGCCTTCTGGAAGAATGAAGAAAACAGCGTGAAAAACATCCAGCGGCTTAACGGACATAAGCATCTGATTCGAGGCAATCACGACCGAGTTCACGGTCGGCTGCGCTTCCATTGGGAGAGCATCGAGCAATACGCTGAGATCAACGATGGCAACACCCTTGTGATCATGAGTCATTACCCGATCATGTTCTACAGGAACCAGCATTACGGCGCCGTCATGCTCTATGGTCATGTACATAACACCCGAGAGTGGCAGCTCGTCGAGAAATGGAAGCATGAGCAGTGGGATATGGGCATCCCCAGCAGATTGATCAATGTGGGCTGTATGATGGACTACATGAGGTACACGCCCAGGACACTTGAAGAACTGCTTGCGGACAACCCCATGCATTCGTTCGACCGAATTCGGAAAGACGGGACTACGGTCGACGCCCAACCAGGAGAAGACACTGATGGAGAACTATGACCTGCTCCTTGAGGAGATCAAGGGTACCGTAGGCAAGATAAGCGATCTATATGACCTCGCCTATACACAGTACGCAAGCATAGTAGATGAAGTGCTTGCCGGCAGGCTCACCACCGAGAAACAGATCGAGCAAATTCTCGACGGTATCCTTGACTTCGGAGATGACCTTCGCTTCTTGGAGCTATCCAAGAAGCTATGCCGCCATATTTACTTGCGCCGCATCTCACGGGCACGATGTATTATAAGGGATTCAGATCGATTTGTCAACCGGAATCTTTCACTTTTTTAGAAATTTTTCTGTGTATTTGCTCCATACTAACGCCGGGGTGATAAAATGACGCTTCGATATTTCTGCCTGATCGTGCTTGCGGGCGGGACGGTCTATGTCTGCATAGAGCTTCTCTGGCGCGGCCGCTCCCATTGGAGTATGTTTCTGGACAGCGGCCTGTGCGCGGCGCTCATCGGTATGCTCAACGAATGGGCGCCGGGGCTGCCGCTGAGTGTGCAGGCGCTTCTCGGCGCCTGCGTCATAACGGGTTCGGAGCTGGTGTTCGGTTCCCTGTTCAACCGCTCGTATGCCGTCTGGGACTACCGCGGTCTGCCGCACAATGTTCGCGGGCAGATCTGCCCGCAGTATTTCTGCGCGTGGCTGTTCATTGCGCTGCTGGCAGTGCTTCTGGACGATGGACTTCGGCTTCTGGCTCTCGGCGAGCCGCTGCCGCAGTACCGTTTATTCTAATTCCCCGAACACCCCGTCCCGGCAGAGGTCCGTCACGCGCACGGCGCGCAGCTCGTTATGCAGCTGCGCCGCCTGTACATAGACCTTAACGTAATTCATGGCATGACCGGCGTACAGGCCGTTTTCCTCCTGCTCGAACAGCACCTGCTGCGTCGTGCCGAGCATGGACGCGTGGTACGCGGCCTCCAGCTCTGCCGCGGCGGATGCGGCCTCGGCCGCGCGGCGCTCCTTGACGGCGTTCGGGATCTGGTCAGGCATATCTGCCGCAGGCGTTCCCTTGCGGCGGGAGTATGGGAAGATGTGAAACATGGAAAGCCCGCAGGTCTTCAGGAATTCCAGCGATTCCGCGAATTCCTCCTCCGTCTCGCCGGGGAAGCCGACGATCAGGTCGGTCGTGACGGCGCAGCCGGGGAAATACTTCCGCAGCAGCCGGACGCTTTCGAGGTACCGGGCCGTATCGTATTTGCGGTGCATCCGCTTCAGGACGGTATCCGAGCCGGATTGCAGGCTCAGGTGGAACTGCGGGCAGAGATTCGCATATCCGGAAAGCGTCTTGCAGAACGCCTCGTCGATCGTGCGCGGCTCCAGAGAGCCGAGCCGGATGCGCACGCCCGGCACAGCCTCGCACAGCGCGGCCAGCAGCTGCCGCAGGCAGCTGCCGTTCTTCCACTCCCAGCCCCAGGACGAGATCTCAATGCCGTTGATGACGATCTCGCGGTAGCCCTCGGCGGCAAGTCCCCTCGCCTGCTCCACGGCCGCGTTCAGCGGCATGGAGCGCACGCGGCCCCGCGCGTAGGGGATGATGCAGTAGGTACAGAAATTGTTGCATCCGTCCTCGACCTTCAAAAGCGCTCTTGTGCGCGCGGCAAGTCCGCCTGCGGGCAGAATTTCAAACGCGCGGGGGCCGCCTGCGTCGTCCACGCAGTCCCATTTCTGCCGCGTCTGCGCAGCGCCGATCATATGCCTGACAAAGGCCTCCCGCCCGTCCGTGCCGATCAGCACGTCCACGTCGAGCTTGCGGATCTCGTCCGGGCTGCTCTGCGCATAGCAGCCGCACACGCCGACCACGGCGTTGGGGTTCAGCTTGCGCACGCGCCGGATGGCGTTGCGGGACTTTTTATCGGACACGGCTGTGACGGTACAGGTGTTGATAATGTAGCCGTCGCAGATCTCATCAAAGCTGCCGAGCGTATGGCCGCTCTGCATGAGCAGCTGCTCCATGGCCTGCGTTTCATATTGGTTGACCTTACAGCCGAGCGTATAACAAGCAAATTTCATAAAACCACCAAAATCAGAGATTATGCACAAAAAAGGTTTGTATTTTTTGTGGATAGTATAAAATACCGTTTTCGATTATACTGGATAAAAGAGAATCCAATCCCAGCATTTCTTCTTTTTTCAGTATGATTATACTGGATTTCGAGCCGATTGTACAGTCCATTGCAGGAGGATTTTCCGTGAGAGAGTTTACCGTCATGTTCCATTCCGTGAACGAGATCGCGCAGTTTGCCACGATTGCAAACCGCCAGCCTTTCCCGGTTCATTTCAATTACAAGGATTCCCGGCTCGACGCAAAATCGATTCTGAGTCTCTGTGCGCTCCCGCTGCAGACACCCGTTTCCGTCGAACTGCCTGATCGCGCGGCGGACGGCTCCTTCCTTTCGGACATTGCGCAGTTCCTCTGTGACCCGGACGCATAAACAAAGTGATATCGCACCCTTTCGTTTCATATGCTTGTACAAATGAAACGGAAGGGTGTTTTTCTATGAAAAAAAAGCTGCTCTGCATCGCGCTTGCGTTTGTTTTCACAGTGGGACTGGGCCTGACGGCGCAGGCGGAGGATCTGGCGCTGCCCGCACCGTCGTGCATCCTGATGGAGAAGGACACGGGGCAGATCCTCTATGAAGAAAACGCGCACGAAAAGCTCCGCCCGGCCAGCGTCACGAAGATCATGACGCTGCTGCTGGTTCTGGAGGCGCTGGACAACGGCTCTATCGGCTGGGACGACACCGTCACGACCTCCGCCGCGGCAGCCGCCAAGGGCGGCAGCCAGATCTATCTTGAGGAAAACGAGCAGCTGCCGCTCCGGGAGATGCTCAAATCCGTCGTCGTCTCGTCGGCGAACGACTGCGCCTGCGCACTGGCCGAGCACGTGGCGGGCAGCGAGGCCGCCTTCGTTTCGCGCATGAACGACCGCGCAGCCGAGCTTGGCATGACGGACACGCATTTTGTCAACTGCACCGGGCTGGACGATGGGCCGGACGCGGACACGCATCTGACGACGGCCTATGATATCGCCCTCATGTCCTGTGCGCTTTTGAAGCACGAGGAGATCAAGGAGTATACGACCATCTGGATGGACACCGTGCGGGGCGGCCAGTTCGGCCTGTCCAACACCAACAAGCTTGTCCGCTTCTACGACGGCACGACCGGCCTCAAGACCGGCTATACCTCCGCCGCCGGATACTGCCTGTCGGCCTCTGCCGAGCGCGGGGGCATGGAGCTGGTCGCGGTCGTGCTGCACTGCAAAACATCGGTCGACCGGTTCGAATCGGCCAAAGCGCTGCTCAACTACGGCTTTTCCGGCTACGCCCTCGTCACGCCGCAGCCGGAGGGCGGCATTCCACCCGTCCCGGTCGTGCTGGGACGGCAGGATTCCATCACGCCCGTACCGGAGCGCAGCGAGCCGCTTCTGCTCGAAAAGGCGCTGGCCTCGCAAGTGCAGACTGCGGTTACGGTCGACGAGTCCGTGCAGGCCCCTGTCAAAGCCGGGCAGCGACTCGGCACAATGACCGCCACGGCGGGAGAGCGGCTGCTTGCCGAAATTCCGCTCGTCGCGCCGGAGGATGTTCCGGCCCGCACGTTTCCGGAGCTCTGGGCGGAGTTTTTGAAAAGCATTTGCCTGTCTGCCTGATTATTTTTGACCGGGGTCGAGCTCTGCCTTGTATTTCCGGCCCACGCGCCGGGACGCGTCCGTGACGCTGCCGCGTGAGATCGCTGTGACGCCGAATTTGCCGCGCAGCTGATCGACAGTCTGGTCAAGCTTGCGGGCGCGTTCCTTTTTCTCGTCGCGGAACAGGGACAGCTGTACGGCATCGTCCCCGCACAGATCATTCAGCGTCACGCCGAGCAGACGCAGCGGTGTCACGCCGTCCCAAAGCTCGGAAAACAGCGTCCGGGACATGGCGTACAGCTCCGCCGTCACATCCGTCGGCTCCGGCAGGCGGCGCTGGTGCGACCGGTTCCGAAAGTCGTTTCCGCGGATCGTCACGGTCACGCAGGCGCAGCGCCTGGAGTCTGCGCGCATACGGGACGCAACGCTGTCGCACAGGGCAAGCAGGATCTGGTTGGCCTGTGCCTGAGTCGTCACGTCCTGCTCGAGCGTGACAGAATTGCCATAGCCCTTGACGGCCTCCGGCTCGGAAAGGACCGGAGCATCGTCGATGCCGTTGGCGTAGTCATGAATGAGTTTCCCCAGCTTAACGCCGGTAAGCCTCTGAATATAGGCCAGATCCGCCTGTGCCAGATCTCCAATCGTGCGGATGCGCGCAGCGGTCAGCTTTTCCGCCGTGGACCGCCCGACGGAAAACAGCGAACCGACTGGCAGCGGCCAGAGTTTTTGCGGGATTTCGTGTGCAAAAAGCGTGTGCACCTTATCCGGCTTTTCAAAGTCGCTGGCCATTTTCGCCAACAGCTTATTGGGCGCGATGCCGACGTTGACCGTGAAGCCCAGCTCGGAGAAGATCGTATCTTTGATGATGTGCGCGATGGCGACCGGGTCGGGGTAGAGCAGCCCCGTGCCGGTCATGTCGAGGAAGCATTCGTCGATGGAAACCTGCTCCACAACGGGCGCGTAGCGGCGGCAGACGGCGATGAACGCTTTGGAGTTTTTCGAATACAGCCGGAAATCCGGCGGAGCCAGCACCAGCTGCGGGCATTTGCGCAGCGCCATGCCGACCGGCTCGCCGGTCGTAACGCCGAAGGCCTTTGCGGGGATGGATTTTGCCAGAATAATGCCGGTGCGCTTGTCCCGGTCGCCGCCGATGGCGGACGGGATGAGCCGCAGATCGGCCTCCCCCGCCGCAGCGCGCCGCGCCGCTTCCCACGACAAAAACGCGCTGTTGACATCCACATGAAAAATCAGCCGCTGCATCCGCTCGCCTCCTTCTGCTCCCAGTATAGCATATCTGTCCAAAATTTGCGAACAAAAAATCGAAAATTAGCTAATATTTATTCCGTGCATACCAAGCGAAACGCGTATGCAGCCGGTAGGCGCGAAGTCTGCTCCGTCCCTGACAGCTCCATTCGATTTTCTGCCGTTCTCTGCACGAACCAGATGCGTTTCGGGCTTCATTTGAGGACAATCCCCGCCGGGAAAGCCGGCGGCGCGTAAGAATCTGCCTCTCCCTGTCATGCAGTGCTATGACAAGGGGAGGCGAATTTTTGTGTCGTCAGTCCAGCGCGTCCAGAATCACTGACCAGGCCTGCGTGAGGCGCTCAATGCTCCAGGCGGCGTTGGCGGGGCTGGTGGAGGGAAGCTTGACGGCCTCCCAGCCGGTCAGCTTTTGCTGATGGCGGCAGTAGAGCTGATAGGAGGTCGCGCCGTTGCAGAAGATCTGCCGGATGGGCGCGGTCTTTAAAATCGGCGTGAGGTCGGTCGGAACAGCCTCACGGATGGAGCTGTCGCTTGAGCCGGTTATTTCGCAGCTTGCAATGGCATCCCAGAGCGCGATGTGGTGCGCGTGCAGCATCTGCCGCTTTTCCTCAATTGTGCGCGGGCAATCGCAGCCCAGCACGGTTGAAACGACGCGCCAGAAGCGGTTCTGCGGGTGGCCATAGAAAAACATGGCTTCGCGCGATTTGACCGACGGGAACGAGCCTAAGATCAAGATCCGCGACTCCGCGTCATAGAGCGGCGGAAACGGATGGGAAAGCCTGTCCATCACAGCGCTGCGATCAGTGCGTCGACCGCTTCGGGCTTTGTCGCCCAGGAGCAGACGAATCGCGCGGCCTCGTGGTCTTCATCCACGCGCCCGTTCAGCTCGAACGCGAAGTTCTGCTTCAGCCGCTCGATCTGCGCGTGAGAGAGGACAAGAAAGACCTGATTCGTGGGCGAGACGGCGTAGAGGGAATAGCCCTTTTCTGCCGCTGCTTTCTGAATGCGCTGCGCCTGCGTGACGGCATGGCGCGCCATGGTCAGCCAGAGATCGTCCTCAAAATACGCCTTGAACTGCGTGCCGAACAGAAAGCCCTTGGCGAACATCCCGCCGCGCTGCTTGATCATGTTCCGGAAATGCGGCTTGAGGCTGTCATTCGTGATGACAAGCGCTTCGCCGAACAGCAGGCCGTTTTTCGTGCCGCCGATGTAGAAAACATCGCAGTACTTTGCAAAATCCGCCGGAGCCAGATCGTTTCCCTCCGCGACCAGCGCGGCGGGCAGGCGTGCGCCGTCCAGGAACAGATACAGCCCATACTCCCGGCAGACGTCGTGCAGCGCGGAAAGCTCTGATTTCGTGTAGATCGTGCCAAGCTCCGTCGCGTCGGAGATATAGACCATGCGCGGCAGGACCATATGCTCGTCCTGCCCGTCGCAGTGGCGGCGCAGAAGCTCGCGCACGAGCGCCGGCGTCAGCTTGCCGCCAGGCGCTTCGATGGCGCAGACCTTGTGGCCGGAGGCTTCAATTGCGCCCGTTTCATGGACGTTGATATGGCCGGTATCGGCGGCGATCACGCCCTCCCACGGGCGAAGCGCGGCGGCGATGACCGTCGTGTTGGCGATCGTGCCGCCGACCATAAAGTGCACGTCCGCCTGCGGGCAGGAAAAGCGCGCACGGACGATGCCGCGCGCCTCGGCGCAGAAATCGTCCATGCTGTAGCCGCAGGTCGTGACAAGGTTATTTTTCTCAAGTGCGGCGAGCACCTGCGGGTGCGCGCCCTCGGAATAATCGTTGCGGAAAGAGATCATGGAAAAGCCCGTCCTTATTTCAGATTCTGCTCTGATTGTAGAACTTTTCGGTGAAAAAGTCAACGAACCGCCTGCGTTTTTTCGCTGCGTTCCGGCAGATACAGCAACCCCCGCAGACTCGGCGGCAGACAGCGCTCCGCCGTTCCGCTGAGACACGCAGCCAGAATAAACACACCGGAAAAGACCGCCGCGCGGAGCAGCAGCCCCGCCGGATCGCTTTCCAGCTCCGGCAGCAGCTGCGCCGCAAGCGCGCCGACTCCGGTGCAGGCCCCGACGCCCAATGCCGCGCCCAGTCGAAGCGGACAGCCGGTGACGATCAGCAGCCGCCGCAGGCTCAGCGTGAAGTTCAGAAGATGCGTCGCGGCGAACGCGAAAATATAGCCGCCCAGCCCCCAGCGCGGCAGGAGCAGCACAAGCAGCACCGCGTCCAGCGCCGAGGTAAGCGTGTTATAGCGCACATTTGCGACCTGCTCGGAAAGACCCTTCAGCATCCCATCCGTCAACGCGTCCAGATATAAAACCAACGCCAGCGGCGCGAACACACGCAGAAGCCGCCCGGCCTGTTCGCTCTGATACAAAATTGCCGTAAGCGGCTCTGCCAGCGCATACAGCAGACCCGCCGTAAAGCCAGCGAACAGCAGCCCCGCCCGCAGACACTGCCCGGTCACGGAGGCAAGCCGCTCCCGGCGGCCCTGTGCGCGGCAGGCGGCAAGCTCCGGGATCAGAAGATCGACCAGCGCGTACAAAAACGCCGACGGCAGCATAAGCGCAGGAAACACCATGCCCATGACCGTCCCGTATGCCGCCATCGCGCCCAGCCGCGTCGCACCGGCCCGCGTCAGACCCCACGGGATGAGGAACTGCTCCAGCGCCCGGAGCGCTGCGCGCAGCAGATCGTTCAGCGCCAGCGGCGCTGCCAGAGCGCCTACGCGCCGGGCCATCCCGGGCGCGTCCGTCTGCCGGACACCGCGCCAGCTCTGCCGGTAAAGCGCGTAAAGCGCCGCGTCCGCCGCGCAGGAGGACAGCAGCTCCCCACCCAGCAGCGCAAAGCAGGCCCCGGACACAGTCTGCGGCGCAAAACGCAGCAGCAGCAAACTCAAGCCCAGTCCCAGAACGCGTTCGCCAGCATCGATGGCGGTCAGCTGCCAGACCTTTCCTACTGCGGTCAGATACCCGCCCAGCACCAAACCTGCACAGCCGGCTGGGAGCAGTCCCGCGAGCAGGCGCAGACTTCTGGCTGCCGACGGCTCATGCAGAATGCGTTCCGCCAGAAGCGGCGCAGCACAATAAAGCCCTGCCGCCGCAAGTGTGCTGGTTACAAGCACAGAGCCGAGGCAGTGCGCGGCGGCAAGCTGCACCTGCTCCGGTTCCCGCTTGCCGTGCGCCTGTGCGCACAGACAGGAAGCTGCCACGCGCATTCCGGCCAGCCCCAGCGTCGTGGCAAACGCGGATACGGACAGCAGAAGCTGCACTGCGCCCAGCCCCTCCGCGCCGATACGTCCGGCCAGATGCGCCTGAAACAGCATGGACGCAAACCGCAGCAGCAGCGCCGCAGCGGTCAACAGCAGCGTATTTTTAAGGATCTGACGGCCAGAAAACAAAAAATCACCCTCCGTTCCATGTTTACGGAGCGGAGGGTGTGCCTATGCGGATTTTTATTTCAGCTGGAAGGTATAGTAGACGGCACCGATCAGTTCGACGGCGATGGCCGCGAACATGGCATAGAACGCGAAGCCGGAGCCGAAAAGCAGGCAGGCAGCCAGCAGGACAGCCCAGAGCACGCAGATGAAGTAGAACAGCAGCGGATTAAACCCGTCCGGGAACAGCCGCAGCATCCGGCTGCCAAGGTTGAGCTTGCCGTGGTTTTTCGCGCACAGGAACGCGGTGAGCGCCGTGCCGATCAGGATCAGCGCAAGCAGCGCGCTGCCCGCGATGCGGTTGGCCATATAGGAGGTGCGGGCGATGAGATAGAATACAACGCCTGCAGAGGCCGTGACCAGCGAGAAGGTGAAAAACTCGGAATGGTAGAGCTGCCAGACCATATACAGGCAGTAAACCAGCGCATGCAGCAGATAGATCACGATCATGTTGCCTGTCCAGAAGATGGACAGGATCAGGCTCGAGACGAACAGCAGCGCAAACGCCGCCAGCCAGTAGCGGCAGATCGTCCGCGCAAGCCCGTTTTTCAGCAGAACGCACAGCACAAGCTCAGCGGCGGTCAGCGCCAGAAACACATACCGCTGAACGCAGAACATCGGATAAAGCGCCGTAAAGCCCTCTACGGTGCTGTAATAGCCGCCAAGCTTCCAAAACGCGTAAATTACAACGATCATCAGCACGAATGCGGCGGGGACTTTATAGACAACGGACTGATCCTCCGTCTTTTTTGCAGCAGTTTTGTTCTTTGTCATCATTCTGTTCTGTCCTTTGATTCAAAAATATACATTATATTAAATATCTATCGCGTCAGTCCAGCGCGCCGGCGGCGAACAGGACGGCGCTGAGCGCGCACAACGGCGCAGTCTCGCAGCGGAGAATGCGCGGACCGAGCGTACAGATCTGAAGTCCGGCGCGCTGCGCAAGCAGGACCTCTTCGTCGGAAAAGCCGCCCTCCGGCCCGGTCATGATCGAGACGGTCTTCGCCTGTGCGCTGCCAATGGCGCGGCGCAGAGAAAGCGCGTGCTCGTTTTCATACGGAAGCAGCGCCAGCTCGCATCCGGCCGCACGCCGCACCGCGTCCTCAAACGACGGCATCACGAGCACCTGCGGGATCCGGCCCCTGCCCGACTGTGCAGCGGCGGACGCGGCGATCTTCTGCCAGCGCTCGCGCTTCTTCTCCGCCGAGGCTGCATCAAGCTTCAGCACGCAGCGGGAGGATGGGAAGGCCGCGATCTCGTATGCGCCAAGCTCCGTTGCCTTCTGGATCACGTGCTCGAGCTTGTCGGCCTTTGCGTAGGCCATATAGACGCTGCAGGCGACCGGCGGCTCTGCGCCGGATTCTTCCGTGCTGTTTATGACCAGACACACCTGCTGCGGGGAGCAATCGGAGACGGTGCATCGGTAATCCGTCCCGCAGCCGTCGCAGACGAGAACGCTGTCGCCGCGCCTGAGCCGTAGGACCTTCGCGTGCGCCGCGTTTTCCCCGTCAAGCGTCAGGAAGCGCCCGCGCACGGCGTCCGGCGAAACAAAAAACTTCGGCAACCCCTTCGCCCGCCTTCCTTGTGTACATTCAACCGGTATTATACCAGATATCGGGACGAAGCGCAAGTAAAAAAGTGATGGAACATCCGGCCAAAAAGAAATAAAACACTTGACAAACGCGCGAAGTGTGATTATAATAACCGAGCAATCGAAAATTGAATGCGAGAGTGCTGGAATAGGTAGACAGGCACGTTTGAGGGGCGTGTGGCAACAGTCGTGTGAGTTCAAGTCTCATCTCTCGCACCAAATTAGACAAAAACCGTGTATAACTTGAGTTATACATGGTTTTTGCTTTTTCTGCCGGAAAATCACATGAAATAAACTCGCAAACTGTGCAGAATGTGCATACAGAAGATAACAAAATATCATTTATTCCTATGTTTTATCTCTTGGATGAGGTGACAACATAGGAATTTTTATTTTAGGAGGAACAAAACATGAGAATACCATATGGTTTTACTTTGACCAACAACGGGACACTTGAAATCAACAGGAGTGACGCAGATAACGTTGCCCTGGTTTTTGACCTCTACATGGCAGGTGCAAGTTTGGGAAAGGTTGCAGATATGCTTTTTTCAAAACAAATACCGTCTCCGACTGGAAAGGCAAAATGGACTCGTGCCGCGGTAGACCATCTTCTTTCTAACGGAAAATATGTGGCGATCATCGGGCTAAAGAAGTTTCTGGATGTACAATTTGAAAAGGCGGCACGCTGTAACATTGATTATGACAAGGAGGGCTTGCCGAGAAAAAATACGCGCTATGTTTCGCATATTATGGCTCAGAAATGATCCATCTTTTATATTTCTGTACATTATGCTACAATAACCTTAAGAGGTGAGAGATGTGGCAGAGAAACTTAGTTTGGTGGATATGATCGGTATCGGAAACTTGTTGGAGCCCCTCGTAGCTGAGGATATCATCACCTGTGAGGAGCGGGACCGAATTATATTGCGAATTACGAAGGACAATGAGATTGACGAATACAGGCTTTCTGTTCTTGCCGGCTATAAGAGAAGTAAGGCGGAGGTGTTGGCCCGCATGGAACAGAGAAAGCAGTCGAAGCCTCAGCACAAAAAGCAGGATGATAGTTATATTTCGCTGACTGAGCTTGCACGAAATCACAGCAAGAATACCCCGGGATATGTGATACAGAGCTGGCTGCGCAGTGAAAATACACTAGCCTTTTTAAATCTGTGGGAGCAGGAAAATAACCCCGATTACAGAGAAGCGGGCTACATTGAACTTTTAGAGAAAAAGAAAACTGCCTCGTTTACTTTGACGCCAAAACTATGGATTGAGAAAACAAAGGCGATCGGTATCGCTTCCAAACAAGGCAAAGGCGGCGGGACGTTTGCGCATCCGATGATTGGCTGTGAATTCGCATCATGGATATCGCCGGAATTCAAGATGCTGTTGCTGAAGTTGTCACTGGATAGGGAGCGGTTAAAGGAATGACTAAGGCTGCATATAGTCGGTTCTTTCTTTGCGAGTAATACATTCAGAGTCAGACTTACACGGAGGATGGCAATATGAATTTCTTCGATTTTATGCGCAACACATTCGTGACAAACGAACCTGTTTGGAACTATTATGGCACAGAAATCTATACTGATCCTGTTGCTTCACCGGGACGCTCCGCACAGTTTATTCAAGATTATTTCTTGCAAGGTCAAAAAGGCGACATTGTCTATGAGTTGGATGCACATCACGACGTGAACATACACGGCATATCGCTCCTGCTTTCCGAATACAGAGCGACTCACACGGTGTCGGCATTCTTCTTGGGGATATTCCTTGAGGATTGTCTGACACAGGGGCAGTGTGGCGCGGATCTCGCGGTGCACGGTGATTTCTTCCCGTTTTCATATCTTTGGTTTCTGACCTGTTTATATCATGATCATGGTTATATTGTGGAAGAAAACTGGAAGCCAAGCTGTAGACGATACAATGAAGCAAGAATATGCAGTTTGGATGGATATTATAGACTGCGTAATATCAAGCGTGAATTAGACATTACATATTCACCGTACCAGCAGATCACTCCGCTGCGCAGAAGTGTGCAGCGACACAATAAATCTCACAGAGAAACGCATGATAGGTCGACAATTATTTCCTATTTGTTGGGCAACAGTCCATCATTGAAGGATGGTCTACAGTTTGCATGCGGAGCAACGGTCACTGGTTTCCGGTATCCGCAAAAACTCCTTATGCAATACTTTTCTTACGGCATACATAGGCTTTTTCCGCCATGCTATAACCACGGTATCATCGGCGGATATCTACTCTTTGACAGGTTGTTAAAAGTATACGAATCTGCTTACAGACATAGATATCCGGAACACGGAGAAGAATATGCTGGCATCGAGTCATTTGAGTGGAGCGGCAAGCACTTTTGTATCGAGCAAATTCCCGTATTTGCCCATATTGCAGATTGCGTCATTTCTCACAACGTTTGGAAAGCAAATGACGCATCAGAAACAGAATATCTGGAGTGCGGGCTGGAGGCATTGGTGGGAGAACGATTCAAAAAGATTGAATTTCAGGAAAACCCGCTGCTGTTCATCTTGGCCGTTGTCGATACGATCGAACCGTATAAAATCTATAGCTCGAAAGCGGCGGATCGGGACGCAGTTCGTATTTGGAAATCCATTGATATCTCTTTTACAAATAATACGTTAACGCTCTCGTCTCGCTATAAATGCCGCCCGATTACAAAAATATACGAGCGAGCAAAAGGATTGGAGGCATGGGTGGATATCGAAAGTATTGAGCTCAGCAGTGATAGAAAAAGCCTTCGTATCAAATTTAAATGACTGAAACCGAAGCGGGGGTTTGAATATGGCGTAGACGATTTATGGTATTCCGATGTTTGAGTGGATGGCAACGAAGCCTTGTACATTTGCTTTTCCTGTTTTTCTCTGTTACAATAAGTCCATAAGGAGGGGAGGACAATGCTGATGAACGCAAACGAATACTTGGAAACGGTGGAACTGGTCAAACAGGAGATCCGCACGGCACAGTATCGGGCAACAGTTCAGGTGAACGGCGAACTGCTTCGGCTGTACCACGCGATTGGAACGGTCATCAACGCGCATAAGGTCTGGGGCAGTAAGTTTGTCGAAAACCTTGCCGCAGATATCAAGTTGTCCTTCCCGGAGATGAGGGGTATTCTGCCCGAAATCTCAAGTATATGGCAAAGTTCGCGGTGCGTTTTCCAGCTGATGAAATTGTGCAAGCACCGCTTGCACAAATCACTTGGTACCATCACATCACACTGATGGACAAGATAAAAGAACCGACAGCGCATATCTGGTACGCGGAACAGGCTGCAAAGAACGGCTGGTCGCGCAATGTCCTTGTCCATCAGATCGAGAGCGGCCTATATCAGCGGCAGGCTTTAGCCGAAAAGGTATCCAATTTTGAATTGCGCCTGCCTTCTCCGCAGAGTGAGCTCGCCATCCAGACGATGAAAGACCCGTACATTTTCGATTTCATTCCGTTCAAAACGGATATGTTGGAACGGGAAATCGAGGAAGCGCTCGTGAAGGACGTGACGAAGCTCCTGTTGGAGCTTGGAACCGGTTTTGCATTCCTCGGAAATCAATATCATCTGAACGTTGGCGGCGACGATTTTTATATAGACCTATTGTTCTACAACCTGAACCTTCGCTGCTATGTGGTGATTGAACTCAAAACCGGTGAATTTAAGCCGGAGTATGCGGGACAGTTGAATTTTTATCTCTCCGCAGTTGATGGGATTTTGAAAAAAGAACAGGACAATCCGTCAGTCGGACTGCTGCTCTGCAAGAGCAAAAATGATCTGGTCGCGGAATACTCGCTGAAGGATATGAGCAAGCCCATCGGCGTGAGTGCGTATCAGGTGACAAGCAAGCTGCCGGAGGAGCTGGAAAAGCAGCTGCCGTCCGTGGAGGATATTCAGAAGCGGATCAAGTAAAGCAGCGAAAGCCCAAATGGAGGATTGATAGATGCAGAACAAAAAATATCTGGAGTTGGATGCGCTTGCTGCGCCGAACGGCTATGTCGTACCTCCGACGAAAGAGGATCTGGCCTACGTTGTCCACTTCCGCAAGACCTGCCAGCGTTATCAGATCGACTTTGCAAAGGCCGATCCGGACGAACGCGACTTCGTGATCCGTATGGCAGAGAAAACATTTTTACAGAAGCGTGCTTGATTTTGTAGTTGATCGGAGTCACTCCGACAAGATGTGTGTTCATCTATAGTGTAGTGAAAGCACAATAAAAAAGACACGCTTCAGCGTGTCTTTTTTATTGGTGCGAGAGCGCTCTGCTGCGCAGACCGTCGCCTGTTGGCGGGAATCGAACGCGAAAGAAACCCCTGATGGGTTTCTTTCACACTTTTTTCCTTTCCGTAAAGACGAAACTTCATGTTCATCTATACTGTAGCGAAAACACAATAAAGAAAAGACACGCTTTGGCGTGTCTTTTCTTTATTGGTGCGAGTGTGGTCTGCTTCGCAGACCGTGCCGCCTACGGGCGGGAATTGAACGCGGGGGTGTCTCAAAGTGGTTTTTGAGACACCCCCGTTTTTTACGCAAATTCGATCTCATCGCAGATGATCCTTGTGTCGATCAAGGCGGCGGCGCAGATTTTTCGGTATACGGGGCCTGCGGGGGCTTCGAACAGGATGTGCGCCTCGTAGCCGCGCCCGCTCTTGTGCCGGTAAAGCTCCCGGTACAGCCAGACCGCGCCGACGCGGGGCGGCTCCTGCTTCACATTTGCATTGCGGAAGGTCACGGTATGGTATTCAGAATACGGGCTGTCGATGCGGAGCGTGAGGTCTGTTCCGGTGACGATCTCCCGTACCGCGCCGTCATGGAAGAAAAAGCGCCGCAGCAGTCCATCCGGCAGCGCCTCGCGCGTCTGCGCGGCGCAGTACGCCCGATCGATCTCGTCCAGCCGCTTCTGCACCTCCGGCGTCATGGGGTCTGTCTGACAGGCAATGTACCATTCCTTTGTGAGATACCGCATGGATGCCTCCTTTATACTCCGCTTACAGTTCTTTTGCCGTCTCGTTCCACATCTTCGCAAATTCTCTGACTGCTTTTCGGTCTTCATTGGTGTCATGCCACCAGCACTCGCGAAATTCCAAATCATCCATCACATTCAGAACAGACGGCTTAAAGGTTCTCCCACATCTGACATTTTCAATTAACTCGACTGGAATATCGTTGACTTGATATTTTCTGTACCGGTTCAGTCCGAGCACGCAAATCCTCGGCAGCGTTCGATCCCAGTGCCTTCCGCTCAAGTATACTTTCGTTCCGCCAGTATATTGCGGTGAGCCATAGCGCAGGATTCCCTCCGCATCGATGTGCGTTTTTACAATATTCCCAACAACACAGTATTTCCAGTATCGCCTTTCGTCCATCCTGCCCCTCCATTTATTTACATCCTCTGGCAGGCCTGCGTCTGCTCACGCATTGGCCGCTATTTGATCGATGCGATCCATTCATCGCCGCGGAGCAGATATTGGAATTCCGTCAGCTCCGGCGTGTTCATCATGTGCAGCATTTCTTCGAGATCGTCCACGGTTTGCAGGGACGGGAGCTTGCTGTATTCGATCCACGCCATTTCTCCTTCCTCCGACAAGGTCAGCGTTCCCGACCATTCCACGGCCTTGAACAGCAGCACGACGTACCGGCCTGCTTCGATTGGGAACTGCTTGACGCCGACGAGCCTCGGGTGCCGGATCGTCAGGCCGGTTTCCTCCTGCATCTCCCGGATGACAGCGTCTACGAACGACTCCCCCGGCTCCACATGGCCGCCCGGCAGCGCCCAGCCGTGCCAGTCCTCCTTTTTCCGGTTCTGGAGCAGCACCCTGCCGCCGTCCTCCAGCAGACATACTACGGCCAGCTCTACATTCTCCGTTCTGCTCATATCCGAACTCCCCTCAGTTTTTTCTTATTGTAGCAGAGAACCGCAGTCCGCGCAACCACGCTTCCCGGAAAACCTCTGCGCGCTTCCTGTGTTTTCTTGCATTTTCCAGTCGAAGCTGGTACAATATTGCTATCCAGATTCTATCGGGCCGGGCGGCGTTCCGGGCCTGAAATATGTCAAAGGCAGGTGCGCTGTCATGCCGCTTATTATCGTTCGAAACGACATCACGACTATGCGCGTGGACGCCATTGTCAATGCAGCCAACGAGTCTTTGCTCGGCGGAGGCGGCGTGGACGGCTGCATCCACCGGGCTGCCGGGCCGGAGCTGCTGGCTGAATGCCGGCGACTCGGCGGGTGCAGGACCGGCGAGGCCAAGCTCACGCGGGGATACCGCCTGCCCTGCAAATATATCATTCACACCGTCGGCCCGGTGTGGCACGGCGGCGATCACGGCGAACAGGAGCAGCTCGTTTCCTGCTACCGGACGAGCCTTGCGCTGGCAAGGAAGCACCATTGCCAGACGGTGGCGTTCCCGCTGATCTCCTCCGGCGTTTACGGGTACCCGAAGGAGCAGGCGCTGCGCACGGCGATGGACGCCATCGGCGCGTTTTTGCTGGAGCACGACATGACGGTCTATCTCGTCATTTTCGACCGCAGCGCCTACCAGATCAGCAGCCGGCTGTTCGCGGACATTGCTGCGTACATCGACGACCACTATGTAGACGCGCATACGGATTTTATCCGCTCGCGCCCGTACTCGGATTCCATCACCGACGAAGACGTAAGGCCCACCTGCAGAGCTCCAAGCGCGGCGTTCCCGTCCGTCCTCCGGCCCCTCCGCAGTCTGAACGACAGGCTGAGGTATGTAATATAGACCCCAATCGAGCAAAGCCCTTACAAATTGTGGCTTTGCTC
>ERZ857801.2170-NODE-2170-length-17407-cov-3.203665_pt1 | contig 17407 bp, 19 predicted proteins | sample MGYA00519762_ERZ857801 | MGnify/ENA primary metagenome ERZ857801 (study PRJEB31778, sample SAMEA3449368) | human gut metagenome | biome: human gut; feature: human-associated habitat; material: faeces | place: United Kingdom | collected 2010/2012 ...
GCTAAGTTGGCTCATATGATGCTAAATGAAGGTAAGACAGTCATGGTTGCTGCAGGTGATACTTTTAGAGCTGGGGCCATTGATCAGCTAGATGTCTGGGCTAAACGTCTAGGTATTGAATGTGTGAAAGGTAAAGAAGGTGGAGATCCGTCTTCAGTTGTCTTTGATGCTTTAAAACGTGCAAAAGAACAAAAAGTGGATGTTTTGATTTGTGATACAGCCGGACGTTTACAAAATAAAGTGAATCTCATGAACGAATTAGAAAAGATGAATCGTATCATAAAGCGTGTTGTACCACAGGGACCACAGGAAACTCTTTTGGTTATTGATGCGACAACAGGACAGAATGGAGTTTCACAGGCACAGGAATTTTCTAAAATCACAGATATTACAGGTCTTGTTTTAACAAAGATGGATGGAACTGCTAAAGGTGGTATTGTTTTATCTATTAAAGATGCTTTAAATATTCCAGTTAAATTTGTTGGTTTAGGTGAACAAATGGATGATTTACAGGAATTTGATCTTGAACAATATATCTATGGTTTATGCAAAGGATTATTGGAGAAATAATATGACATCACATTTAGAAAAGACACAACGTGTGAATTTGTTGATGGATTGTTATGGTGATTTATTGACAGATAAACAAAGACAATATTTATCGTTATATTATGAAGAAGATTTTTCTTTGTCTGAAATTGCTGAAGACCTGATGGTTTCTCGTAATGCTGTATATGATCAGCTAAAACGAGCAGTAGCTTCATTAGAAGAATATGAGTCAAAACTTCATTTGATGGAAAAGCATATTGAGCGTATGGCTTTGATTCAAAAAATTGAAAATCAGCAAATTGATAATCAACAAATGCAAGATTATTTAGAAATGTTAAAGAAGATATAGGAGGATAAAATATGGCTTTTGAATCGCTTTCTGAAAGATTGCAGGAGAGTTTAAAAAAGATTAGAGGACAAGCAACTTTAACAGAAGAAAATATGGACGAGATGCTTCGAGAAATTAGATTGGCTTTATTAGAAGCAGACGTGAATTTTCAAGTTGTTAAAGAATTTATTGCGAATACGAAACAAAAAGCTTTGGGACAGGATGTCTTAGGTTCATTAAAACCTGGACAGGTCGTTGTCAAGATTGTTCATGATGAGCTGGTTGAATTATTAGGAACAACAGTCAGTGAACTAGATTTATCAAAAAAACCAACAGTTATTATGATGGTTGGATTGCAAGGTTCTGGGAAAACAACAACTTCTGGAAAGATTGCAAAATTATTATCTAAAAAATATAGTAAAAATCCATTATTGGTTGCGGCAGATATTTATCGTCCAGCTGCAGTTGATCAGTTAAAGACGCTTGGGGAACAATTAGATATTCCAGTCTTTGAAAAGGGAACAGATGTGAAAGCAGAACAAATTGTCAGTGAGGCTATGAATTATGCTTATGCGAATCATCATGATGTTGTTCTTATTGATACTGCTGGGCGTTTACATATTGATGAACCTTTAATGAATGAATTACAGAACATTAAAGATATTGTTCATCCTAGTGAAATCTTATTAGTTGTTGATGCTTTGACAGGACAAGATATTGTCAATGTTGCTCAATCATTCCATGATCATTTACAAATTACAGGTGCTGTTCTAACAAAATTAGATGGTGATTCACGAGGTGGGGGAGCACTATCTATTCGTCATATTACACATGTACCGATTAAGTTCATTGGGATTGGTGAAAAATTAGATGCGATTGATTTATTCTATCCAGATCGTATGGCAGATCGTATTTTAGGAATGGGTGATGTCGTTTCATTGGTTGAAAAAGTTCAAGATGTTTATGATGAAAAAGAAACAATGAAAACATTTGAACGTATGAAACGTGGTACTTTTGGTTTGGATGATATGCTTGAACAAATGCATCAAGTTAGAAAATTAGGACCTTTATCTGGTATTTTAAAGATGATTCCAGGTATGCCAAAAATGCCTCAAATCAATGATGAAGATACTGATAAAAAATTAAAATTAACAGAATCCATTATATATTCCATGACATTGGAAGAAAGACGTGATCCTTCTATTTTAAATGCTAAACGTAAAGAAAGAATTGCAAAAGGATGTGGACGTAGTGTGGCTGATGTCAATCGTTTGATAAAACAGTTTGAAGCTTCTAAACAAATGATGAAACAGATGGGAAATTTAGATCCAACAACGGGTATGCCTACGCAAAGGCCACAAAATCGTATGAATTTTAATCCTAATCGTAAAAAGGAAAGACATAAGAAGAAAAAGAAAAGATAGCCAAAAGTCCTTATTGATGATATAATCAATAAGGACTTTTGCATGTTGTGAAGCTATGTAAAAAAATATAAAATAAAAGAATTTATACAGAAAGTATGATAGTATTATAGGAAAATAAATGATTGGAGATAGTAAAATGGATCAAAAACAAATTAAAGGATTAACTCATGGTGAAGTGCTACAACGTCAGCAACGTGGTGAAGTTAATCGACAACAAAAAACAATTAGTAAAAGTTATAGTCAGATATTTCGCGAAAATATCTGTACATTATTTAATTTATTAAATGTTTTAATTGCAATTGCCTTAGCGCTTGTTGGAGCTTGGTCAAATCTTGTTTTTATTGTGATTATCATTGCTAATGTCTGTATAGGAATTATTCAAGAGATACACGCTAAAAAGCTGGTTGATGAGTTATCATTGCTGATGATTCCTCATGTTAAAGTTTTAAGAGATCAGCAACAAGTGACAATTCATGTTGATGAAATCGTAATGGATGATATTATGATTTTAGAAGCAGGAGATCAGATTTGTTGTGACAGTGTTGTTATTGATGGTGAAATTGAAGCTAATGAATCTTTATTAACTGGAGAATCTGATCCTATCCATAAAAATCAAGAAAGTGATTTGCTTTCAGGAAGTAGTGTTATTAGTGGAAAATGTTATGCAAAAGTTATTCATGTTGGTGAAGATAACTATACATCACGTTTAACAAATGAAGTCAAAAAAGCAAAAGAATTACAATCAGAATTATTAAATTCAATGCGTAAAGTGACAAAAGTAACAAGTTTTATGATTGTTCCTTTAGGAATTATTTTATTTCTTGAAGCTTATTTTCTTAGACAAGATGCTTTGTCACAGGCTGTGATCAGTAGTTCTGCAGGTTTGTTAGGAATGTTGCCAAAAGGGCTTGTTCTATTGATGAGTGTAAGTTTGGCAGCAGGAGTCACAAAACTTGCCAAGCAGAAAATTTTAATTCAGGATATTTATTCTTTAGAAACACTTGCTCATGTTGATACATTATGTTTGGATAAAACAGGAACAATAACAAATGGAAAAATGAAAGTTGAAAAGGTAGAGTTTTTATCTTCTTTATCATCTGATACATTTACAGAATATTTTGGTTCTTATTTGCATTATAGTGATGATAACAATGCAACTTATCAAGCGATATGTGATCATTTTACACTGAATGAAAAACATGTTCCAAGTCAAAAGGTTGCCTTTTCATCACAACGAAAATGGAGTGCCATGACATTTGATGATTATGGAAGTATTGTTATGGGAGCGCCTGAACGTTTAATGAAGAATCTTCCAGCATCTTTAATGCAGCAGATTGAAAATGGTAAACGTGTGATTATTATTGCCTATACTCAAAATAAGCTTGATGCTAAAGCTCCACTTCCTGAAGTGACACCCGTTTTGGCTATTGTTTTAACTGATATGGTACGTAAAGATGTTGAAAAAACATTGCAGTATTTTGATAGTCAGGGTGTGGATGTGAAAGTTATTTCAGGAGATCATGTTTTGGCTGTCTCTAAGATTGCTCAAATGGCAGGATTGAAAAATTATGATAAGTATATTGATTTAAGTGAAGTTCAAAATAGTGAAAGTCAAATGGATGAACTTGTGAATCAATATTCAGTTTTTGGTAGAGTGACACCTCAACAGAAAAAATGGCTTGTTGAAGCATTAAAAAGACAAGGTCATACAGTCGCAATGACAGGTGATGGGGTGAATGATATGTTGGCTTTAAAAGAGGCAGATTGTAGTATTGCGATTGCTGAAGGGAGTGAAGCAGTTAAACAGTTATCTCAAATTGTTTTATTGAATTCAGAGTTTTCATGTTTGCCTGAAGTTGTTTTAGAAGGACGTCGAGTTGTTAATAACTTAACAAGAGTTGCTAGTGTTTTCTTTATTAAAACAATTTATTCTATTATTTTAACAATAGCATGTGCAATCTGTAATATTCCATTCCCATTTATTCCTATTCAAATTACTTTAATTGACTTTGCAATTGAAGCTTGGCCATCATTTTTAACATTGTTAGAACCACAAACACAAAAAATCAAAGGTCAGTTCTTACCAACAGTATTAAAAAATACATTCCCTCATGCTTGTGGTGTCTTATTATGTTTTTTACTTGTTTATACAGGTCGACCATTATTCCATATTCCTATGGAACAAAGTGTCACAATGATGTATTTGGCACTTGCATGTATAAGTATGCAGGCTGTCATTGTTTCAAGTTTCCCAATGACGAAATTACGTTTATTTGTCTGTGTAACAATGGTTTTAGGATTTATTTTGGCTATCCTTTTATTCCATCAATTATTACACATCACAATGCTTACATATTCTCAAATCATTCTCACAATCATTATTACTTGCATTGGATTACTCTTTAAAGAGGTTATTAGACATATTATTGCTTTCAAAACAAAAGATGTTAAGTAAAAATACTTGACACATTTCAAATATATGTTATACTAAGAAAGCAAAATCAATAAATGGAGGAAAGATTATGGCAGTAAAAATTAGATTAAAAAGAATGGGTGCAAAAAAATCACCATTTTATAGAATTGTAGCGGCAGATTCAAGAATGCCTAGAGATGGACGTTTCTTAGAACAATTAGGAACTTATGATCCTAGACAAGATCCAGCTGTTGTCACAATCAAAGAAGAAGAAGTTTTAGCATGGTTAAATAAAGGTGCTCAACCTTCTGATACAGTAAGAAATATCTTAAGCCAAAAAGGTATTATGAAAAAATTTGCTGATTCAAAAGCAAAAAAATAAGCTGGTGATATAAAGTGGATTACGTCAAAACTTTACAGGAACTTGCAAGTGAACTTGTTATTGAAAAAGATAAATTAGAAGTCAGACAGATGCCTTCATTAGATGAAGATACAATTGTTTTATATGTCTATGCTTCAAAAAGTGATATTGCAAGATTAATCGGTAGAAAAGGAATGATGGCTAATTCTATACGTCAACTTATGTCTGTAAGTGGACGTTTAAATCATCAAAAATTAGACATCAAATTTGAATCTTACGGAGAATAGATGTGGTTCCACATCTATTTTTTATTCAAGGAGGACATTATGAATCAAGTCATTGTTGGAAAAATCGTGAATACACATGGCATTAAAGGAGAATTGAAAGTAAAAGCATCAACAGATTTTATTGAAGAAAGATTTCAAAAAGGGGCTACACTTTATCTGGAATATCAGGGCCAAACTATAGAAATGACAGTTGCTTCACACCGTTTTCATAAAGGACATGTGTTAGTGACTTTTGAAAATCACCGTGATATTAATTTAGTGGAAAAATATAAAGGATGTTTACTTTATGCTTGTAAAGATGAAAACTTATTAGGTGATGATGAATATTATGTCAGTGATATTATTGGCTGTCAGGTTTATAATGATGGTCAGTTGATTGGTGTTGTACAAGATGTTCAACTCTATGATCATCATGATATTTTAGTTGTTAAGGGAAAAGAAAAAATTATGATTCCTTATGTTGATGCTTTTATTGTTGATGAAGATATAGAAAATAAGCGTATAGACGTACATTTAATAGAGGGATTTTTATAATGAAAATTGATATTTTATCATTGTTTCCTGAAATGTTTAATGGTTTCTTAGAAACTTCTATTATCAAAAGAGCAATAGATGCACAGGTTGTGGAAGTTCACGTTCATGATTTTAGAGAATTTGCTGATAATAAACATAAAAAAGTAGATGATTATCCTTATGGTGGGGGACAAGGTATGGTTTTAATGTGTCAGCCTATTATTGATTGTTTAAAGACACTGACGACTCCTGACAGTCTTGTCATCTTAATGTCACCACAGGGACAGACATTTCATCAGCAATTAAGTTATCAATTATCTTTAGAAAAACATTTGATTTTTATATGTGGACATTACGAAGGATTTGATGAACGTATTCGTGACTATGTGGATATGGAACTTTCCATTGGTGATTATGTCTTAACAGGTGGAGAACTTGCCAGTATGGTATGTTGTGATGCAATTATTCGTTTATTGGAAGGCGCTATTCGTGAATCTTCTCATGAAGATGATTCTTTTAGTCAAGGATTGTTAGAATATCCACAATACACACGTCCTTATGAATATGATGGAAACTGTGTTCCTGATGTTTTGATGAGTGGTCATCATGAAAAAATTAGACAATGGCGTTTGGAACAATCTTTAAAGAAAACTTATTTGAAACGCCCTGATTTATTAAAAACAAGAAACTTTACTGATGAAGAATTAAAAATATTAGAAAAAATCACAAAAAAAGATTGATTTTTATAATAAAAAATGATAATATTTCTTAGTCTTTGGACGCAGAAGCTCCGCTGGTTAAATAACGTATGAACTTCGAAGATAAATTTTGTGAAGGAGGAAGTCATATCATGAATATGCAATTAGTACAAGAAATTACTAAAAAACAATTAAGAAACGACATTCCAGATTTCAAACCTGGAGATACTTTAAAAGTTTATGTAAAAATTCAAGAAGGAGATAAAACACGTATTCAGTTATTTGAAGGTGTTTGTATTGCTAGAAAAGGTGGAGGAATTTCTGAAACTTTTACTGTTAGAAAAATTTCTTACCAAGTTGGTGTAGAAAGAGTTTTCCCACTTCATTCACCAATCATTGATAGAATTGAAGTTGCTAAAATTGGTAAAGTACGTAGAGCTAAATTACATTACTTACGTGGATTATCAAAAGCTGCAAGAATTAAAGAAATTCGTAAATAAAAAGTATGGGATGGTCCCATACTTTTTTTCTAGTCTTTTGAGCCTATTAAATGTATAATAAAAAGGTACATAGAAAAGGAGCGATGAGAATGAACAAAAAGAAACTCTATGTTTCTATTGTAGAAATTATAGTTGTGATTGCTGTGACTATCGGTATTTTTAAATTTGTTGTAATACCAGTAAGAATTGAAGGCATTTCAATGGAAAATACATTACATGATCATAGTATAGCTATGATTAATGCCATGGGAATTCAAGAAGATAATATCCATCGTTTTGATATTGTAGTGATTAATAGTCAGCAGCTTAATGAAAAGATTATTAAACGTGTTATAGGATTACCTAATGAAACAGTACGTTTTGAAAATGATGAATTATATATAAATGATGAGCTTGTTCAACAAGATTTTTTAGATCAGGATTTTGTTGAAGAATCAAAATTAACTTATAATGTTGAACAATTTACAGATGACTTTGAAGTCACTTTACAAGATGGTGAATATTTTGTGATGGGAGATAATCGTTTGCGTTCCACTGATTCTCGAGAGTTGGGACCATTTACTATTGATGATTTTGTTGGAATGAAAGGACTTGTGATCTATCCATTTACTGATATTCAATGGATTGATTAAAAAGGATGGTGATGAAAATGGCTAATCAAGGATCAAAAATGAATATTCATTGGTTTCCTGGACATATGGCTAAAGCCAGAAGAGAAATAACAGAAAAAATAAAAGTTATTGATATTGTCATTGAATTGGTAGATGCACGTGCTCCTTATTCATCAAAAAATCCAATGATTAATGAGATAACAAAAAATAAGCCTCGTCTTATTGTTTTAACAAAGAAGGATATGGCAGATGACCAGTATACCAAACAGTGGGTTCAATATTATGAAAAATGTGGCTATCAGGCTATGAGCGTGAATCTAAAGAATTTCAATGAATACCAGAAAGTTATTGAAAAATGCCGTGTTGTTTTGAAAGATAAAATGGAAAAGGAAAAAGCCAGAGGTCTCAAACCACGTGCTATTCGTGCTATGGTTTTGGGAATTCCAAATGTCGGGAAGTCAACTTTTATTAATAAACTGGCAAATCGTAAAGCTACAGTGACGGGAAATAAACCAGGTGTGACTAAGGCTCAACAAATTATTCGCATTGCTAAAGATTTTGAATTATTTGATACACCAGGTGTATTATGGCCAAAACTTGATGATGAACATGTGGCCAAAAATATAGCATTATTAGGATCAATCAAACAAAGTATTTTACCTTTAGATGATTTGTTTATTGAAGCTATGCGTTATTTGTCTAAGCATTATCCGGAACTTTTAAAAGAACGTTATCAATTAGAAATTGATGAAAATGATCCTGATTGGATTATTCATACATTTGATCATATTGCAAAAATAAGAAAAATAAAACCATTACGTGGGGAAACGGATTATGATCGTGTTATGGAACTTTTCTTTAGTGAAGTCAATGATGGTAGCATTGGAAAAATCACATGGGAGGATCCAACATGTGTGAACGACTAAAATATGAGCAAATGGCTTATGATTTAGGAAAACATTATATTGTGGGACTTGACGAAGCTGGTCGTGGTCCAATGGCTGGTCCATTGGTTGTAGGAGCTGTTATTTTCCCTCGAGATTATTATGATGAAAGAATTAATGATTCTAAAAAATTAACTGAAAAAAAACGTGAAGAACTTTATCGTATTATTATTGAAAATGCATTAGCTTATCAAATTGAAATTATTGATGTTGAAGATGTCGATCGTTTAAACGTTTATCAGGCTAGTAAAAAAGGAATGCTGGATGCTATTGAACATATATCTATTCGCCCAGATTATGCATTGACAGATGCTATGCCTTTAGGTGATAGTATTGAACATCAGTCTATTATAAAAGGGGATGGATTATCTTTAAGTATCGGTGCAGCGAGTATTTTGGCTAAAGTGACACGTGATCGTATCATGCAGGATTATGCTAAGATATACCCTGAATATGGTTTTGATAAGCATAAGGGTTATCCCACAAAGCAACATAAAGAAGCTCTCAAAAAATATGGTGTTACACCTATTCATAGACGTTCTTTTCAGCCAGTTATTGAAATGTTAAATCAACAATTAAGTTTATTTGATGAATAAAGACATCATCAGATTCTATGTTTTTACTACAAAGTAAAAAATATTAAAATTATTATATCTTACGTTCTGTGAAGTGCATTTTTCTCAATGCGTTGATCAAAGCAATCAATAGAAAAATTGATTGTTTTTTATTTTTTGAAAAAAATTCATGGAAAAAAAGAAAAATGACAATTTTTTGCGTATATAAATAATAGGAGGATAATTATATGGAAGAATTAGTATTGTATTTTTCTTTAAAGTATGAAGGGGATTTTCAAAAAATCTATAAAGCTTTAATGAATAAAGAAAGAGTTGATGAAGAATTAAAAGTAGAATTAATGAAAAGGATGAATTGTCTTTACATAACAATTTTTAGTGATGAATATCCAGAATTGCTGAAACAGATTAACTGTCCACCATTTGTTTTGTATTATTATGGGGATTTATCATTGTTGAAAACAAAAACGATTGGTGTTGTGGGAATGCGTAATATGAGTGAATATGGGAAACGAGCAACACATTTGTTTGTGAAAGATTTAGTTCAAAATGGGTATACCATTGTCAGTGGGATGGCAAGAGGTATTGATACTGTAGCTCATCAAAATGCAATTGCCTATGGTGGACGTACCATTGCTGTACTTGGAACAGGGATTGAATACTGTTATCCTAAAGAGAATAGACTATTATATGAGGAGCTGAAAGAACATCAATTGGTATTAAGTGAATATCCTTTTTTAACTGCTCCTCAAAAACGTCTGTTTCCATTTCGTAATCGTATTATTGCGGGTTTATCTTATAGTATATTAATAAGTGAGGCAAAACAAACAAGTGGAACCATGATTACAGCTGGCTATGCTTTAGAACAAGGAAAAGACATTTATTGTATTCCAGGACGTTTTGATGATTATCAGGGGTGTAATGAGCTTATTAAACAGGGAGCTAAACTTGTTTTAAGTGCTCAGGATATTATGGAAGATGAAGATTATGGTTGACAAATCAAAAAAAAGACTTAATAATAGAAAACACGTAGGAGGTAATATGATGGGTAAGAATTTAGTGATTGTTGAGTCGCCATCAAAATCAAAAACAATTCAAAAGTATTTAGGTGCAGATTTTGAAGTGACTTCATCAAAAGGGCATATTAGGGACTTGGCAACTACTGGAAAAGGTGGTTTAGGAGTCGATGTGGAAAATAATTTCAAGCCTAATTATGTTATTAATAAAGACAAAAAAGATGTTGTGAAAGAGTTGAAAAAATGCGTGAAGGAAGCTGATTATGTTTATTTGGCTACTGACCCTGACCGTGAAGGTGAAGCAATCTCTTGGCATCTTGCAGAAGTGTTGGGATTAGATGAAAATTCAACAAATCGTATTGTTTTTAATGAGATTACACGTGATGCTGTTATCAATGCATTGAAAAATCCTCGTACAATTGATCAAAATCTTGTTAAATCACAAGAAACGAGAAGAGTTTTAGATCGTATTATTGGATTTAAGCTTTCTAAGCTTCTACAAAAAAAGATTAAATCGAAATCAGCTGGTCGTGTTCAGTCAGTTGCATTGAGATTGATTTGTGAAAGAGAAAAAGAAATTGAAGCTTTTATTCCTGAAGAATATTGGAAAGTCAAAGCTCAATTTGAAAAAGATGATGTGACATTTGAAGCAGAGCTTGCTAAATATCACAATAAAAAAATTGAACTTCATAATGAAGAAGAAACAAATACTGTTTATGAGGCTTTAAATAAAGAGTTTCGTGTTTCTGATGTGAAGAAAACACAGAAGAAACGTGCTTCAAAGCCACCATTTATTACATCTACATTACAGCAGGAAGCATCTTCAAAGTTGAATTTTAAAGCAAAACGTACAATGATAATTGCCCAAAAACTTTATGAAGGTGTCGATATTGGTAATGAAACTGTCGGTCTTATTACGTATATGAGAACGGATTCGATTCGTTTATCTGAAGGATTTATTCATGAAGCTAAGCAATATATCGGTGAAAAGTTTGGTCAAGACTATGTCGGTAGTGTAAAGGTGTCAAAGAAAAAAGACAATGTTCAGGATGCTCATGAAGGTATTCGACCAACAAGTATTATGCGTACTCCAGAAAGTGTGAAAGAGTATTTAAGTCGTGATGAATATAAGTTATATTCTTTAATTTATGCTAGAGCAATTGCTTCATTAATGGCTCCAGCTAAATTGAATGCTACAACACTTTCATTGGATAATAATGGTTATGAATTTAAAGCGAGTGGTTCAGTTATTTGCTTTGATGGATATTTAAGAGTTTATGGCGCTTATGAAAAACAAACTGATGAAATTCTACCTGAAGTGACAGTTGATGAAAAATTATTAAGTCAGGATATTCAAAAAACACAGCATTTTACAAAACCACCAGCTCGTTATAGTGAAGCAAAATTAATTAAGGAACTTGAAGATTTAGGAATTGGTAGACCAAGTACTTATGCAAGTATTATTGATACAATTGTAACAAGACAATATGTTGAACTTGTTGATAAAGCATTTAAACCAACGGAGTCAGGTTTATTAACAAATGAAAAGCTGGTTGAATTCTTTGATAGTATTATCAATGTTGAATATACAGCTCAAATGGAAAAAGAACTTGATGAAATTGCTGAAGGACATGATGATTATGTTCATGCTTTAACAACATTTGAAGATAAGTTTGAACCTTTGTTAGAAAATGCTTATGATAAGATGGAACAGATTCAACCACAAAAAACAGGGGAAACATGTCCTGAATGTGGTGGTGATCTAGTGATTCGTAAAGGAAAATATGGATCGTTTGTTGCTTGTTCTAACTATCCAACATGTAAATATATTAAAAAGGAACCTGAAACGATTGAGTATACAGGAGAAACATGTCCAAAATGTGGTAGTCCAATGATTTATAAGACAGGGTGTTATGGAAAGTTTGAAGCATGTTCAAATTATCCTGAGTGTAAATATATTAAAAATGAACGAAAAAAAGCTGAACCAGTGATGACAGATGAAGTTTGTCCAAAATGTGGTAGTCCAATTGTCATTAAAAAGGGACGATTTGGAGAATTTAAAGCTTGTTCAGCTTATCCAAAATGTAAAACAATTATTAAATAAAAGTCCCATATGGGACTTTTTAGAAAGGAAAAACAAATGGAAAGAGTCAATATTATAGGGGGCGGATTAGCAGGAGTAGAAGCTGCTCATCAGTTGATTTTACGCAATATTCCTGTGCGTCTATATGAAATGCGTCCACATCAGACAACTGGTGCTCATAAAACTGAATACTTTGCTGAATTGGTTTGTTCTAATTCATTAAGAGCAGATGGACTTCATAATGCTGTAGGTGTATTAAAAAAAGAAATGGAAATGAATCACAGTTTAATTATGAAATTTGCCAGAGAACATCAAGTTCCTGCTGGAGGTTCATTAGCTGTTGATCGTTTTGGGTTTTCAAAAGCAATTAGTGAATACATCGAATCTCAGCCATTAATTGAAGTTGTACGACAAGAAGTGACTCGGATTCCTGAAGGTCCAACAATTATTGCTTCAGGCCCACTGACAAGCCCTGCTTTATCACAAGATATTCAACAGTTATTGCAGAAAGATTATTTTTATTTTTATGATGCAGCAGCACCTATCATAGAAAAAGAAAGTATTGATTTTTCAAAAGCTTATCTCAAATCAAGATATGATAAAGGAGATGCTGAATATATTAACTGTCCGATGAATGAAGAACAATTTGAAGCTTTTTATAAAGCTTTAATTGAAGCTGAAGTTGTTAAACCAAAAGATTTTGAAGAAAAGTTTTTTGAAGGCTGCATGCCTTTTGAAGAAATTGCCAGAAGAGGAAAACAGACTTTACTTTTCGGACCGATGAAACCTGTTGGATTAGAAAAGGATGGTCAAAGACCATATGCGGTTGTTCAATTAAGACAAGACAATGCTGTTGGTTCACTTTATAATATTGTTGGATTCCAGACACATTTAAAATGGGGAGAACAGGAACGTATTATTCATATGATTCCTGGTTTAGAAAATGCTAAAATTGTGCGATATGGTGTTATGCATCGAAACTGTTTTATCTGTTCGCCTCGTTATCTGAAACCAACATATCAGTTTATAAATCGTGATGATCTGTTTTTTGCTGGACAAATGACAGGTGTTGAAGGATATGTGGAGTCAGCTCAAAGTGGCATAGTGGCTGGTATTAATATGGCAAGATATTTACAAGATCAGGAATTACTGATTTTTCCTAGAGAAACAGTGATGGGCTCTTTGGCATATTATATTACTCATGGTAGTGAAGATGATTTTCAGCCAATGAAAGCTAATTTTGGGATTTTACCTGATTTAGCTATGCGTGTGAAGAAAAAAGAACGTAAGGATGCCTATGCCAAACGAGCTATTGAAACAATGGAGGATTTTATTTCAAATGTCTGATTTTTATAAGACAATGAAAGAATATTTACATTATTTGCAGTATTTTAAAAACTATTCATCTTTAACAATCAAAGGATATCAAAGAGATATTGAAGAGTTTATTCAATACTGTCAGCGTGAGAATATTTCTTGTTTTGAAACAGTGAAGTATTCTTTTTTAAGAGGCTATTTGGCTTATTTACATACTAAGAATTTATCACCTAAAACGATTAATCATCATATGAGTAGTCTAAGAGGACTTTATCGCTATCTACAAAAAGAAGAACGCATTGATGATAATCCGTTTCTACTTATTGAATCGTTGAAAGAACCACAACGTCAACCAGATTTTTTATATATTGATGAAATGTTAGATTTGTTAGATAGTATTGATACACATACATCATTAGGACGTCGTAATAAAGCAATGCTTGAATTAATGTATGCCTCAGGACTGCGTTGTTCAGAAGTTGTAGAGCTGCAGTTATCACAAATTGATTTTTCTAGACAACTGCTGTTGATTCACGGAAAAGGTGGTAAAGATCGTTACGTTCCGTTTCATGATTATGCGGCTTCATGGTTAAAAGATTATATTGAAAACGATCGCCAAGAGATAATGTCAAAATCACAACAGGATCATTATTTTGTATTTATTAATAAGTTTGGTAAACCTTTAACAAATCGTGGTGTGGAAGATATTGTCAATCGTGTGGTCAAAGCATATGATCCCACTAAGAAAATTCATCCTCATACCATTCGTCATTCGTTTGCAACGCATTTATTAGAACAGGGTATTGATTTACGTGTTGTTCAGGAGCTATTAGGACATGCTCATTTATCAACAACACAGGTTTATACACACATTACAAAACAGCATTTAAAAGAAATTTATGATCACTCACATCCAAGAAATCAACAAAATCATTAAGAAGTGAGAATATTTGAAAAAAATGTTGACGATAAGATGATAAAATGATAATATACAAATGTTGTAGACCTCTAGCTACAACCGCACATACAAGGTATTAAAGCTTAGCTGCCTTGATTGGCGAGTCTGAGATTATTATAAAAAGAAGGAGGTACATCATGTACGCAATTATTGAAACTGGTGGAAAACAATTAAAAGTTGAAGTTGGAGATTCTATTTTTGTTGAAAAATTAGATGTTGCTGAAGGAGAAGAAGTTGTTTTAGATAAAGTTTTATTTATTGGAGATAAAACAAATAAAATCGGTAATCCTTATATTAAAGGAGCTACTGTCACTGCTCAAGTTGAAAAACAAGGTAAAGAAAAGAAAGTTTTAATCTATAAATATAATCCTAAAAAGCATTATCATAAAAAACAAGGTCATAGACAACCTTATACAAAATTAGTGATCAAAGATATTAAAAAAACTGCTAGAAAAGCAGTTCCAAAAAGCGAAACTGCAGAAGCTGCTGAATAATGATTGAAGCTGTTATTAAAAAGCATAAACAATCCATTATTCAAATAACGGTTTCTGGACATGCTCAAAGTGCTGAATATGGCAAAGATTTAGTATGTGCTGGAGTAAGTACTGCTTGCATAGGAATTGCAAATGCATTGGTGCATTATCAGTTTTTATCACAAGAGCTAGGTACGATTGAGATTAATGATGGATATATTGATATTAAGGTTCAACATACGAATGAGCAGATTCAAGTGGTGCTAGGGACATTTGAAGTCATGCTGGAAACAATTGAAGAATCTTATTCAAAATACATGAAAATCAAAAAGATGGAGGTATGAAACCATGATGTTTAAGTTAGATTTACAATTATTCGCTTCTAAAAAAGGTGTTGGTTCAACAAAAAATGGTCGTGATTCTGAATCAAAAAGATTAGGAGCTAAATTATCTGATGGGCAATTCTGTACTGCTGGTTCTATCATTTACAGACAAAGAGGAACTAAAATCCATCCAGGTGTAAATGTTGGAAAAGGTGGAGATGACACTTTATTTGCAAAAGTAGATGGTGTTGTGAAATTTGAAAGAGACGGAAGAACAAGAAAAAAAGTTTCTGTTTATCCAGCTGCTTAATAGGAACCCCTTATATGGGGTTCTTTTTTTGAAAAAGACGGTAAAGAAGGTGAAAAGATGAAGTTTATTGATAAAGTACATATTTATGTTGAAGCAGGTAAAGGTGGCGACGGTGTTGTGGCCTTTCGTCGTGAAGCCTATGTACCTAAAGGTGGACCTGCTGGAGGAGATGGTGGAAAAGGTGGTAGTATTATTTTTGAAGCTACAACATCACTTTCCACTCTATTAGACTTTAGATATCATCGTGAATATAAAGCAAAAAGCGGTGGTCAGGGAATGGCTAAAAAGATGCATGGTGCAGATGGTGCTGATATGATTTTAAAAGTCCCTGTTGGAACTGTCATTTATGATGAAGATAGTGGACGTGTTTTAGCTGATTTAACTCATGATAAGCAAAGAGCGGTGATTGCTAAAGGTGGACGTGGTGGACGTGGAAATGCACGATTCGCAACAAGTCGTAATCCTGCTCCAACTATTTGCGAACGCGGAGAACCTGGTGAAAAATATAATTTGATTTGTGAATTAAAATTACTTGCGGATGTTGGGTTGGTTGGATTCCCATCAGTGGGGAAATCAACGTTATTATCAGTTGTAACACGTGCAAAGCCAGAGATTGCTGATTATCATTTCACAACAATTGTTCCTAATTTAGGAGTGGCTCAATCTAAAGATGGACGTTCATTTGTTATGGCTGATTTACCAGGTTTAATTGAAGGAGCCAGTCAAGGAAAAGGATTAGGGCATCAGTTCTTACGTCATATTGAAAGATGTCGTGTTATTGTTCATGTTATTGATATGGGTGGTACTGAAGGTCGTGATCCTTATGAAGATTATTTGGCTATTAATAAAGAGCTTGGTGAATATAAATATCGTTTATTAGATAGACCACAAATCATTGTTGCTAATAAGATGGATGAACCTGCAGCTGAGGAAAATCTTGAACGTTTTAAAGCTCAATTGAATGAAGATATTCCTGTTTTTCCTGTTATTGCTTTGATTCAAGAAGGTGTAGATATGGTTCTTTATGCAATTGCGGACTTATTGGATCGTACACCATCATTTGCCAGTGAAGAGGAAGAAACAGAAAACAGTGTTCTCTATACATATGAAAAACCAGATGAAATTGGATTTGAAATTCATAATATGGGTAATGGGCAATGGCACGTTACTGGTGAAAGAGTGGAAAAAATTGTTCAAATGGCATCGCTTGGTAGCGATGATGGTGTCAAACGTTTTGCACAGAAAATGCGTAATATTGGTTTGGATGATGCTTTGCGTGTGGCAGGTGTTCAAGCTGGAGACACAGTTTCAATTTTAGATTTTGAATTTGAGTTTTATGAATAGACCAATTCCATAATAGATGAAAAAATGAGAAAATTGCTTCTCATTTTTTTATTTATGTTAAAAGTGTGCTATAATGATGAGGATATTATGAAATGGGAGTTGTCACATGTATAGTTATATTAAAGGTGTTATTGTCGATATGTGTAAAGATCATATCGTGGTAGATAATCAAGGAATTGGTTATTTGATTTATGTTTCTAATCCTTATCAGTTTACAAAAGGAAAAGAAACATTAGTTTATGTGTATCAGCAGGTCAGAGAAGATGGTATTATTCTGTTTGGTTTTTTAACCAAAGAAGAAAAAGATTTATTTTTAAAGTTGATACTTGTCAAGGGAATTGGTTGTAAAACGGCTATTGGTATTTTGGCTACTGGTGATGTTC
>ERZ857801.2175-NODE-2175-length-17370-cov-2.850534_pt1 | contig 17370 bp, 15 predicted proteins | sample MGYA00519762_ERZ857801 | MGnify/ENA primary metagenome ERZ857801 (study PRJEB31778, sample SAMEA3449368) | human gut metagenome | biome: human gut; feature: human-associated habitat; material: faeces | place: United Kingdom | collected 2010/2012 ...
GCGGCAGCCACGATAAGCACGCAGTGCGGTTTTACGAATGGCGCGGGCTGAACTGCCTTAAAAACCTCAAATGTGAAATCCGCCTCTTTGCCGCCGGATGAAAAGCAGTGAAAAAAACTATCAGCACAACCTTCTTTCTGTCATGCTGATAGTTTTTATCAAAAAAGTTCTTTTAGGCTGTCTAGAAAAGGAAGATCACTTTCTTTCACTTCAATAGTCAGTGTGTTTCTTTCTCCGTTCGTCTCTGTTACCTCTACATTTATCTTTGTCCCTCTTTTTACCTCTCCTCCAAAGCTTTCCTTTAGGAACTTAAAAAGCTCCGGATGATTCTCTAGAAATGCCTTTCTCTCACTTAATACTTTCATTACCGTCACTGGATTTATCATCTGTCTTTATCCTCTCTATTCCTGCTCTTTGCTTCCCATCGTCTCACTTACTAGCCGTTTCGCCTCTTCTATTGTTGCCTGATCCGGCTCAATTACATACAATTCTTGTCCCGGCATAGAATACGTTTGTGCGTACATACTGGTTCCACTTACTGTATAAGAGGTAATATTCCACTGCGCCATATCGGAAAGCTGCATCCTTACAAGCGCAGCAATTTGATCCTGCGGCATATTTGTCTCAAAGCTTCCTGCCACCGCATCCATGACAGAACTGTAATTTGCAAGCAGGGAGGAGGACGCACATTTCTGTATCACTGCACGTATGACCTCCATTTGATTTTTTGCCCTCTGGTAATCTCCGTCCTCAAAGCTGTACCTCTCCCTGGCAAATGCCAGCGCCTCGATTCCCGAAAGCTGGTTGTACCCCTGGTGATACTCTTTGATTGGCTCCACAGTAAAATCATAATCCGAGTAGACTTCGATTCCTCCCAGTGCGTCAATGATGTCCATAAATCCAGTAAAATTAATACGCAGATAATAATTGATGTCCACTCCATACAGCCTTTCTAAAGCGTCTATAGATGCATCCACCCCGTAAATCCCTGCATGGGTCAGCTTATCCTTTGCTCCTCCCGTCACAGAATATTCCACATAATAGTCACGGGGCGTAGAAAGTAGCAGAATATTTTTTGTCTCTGTATTTACCACAGCAAGGATATTCACATCACTTCTAGAACGTGCCGACACTCCTCCATAGGTATCAATCCCGCTTAAATACATGATAAAGGTATCCGGTACATTGTCCGGCACTGCCGCTGTCTCTTCCTCTTCTGCTTCATGTGCCACATTCGTAATTTCCCGCAAGTCGGTTCCCGCCCATTCATAGCCTTCCACATCCGCGATAATTCCCAGATACGCGCTGTTTAAAATAATCGCACCCAGCTTTCCTTCCTTCAAATCATCTGCCATGTCAAACACATTGTCATATTCCTGTGTATCCAGTGTATTTCCCAGAGTTTCCTCCAGCTCCTTCACCGTCTTGTCCGTATTCTTTCTGTCAATGGTCGTGCTGATTCCAAAAGAGTAATCCGCCGCGTCCTCGATACTCTGTGCCGGATCTTCCTTCATCACATATACAGACACTATATCTGTCTGCTTATCCGCAGTGGCGACATCCTGAAGCGTTACATTCGTTTTATGGATATAGTAACACCCAAAAATACACCCCGCTGCCAGCAGTACACACAGTATATCCGCCACAATTGAAAGGATAAATTTTTCCTGCATGATGGCAAATATGACCCCAAAGATAGCAAATACCGCCGCTGCGATCACCATGTAAGTTACCGGAAACATGTGTAAGTCTGCGCAGAAGGTAAGGAAGGCAATCGCACAGAGAGCATAGAAGGCTATGAAAAAATAGCCTATTAACTTATACCGTATCCGTTTTGTTCGTTGATTTTTCATCATAGGTTAATCCCTTCTTAATATGAATTGATCTGTGTATCTCTTCCTATTCATCATAATAGTCAATAAATAATCCCTTTAATCCAACCGGATTTATAGATACAATTTCTATATCTGAATAAAATTCATCTATATATTCCTTAAATTCATGCCACATTTCTATCATATACGTGTTGTCAAAAGTTATTTCTGACTCATAAAAAAAACCGGAAGTACAATCACATCCTACTATATATATTTTACGCGGATGGCAGTGTAATATAAATTGTAATGCACAAAAAATAATGCCGTCTGCCTTCAGAGGTTCATTTTCTATATCCAGTGCAATTTTATTCTGATAAAGATCGTATATATAATACGTTTTTGCATTTCCATCAATAATATAATATTTAGGACATCTTCTAACATGTTTAGCGCACTCTGTATTTCTGCAACTCTGTATCCTTTTATCCGGTATGATCCCAAAAAACTTAGTACAAGATTCCTTTCTATAATTTAATATTGCATGTTTCTTCTCTGCATCCATATAAAAATCTTGACAAAATAAATAATTAAATTGTACCTGGGGCAATAGACACGCATTATTTACGCCAACATACACTGCGTCTTTTATCTTTTTATGACGCTTTGCAGTAGGGCCTGCTCCCATTAGAACTACCGTTTTTCCCTTAAAACAGTTTCTATACCCTTGGAAAGATTTTTTATGAATTCTTTGACATTGAATCATATTTTTTAGATTACTTGTCTCATAATATACAGCATCAATGCTTTGTTGTATTTCTGCAAAATTCACCCTATTTACTTCATCATTCATAGGCCTGTCCTAACATAATTTCTTTTTATTTTCTAACATATTACATAGCTCAAAAGCACGGTCTATCGCCTGATCCATATTATAATACTTATACTCAGCAAGCCTTCCACAGATATAAAAGTTGTCAAGAGAATCCGTAATTCTACGGTATTTCAAATATTGTGTTTTATTTTCATCTGTAGGAACCGGATAATATGGTTCCAACTCCTCACTGTCGTTTACTGGAAGAGGATATTCAAGAGCAATTGTAGTTTTATCTTTTTTCTGTTGCGGTGGAAGCTTTTTATATTCCGTAATTCTTGTATATCCTGGTTCCTGTGGATATGCTACAACTGGAGTTTTCTGGTAGCTGTCTATTCCCAATGTTTTCCATTCAAATCTCAGTGAACGATAAGGCAACTTTCCATATTTATAGCCAAATAATTCGTCCAAAGGTCCTGTATAAACTACAGGAATCGCTCCATGTCCCTCAGTATAAATTTTTCCTTTGTCTATATAAAGCTTCTCTGCAGCATTTATACCGCACTTTATTGTTATATTAGGATGCTTTAAAATTTTTTGTACAAATTTAGTAAACCCGCCTTCTGGCATTGCCTGGAAACTATCATCAAAATATCCTGTCTTATAAGAAAATAAAACCGGTACTCGCTGTAATACACTAATGTCTATCTCGTCCGGTGAAATCCCCCATTGTTTTGCTGTATATAATCGGTAGTCATTATCATATAAAAATTTCGCATATTCTTTTACAACTGCATCTGTGCTATTCAGCATTTGAACAATCGTAGCCTTATCAAGAGAGCCATATTCTAAAGCTATATGCTTTTTAATCATTTCTGCCTTTTTTGCTGAAAAAAATGTATCTATTGTAGAAAAATTAAACGGAGAAGGGGTATACTTTCCGTTCATATATACAGAACATTCCAGATAAAAACTATTCCATGGGCACCATCTTTTCACATACTCTTCTACGCGTTTTATACTTGTATGAAATATATGAGGCCCATATTTTTGAACCATAATTCCATTCTTATCATAATAGTCATAGATATTACCAGCTATGTGTCTACGTTTTTCATACATGAGTACTTTCGCATTCTTTTGCTCCGCCAGATAACGCCCGACAACAGCTCCGCTTAAGCCTGTTCCCACCACTAAATAATCATACATTTCATACACTCCGTTTTCTAAAATATGCTATTGTCTTTTCTATCCCTGTTTCAAATGTAACCGCTGGACAGTATCCTGTATCTTTCTGCAATTCTCGGATGTCCACTATGGAATTATCGATTCTTTCTGTTTTATATGGTATTTTCCCAATTCCTAATATTGCTTCAGAATCTATTGATTGCTTCACCATAATAATATATTCCTTCAGCATTCTTGCTTGCCCGCTACCAATCTGGTACACCTTTCCCGCTATTCCTTTTCTGGCTATCAACAGCAATGCACTAATTACATCATCAATATATACATAATCCCACATTTGTTCCAATTTTGTATATTGTGTCTCTTGATGATAAAGTAATGCTTTAATTGTATAAGAAAGAATATTGTCATCTTCTCTTCCCGGACCGTAAATACTAGAAATCACAGTCCAGTTTAGAGAAACATCTTTATATAACCGCGTAAAAAAGTCACAATATATATGAACACTTGCCTTGGTGGCACTGTAAAAGTCACTCGGTATAGGCATTTGGTCGCTACTGATTTTTTTACAATATGCATATTCACTTACAGAACCTGTTATAATAACTTTTTTGCACCTATGTCTTCTTGCAATCTGCATAATATTGAGAGCATAATTAATATTTTTCATCTGAATATGAAATTCATTTTTGTAAGAAGTACTTACTCCCTCCCATGCCAAGTGGAAAATTACGTCAAACTTGACGTCCTTAATTTGGTGTTCTATTTCTTCCACATCATTTAAGTTACCTATAACCGGAATTAAGTGATTATTCTTTGGTATCCTTTCTATTTCATTTTTCATAACTAATGCATATATTTCTACTTCTGCTTCTAAAAGTCTGTTTATCAAATTTTTTCCTATAAACCCAGATGCTCCGGTAATAAAAACTTTTTTCATATTTACTGCTCTCCTGAAGTTTCATTCAAATATGATAGGATTTGTTTAGCCATTATATCTTTTACATCATTTCCATCTAAATAAGCCTGTCCCCATTCTACACTTTTTCTGACAGCCTCATTCACATGCCATTTAGGTTTCCACTTTAAAACCTTTTTTATATGTGAACAGTCTAATTTTAAAAATGATGCCTCGTGGGGAGCATTTTTTTCAGAAATGTTTTCCCAGGAAGCCCCTTTTCCCCAGGAACGGCAAAAAAGTTCTACTAGTTCTCCAGTTGTTACACAATCTTCATCCTCAGGACCTATATTATAGCTTCCTTCATATCGGCTTTTATCTTTATATTGTGCTTCTGCCAGTTTTAGATATGCACATATTGGCTCTAATACGTGCTGATAGGGCCGAACTGAATATGGATTGCGCACCATAATTTTATTTCCTTGTTCCATTGCACGTATACAATCTGGTATAATGCGATCTTTTGAAAAATCTCCTCCACCGATTACATTACCTGCACGGCAAGTTGATACCGCAACTTGTCTGTTGTAGAAAAAAGCTCGTTTATAGGAGCTCGTTACTAGCTCTGAACAGGATTTTGAATTAGAATAGGGATCATATCCGTCTAATATTTCATTTTCACGATATCCCCACTCCCATTCATTATTTTTATATACTTTATCAGTTGTCACATTTACAAAAGATTTTACACTATCATGTCTACGTATTGCCTCCAGAATATTAACTGTTCCAACTACATTTGTCTCATAAGTATAAACTGGATTTATATAACTTTCTCTGACAAGAGGCTGTGCCGCCATGTGTATTACAATTTCTGGCTTATATCTGTCAAACGTTTCATCCAGCACACTTAAATTGCGAATGTCCCCTATAATAGAAGTCATATCCTTTTCTATGTTTGCTATCTCAAACAAATTAGGAGTCTTTTCTGGCAACAGACTATATCCAATCACATCCGCCCCCTGCATTTTCAACAACATACACATCCAACTACCTTTAAATCCAGTATGTCCTGTTACCAATATCTTCTTCCCTCTGTAAAAACTCAAGTTCATTTATCCCACACTTTCCAAGGTGCCTCATCTTTTTCCAGCAATTCCTCTAATAACATTTTATCTCGCATTGTATCCATACATTGCCAAAACCCATCATACTTATACGCCTGAAGCTGTCCTTCTGCTGATAACCGTTCCAACGGTTCTCTTTCAAATGTAGTAAAATCTCCCTCAATATAATTAAATATCTCTGGTTCCAGCACCATGTATCCGCCATTAATCCAGCCACCGTCTTCTTTTCTCTTTTCAGCAAAATGACTTACTACATTATCCTTCCCGATAGATAAAGTACCAAAACGACCCCCTGGCAAAATAGCCGTCATTGTTGCAAGTTTTCCACCCTTTTTGTGATACGCAGTTAAATCTAAAATATTCAAGTCACATACCCCGTCGCCATAGGTAAGCATAAAGGTTTCATTACCAATATAATCTCTTATTCTTCTTATTCTTCCTCCTGTCATTGTATTTAACCCTGTATCCACAATTGTGACTTTCCAAGGTTCTGCTACATTACTGTGAATCTTCTTCTCATTTTGGTGCAAAAAATCAAATGTAATATCTGAACGATGTAAATAATAATTAGCAAAGTATTCTTTGATAACTTGTTGTTTATATCCTGCACATATAATAAACTCATCAAAACCATAATAAGCATACTCTTTCATAATGTGCCATAAAATCGGCTGTCCACCTATCTCAATCATTGGTTTTGGCTTTAAATGAGATTCTTCGCTAATTCGCGTTCCAAATCCCCCTGCCAATATTACTACTTTCATCTCTATCCTCCCATTGCATTTTTTCTTTCTGTTTTTCTTATATTTTATATTGACTTCCCTTCTATTAAGTTTACAGAAGCCTGTAACTTTTCTATTTTTTCCGACAAACCATCAAATTCTTTTTTTAAATATTCTCGTTCTAATTTATTTATTGAATTCTTCATATTTATAATTTCCCGTTTCATCTGCTGATATGAATTCTCTGTATTTTTTATCTCCTCTTTGATAGTTTTCACCTGCAATTGATAATTAACTGTACTTTCATATAAAGCAATATATTTTTTATCATAATGTTTTTGCAAAAACGTTCCAATTTCAGATAACTTTTCAGCTTCTGGAAAATAATACCATGGCAGACTTAATAAATTAAAAACGTTGTATATATTATTTTTCAATTTGTTGTCTATTTTTATTGCTCCAATATTAGGGACACATCTTTTATTTACGTGTAATCTTTCTGTCGGATGCTTTGACGGAAAATAAACTGGCTCATATGTTTCCGGAATATATTTTTCGCCGTTTATTGCACTCATTAATAAACAATTTGTTATCGATCTTTGCATTTCTATGGCTAGTGTATGCATAGCTGTATCATGCAAAACCAGTACCGCATTCTCACTCATATATGGGTAAACCATCAGAAAATCGAGTAGTTCTCCAGGATTCATATGACGGGTATCTAATAATACAAAATCAAACTTTTTATCAAAAGTATCCATATATTCGTATGCTAGTCCACCAGTATATGTCTTCCATTTATCTGTAGATCCTATTTTCCTCTTGGCAAAATAACCCGTTTTTAAGCTTTTGTCTCGGTAATACAGATTACAGCAGTCTATAGAATATAAAACAGCATCTTTTTGATTTTTTATCGCTTCAAGTAGCAGTAATGAGGAACCGCCTGCTGCAATTCCTATCTCCAGCAGGTTTTTAGGATTAAATTTTTTAATTATATAGAATAAAAATTCTGCTTCTGTAGGCGACATTTCTAAAATTTCTTTAAATTCGTTGTCCTGTAATAACTGCTGACATTCTGTATAACCTGTACATTTTGTAATCGTCAGTCCGTCCATTTTTTCTTCCTTTAAAATTACCACTTTCCTGATTTTATAATATATCTATGATATATCTTGCTTATGAAGTTACGCCTGCGCGAATTATATGGAAACAGTCTAACATTCAGCTTTTTTATGTCTTCTGAACTCTCATCTACACTGTCTGTATATGCCGCAACAGTTTGTATTTTTTCTATCTCCTTCTCATGCTTTTGAATTGCTTTTCCAGTTTCTCCTTTAATCAATCTTAACAAGACTACTTCATATAACGGAGCTTTTCTCGCATATTTCCAAAAATAGCGTGCCATGTCTACATCCGGAGTATCCCAAGGCTTTACAGAACCTGGCCAGTGCATAATATATGGATCTTTTCTTGCTTCTAAATATTCCAGATATCTTTCACGAGGTGCATTTTCAATGGTATATTTTTTTCTGGAATAATTATAAGAATTTACATTCCATCTAATATCAATAAATTTAATCTCGCCATCCAGCAAAAGATTCATGCAATCTTGCTCTTGAACATGATATACTTTTTCCTGGAAAAATTTCATAAATTTTTGACATTCATATTTTTCCCGAATTTTTGAGTAGTTCTGCACCATAACCCCTGTATTGATATAGTCAAATGGATTGCTTAAAACACACTCATTAAAATAGTATTCTTGTTCCGTCTTATTCGCTCCATTTAGAAAACCTGCAATTACAATATCTCTGGTTGCTGCAACGCAATACTCTTCCAAATCCGTACTGTATAATTTTGCAATATCTCTATTTACTACTAAGTCCGTGTCTAAAACTACCATCTTTTCATAATTTGTTAATACAAATGGAGCGATAGTTCTATAAAAAATATCTTTTGTAATTCTTTCACTCACGTTGAGCTTATATTTGAATAAATGTCGTTTCAAGTCTACTGGACGTATTTCTAAATTAGAAATATTCTCACACATTTCCTTCAGTATTTTTTTACTTTCATCCGACAGACTGCTTTGCATAACCAAAATATCATAATTATAATATGGCGACATATTCTCTATAATGGACCAAATACAGGTAACTGTATATGGCATATAATATTCACTAGAGACCAACAGTATAGAAATATTATTTTCTGAAAAGGCCGGGCAAATACTTTCTTCCTTAGAGGTATGAATAAAATTCACCAAATTTGCCTCTTTTAAATTATATTTCCCTGTCTGCATCATAAAATATAAATAGCTTTCAATTAGTAAATAGCCTATTTGTTCGAGGTTCACGTTCAGAAGGATACTGGATGTCTTACCTGAGTATTTTCTTGATAAAACATTTAATATGTTGAATACCCATTCTGCTAATTCGTCAAATATATCGTTCCGCAATATAAAACTATAACCATTTATCCAATTATTCCCATTAAAGTATTCTTCTACGGTTCCATATATATTGGGATATAACATTTTGACTATTTTCATGCATTCCTGAATTGTCTGCTTATCCACATTTTGGTTTCTATCTAGAAATAAATGTCTCCTTGCAATCTCTTTACACAGTGCTGCTGCTTCTTTTTTGTAGTTGATTATTCCATCCGCTTTCTTAATGGCATGTTGGTATAATTCCTCATTGTTCAAGCAGTATTTTTCTACAGCCTCTTGATTCAAATACATATAATTTTCTACTGGAGCATGTGACTTTTCTGAAAAAGTAAAGTATTGCGAATCGAGGTATACACCTTTATACTCTGCATCTACATTTTTCCAGGTATAATGGAAAACACACAAATAACCATATCGGTAATAATACTCTTTTAAATCTAGATTGTTTTCGTATATATCAACTGGAATTTTTTTATACATCTCAGATTCTACAGCAAATTCCAAAATTTCTTTCTTTTCTGGAATAGTTATCTTTAAATTATTCATAATTTTTCCCTCTATTTATTTCACTAAATGGAATATATCTTTCGTTCGTAATAAACCGTAAATCTACTTCTTTCCCATATTTTTTTAAAACCTGTAGCACTCCTGTATTAACAGCTTTGTAAATTTTTCTACTGTTAATATTGTCCATATCTGGATTTATATAATTACTATCCTTGTCCATACTATACCCATCAACCCCTGCAATATAAATTCTCTTAACTTTTGATATAATTAATAACCTTATCAACATTAAAACTGCATTGTCACGAACGCAATCTGTCTCATTTAACAAATTTTTATATCCCACTTCAATAGCAGATTCCGCACATTCAACATTCGTGGTAACAATCCATTTCCCTTTAAATTTTTTGTCGAGCTCTTTATATCTGCGTACATTGCTTACAAATATAAAATCTGTATCGTAATACTCATATGCAAAATTTACGCTTATCGACACAAAGTCCTTTTTTTTCGCCCATTCAATTACTGTTTCCTTTTCTTCCTTTACAGACTTTCCCGGAGCAATAATTACAATTTCTTTTCCTTTTAATAAATATTCCAGCGTAAATAGCCCCTCACGCCCAGCCTTCCTATCTAAATACTGAAAATATAAAGACTCTATATATTTTTCATCGTAATTATTTTTCTTTTCCTCGTCCATCAGATAAAACACATCATTTATGTTTTCGACTGTCAATGTCTTTCTATCATCTAAATAACTAGCATAATTAGGATGGCTGTTGTGCTTTGCCGACAAATAATTGGGAAGTGAATATCCCCAAGGAGTCTGCCTATAAAAATGACTTAATACACTGTCTATAATCCTGAGCAGAGGTTCTAGCCTGTATGCCTTCCCAAAATTCTCATTTAAATATTCTGTTATCAATTCCGTATTTAAATTTCCGGCTCCCCGCCCCATTCCATATACACTTGAGTCTATAATCAAACTATGAATAGAATGTACTTCCAACAATGCCTGCGCGTTTGAGTATGCAAGCTGCATATTATTATGTGCATGGTACCCTATTAATATATCTTTATCCAAGTTATTCTCTACCAGATAAAAAAGACGAATTAAATTATTCTTTTTCATTACTCCAAAACTATCCACTATATAAAAAGCATACGGTTTTACTTCATTTGCACAGTGAATCAATTTTAAAAATTCTTCGTCCGTATAATTCATTGAAACCATAGGCTGTATAAATACTTTGTAACCCTTTTCCTTTATTTGGGCACACCATTCAATTGCTTCTTTAACGTCTTTTTTATGGAATGCCACTCTAATCCCATCAATAGATGTACCATCGTACACAGGTAAGGTAGATATATCGAATTGTCCATAATTTACCATTGCAAGATAGAGTTTCGTATTATCTTTTTTCCCAATATATGGAATAATCTGTTCTATATTCTCAAAATTTGTTGCATTATCATCGTATTGAAAATTATTTTTAAGAAAACCACATTCTATAAAATCGATCTTAGCGGAAACGAGGCTGCCAATAATCTTTTTTATGTTTCCTTTTCCAAATTTCCATTCGTTACAATATCCGCCGTCACGTAATGTACAATCTAAAATAAATGAACTTTTTATTTTTAAATTTTCCATACTCTAAATCTCTACCTCCTCTAGGTATTCTTCTGTATAATGGTCTTCAAAAATCCCTCTTAATCCGACTGGATTCAAAGAAATAATTTTTATGTCGGGGTATAATTCATCAATATATATTTTAAATTCTTTCCATATCTTCACCATCCATGAATTGTCAAATGTAATATCCGATTGATAAAAAAATCCAGAAGAACAGTCACAACCTACTATATAAATCTTTTCAGGATGACAATGCAGTATAAACTGCATTGCACTGAATGCAATTCCTCCTGGATGCAGAGGTTCCAGTTCAATGTCATATGCAATATTGCTCATTTGATAGTCGTATACATAATATTCTTCCGCTTTCGCCATATCTACTAAATACCGTGGTGCCCTCCTTACATGCTGAGCTCCTGGTGTCGTTCTACAATGTTCCATACGTCTGTCTGGAATCCTACCAAAAAATTTTTTGCATTTATCTCCTCTATATAGAGCAATATTCTTTCTTTTTTCTTCATCCATATAAAAATCCTGGCAAAACAGATAATCAAACTTGACATTTTCAAGTGCACACGCGTTATTTACTCCTACATAGATAGCTTCTTGTATAGGCTGATGGTACTTTACTGTCGGTCCTGAAGCCACAAGAACAACAGTCCGTCCTAACATAGAGTTTTTATACGGCCCAAAAGTTTGTTTATGTAGTTCCTGACACTGAATCAATGTTTTTACGTTACTAGTCTCAGCATAAATTTTATTTAATTTATTATGCATCTGACCAATTGATTTTAGTACATTTTGTATTTCATTCCTCTGTTCGTTTACGATATTTTCTAGATTTTTCAGCTGTTTATCCTGTTCATAGTTCCAGCCACTTAAATTTTTTCTTTTTAAAATCCGAAGCCCCAAAAAATAGTAGCACTTTTGGTACCTATCTGAAAAAGTACTCCATATTCCCATAAAATACTTTCTTTTTACAGCCCCATCTTTACTATCCTCTCTTTTATATACAGGAATTCCAAATATTTTTCTGGAGCTTCTAACACCTTCTATCATTTCTTTTGTATATATAAAGCCCATAGTTTCTCTCCTTTGTTCCCCTAATTTCCCTGCATATTTTTCACCATTTTATTTACTTTCTTTAAATCATTTAATGTATCTACCGCGACTGTGTCCGAATCGACTTCAATAAATTTTACGCGATATTTATTTTCAATGAACCTCAGTATCTCTATATCTTCAATCGCTTCTATTTTTCCTTTTCCATATTTTTCGCCATACTCACAATAAAATTTAAGTGCCTCTGGCCTAAATCCATATACACATACCTGCTTATAATACGAATAATCAATAGCACCTTTTGGATATGGTGCTGCGCTTCGTGTCAAATATACGCCTTCATTTTCTCTATTGGTTATAACTTTGGGTACTGTAAAATTTACTACATCTACAGGATCTATAATCTGCGTCATAAGATTAGAAACCAAAAGACTGTCATCCTCAAAAAATGGTAAAATTGCTTTTCTTATATTCTCCGGCTCTATAAGCGGTTCATCGCCCTGAATATTGACATATAAATCTGCTTTTATTTTCCGCGCCACTTCTCCTACACGATCTGTCCCTGTCAGATGTCTATCTGACGTCATTACCACATTTATATTATTTGCTTCACAGGCTTCTCTTATACGTTCATCATCTGTAGCTACATAAACTTGATCAAATTCTTTTACTTTTATGCACTGGGTATACACCCACCAAATCATTGGTTTACCACAAATATCTGCCAACGGTTTGCCCGGAAATCGTGAAGATTTATATCTTGCAGGAATCACACCTATTATTTTCATTACTTATTCCTCCTATCACTCAATATTTGTACTGTCCATAAGGCTTTCCATTTCTTTCATAAATTGCCTATTTACATCATTTTCTACGTTAAGCAATGGTGCATATGCGTCTCGTCCCCCAATTTTAAAAATTTTATTTTCTTTCTTTTGAACCTTGTCATACAAAGTAACAAAATCTAGAATTCCTTTCTGTATATCTTCTATCTCTCTTTTATTTCTACTTTCCTTTTTTAGCTCACATTTCCATTCTCCTTTCTCATCAAAATAAAATCCTTTTAGACTCCCATGAGGAGCATCCAACAGCATCTCCCAATAAAGATTATGTCCTTTTCCTGGATCGTGAAACTTCCACAAATCCCTATTTTCTCTTTGAGAATATAAATAACTTACGAGCTTTTCCATCTGAAGAAAGGCCTCTCCTACATCTGGTTCGGTATTATGGCAGGTATTCGTTCCTGCAATGATTCCTATTATCTTACAATTCATTTTCCAAAGTTTATTTACAATATAATCTAAACTAAGTGCTCCACTCCCTGCCCAGCCAATATCTACCGCAACAACTTTATTACAACATTTCAAAATCTCTTCAAAATACTGTTTTCCCGCTTTAAGCTGTTCTTTATAATGTTCCAGTACATAATCCCAATTTTTTAATAGGAACTGTTTTACCTTATCTACATTTTTTTCAGTTAAATTAGTCTGCGGTAACAGTTGACACTCTGTACATAATGTTTTCAGCATGTCATCAAGCTCCATTGATTTCATTATTTCTTCCAATGTATATTCCTGATTTACTTTGTGATACAGAAACCGTCTAAAATAATCATACTTAAAATATTCTGCTGCCATCTTTACCGCAGCCAAACGTGACCAATATACATACTGCACACTCTCTGCTTCATTAGGATATAATTTTTCATATGCCTTCATTAGGATATAACCGTCTCGAGCAAGGAACAGAATCTTATCTATCTGATGTGTTTTTCTATACTCATGGATAAACTGACAATATCCTGTTACAAACAATCCACCATAAATAAACCCATATTCATATTCCCTTGTATATTCATAAAGTCCATTATGGATATGTGTATTTACAATTCCACGATAAATACTTCCTATAATAACAGACATATCCTCTGCTCTATATTGTGCTCCTGCTACATTTACATTTACATAATGGACAGTATCTAATCCCTGCTTTTGTGCATTTTCTATATCTGCTATATAGTTATCTCCTATGTGGATAAAAGAGAGTTTCTTACTTTCTAAATCTTGTCTATTTATCTGATTCTCTATCGTGTTTTTATTCCAACGGTATTCTTCTTGTTTTTTAACCTCTTTATACAGACTCCCTTCACTTTTCGACTTACCCACATCACAGGAAACGTAATACGCATCAAACTGTTCATATCCGCAGCTTTCCAGCAATGCCTTTATCTGTTCTGCATTAAGATACATATCTGATGTAATGATTATTCTTTTATGACTATTTCTGAGTATTTCTACTACTCTGCGCATGTACGGATTTGCAAAACAGTATGTTTTTTCCATTTCTATTTCCCGCTTCATTGCTATCTTCTTATCAATTCCCGCTTCCCTTGAAAATAAATCATAGATTTCTGACAAGTTTACTTCATAGTGATTTTCCTTTTCGTATTTTTCTTCTCTTGCTCTTAATTCCATCTCTATACGGATTCTTCTAAAGTCCATATATCCTAGCTCTTCCCCCAGAATATAAAATAAATCTGCTGGTTCAGAAAAGGGACGTAAAATCAATGTGTCAAACACGTCAAAGGACACAACATCATACTGCTCAAGTCTTCTTGCCAACATTTCAGGGCTTTCTCGTTTTGACAGCGACGATTCACTCCCTTTACTATATAAATGTTTAGCTTCGTAATACGGATATTTTTCTAAAACGTTTAGTTTTTTGTACCGGAATACATGATATATAAGGTTCAGCCAAAACAGATACAACCACGCTCCTATTCTTCCCACTCCTTTTGTACTGTTCCGTCTCCGTTTATATCTTTCCCGTATGCCCGGCACCTTGTTTACAAGGAGCATATAAATCCAGTCTATCTTTCTTGTGCTGTTCATTGTCACCGTTCCTTTTTCAATTTAATTCTTGGTCTTATCCTCGATATCTGTTCTTATACTGTTGTCATCATTCTTGATTCATTTTTTCATATACCTCACATACTTCCTCCGGTGTACCGAATGCGCGCAATCTTCCTTTTTCTATCCACACTGCCTTTGTACAGTTACTTTTTATGACTGAAGTAGAGTGAGATACAATCAGTACAGTGGAACCTCCATTCATCATCTCCTTAATCCTTGCCGAACTCTTCTTCTGGAAAAACATATCCCCTACACTTAGTACTTCATCTAAAATCAGTATTTCCGGCGTATCTCGGATAGTAGCAATGGCAAATCCCAGTCTAGATACCATACCAGAAGAATAATTTCTTACTTTCTCTTCCATAAATCCTTCCAACTCTGCAAATTTTACTATGTCTTCATATTTCTCATCTATAAATTCTTTTGTATACCCGATAATAGCTCCATTAAGATAAACATTTTCCCGTCCGGTCAGTTCAAAGTCAAATCCCGTCCCCAAAGTCAATAGTTGTATCTTGTTCTTGTCTACTATAACCTGTCCCTTTGTCGGAACCAACACGCCAGATATAATCTTTAAAATGGTACTTTTTCCTGAACCATTTGTTCCTATTATTCCTACTACCTCCCCTTTATACACAGTAAAACTTACATCATCCAGAGCTTTAAACAGCTCATAACTTCTCTGTCTTTTAATTGTTCGGATTAATAATTCCTTAATGCTGGTAGCCTCATCCTTTTCCCGTTTAAAGATCATCGTAACGTGCTGCACATCTATTTCTATTTCACTAGTTTTATTTAAGACTTCTTTCTGTCTATCGTTTTCTCTAACCTTTTTTAGAAGATCCGCTTTCTGATAGGCTATTCTCTTTGCCCTATATCTGCGTCTGTTTCTTCTCTTTCGTTCAGAAATACGTATTAGTAGAAAGAGTAATACTGCTAATATAAAAAACAGTCCCGCCAAAATAAGGAACACTATTCTCTGTATATCGTTGCCACCTTCCTCTTTTTCCTCTCTGAGCACCTCAACTTCTTGGTGCCTTGTCTTTTCTTCTTTCGTCGTTCCTTCTCCTGATAGATTCTGCACCCTGTTTACTGTAAGCGTATAAACTGCACGCTTTCCTTCCTCATTCATTGTCGCAATCCGTATTCTGTTTTCTCCTATAACCAGTGACGTATCCGATATTTCCACTGTAGTTGTATCTGAGTCTGTAACTGCCGTAACTTCTACCTTCTCAATATTTTCTGCCACATCTAAGGTATATGACAAAATATCTGGTTGAAACCCTTCAATTATCTTTCCATTAACTAACAGGGAATTTAATGCACACCCCTCTTCCAACGGTACTGTTATAGGAACAGATGTTGATGCTACAGCAGCCGTCTCGCCAGATTCATACTGTACAATTACATTTTCAATAGTAATGGCAGTAGTTCCTGAACAAAGTGGGACGAAATACAGCATCTGGCTTACTTCTATACTTTCTTCTCCTACGATTTCTACTTTTATTCTTCCCTCTTCCTCCAGTTCTCCTCCAGAACTATACTGCAAGATTTCCGGATCATAGGTTACTATCATCTCCATGTAATAGATAGGAGTATCAGAGGAAACATATACACCTATCGGAGATTCTATACCCTGCGTCCATTCATAAGAAGCAGAACCGAAACTAGAGGTCTCTTCTGCCGCCTCTGTTGGTATAATTCCAACGGCAAGACTACTTATGATACTCATTCCTATGATCAGAATCCTTTTTATATTTCTGCCCATAAATCATCCTCACTAAATCTTCTGCATAATCTTATTTCTATTTTTCCGGAAAATATAATATCCTAAAAAATAAATCACCACAGCCCATACAACCATACGAAAAATTTCTTCGAAGGAAGGAAGTCTTCCCTGCATAATAATGCTTCTCATAGAATCTATATAGTTAAAAATAGGGTTTATTTCTATGATTTTTCTAATGATTCCTTCCAGTCTTTCTACAGGATAAAAAATTGCAGAACAATACATCCATAACGTTAATAGAACAGAATAAAGGTGTTTCACATCCCCAAAGAATACATACGCCCATGCTAAAATAAATGAAATCCCCATTGTAAAAACCAGTAAAAAAAACACGATAATCGGAAAGAAAAACATTGTTGTATCTGCCATAGCTGCGGGCGGGGGCTTGTCCCGTTTCTAACTCTCTCTCTTTTTCTATCTCTATATCTATCTCTTTCTTTATCTCTATCTCT
>ERZ857801.2185-NODE-2185-length-17314-cov-2.781911_pt1 | contig 17314 bp, 15 predicted proteins | sample MGYA00519762_ERZ857801 | MGnify/ENA primary metagenome ERZ857801 (study PRJEB31778, sample SAMEA3449368) | human gut metagenome | biome: human gut; feature: human-associated habitat; material: faeces | place: United Kingdom | collected 2010/2012 ...
TAGTAACCAAAAAATAAAATGATAATTTAGGAGGAAAAGATTCATGAAAAAAAGAGCAAGTAGAATTATTGTAATGATTATGGCGGTTTCTATGTTAGCCGGTTGTGGAGCTGGTGCATCAAATGATTCCGGAAAATCAGAAGATGGTAAAGTAACAATTGAATTCATGCATGATGAGGCCGAAGAAGATCGAATGGCAGTATATGACGAGATCATAAAGGACTTTATGGCAGAAAATCCAGATATTGAAGTAAAGCAGACGGCGATATCAGAGGATGGATTTGAAGACAAAGTAAAAACTTTGATTTCAGCCGGAGAAATGCCTGCTATTGTGGCGGGGTCTACATCTCTGATGCAGTTGTTGGATGGAGAAGAAATGATAAATACTAAGGCAAACAAAGAAGTTGTGGAAGAGAGAGGAAGAGACAACTTCTATGAACAAGTATTATCGCTGCTAAATGCACAGGACGGTGAGGGAATGATAGGGGTTCCAATTTCAACCTGGGTGAATGGAATTTGGTACCGCAAAGATCTTTTTGCCGAGAAAGGACTGAATCCACCTCAAACATGGGAGGATATCCTTACAGCCGCAAAAACATTCCATGATCCAGATAACAAAATGTATGGAATTATGTTTGGAACAGAAGAGGGAGCAATTGCCCAGAACAATTTCGAGTTATTTGCAGGCTCTAATGGAGCACAGTTATTTGATGAGGAAGGAAACGTACAGTTTACTTCACCGGAAATGAAAGAGACAATGGAATTCTATAAAGAACTATATCAGTATTCTCTTCCAGGCTCTAATGGGACTACACAGATTCGTGATGCTATGGTAGGTGGAAACACAGCAATGTGCGTATATTCAAGCTATATTTTGGCGCCTCTCTATAATGCAGAAATGGGTGAAAAAATTGGATATTGTGTTCCTGAAAATACACAGAAATCAGTATACTCATCTCCATCGATTTACACAATCTCCAATACGATTTCTGATGAGGAAACGGAAGCTGCTAAGAAATTTATTTCTTATATGTTGACAGATGAAGTAAATATAAAAGTGCTGCACATTGCACCGGGAGGTCCACAGCCAGTTATGAAATCTGTTGCGGAGAATCCAGAGTATAGAGATGCTGATGTACTGCAGGTATATGGTGAAGAGATAGATAAAATAGCAGATGCTTTGAATTACATCAACGTATTTGGAACACAGGACGGAATAACCAATTCACATATTGGAGCAATCAGCAATTCTATGATTATCAGTAAAGCAATTAACCAGATTTTAGTACAGGATCAGGATATGGACGAAATGATGCAGATTGCACAGGAGGATATGGAGAAAGAAATAAGCAGATAGAAGGAGAAAACAGATGAAGCGGTGGAAGAAAAAATCTCCATTAACAATGAAGAAAAAAGAAAATATACTGGGTTTTCTGTTAATTCTTCCAGTTATATTATTGATTGCATTTGTAGTTTTGTACCCCATTATATATAACGTAAAAATCAGTTTCTTTGATGTAGCATTAAATCCGAATAAACCAGACATTTTTATAGGATGGGAAAATTATATTGACCTTTTGACAGATAAAGAGTTTTATAAAGTATTAGTTGTAACAATTCTGTTTGTGGCGGCTACGGTTATTTTATCAACGGCACTTGGTCTTGGAGTCGCACTGCTGTTTAACAGAAAGTTCCGTTTTAGGGGAGCAGCCAGAGCTTTAGTAATGCTTTCCTTTGTGACACCAGCTGTATCTTTGGTTTATGTATGGAAGTATATGTTCAATGGACTGTATGGAATTGTGAATTATGCGCTCGTAGATGTTCTTCATATACTAGAAACAGCACCGGCGTGGTTTGACAATATTGTATTTGCGTTCATATCAGTAGTAATATTTGATACTTGGCGTTTATATCCATATGCATTTATGACAATACTGGCAGCACTACAGACAATTGATACATCGCTGTATGAAGCAGCAAAGATTGACGGAGCAGGCGCGTGGGCGCGATTCCGCTATGTGACACTTCCAGAGATTATGCCAACAATAGCAACAATAGCTACTCTGAGAATGATATGGAATTTTTATAAATTTGACGAAATTTACCTGTTGACACAGCAGCTGCCGGTAATAGGGGTATATCTATATAAAACCTCCTTCGCATCTAATGATTTTGGAATGGCGGCAGCAATTACAGTCATATTGTTTGTAATTGTCATGAGTCTTGTATTCTTGTTACGAAAGGTGGTGTTTAAGAAAAATGAGACGTAGAAGGATAATAAATGTACTCTTAAACTTATTAGTTGTAGTGATATTGATCGTGACACTCTTTCCGTTCTTCATTATGCTGACCACGGCCTTGAAAACAGATGCAGCATCCGTAGCTTATCCGCCTGAATTATGGCCTAGTGAAATAACGCTTCATCATTTCAGGGATATTGTAAATCCAATGGTATTTCCATTTTTTAGATACTTGTCAAATAGCTTGCTCATAGCGTTTATTACAGCCGTTGCATCAGTAATTATATGTAGCCTGGGAGGATACAGCTTAGCAAAATTAAACTTCTTTGGAAAAAGACAGATACACAATGTGACATTAGTTGTGTACATGTTTTCTGGTATTCTTCTAATTGTACCATTGTTCCAAATTTTTAATTCAATAGGATTAATCGACAATCGTTTTGCTGTAATACTCGCCTGTCTGGTATCCAGTATGCCGGCGGCACTGTCTATGCTGGTTTCTTACTTTCAAAAAATACCGGACTCTATCGAAGAAGCGGCACGCATCGACGGGTTGAATAGAGTACAGGTGATTTTTAAAGTGGTAATGCCGTTGTCAGTACCAGGAATTATGTCCGTGTTTTCCTATGTGTTTATGCAGGCATGGAATAATTTCCTGTTTGCAAATACATTCCTTTCTTCTATGGAAAAGCAAACATTGATTATTGGTATGAGAAACTTGTTCACATCACAGGACTATGTCTGGGGAAGAATGATGGTAGCATCGCTTCTGACAGCAATTCCGGTAATTATTGTGTTCTCCTTAGTGGAACGGTTTATTTCAGGAGGAAGACTGGATGGAGGAGTAAAAGGATAAATGAAGGTATTATTTATTGATATTGATACACTGCGTCCGGACCATTTGGGCTGTTATGGATATGGCAGGAATACGTCGCCTAATATTGATTCCATTGCAGATGAAGGAGTCTGCTTCGATAATTATTACTGTTCGGATGCCCCATGTCTGCCTTCACGCGCTGCCTTGATTACAGGGCAGTGCGGAATAAGGACGGGAGTTGTAGGACATGGTGGAACGGCAGCAGATATGCGTCCCTGGGGACCAGAAAGAGAATTTCGGGATGTAAGAAGTATGGGAAGTCTGTTTACGCAGATGCGCAGAGCAGGGTTGTATACGATTTCTTTTAGTTCCTTCCCAGAACGACATACAGCATGGTGGTTCAATGCAGGATTAAATGAATGTCATAACTGCGGCGGTGTGGGGCACGAATCGGCAGAGGCGGTTACTCCGTCAGTCCTGGAATGGCTTAAAAGCAATGGAAAGAAAAAAGATTGGTTTTTGCATGTACACTATTGGGATCCACACGGACCTTACAGAACACCGGAGGAATTCGGCAATCCATTTGAAAATACTCCTTTACCAGACAACTGGATAGATAAAGAACGGTTTCAGGAGCATCTACAGCATGTGGGGCCTCATGGGGCAAATGAAATTTACATGTGGAATGATAAGGCGGATCCTAATTATCCCAGATATCCAGGAAAATTAGAGAATCTCAAAGACGTAAAATATTTTATCGATCAGTATGACTGCGGTATCAGTTATGCTGACCAACATGTAGGAAAAATTCTTTCTTTATTGAAAGAGATGCAATTATATGATGAAGAGCTTGCAGTAATTGTCACATCCGATCATGGAGAGAATCTAGGAGAATTTGGAATTTATGGAGAGCATGCTACAGCGGATATAGCAACAGGACGCATTCCGATGATTATAAAGTGGCCGGGCGGCTTAAAAGGTATACATGACTTTGAACTGCACAGTAATATAGATTTGCTGCCTACTTTAAGAGAACTACTAGATATAGAAAATAAGCCGGCTATGTTTAAGCATATGGAAATACCAGAAGGACATTATGACGGAAGTAGTTATGCCAAGACAATTCGAACAGGAGAAAAGGCAGGGAAAAAGGGAGTTATCATAAGTCAATGCGCACATGTATGCCAGAGAAGCGTCAGATTTGATGAATATCTCTATATCAGGACGTACCATGGAGGGTATCATCTGTTTGAAAGAGAAATGCTTTTTGATGTACGCAAAAGTACACATGAATTGGAAAATATAGCAGAAAAATGCCCAGAGCTTTGCGAAAAGGCTGCAAAGATACTTCTGGACTGGCAAGACGATATGATGAAAAAATCCCAGTATCAGATCGATCCTTTATGGACCGTAATGAAAGAAAATGGACCGTACCATATACACGGTCAATTAGATGCATATATAAAAAGGCTGGAAAACACACCGAGAAAGTCAAATATAGAAGAACTAAAAAAGCGGTATAGTACAATGCTGTAAGGCTGGTTTCACTTTTAGTTGTAAGGAAAGGGCGGCGTGAAAGGGTAAGAAGATGGAAAAAAAGAAAAATGTAATTTGGATTGTGGTAGATCAACTGAGGGCGCAGGCACTTGGAATCAGCGGAGATGTCAATGTTCACACCCCTAATATTGATTTTCTTGCAAGAAACGGGGCAGAATTTACAAATGCAGTTTCAGGAATGCCGTTGTGCTGCCCCTTTCGCGGCTCTATGCTGACAAGTGAATACCCGCATAAATGCGCTCCAGGGCATGATATGAGGATGCCGCAGCGCCAGACGATTGCAGATGTTTTTAACGAGAACGGATATGACACATGTTATATTGGAAAATGGCATCTAGATGGAGGTCCGGTGGACGGAGAACGCGCGGGAACTCATTTCGTACCGCGCAAAAGGCGCGGCGGATTTCAGACATGGCTTGGATATGAGAATAACAACGCTCAGTTGGATTGCTGGCTACATGGGCATGTACAGGAAAGAGAAGTGGATATGTTCCGAGTAAAGGGATATGAAACGGATGCTTTGACAGGAATTTTTCTAAAGTATCTTGAGGAGAAGAAGCATAAAACGACTCCTTTTTTTGCGGTATTATCTGTACAGCCTCCGCACAACCCATATGTTGCTTCCCCTAAATTTGCCAAAATCAACCCGGGGGAGATTCAATTTAGGAAAAATGTGCCAGAGGTAGATTATATACGCAAGCAGGCAGCAGAAGAGCTGTCAGGATATTATGCAATGATTGAGCAGATAGATAATAATGTGGGGAAAATATTAGAAAAATTAACAGATTTAGAGATAATAGAGGATACCCATGTCATATTCTTCAGTGATCATGGCGATATGCACGGATCACATGGACAGTTTAGAAAAACAACGATCTATGAAGAGGCAATAAAAATTCCATTCATTATTGGGGGAGAAAATCTGGGGGGACATGAAGTTGCCAGAAAAAGTGGAAAGGTAGAGGAGGTATTCATCAACCATGTAGATATTGCTCCAACTACATTGGGACTTTGCGGAATTAGCAAGCCAGACTGGATGAAAGGGTATGACTATTCTTCCTTCCGGCTTTTAGATAAAGAAAGAGCAAAAGGATATCCGGACAGCGTTTATCTTCAGTCTGTGGTTCCTACCGGGCACCATGACAGTGTTAATAAAGCATGGCGTGGAATTCTGACAAAGGAAGGCTACAAGTACGGCTGCTTTGAAGGGACTGACTGGGTACTCTTTGATTTGAACAGAGATCCTTACGAACAGGTGAATCTTGCACATAATGATAAATATAAAGTACTGCGGCAGAAAATGAAAACAAAGTTAGAAAAGTGGATTGCAGAAACCGGTGATGTGTTTCAGCTTCCAGCGGAAAAATAATATATAAACGAAGGGAGAACAGGAATGAAAAAATTAGTGGCGACAGCGCCCAGAACGGCTGAACTGAAGGAATATTCAGACAGAGATATAAAAGAAAATGAAGTAAAAGTGAAGGTAGAATTTGCAGCGCCGAAACATGGGACAGAGCTGGCGGATTTCCGTGGAACTACCCCGTTTATTGACGGTAGATTTGATGAGGAATGGCGGATATTTAGAGAAAGAGAGCAAGGAGAGCCGAGAGGAATTGAATTTGGGGATCTGCCTCTTGGAAATATGTTCGTAGGTACAATTATTGAGAAGGGAAGCCAGGTAACAGATTACGAAATCGGCGACAGAGTATGTTCTTACGGTTCTATAAAGGAAACACAGATTGTAAACGCGGTTGACAATTATAAACTGCGCAAAATGAGTAAAGATGCTTCTGCAAAAAATGCGGTCTGCTATGATCCGGCACAATTTGCACTCAGCGGAATCCGAGACGCGGATGTACGTCCTGGAGATCGTGTCGCTGTGATTGGATTGGGAGCGATTGGACTGATCGCGCTGCAGTTTGCCGCGAAGATAGGGGCGGAAACGGTGATCGGGATCGATCCGATCAAAAAACGAAGAGAGATCGCTTTGAAAACAGGAGCAGACTATGTACTGGATTCTGCGGCATGTGATACCGGATTAGAGATAAAACGGCTGACAGGAAAAGAAGGAGCCGATGTAATTATCGAAACGAGTGGGAACGTACACGCACTGCAGTCAGCGTTAAAAGGGCTTGCATATAATGGGACGATTGCTTATGTAGCATTTGCAAAGCCTTTTCCGTCAGGGCTATGGCTGGGACAGGAAGCACATTACAACTATGGAAAAATTATCTTTTCTCGTGCGTGCAGTGAACCGAATCCAGAATATCCGCGCTGGAACCGAAAACGGATTGAAGATGTATGCTGGAAACTACTGATGAATGGCTACTTAAACTGTGAAGAGATCATCGATCCTGTGGTACCATTCAAAGACTGCGCAGAAGGATTTTGTGAATATGTAGACAGGCATCCCGAGAAAAGTATTAAAATGGGTGTCGAGTTTTCTAGAACAGAATAGAGGAGGAATGGATATGCTGTTGGGAACACAGGATAAGGATTTTTTTCCAGTTGAAATAAAAGAAAAATTCTTATTTATAAAGGAAATAGGGTTTGACTGTTTCGAGATTGATGGAAAACTTCTTGTGGAAAATATAGAAGAAGTAAAAAGAGCAATTGAAATTTCTGGTCTTCCAGTGAGTTCTGCCTGCAACGGCTGTAGAGGCTGGATAGGAGATTTTATTGAAGAGCGTAGAAAAAACGGCGTGGAAGATTTAAAAAAGATGTTGCATGCTTTAGCAGAGGTAGGAGGGAATGGCTTTGTAGTGCCGGCGGCATGGGGAATGTTCTCTTACAGACTGCCGCCTTTGGTGTCTCCTAGAAGCAGGGAAGGAGATAGAGAAGCTTTGTTTACCTCTTTGTCGGAGCTGGATAAGACGGCGCAGGAGACAGGTACGTATATTTATCTGGAACCATTGAACCGCTATGAAGATCATATGCTTAACACGCAGCAGGATGCGGTGGATATTATAGTAAAAGGGAAGTTTAAGAAAGTGAAAACGACATTTGATTTTTACCATATGTCTATTGAAGAGAATGATATATCCGATTCAATCAGAAAATATAGAAATTATATCGGACATGTGCATATAGCAGAGAATCACAGGTATCAGCCGGGAAGTGGTTCGATAGACTGGGAGCGACATATAAATACTTTAAAGGAAATTGGATATGAAGGTCCGATAATTAATGAAGGAAGAGTCAGAGGAGACAATCCGCTGGAAGCTTATCAAAAATCTGTAGAATTTATGCGGCGATATATTTAGAGGAGACAGATAGATGAAACATTTAAGAATGGCGCTTATTGGAGCAGGACAGATAGCAAAGGTAACACATATTCCCAATTATATATCAATGCCGGAGGTAGAATTGGTGGGAATCTGTGATGTCCGGTTAGAAGCTGCACACAAAGTGGCAGATACATTTCATATTCCGCATTTTTTCGACTCGAGTACAAAAATGTTAAGAGAACTAAGACCAGATGCGGTAACAGTCTGTGTTCCAAATAAATTTCATTATCAGACCGTAATGGAGGCTTTAGACAGAGGATGCCATGTGTTTTGTGAAAAGCCGCCGGCTATTACAGTAGAAGAGGCAGAACAAATGGAGAAGAAGGCGTGCGAAAAGAAATGTTTGTTATCCTATGGATTTCATCTGCGAAGCAGTGAAGAGGTACAATTTCTGCATCGGGCGATAGAACAGAACATGTTAGGAGAGATCTACCATGTGGAGGTGAAGTGGAGGAGAAGACGGGGCATTCCTGGATGGGGAAATTTTATCGACAGAGAAATACAAGGAGGAGGGCCTCTGATAGATATAGGAGCGCATGTATTAGACAGCGCATTATACTTGTTGAATTACCCTCGTATAGAGTATGTCTGTGCGACCTCCAGCAGTCGTATAGGGAAAAACTATCACAGTGGGTTGATGGGAGAATGGAAGCCGGAAAAATTTACAATAGAGGACGCGCTGTTTGGATTTGTGAAGTTTAAAGATGGACGCAGCCTGGAGATTCAGACGTCTTTTGCCCTGAACCAGAAAGAGAGGGACATTAAAAATATTTTACTGTATGGAGATAAATGTGGAGCGCAGCTGTTTCCTTTAGAAATGTATGGGGAAGAAGCGGGGCACCCCTATGATAAAACATATCCTTTTATTGGGCAAAAGGATTTGCACATGGAACTGGACAGAAATTTTGTGCAAGCATGTTTAGGCAGAGAACCCCTGCTTGTAAAACCACAACAGGGTACGTATATTCAGAGGCTTATAGGTCTTTTGTATGAAGCAGCAGAGACAGGGCTGCCTGTTCTCTTCGGGGGGATGGAGTAAAGAATGGAGTGTGCGGCTATGAAACATTATGAGATAGAGAAAGAGAAAAACAGACTGTGGCTGACAGAAAATTCTTATGCGCCGTTATATGAGTTGAAAACAGAATCCATTTTTGCACAGTGCAATGGATATATGGGGGTACGTGCAGCGCATCCTTTTTTTTCCATTGAAGAGAGCAGAGGTATGTTTTTATGCGGAGTTTTTGACAAGGCGTATGAGAATGAGGTGACAGAGTTAGTGAATTGTCCTGACATTACATGGTTTGGAATTGAGATCGACGGAGAAAAAATCCATACAGACAGCACAAAATTACACTTTTGTACAAGGAAGATAGATATTTTAAGCGGAGAACTTAGGCTTTCTTATGTATTCGAACTCTCCTCAGAAATTTTAGTAGAAATAGAAGTAAAAAGGTTTGCCTCAATAGACAACAGGCACCTGTTTATGCAGTCTTATCGGGTACATATACGAAATGGAATCAGCAGGAATATAAAAATTACGACAGGAATTAACGGGCAGATTACAAATAGTGGAGTTTCTCATTTTCATTCTGTTACAGAAAGAGTATATGACAGAGAAGTGATGGAAAGCAGAGGCGAATTACAAGATAATGTAGTAACTGTATTAACAGCATGTACAGCAAAAATGGGGACTGTGGCAAAAAAAGACTTTACGTTAAAGCGCAGAAGTATATATGGTATATACAGTTTTACAGAAGAGACAGATATAGAGATAGAGAAAGCGGTCTACATATATCAGAAAGGAGAAGCAGACGATTGTCAGGCCCGCCAGTATATAGAAGGTTTTGTAAACGCGGGGTATCAGAACCAATTCTACATGCATAGGAAACAGATGCAAAATTTCTGGAGAAAAACAGGTATCAGTATTAAGGGGCTCAGTCTGGAAAAAGAGGCGGCAATTCGTTTTAGCCAGTATCATATTCTCGGAATGACGCCTCCTGACATGGCAGAATGCAGCATTGCTGCAAAGGGACTGACTGGAGAAGGATATAAAGGGCATGTATTCTGGGACACAGAAATTTTTGTATTGCCATTTCTGATTTATACATATCCTGAAAAAGCAAGGCAGCTTTTAACGTTTCGCTATCGTGGTTTGGAAAAGGCACGACAAAAGGCAAAGGAATATGGATATAAAGGAGCAATGTTTCCCTGGGAGGCGGCAAAGACAGGAGCAGAAGAAACACCGGAGTATGCAGCTTTAAATATACATACAGGTAAAGCGAACCGTGTGTGGTCTGGAAAGAAAGAATATCATGTGACGGCAGATATTATCTATGCGATTGAACAGTACTTTGCTGTAACCTGCGATAGGAAATTTATGGAACAGTGCGGGTATGAAATGATATTTGAAGTTGCGAAGTTCTGGGTGTCCTGTGCTAAATGGGATAAGGAAAAGCATAGATACGGTATATATGACGTGATAGGACCAGATGAATATACAGAACATATAGATAACAATGCATATACAAACTATATGGCAGAATTTTGTGTAAGAACAGCATATAGATATGGAATACAGCTAAAAAAGGAAGGGCACGGAGAACAAAACAGGCTTAATCAAAAGACTGATTTTTTAGAATATCTAGAAAAATTTGAAGAATTTTTAAATAAAATATATCTGCCTCAACCTGGAAAGAGTGATATTATTCCACAGGATGACACATTTTTGTCAAAACCTCGCCTCAATGAGATTGAAAAATATAAAACTACGCAGGTGAAGCAATCTATACTGTTGGACTATTCACGGGATGAGGTTGTAAATATGCAGGTGTTGAAACAGGCAGACGTAGTAATGCTTTTCAATCTGTTCCCAAAGCTTTTTTCAGATGATGTTGTCAGAAAAAATGTTTTGTTTTATGAAAAAAGAACCATTCATGACTCATCATTAAGTTACTGCGCCCACGCGCAGGCAAGTGCATATATAGGAGATAAAAAGGCAGCAGACATGTTCTTTAAAAAGGCGCTGTTTATTGACTTAAATGATAATCCATATGACAGTGTAGATGGAATTCATTCTGCATCTATGGGGGGCATTTGGAACTGCTTGATTTATGGATTTGCAGGTGTTCAATTTACAGGAACAGAGATATGGATTCAGCCGTGTCTTCCAGAAACATGGGAAAAAATTTCATTTATTCTGACACTACGAAAAATAGAAATACAATTTGTTATTTCAGAAAAAAGAATTGTTATGGAAAGCGGGCAAGAACTAAAAGAACCATTGTATGTATGTGTGGGGGATAGGAGATATATCTTTGTAAGAAACTTGGAATTGTATAGAGATACAGAGGAAACAAAAGAATGGAAAAAAAAATCAGAGGATGTATCTTTGACTTAGACGGGGTAGTTGTAGATACAGCAAAATATCATTATGCGGCATGGAAAAGGTTAGCCGGTGAACTTGGGTTTTATCTTAATATAGAAGAAAATGAAAAGTTAAAAGGTGTAAGCCGCATGGAGTCACTGGATATTATATTGGAGATAGGAGGAATAGAAAACTGCTCCCAGGAAAGAAAACGATTACTTGCAGAACAGAAAAATGCATATTATCTGGAGCTGCTTGTGGATATGAGGCCTTCAGAGATACTGCCTGGAATTGTAGAGCTTATTAAATGGTTGAAAATACAAGGATGTAAGATCGCGTTGGGGTCGGCCAGCAAAAGCGCCGGTATGATACTCGAAAGACTGGGAATGGTGGAACTGTTCGACGAGATTGTAGATGGGAACGACATAAAGTATGCGAAGCCGCATCCAGAAGTATTTCAGACGGCGGCGAAGAAACTCGGGATTTCTTATGAGAAATGTATTGTTGTCGAAGATGCAAAAGCCGGAATAGAGGCAGCACATGCATGTGGAATGTGTTGTATTGGAATTGGCGACAGTAAAATTTTAAGTGCGGCAGATTTCCATGTAAAAAATACAGTAGAACTGTTAGATATTTTCGCTGCAATTGTGTAGAAACAGAGGGAAAACGGATGACGAAGAAAATGGAACGTCATCCGTTTTTCTGTTAAGGCAAAGAATGGAAGTGTCTAAGGCTGCTTTACTTGCAGGAGTATTTTCTGTGTGTTAATATTAGGAAAAAGAAATAATATGGGTTTTAAATTTATATACAGCCATTGCTGTCACCAAAGAGCAAATGAAGGAGAATATCAAGAAATGGATTATGAATTGTTAAAGAAAATAAGAATGTCTCAGAATGCGTTCGGGGATATGGTAGGTGTTGAAATTATAGAAATCAAAGAAGGGTATGCCCGCGCGAAATTAATAGTCTCAGATGCACTGTTAAATCCGATTGGTTCTATGCATGGAGGCTGTCTTTTTACACTGGCTGACATTACAGGTGGTTCCGCGGCAGCATCACATGGTGAACAGGTGACGACAGTGGATGCAGATATCCGTTATCTGCGTGCAGGAATAGGAATTAAGGAGGCAGTGGCTGAAGCAAAGGAGATAAAAAAAGGAAAAAAACTTCTTGTCTATAGAGTAGATATTACAGATGAAAAGGGGATTTTGCTGACAGCGGGAACCTTTACGTATATGTCCTTGGGTAAGAAAATCGTATTGGAAAAGTAGAATAGGATAGAACATTGTGCCGGAGCGTATTCCGGCTTTTCTTTTTTAGAGTGAAACTATTTGTGAAATTCTGATGTCTAATGTATGTAAAGACGGCGCCGGCAAATAGAGGGGAACACAGATACTGTAAGGATACGGTTCTGCAAGATAAGAAAGGGGGAAACCTTTGATTGAAATTTTTAGTAAAGAGAGCACAGAGGAGAGATGATCAGGCATTTGTAGAGCTGATAGAGCTATGTAAATCCAGCATGTATAAAGTTGCGAGGAGTTATCTGCGTCAGGATGAGGATATTGCAGACGCTATATCGCAGACTATATTGAATTGTTATGATAATATCGCAAAATTAAAAAATCCAAAGTACTTTAAAACTTGGCTGACTCGTATTTTGATAAACAATTGTAAGGATATTATAAGGCAGAATCAAAAGGAACATCTTCTGGAAATTTTGCCTGAACAAGGGGAAGAATGTATGGAGCTTAAGAATTATGAATTTCAGGAATTAATGAATTCTTTAGATGACAAATACCGTGTTGTACTGCTTCTCTATTACGGAGAGGGATTCAAAATCAGGGAGATTGCCCAAATCTTGGAAATGGATGAGAATACAGTGAAGACAAGATTGTCCAGAGGACGAAAAAAATTAGGACAAGTATATCATTTAGAGGCTGTAGGAGAGAGGAGGTAAATAGATGAAAAAGGAATATTCAGACAAAGAGATAAAACAAATTTTGAAAAAAGAGGCGGAGCTTCCAGAGTGTGTGGAAAAGAAAATACAGGCGGCATATCAGGAAATCAGTATGGATTCAAAAGTGACAATGAAGTATATGAAGACATACAGAATAAGAAAGATGGCTGTCGTTGCCGCTGTTATGGTGGCCGCTGTGGGGCTTGTAGGGTTTGCAGCAAATGAATTTTTAAAGGTGAATATAAAAGAAGATACAAAAAATGCAGAGAAAATACTGTATAATATACAAGTGGATGCGCAGAAGGAGGCACATAAAATTAAGGTGACTCCTACCTATATGCCGCAGGGATATGTATATGGCGACGAGACTTCTGCCTACGGCGGAAAATGGCATAATTATGATACGGACAGCGGAATTACAATTGTACCGGTGAATGCGGCAGAACTCTACTGGGGAGAGAGAACAGGCAATTCTGTTTACAGAGAATCTTTTGCTAAGTCAGATTATGTAGAAGAGATCGAGATAGACGGACAGAGACAGGATATATTTGTAGAAGCGAAAGCGCCCTATGTGGATGCAGATAAGAAGATAATCAATATTTTTCTTACGAATGAGGAATACGGATATATGGTTTGGATAAGCAGTGAGACAACACTGGAAAAGGAGGAACTGCTAAGGTTGCCAAAGGACTGCAAATAGAAGTGTTGGATGAAACCGAAAGCTATGCGACAGAAGAAGAGATAGAAAAAGAACTCGCAATGCAAAGGGAAGACAAAGAGACACAGGAGAAAGAAAAAGCGGAAAAAATAAAATATGGAATTCCAGCTGAAAATATTTATAAGACAGGGGATGTCATCAGAAATCCATTTCTTACGGAAAATATGGAGTTCCCCGAGGAGAATATAGAGTATACGGTACAGGACATCCAGATAGCAGACAGCTTGGATATGGAGGAATATCCCAGCGAAAATTTCTGCAGCTATGAGGAAGTTGCGCCATGGGTAAATGAGGACGGTACATTAAAAACACATTCTCGGTATACGTATGCGATGACAGCAGAGGGACAGACAGAGGAGGAGCCAAAGTTAGAGGAAGTATCATCTAAGTATGTCATAGTGAAGATGAAGGTAAAAAACGTTTCCGGCGTGGGCAATGAAAGTGTGAATTTGGCACCGGATCTGATTGTAAAGGAAGAAAGAGAAGACGGAGGACTTTCCTGTTATGGACCTGAATTTATCCCTGCAAATGAAGGGTATTCCCTACAGTGGGGAAGCGGAGACGGGGCGAATTTCCCGATTTATATCGACCAGATGTATTATACAGATGGGATAGAGCGAATAAAAAGCAGCCTTTACAGACCACTTGCAGATCAAGAAGAGCTGGAATATACGCTTGTATATGTGGCGGACGCAGATGTGCTGGATTCTATGTACCTGAAATTCTACGTGTCATATGCAGAAGAAATGTTGAATGGAAATTGGATAACGAATCCGTATGTGAAAGTGACAGAATAAAAAGCAGAAATATCAATAGAAATATAAACGACAGGAGGGGAGTAAAAACCCCTCCTGTTTTGTAATTTGACAAGGGTTCCTATGACGTTTATAATTCTACTGTATGATTGTATAGCTTAAGAGCTGTAAGCTTTGACATGAGAATAAGTGTAAGGAGGATTACGATGAAGAAGCCGGTTTTAATCATTATGGCAGCAGGAATGGGGAGTAGATACGGCGGTTTAAAACAGATTGACCCGATTGACAGGGAAGGACATATTATTATGGACTTTTCCATTTTTGATGCAAAAAGAGCAGGATTCGAGAAAGTGATATTTATTATAAAGAAAGAAAACGAAGAGGATTTCAAAGAAGCAATCGGAAAACGGATTGAAAAGGTGATGGATGTATCTTATGTATACCAGGATCTTTACAGCCTGCCAGAAGGGTTTCAAGTGCCAAAAGACAGGGTAAAGCCTTGGGGGACGGCACATGCTGTATTAAGCGCACAGGACGAAATAGACGGGCCCTTTGCAGTAATCAATGCGGATGATTATTATGGACAGCATGCTTTCGAGACAATTTATAAATTTCTTACTACCCATGAGGATGATGATAAATACCGCTATACAATGGTAGGCTACCGCCTGAAAAATACAATGACAGACAATGGATACGTGGCACGTGGTATCTGTGAGTTAAACGAGGAACAGGAACTTGTAGAGATCAATGAAAGGACTCGGATTGAAAAACGTGCAGACGGAATCGCTTATTCAGAGGATGACGGAAAAACCTGGGTGCCGGTAGAAGGAGATAAACTGGTATCTCTAAATATGTGGGGCTTTACAAAAAGTATAATGAAAGAAATAAAAGAAGGATTTCCTGCATTTTTGCAAAAAGGCTTGAAAGAGAATCCTCTGAAATGTGAATATTTTCTGCCGTCTGTAGTAAGCGAGCTTCTGGAAAGTGGACGTGCGACAGTGACTGTTTTAGATACAGAAGATAAATGGTACGGTGTAACCTATAAGGAGGACAAGCCAATGGTGACAGCGGCGCTTCAGGCATTAAAAGATGAAGGGAAATATCCACAGAAGCTATGGGAATAGAATAACTGAATAAATCATTTCGAGACAGGAGGTAGAAACATGTCTATTTTAGTAACCGGTGGAGCCGGATTTATTGGAAGCCATACTTGCGTAGAATTGCTGAATGCAGGATATGACGCAGTAATTGTGGATAATTTATATAATGCTTCAGAAAAAGTAATAGAGCGTATAGAAGAAATTACAGGGAAAACAGTGAAATTTTATCAAGTAGATGTCCGTGACGCAGAAGGGTTAGATGAAATCTTTGAAAAAGAAGATATAGAAGCAGTCATTCATTTTGCGGGGTTAAAAGCAGTCGGGGAATCTGTGGCAAAGCCTTTAGAGTATTATGACAATAATATAAATGGCACACTGACACTTTGCGATGTAATGAGAAAACACAATGTAAAAAATATTATTTTCAGTTCTTCTGCGACTGTATACGGGGACCCTGCATTTATACCCATTACCGAAGAGTGTCCAAAGGGAACCTGTACAAATCCGTATGGATGGACAAAATGGATGTTGGAGCAGATTTTGACAGATCTGCATACAGCAGATAAAGAATGGAATGTGGTTCTTCTTCGATATTTTAATCCCATTGGAGCACATAAGAGTGGAAAAATCGGAGAAGATCCGAAAGGAATTCCCAATAATCTTATGCCGTATATTTCACAGGTGGCAATCGGAAAGCTAAAATGTCTGGGCGTATTTGGAGATGATTATAATACACCAGACGGCACGGGTGTGCGAGATTATATTCATGTAGTAGATTTGGCAGTCGGGCATGTATGTGCTGTTGAAAAATTAAAAGAAAAGACGGGGGTATCTGTCTATAATCTGGGAACCGGAAAAGGATATTCGGTACTAGATATGGTGAAGGCATTTGAAAGGGCATGTAAAAAAGAGATTCCTTATGAAATCAAACCTCGCCGTCCGGGTGATATTGCAACTTGTTACTGTGATGCCTCAAAGGCAAAAAAAGAATTACATTGGGAAGCAAAACGCGGGCTGGAAGAAATGTGTGAAGATTCCTGGAGATGGCAGAGCCAGAATCCCAATGGGTACCAGGGGGAATGAAAAGGAAAGGGTTTTTGTTATGAGCGAACAAAAAGAGACTGTAATAACAGAGGAAAAGAAACAGACATTGAGCGTTTTGCGTAACTCAGAAGAAATATACATGCTTATGTCTGCATGTACGAAAATGCCGTTTGTAGTGTGTGATCCTGAGACGTACGACGATAAGATTTTTCTGTTTAATGATCTGGAAACGGCAAAAAAATGTGCAGAAAAATACAGAAATGAAAATCAGCCGGTCAATGTAGGGAAAGTGGGAAAGAAGCAGTTACTTCCATTTTATTCCAGCTTATATACAATGGGGATAAATTGCCTTGCGTTTGAAAATAAGGAAGAGAAAAGAACAGCGATTCAGTTAGAAGAGCTGGTAAAGAGGGGAGACATAAACCATCTTCCAGAAGGGAAGGTCTGGGTAGAAAACCCAGGATTGCATCTG
>ERZ857801.2198-NODE-2198-length-17237-cov-6.755384_pt1 | contig 17237 bp, 16 predicted proteins | sample MGYA00519762_ERZ857801 | MGnify/ENA primary metagenome ERZ857801 (study PRJEB31778, sample SAMEA3449368) | human gut metagenome | biome: human gut; feature: human-associated habitat; material: faeces | place: United Kingdom | collected 2010/2012 ...
AAGAGCCACGGATATTAAAAGAGAACACAGCGCCCCTGGAAGGGAAATGAACCGCCCCAGATTGTGCAGACAGCACAAAAAGCCCCGGGTGCAGGATTATACAGTTTTAGCAGGAGTGGCGCAGTGTCAGCGGCGCCATTCCTGTTTTCGTTTGGATGCGCTCGTGGTTGTAAAAGTGGATGTAACGGTCAATCATCTCATTGGCTTCTGAAAAGGTGGCCGGTTTGTGGCGGTAGATGCACTCTGTTTTGAGAATGGAGAAGAAATTTTCCGCCATTGCATTGTCATACGGGTTCCCACGTCTTGACATGGAAGGCGTAATGCCGTATTCTTGAGTCAGGTTGAAGTACGCTTGGGAAGTATACTGAAACCCCTGGTCGCTGTGGAGGTGGAGCTCCGCAGCGACCCTCTTTTTCTCCCGCTTCATCGCCAGACGAATGGTGTCCAGCACCAGATTCACGGTCTGCTGTGTCCCGGTTTTGTAGGCCACGATGCTGTTGTCGAACAAGTCCCGAATCATAGACAGATATAAAACTCCTTGCTTTGTGTGGATGTAGGAAATATCCGTTACCCATTTGCTGTTGGGCCTGTCCGCATGGAACCGGCGGTTCAGCAAGTTTTTGTATTTATGTACCTGCTGCCCCATATTGACCCATTTTCTGCGCCGCCGGATCTCAGAGAGCAACCCGTATTTCTCCATGATACGCAGGATAGTCTTGGGATTGCGGTGGATGCCTTGCTTCTCCAGCACCAGCCACATCCTGCGGTAGCCATAGGTACGAAAGCTGCGTTCCTGCTGCTCCGCGATGATTTCTGCAAGAGCCGCGTCTTTCTCCGGCCTGCCCAGTCGATGGACAAAATCATAATATCCGCTTCGGGATACCTGAAAGAAGCGGCACATGACGGATACTGGATATTCGTTTCTATGCCGGTGGATCACTGCGTATTTTGCCCTTGGCCTCACTTCCTTTCTATGGAGCACAGAAAATCCCGCAACAGCTCGTTTTCCATCTTTAACCGTTTGTTCTCATACTTGTACTCCGCCAGCGTTTTGGCCGGTTTTCGCCCTCGTGCCTTTGGCAGGACAGGTTCTTTCAGCCAGCTCTGAATAGCCCACCGACTGATTCCATACTCCTGACTCAAAGCGCGCTGGTTTTCTCCTGCGCGGATTCGTGTCACTACTTCTTCCCGTATCCCCATCGGATACTTTTTCATTCCCTTTTTTCCTGACATACTAAGACCCCCTAATGTAGTTCTATTTTCCTACATTAGGGGGGCTTTTGTCTATTGTCCGGTTTTACTGGGACTGTTCATGAGAGAGCTCCGACCTTTTTTGATGCGAAATTTTCTAGAAATAAAGAGAAAAGATGTTTTTGAAAGACTTTGTATAAGATGGGCAGAAGAGAAGTGTCTTAAAATTAAGACAAGTAAAATCCTAAAAGGAGCAATTTATAAGAGAACAACGAGTTGCTGCCACAAGGATAAAAATCGACATGTCGATAAATAGCAACACAGTGGCGATGAGATAGAGAAAAAAGTGTAAAAAATTGGAACAGCAAGTAAAAATTATGAAAGAAACGGAGAGCGTCTTTGTTAAATGTGAAGATTCTACAACATATATATCTTGATAGAACGACAAAAAGATCACATATGGTCTTGCTAAATTGGCATGAGATTTGCTTGTTAAATTTAAAATAAATAGAGCATGTAAACTGACTTAAAATTATGTATTTTGAACGATAGACGTCCAATAGAAATATGCAAAGGCAGACTTTGACGGAATAGGTAGACCTGTATTAAAAAAGAGAAATTGCCTGTTAGTTGAGACTAGTTTAAAAGGGCGGTGAAATCTTATATTTTTCTATTTAATTCTGGAGAAGCAACACATAATTTTTAAAATCAACCTTACTCAAATATGAAGAAAGGAGACCGGCACAGAGAACGAAAGAGCGACCAGACGTCTGTGCAGTGAATGATATGTTGGAACAAAATTTTTTTTATCATGAAGCATTGGAGTTGACAAAGAAGTTAGTTAAGATTCCAAGTCTGAATGGGACCAAGGGAGAGCGTGATCTAGCGGAATATGTGAGAAATTGGCTTGGTGAACTACCATATTTTCAGGAAAACCCGGACTATCTTTTGACGCAAGAGTTAAAAAACGATCCTCTGCATCGAATCAATGTGCTGGCCTTGGTCCGAGGAACGAAAAGTGACTGCGCAGATACCTTAATTCTGCAGGGACATTGCGATACGGTCGGAATCGAAGATTATGGGGTTTTGAAGGAGTATGCCTTTGATTATGAAGTACTGCCGGATAAAATCAAGTCCTTGACAAATGACCCGGAAGTGTTGGGAGACATTGCATCTGGAGAATGGATGTTCGGACGAGGAGCCTGCGACATGAAGTGTGGAGATGCTGTTCTGATGTGTCTTACCAAGTATTTCACAGAGCACACGGATCAGTTTGATGGAAACATTGTATATATGCTGAACCCAGTGGAAGAAAATCAGCATTATGGCATTATGGATGCTTTAGATGTTCTACTTGCATGGAGAAAAAAAGAAAAATTAAACTACATTCTTTCAATTAATACAGACTTTTTCTCTCCGTCCTACCCAGGTGATACCCATAAATATTTTCACTCGGGTGCGGTGGGGAAGATTCTTCCCTGCTTCTATATATATGGAAAACCTACGCACGTGGGTCATGCATTTGAAGGCTATAGCGCAGTCCTGGCTGCTTCTGAGATTATACGGCAGATGGAACTGCGTGCAGATTTTGCTGATGAATATAACGGGGAATTAACGTTGCCTCCAGTGGTTCTGCGGAGTCGGGATATGAAGCCGTCATATAATGTTACTTCACCTCAGACATGCTTTCTGTATTTTAACTATTTTATTCACAATGAATCGATGGATTCCATCATGAATCGTCTCTGTGAAGTGGCGAAGAATGCGCTGGAATATGTAAACAGTTATACAGATGCCCAGTTTAAACGGTATTGTGAACGGACAGGAGAGGCTTACCAGCGGATTCATTATCCTGTCCAGGTATTAGAGTACAGTGAACTGTATACTTTAGCAGAAGAGAGAATGCCTAAGGTTGATGCGGTAATCAAAGAGATTGTGGATCATGAGATTGCCAAAGATACGGATCGCAGAGAGATTTCCCTGATGATTGTGGAAAGGCTGTTTGAAATCAGTGGAATTACAACTCCTACTGCGGTAGTCTTTCTGGCACCGCCGTATTGTCCAAGAAATACGATGAAAGCATCGGTTCCAGAGGAAAAAGAGTTGCTGGAGGATGTACGGAATTTCCTAAATGAACTAGAACCAGTTATGAAAGAAGATATGAAGCTGATGCAATTCTTTCCGGTACTCTCAGACAGCAGCTATTTGAAGATCGATGATGACGAGGCATCAATTGAAAAGCTAATTCATAATTTCCCGGGATATGGAGATGTTTACAATGTTCCGTTTGACAAAATTAAGGAGTTAAATGTTCCGGCTTTTTCTTTTGGGTGTTATGGAAAAGATGGACATAAGTGGACAGAACGGGTCAATCTTCCGTATACATTTGGAAAACTTCCTAACATTATTTTTGCGGCATTGGAGCGGTATCTCATCCGGTAAATCCCACATCTGATGTGGAAAATATAAATAGAATAAATAGAAAAGAGGTATGGAACATGGAGCTAGCGGCGAGAAGAGTTGGTATAGTAGGGATTGGCCACGTGGGGTCGCATTGTGCCTACAGCCTTGCAATCCAAGGGATTGTAGACGAATTGGTGTTGTGTGATACCAATGAAGAGGTGTTGGAAGCCCAGGCCAAAGATTTGACGGACTCGGCGCAGTTTTTCCCGCACCGGGTTGCGGTGTCTACGGGACCAATTGAAAAGCTTGCGGACTGCGATATCGTTGTGATCGCGGTAGCACGAGAGATTCCCAAAATTGCGTTGCGTGATGTGGAATTGAAAAACAGTGTGCGGGAAGTAAGAAATTTCCTTCCCAGACTTATGAAGGCTGGTTTTGATGGAATTATTATTAACATTACAAATCCATGTGACGCCATTACACAGATTGTATGGCGGGAATCTGGACTAGACAGCCGGAGAGTAATCGGGACAGGGACAAGCCTGGATTCTGCTCGATTCCGCTCCATTTTCGCAAGAGAAGTTGACCTGAATCCAAATGCAATTAATGGATTTGTACTGGGAGAGCACGGAAATGCTCAGTTCCCGGCGTGGTCTCATGTGACAGTTGGGCTTAAGCCGCTGGTGGAGCTGGAAAAGGACAGTTTCCGGTTTAAAGATTTAGATAAGGAAAAGATTGAGGAGGAAGTACGGAGCTCCGGCTATAAAGTGTGGTTTGTGAAGCATGGGGTGGAATTCTCCGTTACTTCCGCATTGGCGGATGTAGTCCGAAATATTTATAGTGATAATAAGATGCCACTTCCAGTTTCTGTAATGTTGGATGGTCAGTATGGTGAGTCTGGAGTATACGTCAGTACCCCTACAATCTTGGGTAGAAACGGTGTGGAAGAAATTTTGGAATTGAAGCTTCCGGAAGATGAACTGAAGAGATTTCAGGCATCCTGTGAGAGTGTGCGGAACAATGTGAGGAAGGCTGCGGAGATCGCAGCGGGAGAGAAATAAGTATGATTTTGCGATGGAGGTGTTATCGCGAATGAGCAAAGGTAGAGTATTTGACATCGAAGAGGCGCAGTGGACCGAGGAGGAAAAAGGCGTTCGATACTGTGTGTTTCAGGCATCTGAGAAAGCGACTGTCCAGTATTACGAAATTGATCGCGGGAAAACGACCAAAGAGATCTGTGCACCCTCCGAGATCCTGGTTCTGTGTGAACATGGAATTTGCGAATACATCATCGATGGGAAAAGTTACACAGTAAATGATGGCGTATGGTGTTGGATTCCGGCGGGGTGTACTTACTCGGTAAAGAACCATGATGGCAGCACCACTGTGAATGTCCGGTACTATCTGCCGGCGTGGAAAGATCTGCCGGAGAGTCCGAAAGTTTCTGATCGGGGGCATAACTGGTAAATCAAATATTACAAACTTCAATTGAATTTTAGATATTTCGTACAGTCCTTCCTTTTTCACATAAGAATATTACATAAGGAGTGAGGTACATGAGAGATAAAAAACCAGTGTTCTTTGACATTGAGGAACAGGAGTGGGTTGACTCACCCAACGGAGCGAGATCTGTAGTCCTACAGGCGACACCGCTGGCCACGATGCAGAATTGGGAGATGCCTCCTACGACTGGACGAGGGAATCATAATCACGCTGCGGAACAGCTGTGTTTTGTCCGCCGAGGGAAGGCGCGAGTAATTATTGAGGGAAAGGTACATGTTTTAAATGAAGGCTGCTTTGGTATTGTATACGGTGATGTGATACATGCTGCCTTTACGGACGGAAACGCCACTGCTAGCGTAGTGGATATGTTCCTTCCCTGCGAAGACTACCGGACTCCGTCCAAAAAAGTGCGCGACTTGGGACATAAGTGGGATTGAGCGCAGGGGAGTATCCGAGCACACCTCCAAAACGAGATCGAGAATATTTAAGAAAGGTAGAACATCGCAATGAAATTTGTTCGTTTTCAAGCGCCTGGTGAGGCACCAGCCAGTGGTATTTTAGAGGAAAACATAATTTGGACGATCAGTGGTTCTATTTATGGAACATATGAAAAGACCGAAAAAAAGTATGATCGAAAAAATGTGAAGTTACTTCCACCTTGTGAACCGACGAAGATTTTTTGCATCGGGTCCAATTATGTGGATCACATCAAAGAACTTGGTTTGGAGATCCCCGAACGTCCGGCCACTTTTATGAAACCAGTTACTTCTGCCATTGCCAGTGGAGATGAAATCGTGATTCCTGAGGCTGCAACTCGGGTGGATTATGAAGGGGAGTTGGGGATTGTCATCAAGGAGGTAGTTTCCAAAGCAACGCCGGAAGAGGCAAAAGAGAAAATTCTTGGCGTGACCGCCTGCAACGATGTGACGGAGCGGGATTTGATGAAGTGGCCGTTGCAGCTTACCTATGGCAAATCCTTTGATACCTTTTCTCCCATGGGGCCGTTTATTGACACTGAGGTTGACCCAGATGACACTATTGTACGCACCTATCTGAATGGCGTCAAGATGCAAGAGGATTATACCTCAAAGACTGTGTTTAAGCCTAGTGTACTGCTCTCTTACCTCTCACAAGTGATCACCTTCTATCCGGGAGATGTAATCATGACAGGGACTCCCTTTAATGTGCAGCCCATGAAAAACGGCGACATTGTGGAAGTGGAAATTGAAGGGATGGGGGAACGCTTGGTCAATGCTGTTCGCGATGATCGAATTAAAAAGTAATCAGATTTTGACTGGAAACGAGATTAAAAATCTATTCTAAATGAATCCAGATCTATTCTCACCTGCTTTAATTTGTCCAAGATGCGTCAAAAACAGCGCCTAGAAAAATAAAACAACAGGAGGGAAATTTTTATGAAAAAGCGAATCATGTCTTTGGCACTTGCCCTTACGATGGTAGTGTCTCTTGTTGCGTGCGGGAGTGGAGAAAGCAGTTCGACAGCCAGTACCGGAACGCCGACGACCAGTGAGGAACCAATTGTCATGAAAGTCGCTGGTACGTTTAATGACGAGTCCTTTATGGGTGTATACCTCCATGATTATTTTAAGCCCTATGTAGAGGAGCACTCTGACGGACGAATTTCAGTTGAAATCTATACGAACTCTGTCCTAGGCAGCGACCGTGAACTGGTGGAAGGTATGCAAATGAATACGGTTCAGGCAGCAATTGCTCCTGTCAATGTGATCGCAAACTTTAACATGCCGAAGCTGAATGCCCTCTCGATGCCGTACCTGTTTGAGAGCCGGGAAGACGCCTATGAGCAGTTGGATGGAGAATTTGGAGATTATATGGCGGAGGGATTGGAGACCATCGGTCTGCGTTCGTTGAGATGGGGCGAGAGCGCAATCCGGAACCTGTCTTCCAGTAAAAAGGCGATTCGGACTCCAGAGGATTGTGAGGGACAGAAGTTCCGCGTGATGGAGGCGGCGATTGACATCGCCATTATCGAGGCCCTGGGCGGGAGCCCCACTCCGATGGCATTTAATGAGCTATATACTGGCCTGCAGCAGGGAACTGTGGATGGACAGGACAATGGTTTGGTTATGACTTATAATATGAAGTTCTATGAAGTGCAGGACTACTACACTGTAACAGAACAGTATTTCCTAGCGAATGGATTCATAGTGTCTGAGATCTTCTGGCAGAGTCTTCCGGATGATCTGAAGCAGGTTGTTCAGGATGGCGCCGACTACGCCATGGAGGCGGGGCGTGAGATCGTGGTTCAGCAGGAGAACGAATGTATCCCGATTATGGAAGAGGCCGGGATGGAAATTATCTACCTGACAGATGAGGAAAAGGCGGCTTTTAAGGAGGCAACTTCTTCTGTGTGGGACAATATCGAAGAGCTGGTTCAGGATGAAAAGGCCATCGAGATGGCACTGGAGTTGTATAACCGATAATCTGCAGAATTAGAAGGCAGAAACCATCTCTGGGGCTGCCGGTATGCGAACCGGGGCAGATGTCTGCCGGCAGCCCCAATGGTGTATCAGAAGCATGTGTTTCATGCAGGAAGAGAAGAGGGGTTTGCGATGCTGAAAAAAATATGGTACCACTTAGAAGAATTTATCCTTCTCCCAATTCTGGTGTTCCTTGTTTGCCTGATCTTTGTTCAGGTGATCCTGAGATTTGTGTTCAGCAGTTCTCTTACTTGGGCAGAGGAGCTGGCGCGCTACCTGTTTGTGTGGCTTATGTGGTTTGGCGTCAGCTATGCAGCTCGGAATCGGACTCACTTGCGGGTGACGATGGTTCGAGATAAGTTTCCAGTAAAGATTTCGGAGACTATTGAGTTGATTGTTACCATTGTGTGGTTGTTGTTTGGTATCTGGGTGGCCTATAAGGGAATCCAGATGGTACAGTCTATTATGCAGTACAAGCAGGTTTCTGCAGCACTGCAGCTTCCCATGCAGTACGCATATGCGGGAGTCCCCCTGGGAGCGGGCCTGATGTGTCTGCGCCTTATTGAAAACATGTACCACGACTACGTGGTTCCGCTCATAAAGCACGAGAAGATTTCTCCCCCTACAGATAAGGAGGCTCAGTTCTAATGGAATCGATCTTAATTTGTTGTGTAATCATTGCGGTCTGTTTGATTTTCAGCATGCCGATCGGTGTCTCACTGGGTCTTGGAACCGCTGTAGCTATGGCAACTGCAACTACTACACCCACGATTCTGGTAGCGCAAAAAGCGTTTTCCGGCCTGGACTCCTTCCCTCTAATGGCAGTTCCCTTCTTTATGTTGGCAGGCAGCCTGATGACTACAGGTGGAATTGCCCGCCGGATTGTGGAGGTAGCGGATCTCCTGGTGGGCAGGATCACCGGAGGTTTGGGCATGGCTACAGTGGCGGCTTCTATGTTCTTTGCGGCAATTTCTGGCTCGGCGCAGGCGACTGTCTCTGCCATGGGCACCATGATGCTTCCTGAGATGGAAAAACGGGGCTATGACAAGGATTTTGCTACCGGCTTAACTGCTACTGCCGGTACCATCGGCGTAATTATCCCGCCGTCTATTCCCTTTGTAATTTATGGAGTGGCAACGGGGGCCTCCATCAGTGAGCTTTTCTTGGCTGGTTTTATGCCTGGCATTCTGATTGGTGTTGCTCTGATGGCGGTTTGCTACACTATTTCTAAAAAACGAGGCTATAGAGGGAAACCAGTAGATTCTGAGACGGGTACGAAATCTAAAACCGGCGTTCAGGTAATTTTTGGCGCGATTCCGGCGATTATGGCGCCTGTGATCATTTTAGGCGGAATTTATGGCGGCATTTTTACCCCGACGGAGGCGGCTGTGGTGGCCACTGTGTACTCTATCCTGGTGGGTATCTTTGTCTACCATGAGCTGAACTTGAAGTCGTTTATACAGGCACTGCGAGATACCGCAGATATGTGTGGCTTGACCGCGCTGGCGCTGGGGTTCTCCATGTCCTTCGCCAATTTCCTGGCTATGCAACAGATTCCACAGAAGCTCTCCGCGTGGATGCTGGAAACCTTTTCCCAGGGATGGATGATCATGGCGTTTATGCTTTTGATCCTGCTTATTGTGGGGCTGTTTGTAGACAATATTTCCTCTTGCCTGATTTTGGCACCTGTAATGCTTCCCATCGCGGAGTCTGCCGGATTCAATGACGTCCATTTTGGTATTATCATGACCACAGCTCTGGCTATCGGTTTTGTAACGCCTCCTTATGGGTGCAATCTCTTTACCGCTTCTGCTATTTCCAAACTGTCTATTGAAAAAATTGCAAAGGCGGCAATTCCATTTATTGTTGCCATGTTTATTTGCCTGCTGCTGATTACGTACATTCCAGCGATTCCCATGTGTCTGGTTTGGTTGCTGGGTAGCTAACCATAGAGAAAGAGAGGGCGCTATGAGCCAAAAGTACATCACCGTCAATATCCCAGCTTCAGGGAGATCTTACTCACTACGGATCCCGGACAATGGGCGTGTTACGATTGCCCACGCGCCTCAGTTCCGTGATTTACCGGATCCGCACGTATTGATTCGGGATGCACTGGATCACCCGATTGGTTCTCCTAGGATCGAACAGATGGTAAGGCCGGGAAATCGCGTGTGCATCATCAGTGACGATATAACCAGGCCTACTCCGGTCTACTTAGTGCTTGAGGAACTGCTGCCCCGGCTTTTGGAGGCCGGAATTCATAAGGAAGATATCTTTTTTGTCATGGCCTTAGGAAGCCATCGTCAGATGACAAGAGAAGAGATGGCTGCCAAATTGGGCGAGAAAGTAGTTAATGAGTATCAGGTTTTGAATTCCGAATTTCGGGATCCAGAAATGCTAGTGACAGTTGGAACCAGTCAAATGGGGACTCCAATTCGCGTATTTAAGCCGGCGATGGAAGCGGATTTCCGAATCGCTATTGGGAATATTATACCTCATGGGTGTATGGGATGGTCTGGCGGAGCAAAGATCCTGTATCCTGGGATTACCTCAGAGGATATTGTTTCAGAATTCCATGTGATGCAGGGCTTTCAGGATGGAATTGTGTATGGAATGGACGACTGTCCTGTCCGCCTCGCGGTAGAAGAATGGACCAAAAATATCGGTCTTCACTTTATTATCAATACCTCATTGACAGGAGAATTTCAAATCTACAAAGTGGTAGCCGGAGACTATATCAAAGCGCACCGCGCGGGGGTAGAAAACAGTAAAAAATCACTCGGCGTTCCAATTCGACGCCGTCCAGACATTGTAGTTACTTCTTCATATCCAACAGACCAGGACATGTGGCAATGTACCAAAGGAGTTTATGGGGGCGGCCGTGTGATTTCGGACGGCGGCAGCATGATCATATTGGCTCCCTGTGTGGAAGGTATTGGGCCGCATAAAGATTTTCCCAAACACTTGGGCTTCAAAAACGGAATTCCAAAGTTAAAAGCGCGGATTGAGGCTGGTGAGACTGGAGAGGAACTCCTCTCCATGGCCGTGGGGATCAGCATTGCTAAGATCCACAGCTACTGTACTGTCCACTGGCTTACCAACGGGTGTACAGAGGAAGAAGTCTCTCCTAGCGGATTTCAGTGGCAAAGGGAGGAGAGCATCCAGGATGTTTTTGATGAGGTCTATGCCCAGTATGTTGATCCAGAAGTGTTGGTGATTCCCATTGGAGGTGAGATGCTACCATACTTTGACTTTGAATGACTTTCTGCGGTATCCAAACAGAGATAATAAAATATGTGCAATTGAGTCAAGGTCTGCGGCCAAACTGCATATCCTCCTTGTGCTGCATTCCAGAATATAGTTGGATCACCGATAAGATGCAAATATTTGAGAAAGGCAGGGAGGTAACCTATGATACGCTATCCAAATCTTTTGAAGCCAGGCAAGATTGGCAGTCTTGAGATTAAAAATCGTGTTGTTGTAACACCTGTCGGATTATTTTATGCGGACTCGAATGGAGAGGCTGGAGATCACTATTGCGCGTACTTAGAGGAGCGGGCAAAGGGCGGCGCCGGAATTCTTATGACCGGAATCATCACGATTGATTCGAAGTGGGGAAAGCTGAACCCCAACGAGTTGGTATTGGAAACACAAGCGCAGGCGATGTCTTACGCGAGAGTTGCAGCCATGGTCCACAAGTATGACGCAAAATTCTTCCTCCAATTGTACCACCCAGGGAAATGCACGACGGTTGCGAATTTAAGTGGAGAGGTTCCATGGTCGGCCTCTCCTACGCCGGCCAATGACGGAACCATGGCAAAGGAAATGACAAAGGAGGATATCCAATATATTATTCAACGCTATGTCAATTCCGCTAGGTTGGCTAAGAAAGCGGGGGTTGATGGTATTGAAATTCATGCGGCGCATGGATATTTGCTGGGACAGTTTTTAACTCCGACGATCAATAAACGGACAGATGAGTATGGGGGATCCCTGACGAATCGGATGAGGATTATCACAGAGATTTATGAAGCGGTTCGTCATGAAGTTGGAAAAAACTTTGTTGTGGGAATCCGAATTTCTGCTGATGAATTTGTTGAAGGCGGCAACACGCTTGCAGATGGCGTAGAGATGGCGCGGACTTACGATAAAATGGGTTTTGATTTTATCAATGTAAATTGCGGGCTACAGGAGTCATCTCAATTCAATCGAGAGCCGCCAACATTCCAGCAGGGATGGAAGAAGTATTTGGCGAAGGCGATTACGGAAGCTGTTCAATGCCCAGTAATTGCGGTAAACACCATAAAGAGGCCGGATTTTGCAGAGTCTCTGCTGGAGGAGGGGGTTAGCGATTTTGTCGGTTTGTCCCGAGGACATTTGGCCGACCCATATTTTACCCAAAAAGTTATGGATGGCCGGGAGGATGAGATCCGCTCCTGTATCAGTTGCTTGAACTGTATGCATACTCAGGTGAGTGGTGTCCCGCCTACCTGTACGGTCAATCCGGCGCTGGGACGTGAAAGGGAGTTTGCAAATCTGAACTGCAACGGAGATGGGCGTCCGGTAGCAGTAATTGGTGGAGGGCCAGGCGGCATGGAGGCAGCGCGGATACTAGCTCTGCGTGGCTTCTCAGTGACGTTATTTGAGAAAGAAAATGAGCTGGGTGGACAGCTGAACTATGCAGAGGCCCCCCCAAAAAAAGAAAAAATTACCTGGCTGAAGGATGGGATTATTTCTCAGTTGAAACATACGAATGTACAAATTATACTGGGGAAAACGGCTACAGTAGAAGATGTACAGGAGCTGAATCCTGTAGGAGTGTTCGTTTGTGCCGGAGCCATGCCCATTCGCCCTCAATCGATTCCGGGAATCAACGGAAAAGAAGTTTATACTGTTCCGGAAGTCTTGACAGAAAACGTTGTGTTGGATGGAAAAACCGTAGTCATCGTTGGCTCGGGCCTTGCAGGTATGGAAACAGCGTCGTTTTTGGGAAGCCGAGGCTGCGAGGTAACAGTGATTGAGATGCAGTCTACGATCTGCGCAGGAGTATTTCCACAGGTAGTTGCAGATGAGTTGCAGCATTTGCAGTCTTATGGAGGAAAAATCCTGACAGATCACAAATTGGAGGAAATTGGAGGCGGGTACGTCAAAGCATCTAGGTCAGATGGTACTATTGTTAGGCTAGAGGCTGAAGCGGTTGTCTTGTCGATGGGTGTTTCTCCTCGCCGAGATTTGGTGGAGCAAATGCGGGAAAAATTTGTGCATGTAGTAACAGTCGGAGATTCAAACCGCGAAGGACGCATTTTAGAAGCACTCTCTGATGGCTTCACCAAAGCGTGGGTTTTTGAAACATAATAACTATCCTGTTTTTCCATGGTACGTATGTAAAACACGATCATTTTCTGGGAACACAGAAGTCTGTGTTCCCAGAATTTTTACAAGTGGCGTTGCCCAGAATATTGACAGATAGTGAGGGGAAAAAACCAGCTATAAAAGGTCAAGAGGCATAAGCGAAAAAAGAGAAAGGAATGGCGGAACAATCAAAGCATGGCAAGAGGCCGCAGTTGAGGCTACGGCTTGAATAAACGCAGTGTGTAAGGAAGTCAGAATCTCAATAAATTCAGAGTCGGAAAGAAAATAGGTTAGCGAAAAGCCAGCCATCTCGATCAACAGAGAACGATTGATTTTCCATGCTCTTACCACAGCGGTTCGGATATTGCGTTCTACGGCAGTCCAATTACAGTTGAAATGTGAGGCGGTTTCAGTGTAGAATTCCTTTGTAAGAGCTCCTAAACGAGATTCATCCTGAACAGCGAGATAGATGGCATAAGCAGTGTGCTTAAACCCTATGCAAGGAGGAAAACATTTTTTAGGAGGACCAGAGGTGTGGAGAGTTTTATGGAGGAGTTATATGTCAAAAAAGAGAAATTTTTCTATTGACCCTGAGATGATTTGCTATATTTATAAAACGATTATGGAGATGTCTGGTGACGGCTTCCTAGTAATCGACAAAAATGGGAGAATAATTGATATTAATGAGACTTATGTACTGAAATTAGAGGGAGTCAGTGGATTAAAGCGGGAAGATATTATTGGTATGGATATTTTGGAATATATTCCAACCTCCCTCCTCCCAGAATACATTCATGTTACCAAGCCGATCCGAAGAGTAGATATCCAGCAGCAGATTGCGGATAAATTTTTAAAGAATACAAAGGAAAGGCATCTGATTTCCACACGTGCTACTATTTACTCTGCGGAGAAAGGTGTTTTAGGGGCTGTAGCACAGGTGAAATTTTATGACGAGGTCATCCGTCTGAATAACCGGTTGCGACAAGTAGATCAGGAGCTGAATTATTATAAAAATGAATTGGCTTGCATCTCGGTAAATACACCGACAAAACTTAGCGATAGTTTGGCGTCCATTATTGGAATTAGCGATCCAATCATCAGAATGAAAGATGAGATTTTAAGAGCGGCATCAAAAGATTTTAGTACTCTGATTTTAGGAGAGACGGGAACAGGAAAAGAATTGGTAGCCGCCGCGATTCATAATGCCAGTGCGCGAAAAAATGGTCCTTTTGTGAAGCTGAACTGCTCTGCGATTCCAGCAGAACTATTCGAGTCGGAACTGTTTGGTTATGAGGAAGGTGCATTTACCGGTGCATTAAAGAAAGGGAAAAAAGGAAAATTTGAGCAGGCCAATGGAGGAACAATTTTTTTAGATGAAATTGGAGATATGCCGCTTTCCATGCAGGCAAAGCTACTGCGTGTTTTACAGGAGCGAGAAGTAGATGTAGTGGGCGGGCTAAAACCGAAACCAATCGATGTGAGGATTATCTCCGCAACAAATAAAGATTTGCAGGAATGTATCCGAAATAAACTTTTTCGCAGTGATCTCTATTTTAGATTGAATGTGATGTGTATTCAGGTCCCACCTTTAAGAGAACGAAAGGAAGATATCCATCTCCTGGCAGAACATTTTTTGGCTCGCCTAAATGCTCAGTATAACACATCCACTCAATTTGGGTACACAGTTATGAATGTGCTGGAGGGCTACAACTGGCCAGGAAATGTTCGGGAATTGTTGAATTCAATCGAAAGAATGTACGCATATGCGGAGGATGGTTTGATTGAAATGGAACATATCCCGTTTATGCTGGGGGGCCACAAGTATGAAGCCAGCACAGGTACATTACATGAACAGCTTGACCATGCGGAGAGAGCGATTTTGATGAATGCGCTGAGAATCAATAAATTTAACTGTAAAAAGACGGCGGAATATTTGGGGATCCATCGTTCCACACTGTATAAAAAGATGGATTATCATGGTATTTCACGGTCAGATGCCTACTTTTAGTATACAATTTTTGTCGGAAAATCATGATAGATTCTTATGAAATAAAGGATTGTCCCTGTTGGGGCAGACGGTGAATGTTTCAGGGGGAGTCTGCTATGAACAGAAAGACGTTTTATATTTGTAGTACGTCTGTTCACTATCAAGAATTGGAGCTAGGAGATTCTATTTTTGAAAAATGCTATTTAATTGAAAATCCGAATCAAGCAGATATCGTGGCAATTCCAGATGGTGGACTAGACGTCCAGTTTGTTTGGACGGACGAGCATTGTCATGGATATGTTTGCGGAAGCTTTTTGAAGGGAAAACGCTCTCAAATCAGTACGTACCATAGGTGCTTTGGATTGAAACTACGTCCAGGTGTGATGTTTGACTTTTTGACACGGGAGTCTGTTTCTTCCTTTATGGAACAACGGATCCCAATCAATGAGTTTTTGGATATTTCCTTTCTGGAGAGATCTATTCAGAATCAGAGGAATTTTTACGACTTATTGCAGACCAGCGTAACCTTTTTCCAGCAATATCATCCGCATCCATCCCATTGTGTTGCAAATTGTGTAGAGGATATGATTTTGAATGCGGCCGGGTCTATCCGTATTTCCGAGATGGTTGCCCACTTGGGGTATAGTCACCGGTATGTTAATCATATTTTTAAAACACAGTTTGGCGTTCCCGCAAAAAAATATGCGGACATTGTCCGCATTCAAAATGCAATCAATATTCTTTCGGTAAATGATATTTTAGAAGCGATCGACTGTTTAGGTTACTATGATCAAGCCCATTTTATTCATGAGTTTAAAAACTATACGTCGCTTACTCCGAAGTTCTATTTAGACCAACTCCAACAGGGTAGACAGATGCTGATTGTTTGAGGAACATTGTGTCAGAATGCAGAGCAGATAATCGGACGATGCTGAACGGGATGCTCTGGATTACCCGAAGCGGCGCCCAGTGGCGGGAACTGCTGGAGGCCTACAGCCCCTGGCAATCTGTGTATGCTCGATACGCCAAATGGCGCTCTGACGGCACACTGGAAAACGTATTTCACGCACCGTCTGAGGATGCAGATATGGAAAATCTGAGTATAGATTCCACCTGCATCAAGGTACACGAAAGTGCCAATGGTGGGGAAGAAACAGAGGATATCGCTACTATACTAACCGGCACTTTTGGGCAAGAGGATATTATGCGGACACGGTTGGGCGGAACAGGAAAGCAATAAAAGCGTATGTAGCCAACCAACTGCAAGAAGACCAGATAGCGGATCAGGTGAGCTTAAAAGAATTTACCGACCCGTTTACGGGTAGCAAGCAGAAATAAGGCAGTAACAAAAGCCCCTTAAGGGGCTTTGTGATATGCTCCCTCTATGAGAGACAGTGAAATAAAACACTGCCAAACATGGAGGGAGCATTTGTTATGTCACAAAAGTCAAAAGTAGAAATCGAAGAAAAAGTAAAAGGGGTGCGAATGTATTTGGCAGGCCAAATAAATATGAATGAACTGGCCCGCAGATAAGGTACAATAAGTTTCGCAAATTAAAAAGTAGAAAAAAGAGACATGGATTGCAGCCCTCTGGTAGAATGAAGTCGCGACACACCATTCTGAAAGGAGCGAGCAAACCATGTCTGAGAAGATTGTACAGCTAAACGAGGAAGTTATCAAGGGGCAGCTTAAGGAATTGGTGCGCGGCAGCGTGGAGGAAACCCTCAACGAACTGCTGGAGGCCGAGGCGGAGAAACTGACCCAGGCAGCCCGGTACGAGCGCAACGAACAGCGCCAGGGCTACCGCAGCGGCCACTACAACCGCAGCCTCACCACCACCTCTGGGGATGTCACCCTCAAGGTGCCTAAGCTCAAGGGAATCTCTTTTGAGACTGCTATTATTGAGCGGTATCGCCGCAGGGAGAGCAGCGTGGAAGAGGCGCTTATTGAGATGTACCTGGCAGGCGTATCTGTCCGGCGTGTAGAGGATATTACCGAGGCCCTCTGGGGCAGCAAAGTCTCTCCCTCCACCATAAGTGAGTTGAACAAGAAAGCGTATGTCCACATCGAGGATTGGCGGAACCGTCCTCTGCAAGGTGGACGATATCCGTATGTCTATGTGGATGGGATCTACCTGCGCCGTAACTGGGGCGGCGAATTTGAAAATGTAGCTATTCTTGTGGCAATTGCGGTCAATGAGGACGGATATCGTGAGGTTCTGGGTGCCGCTGAGGGTATGAAGGAGGACAAGGCCAGCTGGGTCAGCTTCTTCCAGTGGCTCCGCGGGCGTGGCCTGGACGGAGTGAAACTCATTGTTGGCGACAAGTGCCTTGGTATGCTGG
>ERZ857801.2206-NODE-2206-length-17165-cov-3.932203_pt1 | contig 17165 bp, 17 predicted proteins | sample MGYA00519762_ERZ857801 | MGnify/ENA primary metagenome ERZ857801 (study PRJEB31778, sample SAMEA3449368) | human gut metagenome | biome: human gut; feature: human-associated habitat; material: faeces | place: United Kingdom | collected 2010/2012 ...
GGCGTCGTCGGGGACGCCCCGGACCCTCTCGCCCTTGCCGGGCCCCTTGGCCACGGTGCGGTTGCGGGCCACCTCGTCGGCCACCGTCGAGGGCGACCTGCCCAGCTCCCTCGCGATCTCCCTGCACGACGCCCTGCGCTCCAGCATCCTCTGGACCGTGTCCCGCTCGTGCCTCGTGAGCCTTCCGTAGGCCCTCGGGACCGCCCTTGCGGAGCCACTTTTCTTCTTTCCGGACATGCCGTCCTCCGATCTCCCGGGGCCGGCCGGTCCGGCCCTCAGGGTATCGGGTTCCCACATTCACCCGCACATGTTCGGATGAATGTGGGAGGTGTTCGGATAAAGTCGATAATCAAGGCTAAGCTCACTTCCCCTATGTCCCCTTTGGGGGCAGTCACTGTTGCTATGCCTTGGTGCTATACTCGGAGGCCTAAGGAAGTGGTTCGTATGTACTTGAGCGATACTAAGATTCAGGAGCTAATCGACAGCAAGGTGCTTCTCAATGCCGATGCTTCGAACATCGGACAGGTTACGTATGACTTGCGCACCGAGGGATTCTACATCAACGAAAGCAAGCAATCCGAGGTAGAGCTTGGCCCCGGAGATTCGACATTCGTCTCTTGCGTTGAATGTGTTGCGTTGCCAAACGATTTGACCGCGAGCGTGCTTCTACGCAATTCGCGCATTCGCCAGGGGCTTTCTTTGGATGCGCCGCTATATTTCCCCGGGCATGGAACACGGCTGTTCTACCGTGTTACAAACGTAAGCGGTAACACTATTACGCTCGATAAGTCTAAGGGCATAGCGCAGGTTGCATTCCAGCACGTTGATGGAATGGTGGCCCATCCTTACCACGGCGCTTTCTCTGATGAGCTCAACTTTAACGGACTTGCAGATTATTCCGACGTATATGCCGGGGAACTTAAAAAGGTCGAGGACAAAAAGGAGGAAGTCGCCCACATTGAGTCTCGTATCTATGGCAACGTTCTGGCCCTCTTTGCCATCTTTGCCGCGATCTTTACGCTTGTAAATGTCAACGTCGGAGGCCTTTCTTCCGATATTACAACCGTCAGATTTGTTGCACTCGACCTGCTGATTATTGGCGGTTTTCTGATTCTTGCATCCGCAATCGAGACCTTCCTTGTTAAAGACAGGGAAAAGAAGGTATGGCTGCCTCTCGTATTGGGCATTGCCTGCATTTTCGTGGCAGTGGTTCTTGCATTTCAGTAAGTAGGGTGGCTCAAGTCGTGGGAGGCTTGACTAAAGGTACGATCAATTGCTCCTGAGTGAGGGTATTGGCTTACGCCAATACCCTCACTTTCTTTGAATAGGGCAACAGACAGGGCCGGCTGTCAGAGTTCGTGTCTTATAGGAATAATTCAATTCACGCCGCGTTACATCTAGTCTGCTCTTTATACTTGGATATCAACACTAAGGAGGCAGCCGTGCTTTGGAGCTACGTTCAGCTTGATGATGGCACCCAGTTTGCCTACTCAGAGACAAGAGAAGACGGAACCGTTCGCGTGGCCGCCGAGCGCCCGGTTGACTTTGGCTTTGACCATGCGGAATGCTTCTTGCCTGCGGTCAAATGGTTCAACGTCGAAGGATTTACTGCTGATGATCTCAATTTCTTGACAGAATTTGTTAGATCAAACGCCCCGTTTATCTTCGAGCTCGCCGAACGCCAAAAAGCCGGATCGGCGGTTTCGCCGCTGGCCCTATGACGTTCTGCTGTTGAACGGCAAATAACCCATGATCTCACCTACCGACATATCCGCTGCCGCCTCCCGCGTGCTGGTTCAATACGACGTCAGCGAAGCATATTTATTTGGCTCGTTTGCGCGGGGCGAACAAACGCCCGATAGCGATATTGACTTGCGTCTAGTCTGCGGCAACACCATGACTTTCGGCGCGCTATACGAACTCTCCCATGAGCTCGAGAATGAACTTGGGCGAAAAGTTGATATCGTCACCAACCCACCAGAGCGCATGCGCCCGCCCTTCCGCAAAAGCATCGAGCAGGATGAGGTTCGCGTCTATGAAGCGCTGTAAACAGGACGAGGAGCTTGCGAATACCAACCCTCAACCCTTTCCTTCCAATGAGCCCAGCCCGGAGACCCTCGAGGCCATCCGTGAAGGTGATGCATTCTTTGCGACGGGGGAGTGCGGTCGCTTCGACAACGCAGCCGACCTAATCGATGCGGCTCTAAAAGCCCCTGAAGTGTGAGAGAATTCAATTACCGAAGAGGCGATTGTCTCGGAAGTGTCAGACTGGCGAGGTACGTACCTCGCCATTTTTGCACGCCTACGGACATCGGAACTATCCCGCTAGCTACAAGCCTTCCTTTTGCTTGCTGTATTTGGGTTAGATAGAACGGCTCGCCACCTTGGGTTAACGAGCGCGATTGCGGGGCTTCTTGACTCGTCTTGCATCGTTTTCCAGTTATTTATATGCTTGTCCCAGAATTTGGTCGTAAGGCGCGACCAACGGAATCAAAAGAAAGCCTACCGAGAAGATCTTGGTCGCAGAGCACGACCAACGCAATCAAAACAATGCTCGCGGAGAAGGCGCCTTCAATCGCATTGATTGGAGGCCCCTCTAATACCAAGCGATATCTATTCTGCCGGAGAGTCTGGAGCAAGGGCGGCGGTCGAATGCGCCTGATAACTGGTATCGCTCTGACGATATTCTGGTAAACTATCGTTAGGGCGATACCTGTTAGGAGACTTGCGTGGAACTGTGGCATGGTTCTCAGAAGATCATTGAGACTCCCCAGCTTGGCCTGGGTAAAGTCCATAATGACTATGACAGGGATTCTATTGCACAGAGAGCCTCAACCTTGCAAGGGAATGGGCATGCTCTAGGGACGCAGACGGCTTTGCAAATCGATATGAACTCGACATGGCCGATCTCAAGGTACTCGACCTGCTATCGCCGCAATATTCAGTTCTGCATTGGATAGCGTTGCTCGTTGAGCATCGTTCTTTTCGCAAAGATACCGCCATTGCCGCGGGGGCGTGCAAATATCTCCATGATCACTTTCTGCCTGACACTAGTGTTTGCGACGTAATAAGGGGATGGCGTGCGGACGACTCGTACTTTAGCTATGCCAGAGCTTTTGTGAACAATACGATTACCGTCGATCAGCTTGGTCGATCTATGAGGCTCGGCAACTTGGGAGAGCAGATTGTGCTTAAAAGTGAGCGAGCGTTTAAGAGCATTCGTTTCGCTGGATTTGAACGTGCGCCACAAGCTCTGTATGGTCCATTGGCCAAGGAGCGAGATGTAGCGGCAAGGGCGCAGTATCGGGAGCTACTTGCCGAAAATCCGTTTGAGGGAATTCGTATCGTCGATATCATTCGAGAGGGGATGACGGGCGATGACCCACGCCTACAGTGAGATGTATCTCGAGGATGCCATGAGAACGCTGGGAGAGGCGGTCGATTTTGCCCTCTGCGATCAAGGGTTGAATCCAGCCGAGTTGACGGCGATCCTGTCGAACGCTTTTGAGATGAAACAGTTTGAGCGCGGTATGCCTCGCGTCGTCTGCGGCATGTCGGGCGACGAGCTCGCGCGCGATATTATCGCCCATGCGGGACTAAGCCCCGTCGAATGCAGGGGGACCTATCCGTTCGACCGTTCGCCTCAGTATTGGGCGGGCTGGGTTTTGGCCTATGCTCAATGGATGTGCAGCTTGTGTTTTAGCGACCTTCTTGAAGTCGCCCCGCTCGATTGGATCATCGGCTCGTACCATCCGCTTCACGAGGCCTCCGAAGACAAATTCGCCCAGATTGTCATCGAAAAATGGAACAACGCCCAGGCAGGCAAAAAGGGCCTCAAAGCGGCACGAAAGGCGGCCGGCCTAACGCAAAAACAGCTCGCCGCCCAATCGGGGGTTAAACTTCGCGCTATACAGCTCTACGAACAGAATCAGCTGGATTTGCGCCGCGCCTCGGTCTCTTCGGCATTGGCGCTCGCAAACACCCTAAGCTGCGCCATCGAAGACCTCGTCTGGCAACCGATCGTCCTGGAGTACGACTCGCGGGCTATTCCGTCCGTAAAGCTATAGAGGAGGCAGTCATGCCTTGGAACTACGTTCATCTAGATGACGGCGCCAATCACGTTGCTAAAGAAGGTCATTCAACTGCACACGAGGCAAATACAGCATCACCGATTTTGCTCGACGGCGTCACGTCAATCGACGAAGCTATTCGGCTGACCATTGTGGGTATGCCCAACGCGCTCAGGCTCTTGGAGAACTCATGATGGCGGCTATGCAGCGGAGCGCTCATCCGTTCGCGCCGCTCGTGCTCGATGATGCCGGTTCGCTCGAAGCTATGGCTGCGGCCGTGATGCGCCTACACAGCACGCTGATGACGGTCGGGCGCTGCTGTACAACCGACGCCACAGGTGGCCGGGCCGCACTTGAGCTTGGACGCGTCGAGTCGGTGCTTGCGGGTGCATTCTGTACGATATTCGGTCAATCGCCGGCAGATCGCTTCGCAGACATCTTTGACCAGGTCACCTACGTGGCCGAGCATATGGTCAAGGACCACATCTTTGAGGACGGTAACAAACGCACCAGCCTTGTCTTTGCGTTGTCCGTCTTAAGGTTCGCAGGCACTCCGGTCATGCTGTCCGACAGCCCCGAGCCCAAAGACAACCAGTACTACGCCTGGATCCAGGACCTCGTATCCGGAAACCGTTCGACCAGCGGGCTCGCCGAAGAGCTGCGCCGCGGTTGCATTGCGGGCATGGGCGACCTGTCGCGCGTATAGAATCTAAGCATCCGCACGCCTGCCATTATCTTGATTGGAAGCCATATGGAACTCCCTGGTACCCTGTGCAGCAATGTGTACGATTTCGCGTTTTGCCCCGAGCCCTGCTACGACCGCCTGGTCGATCTCGCCGACCCCGAGGACTGGGGTCCCAGCAACCGCATCCTCAAAAACTACCTGTCGTTTTCGTTTAGCCGCGCGGTGTATTTGACCGAGCGCGACGTGGACCAGACCGCGCCGTCCAACCTGCCGCTGGTGTTCGACGACGACCGATGCCTGTTTAACACCGGCCTGTACACGCGCCGCTACGAGACCATCTACGGCCTGTTTGAGCCCAACACCAAACCCGATGCTCGCCAGCGCTGGTTTCTGAAAGGCTTCTTTAAGGAAAGCGACCCCATGCTGGTCTCGTTTGAGTACCTGCCGTGCCGCGTGCGCTTTGCCGAGGACCCCTCCGAGCTGGTCTTTGACTACCGCCTTCCCATCCGCTCCAACATCGACCACATTCTGGGCGACGAGGAAAACCTTACGCGCATTCCCGCCAGCCTGATGGGGGAGGGCAACTCGCTGCTGCTGCGCCGTGCCTTTGAGGGAGCCGTCGTCGAGGCCGCCCGCCGCGCCGCAGCCAACTATACGCTCGCGGTGCCGCAGTTCTACGGCGGCCGGATCCAGCTGCTGCTGCCGCTTTGCCTAACCGGCGACAAGCCCGAGCTGGCGCTGACTATCCAGCGCGAGGACGGCTTCTACGCCGCGCGCACCTGCCTCACGCTCGACATGGCCTACAACAACGCGCGACTTATCTGCCGACCTGAGACTTCGTGGATTAAGCGGTAAATGGTAGTTTAGCTGCGCTTTTGTCGATTGTTTTGGTTGCTTTGGCTTGGCCAGCAACCACGAATTTAAAATCGGGGGCAAAAAGTTCTTGGTAAACCACGTGCGGCTATGTTAGTATCTCTTTTGCCGAAAGGCGACGGGCGATTGGCTCAGGGGTAGAGCATATCCTTCACACGGATGGGGTCACAAGTTCGAATCTTGTATCGCCCACCATCAAAACCAGAGGTCAGAGGTTTTAAGCCTCTGGCCTTTTTCTTTTTGACACCAAAATCGAAGCGAAGTTACCTAGGGCGTTATATGTTACGCAGTTCACATTAGGTGTCGTCATTGCGCGTTTTGCAAAATGAGTCTGCGTTCATTCATTGAATTCTCTGCGCAATCTACGCGCAATTGTGAAGACAGAGACCACTGGCTCACAACTCGTACCAGCACGTTCGTGCCTATGGCGGCTTTTCAACAGATTGCGTCAAGCTTTTGGTCAGTGTTTGGTCAGCTACCCGTACTTACCCGCATGATGCGCCAGTAGATAATCGACCTTACCCGCAATCCACACGGCCCGCGGCTGAAATCAGGGGAGGCCCACATGGACGAGATCGTCTGCGCAAACACCGCATTCCGCTACTGGCGCTGCCCACCCCAAGTGCGCGACCTCTATCCACGCCTGCCCAACTCCGAAGACGGCTGGCGAGCTCTATCCCAAACTCCTTTCGTAACCGACGTCCTCAAGACCCCAATTATCGCTGTTGCTTCGCCAGGTTGTTGTAATCACCACTCGGGATTGCGCTCCACTATTCGCTGGGAAGGGGCATCTGATACCGGCACAACAATCGACACTCATTTAGGCTTTAGTGTCACCAATCCGCTTAACACGTTATTTACTATGACACGCTTTGTGTCCCAAATAGATCTCGTACTGGCCATGTACGAACTTTGCGGCTGGTTTTCTGTTTTCGAGCCGACCCCCGCTGCCGAAATGCAGTTAAAAATGGCGGTAGAGGAGAATCGCAATTCCAACACGCAGGATCTGTTCGAACTTGGAGAAGGAGAAGACGATGTTCCTTGGAAACGAGTTTATGCCCGCGCAACGGTAAAGGCCCCAGATAACGAAGGCCAAACGAACAAGCGTGAGGATGGAAGAGAGGTTACGAAACTCAAAGGTACTTCTCTTTGGATGAGAAAGCCACTCATCGAACTGAGCGACCTGCATCGATTCGCCGATAAGGTCAAAAGTCAAATGTGGGGAAAGCAGTTTTATGATGCCGCTCAGCAGGTTATCGGCATCGCTGCATCTCCACTCGAGGTCGCGGGGGTCCTTCTTCTAAGTCGTTCTCGACGTCTAGGTGGTTCAGGATTCAGATACGTGTACCTCAACGATTTAACCCCTCTATCCCTGGCAGCCCAAAGCATCGCAGGTCAAAAGGTTTGCTACGGCGTTATCGTGATCGTAAACCCAATCCTAATGAAGGCAGCAATTATCGAGATCCAAGGTGAAGTCATCCATGGATCAGGCGCGGTGCTTGAGCACGATGCGGAGCGCATGACTGCGCTCCAGAGCATGGGTTTCGACGTGTTCCTGGTAACCCACGATATGCTTAACGACAAAAAGCAGCTAGACACCATAGTCAAAAGCGTTTGCAAACGTTTGGGGATTCGATATAAAGCCAAATCCGAGGCAATGAAGTGCGCCGAGACGCGACTGCGAGCAAATGTTTTGTGCAACTGGTTGGAAATTGGAAATTAGCCGGCGACATGGCGCTAGAACGACCTAGTTTGCCTGCCAGTGATTTTGTATCATTTCAAAACTATGTCGGATTACGGGGCTGGACCCGGACAGGCCGTCCATACCCTGCATTTCGCGGAATGTGCGAGTCGTCTACCTGCGGTTTTGATTTTACCGATTGCGCCATGCTCGGGGGTTCCCGGCCTGGCCCCGTAAACCGGCATGGTTTTGGAATCGCCGGGTGGGCGGGAGCGCGATCGGCCCCGATAACGGTCCCGGCGCCGGCGGGATGGCCGTTGAGCGGATGGCGGCCCGCGCCGCGAAAGCGAAAGACTGCGGACGACGGAACTCGAGATGTCCCAAGGGCGCTGGAGGGGAGGGCGGCGGAAAGGGCATCGCGGCCCGTTCCCGCGTCCGTATCCGCGGCCGCGGCGGCGAAAGTTTTTCCAAAATTCTCCTTGCATCGCCGTCCGAGTTCCCGTATAGTACTTCTTCGCACGGGGGCGTAGCTCAGCTGGGAGAGCGCTTGACTGGCAGTCAAGAGGTCAGGGGTTCGATCCCCCTCGTCTCCACCCGAGCATTGAATGAGGCTCCAACGCAAGTTGGGGCCTTTTTTCATATAGGCACACAAGGTCAAAGGCGGCACCATGATCCTCCTGGTCGACAAGATCGAAAAAAGCTTCGGCGCGCGCGTCCTCTTTAGCGGCGCGTCCTTCCAGATCAACCCCGGCGAGCGCTTTGCGCTCGTAGGACCCAACGGCGCCGGCAAAACCACCATGCTCAAAATCATCATGGGCATCGACAGCCCCGACGCCGGCCAGGTCCAGTATGCCAAGGACTGCCAGGTAGGCTACCTAGAGCAGGAAACCAACCTGGAGCAAAAGGACACCACCATCCTCGCCGAGGTCATGGCCGCAGCCAAGGAAATCCGCCGCATGGGAGAGCGCGCTAACGAGCTGCAGGCCCAGATCACCGAGCTCTCCGAGCAGGGCAAGGACGTCGACGCCCTCCTCAACGAGTACGGCCAGGTCCAGGACCGCTTTGAGCACCTGGGCGGCTACGAGCTCGAGAGCAACGCCCGCAAGATCCTGTCCGGCTTGGGCTTTAAGGTCACCGACTTTGAGCGCCCGTGCTCCGAGTTCTCGGGCGGCTGGCAAATGCGCATCGCGCTCGCCAAGCTCTTCCTGCGCCACCCCGACCTGCTGCTGCTGGACGAGCCCACCAACCACCTGGACCTCGAGAGCGTCCAGTGGCTGCGCGGCTTTATTGCCAACTACGACGGCGCCGTCCTCATCGTCAGCCACGACCGCGCCTTCATGGACGCCTGCGTCGACCACGTCGCCGCACTCGAAAACCGTCGCGTAACCACCTACACCGGCAACTACAGCAGCTACCTCAAGCAGCGCGAGGACAACCTGGAGCAGATGCGCGCCAAGCGCGCCGCCCAGGAGCGCGACATCGCCCACATGCAGGTCTTCGTCGACAAGTTCCGCTACAAGCCCACCAAGGCCGCCCAGGCGCAGGAGCGCATCCGCAAGATCGAGCAGATCAAAAAGGAGCTCGTCATCCTGCCCGAGGGTCACAAACACATCGACTTTAAGTTCCCCGACCCGCCGCGCTCCGGCGATATGGTCGTGGGCCTGGAGGGCGTGTCCAAGTCTTACGGCAACAAGCACATCTACAGCGATATCGACCTCAAGCTCTACCGCGGCGAGCATGTGGCGCTCGTCGGCCCCAACGGTGCCGGCAAGTCCACCCTCATGAAGATCCTCGCCGGCCTGGAGCCGCCCACCACCGGCACCTGCGATCTGGGCACCAACGTGGGTGTGGCCTACTATGCCCAGCACGCGCTCGAAGGCATGACCGAGTCCAATACCGTCCTGCAAGAAATCGACACCGTCACGCCTAAGTGGACCGTGCCGCAGCAGCGCAGCCTGCTGGGCGCCTTCCTGTTTAGCGACAACGACGCAATCGAAAAGCAGGTCCGTGTCCTCTCCGGCGGCGAAAAGGCGCGCTTGGCCCTGGCCAAGATGCTCGTGGCGCCCGAGGCGCTCCTGTGTCTGGACGAGCCAACCAACCACTTGGACATCGACTCGGTGGACATGCTCGAGAACGCCCTGCAAAACTTCCCCGGCACCATCGTGTTGATCAGCCACGACGAGCACCTGGTGCGCGCCGTGGCCAACCGCGTCATCGACATCCGTGACGGCAAGGTCACGGTCTACGACGGCGACTACGACTACTACCTCTACAAGCGCGAGGACCTTGCAGCCCGCGCCGCCGCCGAGGCGGCAGGGGAGAGTGCTCCTGCCGCGGCCAAGCCCACCAAAGCCAGCGCCGCCCAGACCGACACCCCCGTCGTAGCTCCTAAGCCTGCCGAGGGCAAAAAGACCAAGGAGCAAAAGCGCGCCGAGGCCCAGGCCCGCGCCGCGCTCAACAAAAAGCTCAAGGGCGTGCGCAATCAGCTCAAGAAGATCGAGGCCGAGCTCGACAAGAAGCGCGCCCGCTATGACGAGCTTATGGAATTGATGGCGAGCGAGGAGCTTTATGCCGATCAGGATAAGTTCAACGCCGCGCTGGGGGAATATAACGGCCTTAAGCAAGAGCTACCCAAGCTCGAGGACGAATGGCTCGAGCTTTCCACCCAGATTGAAGAGGAGACCGCGCGTGAACTCTCGTAAGGCCACTGCTGTGGCGATGAGCATCATCGCTATCGCTTGTCGCATCTGCGGCATCTTTATGAGCGCGATGACCGTGCTGCTGTGCTTTAGCGGCCTGACCGCCAAGCTGCAGATCGTGGGCTTTGTCGTCGAGCTTTCGCGCGCGCTGCCGAGTGCCATCGCCGGCTACGGCGTCATCACCTCACCCTTTGGCGGCGTGTTCCGCCTGGATTACGCCATCGTCGCTGTGATTCTGTTTGTGGCCGATTATCTGCTCACGCGCGCCTCGCGCCGCGTCCGCTAGGGGAGCGCCATGTCCAGCAGCTACCTTATGAACCTGCTCGCCAGCGCCGTCGCCGTCATCGTTGGCATCGTGATCCACGAGAGCGCGCACGCCGCCGCGGCCTGGGCGCTCGGTGACAAGACGGCGCGTTCGCGCGGCCGCGTCTCGCTCAACCCGCTCAACCATATCGACCCGTTTGGCACCATCATCTTGCCGCTGCTCATGCTCGCCGCAGGCGGTCCCGTGTTCGCCTTCGCCAAGCCCGTGCCCGTCTATCTCAACAACCTCAAGCACCCCAAGCGCGACGAGGTCCTGGTGAGCGTAGCCGGCCCCACATCGAATATCGCACTCGCGTGCCTCGCGGCCGCCCTCATGCACGTAACGTACGGCAATCTCTACGCCAGTATGTCCTTTGCCGTGGCGTCCCAAATTATGAACTTCGGCGCCACGTTTATCGTGGTCAACCTGTCGCTCGCGTTCTTTAACCTCATTCCGATTCCGCCGCTTGATGGCTCGTCGATCATCGTGCCCTTCCTCAAGGGCAAGGCGCTCAACAACTATTACCGCCTGCAGCAATACGCTATGCCCATACTCATCCTGGTTCTATACCTGCTGCCTATGTGGACCGGCATCGATGTAATCGGCCGCTATTTCGACTTTACCGTGTATCCGCTTGCTGAGCAGCTGCTCAACTTCGCAATCGCCGGCATCTAGGGTAAACTTACAGGTCGACCGTGCAAAACGGTCGCAACATGCACCCAAACCGCGCCGCGAAGGCGCCGTCAAAGGAGGTCGAAGATGTCGTATCGCGTGTCGACGCAGGTCTACAGCGGACCGTTCGACCTGCTGCTGCAGCTGGTAACCCGTCAAAAAGTAGATATCGGCGCCATCTCCATCAGCGAGGTGGCCGAGCAATACCTGGCCGAGGCCGAGCGCATCGAGGCGCTGGACCTGGACGTGGCGAGCGACTTTTTGCTGGTCGCGGCGACCCTTTTGGACATCAAGGCCGCCTCGCTGGTGCCGCAGGAGGCCCCGCGCAAAGTCGATGACGACGATGACGAGTTCGACGAAGACCTCGAGGAGCTCAGCGCGCTCGACGGCGACGCCTTGCGCGAGGTCCTGATCCAGCGCCTGATTGCATACAAGCAGTTTAAGGGCGCGGCGGCGGCCCTCGGTGCCCGCATGCAGGCCGAAAGCCGCATGCATCCGCGCGTGGCCGGTCCCGACCCCGAGTTCTTGGGCCTTATGCCCGACTACCTGGCCGGCATCACCCTGCGCGGCCTCGCCGTCATCTGTGCCGACCTGGACGGCAAGCGCCAGACCTTCCTGCTGGAGGCCGAGCACGTGGCGCCGCATCGCGTGCCGCTCGACCTGACCGTAGCCTCAGTCGACCGCTTTACCATGGCGCACCAAACCTGCACCTTCCGCGAGCTACTGGACGGCGATGCCACCACCGAGCAGCTCGTCGTCACCTTCCTGGCTATGTTGGAGCTCGCCAAACGTGGCTCGCTCACGCTGAGCCAGGACGAGATCTTTGGAACCATCTGCATCAACCGAATCGAGGGCGCCGAGGCATACGTGCCCGGCGAGGGCCCCGAGCTCACCGAATAGGAGCCGCAACCATGTCAACCCTTTCCACGCTGGAGGCAAACAGCCTCAAAGGCGCCCTCGAGGCGCTGCTGCTGGTGTCGAGCGACCCGGTGAGTGCGCCCGCGCTGGCCGGCGCACTGGATATCGCCCCCGGCGAATGCGCATCGCTGCTCGCCGAGCTCAAGGTTGAGTACGAGGAGGCCAACCGCGGCTTTCAGCTGCGCGAGGTCGCCGGCGGCTGGCGCCTGTTTACGCACCCCGCCTACCACGACGTGGTCGAGGCCTACGTGCTGAGCTGGGACACGCAAAAACTGTCGCAGGCGGCGCTCGAGACCCTGGCCGTCATCGCCTACCACCAACCCGTCACGCGCGAGGTGGTCAAGGGCATCCGCGGCGTCAACTCCGACGGCGTCATTGCGTCGCTCGTGGACAAGGGCCTGGTGCGCGAGCTCGGCCGCGACCCCCAGCGCGGTCAGGCCATCATCTACGGCACGACCAACGCCTTCTTGGAAAAGTTCGGCCTGCGTTCCACCCGCGACCTGCCCGATCTGGAACAGTTTGCCCCCGACGAGCAGTCGCGCCAGTTTATCCGCGAGCGCCTGAGCGGCCGCAGTATTCAGTCCACGCTCGAGGAGCAGGCCGAGGATCTGGACGAAGAGCGCGAACTGATCGACACCGATGTTGAAGATGTTGAGGCAGTCGAGGATTTGGAGACCCTGGTCGTCGACGAGACCTCGGAGGATTTGCATGACGAGGACTAACAAAGCAGGGGAAACGCGCGCCGGCGCTGCGGCGCCCAACGGGGATACGCGCAAGTCCGACGCCCAGCCCGTCTACCCGCACACCATGCGCCTGCAGCGCTTTTTGGCGCGCGCGGGCGTTGCGAGCCGACGCGGCTCGGAGGATCTAATGACCGCGGGCCGCGTGACCGTCAACGGCGAGGTCGCGACCGAGCTGGGCACCAAGGTCGATGTCGACCGCGATCACATCGAGGTCGACGGTATGCCCGTCAAGCTCAACCAAGGCGCCGTGTACCTGATGCTCTACAAGCCGACCGGCTACCTCACCACCATGAGCGACCCGCAGGAGCGCCCTTGTGTGGCCGACCTGGTTCCCCGCGACCGCTTTCCGGGGCTCTTCCCGGTGGGTCGTCTGGACCGTGACACCACGGGCCTTTTGCTCTTTACCACCGACGGCGACCTGTCACAGGATCTGCTGCACCCCAGCAAGCACGTCTACAAGACCTATCAGGCACTGGTAGACGGCCGCCTGACCGATCGCGACTTGGAACCACTCCGTCGCGGCATCGAGCTCGACGACGGCCTGTGCCAGCCGGCAATCTGCCGCGTCATTAACGCGCGCGAGGCCGAGGCCGTGGCTCCGCAAGGCGTCAAGCCCGGCACCACCGCCGTGGAGGTCATCATCCGCGAGGGGCGCAAGAACCAGGTCAAGCGCATGCTGAGCAAGATCCACCACCCGGTGATCCGCCTGCACCGCTGCAACTTTGCCGGCCTGGAGCTCAAGGACGTGGCCAAAGGCTCGTGGCGCGAGCTCACCGACCGCGAGGTGCAGATCCTCAAGGCCGGCGGCATCCCGCCCAAGCTAGCTGCCTCCAAGCGCGGTGACAAGCCCCAGGAAACCCCCGCCAGCCGCACCCGCCACCACGGCAGCCACGGCTCCGCGCCCAAGCGCAACACCTACCGCGAGCGCTACACGGGCTAGCCGGCCCGCCAATCCGTAGCGCCTGCGTCCCATACCAGCACGTCAACCACCGAAAGGAAGCATTGCATGATCGTCGCCATCGACGGCCCCGCCGGTTCCGGCAAGTCCACCATCGCCAAGGAGATCGCCCGCCAGCTGGGCTTTAACAAGCTCGATACGGGAGCCATGTATCGCGCCGTCACGTTCGCCGCGCTCGACCGCGGCATCGATCTGGACGACGAGGCGGCCATCGACGCCCTCGCCGAGCAGATCGAGATTCGCTTTACCAACGGCACCGGCGAGGACACGCGCCTGACCATCGACGGCAAGGACGCCTCGGCCGCCATCCGCACCCCGCAGGTGGACGCCAACGTCTCCAAGGTCTCGGCCTACCCGGGCGTGCGCGCGGCCATGCTCATCCATCAGCGCCGCGCCGCCGAGGACCGCGATATCGTGGCCGAGGGTCGCGACATCGGCACCGTCGTGTTCCCCAACGCACAGGTCAAGGTGTTCCTGACCGCCGACCCGCGCGAACGCGCCCGTCGCCGCGTGCTGCAGCGCCACCAAAACGACGCCCAGCCGCTCACCACCGAGCAGCTCGAGGCCGAGGTCGACGAGACCCTCGATGCCCTCAAGCAGCGCGACAAGCTCGACAGCAGCCGCGAGGTCGCGCCGCTCGTGCCCGCCGAGGACGCCGTGCACGTCGACTCCACCGCCCACACCATCGACGAGGTCGTCTCGATAATCGAGGACCTCATCAACCAAAGGAGGTAGCCCATGCGCCTGTTTAAGCAGACGCCCGAGGATTACTACAACGCGCCCTACGCCGAGTTCCCGGCCCTCATCCGCGGCACCGTCGTCGTGGTCATGGGCATCCTGTGGGTCTTCTCCAAGCTCATGTGGCGCTGGAAGGTCGAGGACACCGACCTGCTGTTTGAGCGCCAGGAAGGCCGCGGCAGCGTGGTCATCTGCAACCACACCTCGATGGCCGAGCTCCTGGCTGTAGAGACGGCGCTGTTCTTTGGCGGCCGCCGCATTCGCCCCATCTTTAAATCCGAGTTCGCCAAGAGCAAGATCGTGCGCTGGGCCTTTAGCCGTGTGGGCGGAATTCCCGTCGAACGTGGCACCGCCGACATGAAGTGCCTGCGTGCCGCCCAGCATGCGCTGCAGCGAGGCGAGGACGTCCTGATCTTCCCCGAGGGCACGCGCATTCGCTCGCGCGAAATCAAGCCCGAGGTCCACGGCGGCTTTGCGCTCATCGCCCAGATGGGCAAGGCGCCCGTCAACCCACTCGCCATCTGCGGCTGGTCCGATATCACGCCTGCGGGCAAAAAGCTCATGCGCCCCAAAAAGTGCTGGATCCGTGCCGGCAAGGCCGTCTCGCTTTCCGATGCACCGGCCGAGCTCAAGCGTAAGGAGCGCCTGGCATGGTTTGAGTCCGAGGCCATGAATCGTGTCTACGCCATGCGCGATGACCTGTGCGCCGAGCACCCGGGCAGGTTCTAGCCATGGGCGAGTATGTCATGAACACTGCCGAGGCTGTGACAGGCAAGGCAGACGCCCCCACCATCGAAATCGCCGCCCACGCTGGCACCTGCTACGGCGTGCAGCGTGCGCTCGATATGGCCCTGGCGGCCGCCCCGCAAACGGGGGAGAGCACCCAGGTCCACACCCTGGGCCCGCTCATCCATAACCCCATCGTGGTGCGCGAGCTTGCCGAGGCGGGCGTCGGTCTGGCCGAGACCCTGGACGACGCCGCATCGGGCACCGTGATCATCCGCGCCCACGGCGTGGTGCCGCAGGTCATCGATGCCGCTCGCGAGCGCGGCCTCGACGTGGTCGATGCCACCTGTCCCTACGTCAAGAAGGTCCACGTGGCCGCCGAGCGCCTGGTACGCGAGGGTTATCGCGTGCTCGTCGTGGGCGAGCCGGGCCACCCCGAGGTGGAGGGCATCCTGGGCCATGCCGGCGATGACGCGCAGGTCGTAAGCTGCGCCGCCGATGCGGACGCGCTGCCGCTCAAGGGCAAGGTGGGCCTCGTTGTGCAGACCACCCAGACCGCGCAGAACCTGGCCGAGGTTGTGGCCTCCATCACCCCGCGCGTGCAGGAACTGCGCGTGATCAACACCATCTGCGCCGCCACGAGCGAACGGCAGCAGGCAGCCGCAACCCTCGCCAACCGCTGTGATTGCATGGTCGTCGTGGGCGGCAAGAATTCGGGCAACACGCGCCGCCTGGCGCAGATTTGTGCTGACGTCTGCGAGCACACGCATCACATCGAGGAGGCTTCCGAGCTTGAGGCCGCATGGTTTGCCAGCGCGCGCCACATTGGCATCACCGCCGGAGCCTCCACCCCGCAAGAACACATCGAACGCGCCGTTGCGCGCATCAAGGAGCTTTGCCGCTAATCATGGACCAGACCGTACCCGCATACGCCGCCGAGGTGGCCGATTACGGGCGCAGCCGCGACCCCGAGCCGGGTGAGGGCGCGCTCGTTAAGAACGTGCGTCCCGAATCGCCCGCATGGGATGTGGGTATCGAGCCGGGCATGCGCGTGCTTACGGTCAACGGCGAGCACCTGACCGATATGATCGTGTGGCTCTGGGAGGCAGACGACGATACCGTCGAGCTGGAGGTATTCGATCCGCGCGACGGCACTGTCACCCCCGTGGAGCTCGACCGTTTTCCCGGCGAGGATTGGGGTCTTGAGTTCGACGGCCCCATCTTTGACGGCATGCGTACCTGTGTAAACGCCTGCGTGTTCTGCTTTATGACGATGCTGCCCAAGGGCGGCCGCTCCACGCTCTACATTCGCGACGACGACTATCGCCTGAGCTTTTTACAGGGTAACTTTGTCACGCTCACGAACCTTTCCGACGAGGACGTGCAAAACGTTATCAATCGCAACATGAGTCCGATGAACGTGTCGGTCCATGCCGTGAGCCCCGACGTCCGCCGCCGCATGATGGGCCGCAACGCCCAGCGCGGCATGGACGTGCTCGAGGCCATCATGGCCGCCGGCATCGAGATTCACGCGCAGATCGTGTTGTGCCCCGGCATGAACGACGGCGAGGAGCTGGAAAAGACCCTGCGCTACTGCGAGGAACATGAGCAGATCACCAGCCTGGGCATTGTGCCGCTCGGTTTTACCAAGCACCAGAACCGCTTTAGCTGGTCCTATAGCGACAAGCCCGAGCTGGCGCGCGAGACTATCGCCATGATCCGCCCCTTCCAGGACCGCGCCTACGAGCGTTTTGGCCGCCACACCTTCCAGATGAGCGACGAGTTCTATCTGGACGCCGGCATCGAGCCTCCCGAGGCCGATTTCTACGACGGCTACCCACAGTACTACGACGGTATCGGTATGATCCGCTCGTATCTGGACGAGACCGATGACGTGCTGTCCGCCGATGCCGAACGCCTGCGCCGCGTTCGCGAGGCAATCGCCGCCCGTGGCCAGCGTCTGCTGTGCCTCTCGGGCGCCAGCGCACGCGATACCGTGGCCCGCTTCGTGGAGTCTCCACAGGGCCTTTCCGGCACCGTCACGGCCATCAAAAACCGCTACTTCGGCGGCAACGTGGACGTGACCGGCCTCATCGTC
>ERZ857801.2210-NODE-2210-length-17146-cov-7.119361_pt1 | contig 17146 bp, 20 predicted proteins | sample MGYA00519762_ERZ857801 | MGnify/ENA primary metagenome ERZ857801 (study PRJEB31778, sample SAMEA3449368) | human gut metagenome | biome: human gut; feature: human-associated habitat; material: faeces | place: United Kingdom | collected 2010/2012 ...
GGAGCCGTAGTCCATCGGACGCGTCCCCGGGGGCGTTTTGCCTACTTTGCCGCCACGGGCAAAGTAGGTCGCCGCCCGCAGGCGGCGAAACCTCCCTGCGCACAACAAACGCAATCCGAAACCTGTCCCCTCATCCGTCACGGCTTCGCCGTGCCACCTTCCCCCAAGGGGGAAGGCTTAAAATGGGCAGGCGGCGAAACTCCCCTGCACAAATCAGAACCCACAGCGCCTCCGGCGCTTTTTTAGGAGGTAATGAACCATGCTCACTCCCCAGGAAGTATCCGAGCGCGCCTTCCCCAAGGCGTCTTTCGGCGGGTATAATATGGCCCAGGTGGACGAATTCCTGGACGTGCTCACCGAGGATTACAGCGCCCTCTACAGCGAAAACGCCGTCTTGAAGAGCAAGATGAAGGTGCTGGTGGAGAAGGTGGAGGAGTACCGCTCCACCGAGGAGGCCATGCGCAAGGCCCTGATGGCCGCCCAGCGGATGGCAGACGACCTGGTGAAGGAGGCCGAGCAGAAGCGCGCCCAGATCCTTGAGGAGGCAGAGGCGGAGGCCGGCCGGAAGGTAGAGGCCATCCGCCAGGAGGAGGAGGCCGAGCGCTTCCGCCTGGAGTCCGCCCAGAAGGAGACCGCCTCCTATGTGGCCCAGGTGCGCGCGCTCCACGCCAAGGCGGCGGAGTACCTGGATCAGCTGGACCAGCTGACCCCCACCCCCTCCCCCGCGGAGAACCAGGAGGAGAAGGTGGAGGAGACCGTCTCCGACATCGACGACAGCGTCCAGCGCCTGGTGGCCCAGGCCATGGCCGAGGCGGCCGCCGAGAACGAGAAGGCCCGCCAGGCGGAGGCCGCCCAGGAGGGCGAGAGCCAGAATCCTCCCAAGGACGACGAGGACGATGACCTGGGCGACACCACCCGCATCGACTTCGGGGAGCTCCAGTTCGGCCGGGACTACGAGATCAAATAATCGGGATATAAAGCTAAGACAGCCGCCAGCGTTGCTGGCGGCTGTCTTGTTGTTTTTATTTAAACTTCCGGCTCTCCGCCACCGCCAGCTCGTCACAGCGGTTGTTATAGGGATTGCTGGCGTGGCCCGCGTCGTCGCAAGCTCTGTATCCCTCGCCCCGCCGTGTCCGGCAGGGCTCGCTCTCTCCGCTGCTCCTCCTTTCCCATTTGCACCCGCTGCGCTGGGCTGCAAATGGGGTCCCTTCTGTGGGTCAAGGGCCACTTCTTCTACTTAAACTTCCGGCTTTCCGCCACCGCCAGTTCATCACAGCGGTTGTTATAAGGATTACTGGCGTGGCCCTTGACCCAGTGGAGATTGACCGTGTGGTACTCGCACAGCTCCAGAAGGCGGGCCCACAGGTCCGGGTTGAGGGCGGGCTTCTTGTCCCCCTTCACCCAGCCCCGGGCCCTCCAGCCCTTGGCCCAGCCCTTCTCCAGAGCGTCGATGACGTACTTGCTGTCCGAGTACAGCTCCACCGCGCAGGGCTCCTTCAGGGCCTCCAGGGCGGTGATTACCCCGGTGAGCTCCATGCGGTTGTTGGTGGTCTGGGCCTCTCCCCCGGAGAGCTCCTTCTTGTGGGGGCCGTACATCAAAATCGCCCCCCAGCCCCCAGGGCCGGGGTTGCCCGAACAGGCCCCGTCGGTGTAGATGGTTACTGTTTTCACATTGTTCTCCTGATAAAGCAGATTCTGTCCCGCCCCCTCATCCGCCCCCTTCGGGGGCACCTTCCCCCCAAGGGGAAGGTGCTCTCCTAAAGCTTCCCCTTGGGGGGAAGCTGTCGAGCGAAGCGAGACTGATGAGGGGACGTTCTGCTGTACTTTCCGATCAATAACCGAACAAACTTCTGTAAACTGATACTTGATTTCCAAATTTGTAAAACGAAGTACCTGAAAACCTCGCATCTGTTCCAGATATTCCGTGCGTTCCGCATCTGAGATGCGTCCGGAGTCTTCAAAATGCTGTCCTCCGTCCACTTCTACAATCAGCCGTGCCTCTGAGCAAAAGAAATCAACAATATATCGGCCAATGACTTTTTGCCGCCGGAACTGAATCGGATACGTGCGCAAAAATTGATACCAAAGCAGATTTTCTTCTTCGGTCGCACTTTTCCTTAATTTTCGAGCATATTCTTGAAGCAGGAAATCATGGGCCATTTAAAAACTGCTCCCCCTCATCCGTCCCAGTGTGCGCACTGGGACTCCCTACCCCTTTTGGCTCCCTTTGGTCGCCATTTCCCCCTGACAGGGGGAATCAGCCTTCCCCCAGGGGAAGGCATTTTAACCCCAAACCCACCCGCACAAAACCGGCGCCCGGTGATAAACGTCATATGTAACAGTACCCATGTAACGATACCGGACATAAACATAACTTGGGAGTCGAACCCAACGCATGGTCCCGCGCGTTGCCAGTACTATGTGCCGATTTGCTCCGGCACTGGGAGCGTGACGCCCGCTTTTTGTGCTGCCAAAAAATCCATATTCAATTTTCAACCGCAGAGCCGGGCGGCTCCGTGTATCTCCCCCGCGGCGCCTTCCGAAATCAAGTGGACGGCGCGTCCGGGAGGCCGCGCTCCACAGCGGGGATCAAAAGCCTCCGGGGCGGCGGGGGCGGCGGCCGCAGCCGCGTCGGCCTCGGGCGTCAGAGTCAGGTGCGGGGTCATATCCAGATTATCGCTCATGGTCGTGTTCCTCCTAAATATCCTGATTTGATTCTTTTAAATGAATTTTATCATACCGCAGCCAGCTGATCAGCCAGCAAACTGCGCACAGTGCGCTTCCCGCGGTTGCCAGGGCACACAAGGGCCAGCCCGGGGCGTTAGACGCGGTCCCATACAGCAGCGCCTGCCGCAGCTGCACACCGAACAGCACTGCGCAGATGGTCCAAATGATCGCCTGTACCAGCCGTCCAGGCTTTCCCATTTCCTTTGGAGGGTGCTTTTCCGGTTTCATTCCTGCAGTTCCTCCTTGAAACATCATAGTTTTATGGAAAAATCTTTGAAAGGAAATCGGACTGCTCCCGCCGGTTTTTGCGGTATTTCCACCACAGATAGGCAGCGCCCCCCAGATATGCAGCTACAATCAGGAACCACACGGAGATCTGCACCCCCTGCACGGGAAACCACAGGGGCGTACTGAGCCACAGCGCGCCCAGGGCGGAAAGCGCCAGACAGGGCACGCGGGTCACCGCCCGGTTTCCCCACAAAAAGCCGAGGAAAAAGACCACCGCGCCGTGTCCCTGAATCAGCCAGCGGAACTGATAGCTCCGCAGGCTCTCCAGCTGAATATTGGGGTCTGACCCGGCAGAAATCAGGGCGTCGTATATGCCGTCGGAGACCATTCCCCGGTATTCCCCTACACTGAGCAGGATGACCAGGCAGTTGAGCACGGCACACGCGAGTAAAATCCACCGCACTTCGGAACCTTGCCGCATTTGAATCCCTCCCGCTTCGCCTCAGAACCTATTTTTCTGCTTGGAATTGGTTGGATTTCGCCTCTGTCTGTCCGTTCAAACATACCGCAGAGCCGTACAGCGTTCCTGTTACAGCTCCAGCGTGGTCCCCTCTCCAGAGGTCTTGGGCCGCTCTGGTCCGGCCAGCCCCTCCTGGGCCAGCAGGTTCTCCATGACGGTGATGTCGGTGGAGATGTCCATGGCCTCCGCCCCAAAGAGGGAGTCCAGCTGTTTGTCGAAGGCCTTCACGATGGTGCCCATCATGGCCTCCACCTTGGTCTTGGTGGCGTCGATATTCTCCCCGGAGATGCCCACGGCGTCCATCCGGTCATAGGCGTTGAGAATTTTCAAGGTGGTGGGCAGGAAGTAGTTCAAAAACCGGCGGATCTGGGGGAGCTTCTTGGGCTCCTGGATCACCTGGTCGATGATCTGCCGGGTGACCTCCTCCAGGTGGTCGATCTGGGCGGAGATGGTCTCGTCCTCGATGCTGTCGTTGAGACGGCGCATTTCAGAGAGCGCCCGCTCCCGCTCCAGGATCAGCTTGTCGATCTCCGGATTGCCGGTGCTCTTGGCCTGCTGGGCCTGGCGGGCCTTCTCCTCCTGCTCCCGGCGCTGCCGCTCTTCCCGCTCCGCCTGGGCCTTCTCTCGGGCGGCGTGGGCCTCTTCGGCGCGCTTCTGGGCCTCCTGCTCCGCCTGCTTCTTCTCCTCCTCGTCCTCCCCGCCGGCGATCTGGTAGCTCTTATCCGGGAAAATGGCTTTCCCCACCACAAACGCGGCCACCGAGACCAGGGCGCACAGGATATAATCCACCGGCTGATACAGGCGCAGACCCAGCCCGAACACCAGCCACACCACCCCCACCAGATAGATGGGGATTACCGAACGCTTTACATGCTTTGCCATGGCAGTTTCCTCCTCCGGCCGGTTTTCCGTCTCAATGGCCGGATATCTTGTCCTCATTGTATCATTCCGCCGGTAGGGGGTCAAGAAAATTCCCTGCATTTCAGGTAAAGTGCCTCTTTTCCCCACGGGGATATCCGATGTTTCAATTTCCCACCTTGACAATTCTCCTCCCCGGTGATATAGTACCCGTGTCAAATCGGCAACGATGGAGAAGAAGCCGCAAAATCCGCCCAGAGAGGGACGCAGAGGCTGGAAGCGTCCTGCGAGCTTTTGCAGCCGGTACCACTCCAGAGCCGCTGGCGAATGCAGAATGCAGAATGCAGAATGCAGAATGGACCTCCACTCTGCCCCCGCGTTCTGTTCGGCAGAAAGCTATGCCGGGCCCGCCCGTTACAGCGGTCACAAGCGACGGCCCGTTTTGGGGCTGTAAGCAGGGTGGAACCGTGGGACGTATTGGATTATTTACGCCTCACCCCTGACACACTCAGGGGTGAGGCGTTTTGTTTTGCCCCGAAACATAGGCTTCCCCTTTAGGGGAAGCTGTCGAGCGAAGCGAGACTGATGAGGCCGGATACAGGACCGCCTCATCCGTCATTTGCTCCGCAAATGCCACCTTCCCCTGAAGGGGAAGGCTTATAAGGAGGTTATTTCAATGTCCGAAGAAGTGAAAAACAACGAATTTACCTTTGAAAATCCCGAGTACCGCCAGACCTACTGGCACACCTGCTCCCACATCATGGCCCAGGCGGTGAAGCGCCTGTGGCCCGAGGTGAAGCTGGCCATCGGCCCCTCTATCGACGAGGGCTGGTACTACGATATGGACGCTCCCTTCGCCTTCACCCCCGAGCACCTGGAGAAGATCGAGGCGGAGATGCGGAAGATTTGCAAAGAGAAGCTGAAGCTGGAGCGATTCGAGCTGTCCCGGGCTGAGGCTCTGAAGTTCATGGAGGAGAAGGGCGAGCCCTACAAGGTGGAGCTCATCAACGACCTGCCCGAGGACGCCCACATCTCCTTCTACAAGCAGGGCGAGTTCACCGACCTGTGCGCCGGCCCCCACCTGGACTCCACCGGCCGCATCAAGGGCAACGCCCTGAAGCTCACCGCCTGCAACGCCGCCTACTGGCGGGGCGACTCCAACCGGGAGACCCTGCAGCGCATCTACGGCATCGCCTTCCCCAAGAAGGATGAGCTGGACGCCTATCTGCAGCGCATTGAGGAGGCCAAGAAGCGGGACCACCGCCGTCTGGGCAAGGAGCTGGGCCTGTTCATGCTCCGGGACGAGGGCCCCGGCTTCCCCTTCTTCCTGCCCAAGGGCATGGTGCTGAAGAACACCCTGCTGGATTACTGGCGTCAGATCCACAAAAAGTACGGCTATGTGGAGATCTCCACCCCCATTATCCTGAACCGCCAGCTGTGGGAGCGCTCCGGCCACTGGGACCACTACAAGCAGAACATGTACACCACCGTCATCGACGGCGAGGACTACGCCATCAAGCCCATGAACTGCCCCGGCGGCATGCTGGTCTACGCCAGCGAGCCCCACTCCTACCGGGACCTGCCCCTGCGGGTGGGTGAGATCGGCCTGGTCCACCGGCACGAGCTGTCCGGCGCCCTCCACGGCCTGTTCCGGGTGCGCTGCTTCAGCCAGGACGACGCCCACATCTTCATGACCCAGGATCAGCTCAAGGACGTGATCCAGGAGACCGTCCGCCTGTTTGACGAGGTGTACTCCACCTTCGGCCTGAGCTACACCATCGAGCTCAGCACCATGCCCGAAGATCACATCGGCACCGTGGAGCAGTGGGAGCACAACCAGGACATCCTGAAGGACGCCATCACCGACATGGGCAAGGACTTCGTCATCAACGAGGGCGACGGCGCCTTCTACGGCCCCAAGCTGGACTTCCATCTGGCCGACTCCCTGGGCCGCACCTGGCAGTGCGGCACCATCCAGCTGGACAGCCAGCTGCCTGAGCGCTTCGAGCTGGAGTACACCGGCGAGGACGGCCAGAAGCACCGCCCCGTCATGATCCACCGTGTGGTGCTGGGCTCCATCGAGCGCTTCATCGGCGTCATCACCGAGCACTTTGCCGGCGCCTTCCCCGCCTGGCTGGCCCCCGTCCAGGTGAAGATCCTGCCCGTCACCGACCGGGCCGCCCAGTACGCCGACCAGATCGCCCAGAAGCTGGACGGCGACGGCTACCGGGTGGAGGTGGACCACCGCAGCGAGAAGATCGGCAAGAAGATCCGGGAGGCCCAGCTGGAGAAGGTCCCCTATATGCTGGTGGTGGGCGACCGGGATATGGAGAATCAGACCGTCTCCCTGCGCCTGCGCTCCGGCGAGGACCAAGGCGCCATGTCCCTGGCCGGCTTCGAGGCCATCATCGCCGAGGACGTGCGCACCAAGGTGATCCGGTAATCAAACCCAAATTCGATTTTATCAAAGCAGGCCCCCCGGCGTTCCGGGGGGCCTGCTTTTGCGTCTATTCGGTTGGTTCCGGCTGGTAGGTGAGCAGCTGGGACAGCTCCAGGTGGTCCAGAATGTCCCGGATCTCCTCCAGCTCCATCTGGGTGCCGTGGAGCGTGCAGAGCGTGTGCTCTGTGCTGATGGCGGTATAAAAGACAGATTTTCCCGTGACCGACGGAATGATCTCAATGGACACCACCGCCCCGTCCTTGGTCTCGTACTGCTCCTGGTACTCCTGTCCTGTCAGGTCCACCGAGTACCAGTCCGGCCAGGTATACCGTGCGTTATAGGTAAAGCCAAATTCAAAGGCCGCCCCGTCCTCCCCCGTATACTCTCCGCTGAAATAACGGCCCCAGACCTCCCCGGTAGCCAGGTCCGCGTCATAGCCATAGGACATGCCCATGGGGGACGGGGTGTACTGGCCGTCCAGCCAGAAAGCGTGGGGGACTGCTTCGGGCCAGAAGGACTCCAGATCAGCCATGGAGTCCGCCCAGTAAAAGACGGTCTGGGTCTCGGTCTGGCTGTCCTCCCAAATGCAGCACTCCCTCCAGTCGTCCTCCGGGCCGCCCTGCTCGCGGCTCACCAGCGTATACCCGATCTCGGACATATTTTCCAACATTTCTTCAAAAGGCAGCGGCTTATAGTCTCCGGGCAGATTTTCCCGCACATGCACCTCCGGGGTGGGCTCTCCGGCCTCTTCCGCCTTGATGACCTCCCAGCGGCCGGCCCCCTCGTTCTTCACCTGCTGGATGGTATTCTGCCGCAGGGCTATGCTCACCGTCCCGGCGGTGCAGGCCGTCAGGGCCAGGGCGGCCGCCAGCAGCACCAGAATCCGCCGCCTTCCCCACTTCCGGCCCCCGCTCCGGTCCGGAAGCCGCTCCAGCTGCTCCTCCAGCCGCACCGAAAATCCCTCCGGGATGGGGCAGTCCTCCCTCTGGGCCCGCTCCCGCAGCTCCCGGTCCCATGGATCAAAGCTCATAGATACCCTCCTCTCGCAAACGCTCCCGCAGCTTGTCCCGGCCCCGGGACAGGTGGGATTTGACGGTCCCCTGGGGCGCCCCCAGCACCTGGGCGATCTCCCTCACGGAGAGGCCGTCGTAGTAGTAGAGCGTCACCGCCAGGCGCTGCTCCTCCGGCAGGGCCTGGACCAGCTCCCACAGCCCCAGGGGCTCCTGGACGGGGGCGGCGGCACAGGCCGCCTCCTCCAGTGGGACGGTGGGCCGCGCCCGGCGGCGCTGGTCATAGGCGCAGTTCACCGTGATTTTCAGCAGCCAGGCCCGGGCCGACTCCCGCCGCCGCAGCCTGGGAAAGGCCTGCCAGGCCAGCAGGACGGCTTCACCCACCGCGTCCTCGGCGGCCGCGTCGCTGTCCAGAAGCGCCCGGGCCGCCCGAAACAGGGCGCGGCTGTGGGCCTGGACCAGGGCGGCAAATTCCTGCCGCTCCCCATGGTCTTCCTTCATCGTCCACCGCCTCCTCTCATTTGTCCGGACACTATATAGATGGGTTTGAGAGAGAAATGGTTCCCAAGTTTTTAAAAAATGCTGTTACTTTTGCGCCGCTGTGCGGCGCAAAAGTCCTCGCTGTGCTCGCCGAACACCTTGCCGTGCAAGGCGTTCGGAGCATTCGATCCCACTCGAGGCGGGCTGCCGCCCCCTCGAGCTCCCCCACCATAACTCGGGCGGATTCCTCTTAATAGAGGTTTTTCGGCAAACTGAAAGTACGGGCCATAGGCCCGCACTTTTTTTCGTTATTCTCTGTGATCCTCCAGCACCGCGCCGGCCTTGAAGGCCTCCACCAGGTTCCGCAGGTCGTCGGACTGGGCCTGGAGCTTCCGGCCGATGTCCGTCTGGGCGATTTTCAGGCGGCTCTCCATCCGCTCAAACACCTGGGAGCTGTTGGCGATGTCCTTGTTCTCCTCAATGGCCTCCTTCCGGCCGCAGAAGGGCTGGTGGGAGACGATGCGCATGACCCAGGAGTTGTAGATGAGGGTGTACCCGGCGATGCCGGTGGTGGGCTGATAGGCCCGGCAGAATCCGCCGTCGATGACCAGCAGCTTGCCGCCCCCCTTGATGGGGCTCTCCCCCTTCTTGGACTTCACCGGGATGTGGCCGTTGATGATGTGGCAGTGGGGCCCCTCCAGGCCGAACTCCTTGAGGAGCAGGTCGCACACGGCGGGGTCCTGGTAGTGGGTGTAGTAGGCGTTCTTGGGCTCGGTCCAGGCGGACTCGTCCTTGATGAGCCGCCGCTCGAAGGTGGTCATCCGGTCCCGGCCGAAAATGGGGCTGTTCCGCCCCGCCCACAAAAACCACAGCAGGTCCATCCCCAGCCTGCGCTCATTGGAGCCGGGCTTTAAGTAGTAGGCCTGCCGGGCGGCGGTGTCCACATAGTCGAAGAACTCCTTGCCCTTCCGCTCTTTGCCCCCCAGAGTGAAGGTGAGCAGCTGCCCGTCCTCGGTCATGGGGATGCAGCCGTGGAAGAGCAGATTCCCGTTGAACACCTTGTAGAGGCTCCCCTTGGAGTACAGGAAGCGCACATGCTTCTGGAGCTTCTCACTGCGCTGGAAGGAGGCGGTGAGCTGGTCGATGACGCTGTTCTCCTCCGGGGTGAGGATGTAGGGGTCCTTGGGGTCCACGGTGGGGAAGTCGGTGTCCTCCAGGGGATAGGTGACCCCGTCGATGGTGATGCACTTATTTTCGTAGTCGATCTTGTCCAGCAGCAGCCGGTCGGCCATGCCGTACTCCGGGTGGCGCAGCAGCTTCTGTCCCTCCAGCTTGAAGAGGATGATGGTGATGGCCTTGTGCATCCGGGCGGAGAGGAGTTTATCCTTCTCGCTATACTGGTCGGCGTCGGGGCCGGTGAGCTTCACGGCGAAGCGGTGTACGTCGCAGTCCCGATAAACCTCGTTGGCAAAGACGGACAGGGGGCGCAGGGAGATGCCGTAGCCCGTCTCGATGACCTCCAGGTTGTTGTAGTGGATGGAGTTGGCCAGCACGGTGGCCACCAGGGTGCGGGAGCCGGAGGCCGCCCCCATCCACAAAATGTCGTGGTTGCCCCACTGGATGTCCACGCTGTGGTAGTCCAGCAGGGAGTCCATGATGATGTCCGCCCGGGGGCCCCGGTCGAAGATATCCCCCACAATGTGCATGTGGTCCACCGCCATGCGCTTGATGACGGCGGACACCGCCTCGATAAACCGGTCGGCCTGGCCCAGGTCGATGATGGTGGAGATGATGTTCTCGTAGTAGTCCCGCTTGTCCGTCTCGTCGTAGTGGGTGTGCAGCAGCTCGTCGATGATGTAGGCGTAGTCCTTGGGAAGGGCCTTGCGCACCTTGGACCGGGTGTACTTGGAGGACACCCACCGGCAGATCTCAATGAGGCGGTGGAGGGTGATGCGGTACCACTCGTCCATATCCTCATATGTTTCGTGGAGCTGCTCCAGCTTGTCCTCCGGGTAGTAGATGAGGGTGCACAGCTCGTCCCGGTCCGCCTTGGAGATGGTGGCGGCGTACAGGTCGTCTACCTTCTCCTTGATGACGCCGGAGCAGGAGTTCAGAATGTGGAGAAAGGCCTCATACTCCCCGTGGAGGTCGGAGATGAAGTGCTCCGTGCCCTTGGGCAGGTTCAGAATGGCCTGGAGGTTGATGATCTCGCTGCTGGCCGCCTGTACCGTGGGGTACTGCTGGGCCAGGAGCTTCAAATAGCGCAGTTCTTCCTGAGAAAACGTCTTTTTCCGCTTCATTCCATTGCCTCCTTTGTATTTGCCGGGTCGTGTACCCTCATTATTTCACATTTAGTCAGCGCTTGCAAGATGTTTTCCAACATTTAATCTGAACTAACGGGCCTGTTTTGATGAAAATAAAGCGGCCTCGCGGATTGCGCTGTATTGGAAGGGAAAAGTTATCCACAAATAGTGGGCCGGATGGGGACAAAAAGCCCCAAGCCGCCTGAACAGCGGCTTGGGGCTTTGAATTCAGCGGTTTTTAAAGGAGGCGACCTTCTCCTTGTTCACAAAAGCGGTCATGGCGTCCTTCTGGTCCTCGGTGGCGAAGCACACCGCGAAGGCCTCCGCCTCATAGGCGGCGCCGGTGTACATATCGGTCTGCTGGCCCCGGCGGATGGCGGCCTTGGACTGGCGCACGGCCACCTGGGCGTTGGCGGCGATGGCCTGGGCCAGCTCCATGGCCTTGTCCATCAGCTCCTCGGGGGGATAGACGTGGCTGACCAGGCCGATCTCCTTGGCCTGCTGGGCGTTGATGTTCTTGGCGGTGAGGATGAGCTCCATGGCGTTGGACACCCCCACGATGCGGGCCAGGCGCTGGGTGCCGCCGAAGCCGGGGGTGATGCCCAGGCCCACCTCGGGCTGGCCGAACTTGGCCTTCTCGCTGGCCAGACGGATGTCACAGGCCATGGACAGCTCACAGCCGCCGCCCAGGGCGAAGCCGTTCACCGCGGCGATGACAGGCTTGGGGAAGTTCTCCAGCTTCAGGAACACGCTGTTGCCGTACATGCCGAACTGCTTGGCCTGCACGGGAGTAAAATCCTTCATCTGGCCGATGTCGGCCCCGGCCACAAAGGAGCGGCCCGCGCCGGTGAGGATGAGCACCAGCACCTCGTCGTTGGCCTCCGCCGCGTCCAGGACGGCGTCCAGATCCTTCAGCACCTGGTCGTTCAGGGCGTTCAGGGCCTCGGGACGGTTCATGGTGATGACCCCGATGGGGCCGCGCTGTTCAAAGTCTACAAAAGCCATGGGAAAGTTCCTCCTTTTGAGTTCTGTCGTTATGTAAATGGAATGGATGCTGTCATACTGGTGCCATTATACAATAAACCCCCGGCCAGGGCAAGGGAAACAAGGACTTTTTCCCAACTCCCTTGTGTCGGGGGCAGAGCAGGTGCTACAATGGGATCAATCTGATGTGACTGGAGGAAGAGAACATGGGAGCTGTCACCATCCGTCCCGCCGTCCCGGAGGACGCCCCCGCCCTGCTGGCCATCTACGCCCCCTATGTGCGGGAGACCGCCGTCACCTTTGAATATGAAATCCCCACCCCGGAGGAGTTCGCCGGGCGCATCCGCCGCATTCTGAAGCGGTACCCCTATCTGGCCGCCCAGTCCGGGGACGAGGTGCTGGGGTACGCCTGCGCCGGAGCCTTCAAGGAGCGGGCCGCCTACGACTGGTCGGTGGAGACCACCATCTACCTGCGGCAGGACCAGCGGGACCGGGGGCTGGGCCGGGCCCTGTATCAGGCGTTAGAGCGCTGTCTGGCCGCCCAGCACATCCAGAATCTCAACGCCTGCATCGCCGACCCCGCCCAGGCGGGGGACCCCTACCTCACCGGGGCCAGCGCCGCATTCCACGCCAGGATGGGCTATCAGCTGGTGGGGCGGTTCCACAAGTGCGGCTATAAATTCGGCCGGTGGTACGACATGGTCTGGATGGAGAAAATTCTGGGTGCCCACCCGGAGCGCCCCCCGGAGGTCATCCCCTTTTCCGAGCTGTTGGAGCGGGGAGCGGTCCTGGAGCTTCTCCGGTGATCCGGGGAGCCGCTTCGGCCCACAGGCATTGGGACCAGGGGCGTCCTATGGGCGCTCCTGGTCCTGATACTCTGCGATGGCCCGGAGAAATTCTTCCCCGTACCGGGCGGCCTTGACTTCCCCAACCCCCGTCACGTCCAGAAATTCGTCCATCGTACGGGGGGCCTTCTCCGCCATGTCCGCCAGAGTGGCGTTGGAGAACACCACATAGGCCGGGACGTTCTCCTCCTGCGCCAGCCGGGTCCGGACGGCCCGGAGGGCGGAGAACAGGTCCTCCGCCTCGGGGGCGGGGGAGTGGACGGCTGTTTTTTTGCGGCCTGCCCGCCGCGCCTCCCCGGCCCGGTCCTTCCGCACCGGCATGGAGAGGTTTTCCCCCTGAAACAGGATCTTGGCGGCGGCCGGGGTGGGTTCCAGCGTGGCGTGGAGCGGGTTGGTGCGAAGATAGCCCTCCGACTCCAGAAAGTCCATGAGCGTCCGGACCTGTTCCGCCGGGAGCCGGCTCAGAAGGCCGTAGGTGGAGAGCTGGTCCAGGCCCAGGTCGGCCACCCGCTGGTTCCGGCTGCCCCGCAGGACCTGGACGAGGAGCGTTTTTCCAACGTAGTAGCCCAGACGGCCCTTCACCCGGTGCACACAGGAGAGGATCATCTGGGCGGGGACGGTGATGTCCTGGAGCTGGTACTCCCCGCGGCAGTTGCCGCAGTTTCCGCAGGCCGGGCCGTGTTCCTGCCCGAAGTAGTCCAGAAGGCGGCACCGGAGGCAGCCGGAGGTCCGGCAGTAGCCGATCATGGCCTGGAGCCGGGCCTGGTCCTGGCGGCGGACCTGTTCCTGCTCCTCCTCATCCAGCTCCTCATTGCCGCTGTTCTCCAGCAGAAATTTGGCGGTGGTGATGTCGCCGGCGGAGTAGAGGAGGATGCAGTCCGCCGGCTCCCCGTCCCGTCCGGCCCGTCCCGCCTCCTGGTAGTAGGCCTCCAGGCTCTTGGGCATGTTGTAGTGGATGACATAGCTCACATTGGATTTGTCAATGCCCATGCCGAAGGCGTTGGTGGCCACCATGACCGGCCTGCGGTCGAATTGAAAGTCGTCCTGATTTGCCTGGCGCTCCTCCTCGTCCAGCCCGGCGTGATAGCGGGTGGCGGGGATGCCCCGCTGGCACAGGGCGGCGCAGACCTTCTCCACGCCGGAGCGGGTGGCACAGTAGATAATGCCGCTCTTCCCTCGCCGCTCCTGAACCAGTTCCAGCAGGGCGGGCAGCTTTCGCTGGGGGCTCCGCACGTCCAGGAACAGGTTGGGGCGGTCGAAGCCGGTGACCTCGCACAGGGGATTCTCCAGTTCCAGGCGCTGCGCGATGTCGTCCCGCACCTGTGCTGTGGCGGTGGCGGTGAAGGCGGCCACCACCGGGCGGCGGGGAAGGGCACGCAGAAACTCGGAGATCTTCAGATAGCTGGGGCGGAAGTCCTGTCCCCACTGGGAAATGCAGTGGGCCTCGTCCACCGCCACCAGAGAGACGGGCATTTCCTGGGTCAGAGCGGCGAACCCCTCGCCGTTCAGGCGCTCCGGCGCGATATACAGCAGCTTGTAGGCCCCCTGATAGGCCCGGCGGTACACCAGCCGGATCTGGTCCGGGGACAGCGTACTGTTGAGGTAGGCGGCGTCCACCCCAGCCTTCCGCAGGGCGGTCACCTGGTCCTTCATCAGAGAGATGAGGGGGGAGACCACCAGAGTGATCCCGGGCAGCATCAGAGCGGGGACCTGGTAACACAGGGATTTTCCGCCCCCGGTGGGCATGATCCCCAGAACGTCCCGCCCGGAGAGGATCGCCCCGATCAGCCGCTCCTGCCCCGGACGGAAGCGGTCATAGCCGAAATAATGCTTTAAAATCTCATATTGGTCCATGGTCAATTCCTCCGCCTCAGGCCGGACAACCTTAAACTATTTGGTACAGTATAGCATATTTTTTCAAAATGGAACATAGGGACGAGCTGGAGGAGAATACAGTGGGGCAGGAGGTGTCTGCCCATGCTTTCCCCAGTCATTTACCTGATGCTCCACAGCCTTTTTTTCACCCTCCGCCTGTCGGGGGGAGGGGGCTCCTTTCCCCGCCCGCTGAAGGCGGCGGAGGAGCGGGAATACCTGGAGCGCTGCGCCCAGGGAGACCTGGAGGCCCGCAACGTCCTGGTGGAACATAATTTAAGGCTGGTGGCCCATATCGTGAAAAAATACTACGCCCAGACCGGGGACCAGGACGACCTGATCTCCATCGGCACCATCGGACTCATCAAGGGGATCTCCACCTTTAAGGCGGATAAAAACGTCCGGCTGGCCACCTACGCCAGCCGGTGTATTGAAAATACTATCCTAACATAGCGGAACTATCGGAGGATGAAGTAGCAAAACAGGCACCTTTTGGTGCAAAATGGCGCCTGCTGGCGCAAGTGGAAGTCCGCTGCTACATTCTGATTTCCAATATATCAGGTTCAGTAAAAGTAGCCCCGCTACAAATTCTTCAATTTCCGGTGATACTGCCGCACAAGTTTCAGGATGCAGAAAAGTTCAATCTGCAGTTCTCGGACTTCTCCGAAATCACTGAAACAGCGGACAAGCTCCGCTGGCTTCGATACCAGAAAGGCTTGCGGCAGAGAGACGTAGCTGACTACGCCGGTATATACCGAAGTACTTATATTCATTATGAAGAATATGGAAAGGACTTTTACTCTCCGAAGCACATGGAGAAAATCGCGCAGCTTTTCGAGGTTCCAGTCGAAAGACTTCTGGATGACTACAATCTCTTTCTGAGAAACGGCCAGGGTAAGCAGATCAAGGCAATTCGAATGAAGCTTGGCCTAACGCAAAGAGAGTATGCTGATAGGCTAGGCATCAGCCTTTGCAACCTCAAACAATGGGAGCAGAACAGAAAACAACTTTTCAAATCCACTTGGGAGAAGTACTTCAAATAGAGGGGAAATGCTCTTAACTGCGATGAGAATGTACTGCGTGATTGTCGTATACAGAATAACCGAGCAGACTGGTCTTGATAATCAGTCTGCTCGGTTTTCTATCAGGTCAGCGTTCATGAGAATCCTGTGGATTTATTATGCTTGTTCTTTCAAATGCTTCACTACTGCATCTACCAGCTCTAACTTTTGCTCCGTGGAACAGGGCAACTTCAAGATGTTCTTCAGTGCCTGCTCTGCATGAAATTTTGCAAGTTCATGGGCAAGTTCCTTTTGTGCTTGCTCTGACTTGGGATAGATTAGAAATACTTCCATTGTTGCCCTCCTTTCCAGAGCGTTTGATGCTTAACTCTATGTGCGTTTTCCATTGCATATGCCGTGTCTGAATATTCCCAGACTTCGAATTCAGCATATAGACCTCCTTCTACATAAACTAAAGAGCTCTTCAGAATAAATGTAGAAAAAGAGGGCCTTTTGACCACCCTAACGGGATAAAAAACTTCCAACGATTGACTATGCAGGAAGATAGGAAGAAAAAGAAACAGCCCTGCTGCAGTTTACTCTGCAACAGGGCTGCTCTCTTTTAATAATCTCTGCGTCTTTGCAATGACTGACCAAATATCCTTTTCAAATTGGATACTCCCATGAAATAACGGAGCCAAAAAGAAAAGGGCCTCCTTTATGTTCCTCAAATCCACATAATCGGTTCGGTTGTCTTGGAGGTGTTGATGCGTTTCATAATATCGAACCCGCACACTTTCAGATACGGAATCTGCAACAAAGTAGGTGGCGATAAGGCCGTCAATAAGTGCTACCTCATCCATCGTAAAGAACATATAATTTCTCCCATCGTGAACAATACCAGCATATAGTACCACACAGCGCTCTCAAGTACAAGATAATTCCTGTTCCGCAAAGCAGCAGCCATGGAGCGTTTCATATTCTGCCAGCAGCTCCGATCCAGCGGCACGATGAATGCAGCCGTCCACACCGCCGCCACCCAGCAGCGACTCGTTGGCAGCGTTGACGATGGCGTCCACATTCATTTTTGTGATGTCATTTCTGACAATTTGAAGCGGCATTATTCTATCCTCCGTCCTATCAAAGCGGCATCGGTGTCCGGGCGATCAGAATGACCGCCAGAATCGCGCCCACAAATGCCGCTGCCCCTACGACCGCCAACACCTTTTTGTCGAGCTTCTTCTTCGCTGCCTTGCCAATCAGCGCAGCGCAAGCCATGCAGACAGCCGCAGCAACAAGCGCAATGCCCAGCGTTTCCCATAGCCAAGAAAGTTCATGTAGGATTTTCATGCGATCATCATCTCCTGTTCGTTAAACTGGAAGTTGACGAACTGTTCATTATGATGCGATGTGTAATTAGAAAGCGACTCCAAGTTCTTTGCATTTCTCGATTGCCAAATCATTGTTTTGCAATGCAGCAAGCCGATACCAATGCTTAGCCTGTTCGATATCTCGTTCTACACCGATTGCATCTTCATAAAACCATGCCAAATTGCATTGTCCATCTCTATCACCATGCTCTGCGGCACGGCGAGTCCAATATAGTGCTTTTTCCAAGTCCTTTTCAACACCAAGTCCCTCGTAATAGAAATAGCCTATTTGACATTCAGCAAGGGGATAGCCCTGCTCCGCCAATACCAAATGACCTTCAAAGCATTTGTCATATTGTTTTGATTCCCAATATTTTTCAATCAACTCATTGCAAATGTCAAATTCCTTGCAAGGTTTGTAATACGCACTTGCCATGTATTTATACCTCCACAAATTCCGATTCATAATGTAAGAGTAAGGTCTATCCGGCCTTGCTCTTTTCCTTTA
>ERZ857801.2218-NODE-2218-length-17084-cov-50.944800_pt1 | contig 17084 bp, 14 predicted proteins | sample MGYA00519762_ERZ857801 | MGnify/ENA primary metagenome ERZ857801 (study PRJEB31778, sample SAMEA3449368) | human gut metagenome | biome: human gut; feature: human-associated habitat; material: faeces | place: United Kingdom | collected 2010/2012 ...
TGAAAAGTGCAGGGGGAGCTCCGGGAACGAGAGCGCTTGTTCCCGGAGCTTTAATCGAAAACCATATGGCAAAAACCGTATGTCTGCATGACTATCAGGAAGATATTATACAGCGTCTCTCGGAGGAATGGCGGACGCACCGCAGCGTGATGGTGCAGATGCCTACAGGTACCGGCAAGACCCATGTATTGGCGGCGGTGGTAAGCAGTTTTCTCACTGATGGAAAGAGGACGGTCTGGATCGTCGCACACCGCAGGGAGCTTGTGGAGCAGATAGAAAAGACCGTTGCAAAATATGGAACAAGTCTGACTGACGGGTGCGTCAGGGTGATGTCCATACAATGGCTAACACGGCATTACGATGATGTGGTGGAAAAACCGGAACTGGTCATCATCGACGAAGCGCATCATGCGCAGGCAAGGACTTACCGGATGCTGTGGAACTGGTGTCCGGAAGCAAAATTTCTCGGACTTACCGCTACTCCCTGCCGGATGGGACGCACCGGGTTCACGGACCTTTTCGACTCGCTGGTATGCTCATGGAGTGTGGCGGAGTTTATAAGGAAAGGGTGGCTGTCGTCATTTGATTATGTTTCAATACGTGCAAACAGCAGGGAGCAACGGTTGATAGACTCGCTGGAGAAACGCGGTGCAGATGGTGATTACCAGATAAGGGAGATGAATGACGTACTGAACCGTCACACAAGCATCGATCAGTTGTATCGGAGCGTTCTGGAGTATGCGGACGGGAAGAAGGGGATCGTCTATGCCGTCAGTATCGACCATGCGCGGAACATCGCGGCGTATTACAGCGGAAAAGGACTGGACGCCGCAGCCATAGACAGTCACACACCGACTGCTGAACGCGGACGGATGGTGGAGGATTTCAAGACAGGCAGAATAAAGGTACTGGTAAATGTGGACGTTTTCAGTGAGGGATTTGACTGCCCCGATGTGGAGTTCGTGCAGATGGCGCGTCCGACACTCTCGCTGGCCAAATATCTGCAACAGGCCGGGCGCGGATTGAGAAAATCAGCCGGCAAGAAGACATGCGTGCTGATAGACAACGTTGGACTCTACCGTGTGTTCGGTCTGCCCACCATGGCATGGGACTGGGAGGCGATGTTCCGTGGGGATATGGCTGGAAGGGGAATACGGACCGCCCGACATGGGAACGGAACAAGTTCAGAAACTGTCACCGCGGAAGATTCATGTCAGGACTTCGGTATGGAAGTAATCGTTTCCCATGACAGGCTGCTTTCCGTTATAGCTTTGCAAAAAACTCCTAATCCCAGCAAGAGGCCGGAACTTAGAGCATGGCAGGACAGGAACAGCAGGCTATGGGGGCTGTGCCGGGGAAGAAAAAAGATTACGGCCCCGGTATTCGCCACAGTCTTCGACATCCGGCATGACATGGCAGCGGTGAGGCTCTCGGACAAGATATGCGGACTGGTAAACGCCTGTGGTGAGATTATAAGGAAGGAAGGGTATTGCCAGTCCATGAAATTCATGAGAAACAATTTCCTGACCGTGCAGAAACCGAACGGCAGGTCTGATTATATAGATCTTTACAACCTGCGGTCATACAGGGAAAAACCCGAGGTGAAGCGTTTCGGGGATGTGGAGATGTTGAAAGTCGGTCGCATGTATTATAGCCGGACAAAAAAACTGTATGCAAGCAAACTGAACCTGAGCGGTGGCTATATTTATGACCACAAGTTCTATGTGGCGATTTTTGATTATAGTGCTTCCGTCCAATGCTATATTGACGATCCGCATATGGCTGGTTTTCCATGGGGATATGCCTGTCTCCTCGGTGGTGATCATGACAGTTACTATTGGATATGCCGATGGTTGGCGGATGGAAGCATCATCGTGACGGACAGCGGAGGGAAATACTATCATGTGACAGACTGTGGGGAAAAAAAATACATCGGATGTTACTTCCCGGCAGAGGAGGGAGAGAAATGTTTGGTCGCGATGGAGCGACTGGCAAAGCGTGCGAGGGAGATACGGAATATGGCGGAATCCGAGAAAATGAAAAAGAGGCGGCTACTTCTGGAGAAGTCGGGCGAGGCTGTTCCGTTCCGTTCAGGGATGAAATGGGGGCTGAAAGTCGGTGAGCGTATCACCATTCCTCCGATATACCGTAATGTCAGACCTCCAGTAGGCAAATATTGCGCTGTGGAAAAGAATTACAGCCAGTGGGGTGTCATTGCCATTGACGGCACAATGATGATTGAGCCGCAATACTCTGATATAGAAATCAGCAAACAAGGTGATGTTACAGGAACAAAGGTATCCGGGAACAAGGTGTCAGTGAAGCTGCCATAAAGAGTGATCCGCCAGTCCCATTTATAAATTTGTCATTTTGAACAGTTCCGAAAATTCGCTGTAAACGCCCGGTTCAATTCTGGAATCCGAATGTATTGTTAGAAACTTATGATTGATACTTCAGCAAACAACAAACGCATAGCCAAAAACACGCTGCTGCTCTACGTCCGTACCCTGTTCATCATGCTGGTCACGTTCTATACGAGCCGTGTTGTGTTGAACACATTGGGCGTAACAGACTATGGTATTTATAATGTGGTAGGCGGTGTGGTGATAATGTTCTCTGTTATATCCAGTTCATTGTCTTCTTCCATAAGCCGCTTTATTATATACGAGCTTGGACACGGTGACTTTGACAGGCTGAAACGGATATTCACAACGAGCGTGAACATACAGATAGGGATTTCACTTGTCATACTTGTTTTGGCAGAGACGTTCGGCGTATGGTTCCTCAACACAAAGATGAACATACCATCCGAGCGCATGGGCGCAGCAAACTGGGTATTGCAATGCTCATTGGTTTCATTTGTCATCAACCTGATAAGCGTTCCCTACAACGCCTGCATCATTGCGCATGAAAAGATGTCGGCCTTCGCCTATATAAGCATTCTTGAGGCGGTGCTAAAACTTACCGTCGTTTACATGCTTCTTATTTCTCCATACGATAAGCTGGCGACCTATGCTGTATTACTTGTTATTGTGGCATTGCTGATAAGGCTGACTTACGGCCAATACTGCAAGCGGCATTTTGAGGAGAGCCGTTACAGTTTCGTTTATGACAGGCCGTTGGTAAAAGAGATGACAAGCTTTGCCGGCTGGAGTTTCTTCGGCAACGGGGCTTATATGCTGAATGTGCAGGGTGTGGACATGCTGATAAACATCTTCTTCGGCGTAACTTTCAATGCAGCCCGCGGAATTGCCACACAGGTACAGAATGCGGTGATGCAGTTTGTAAACAACTTCACTGTGGCTGTAAATCCGCAGATAACCAAATCGTATGCCGCCGGAGAGATGGACTATATGTACAGGCTGGTTTGTCGAGGCGCAAGGTTCTCCTATTTTCTGCTGCTTGTCTTTGTCGTGCCGATTATCTGTGAGGCGGATTATATTTTACGGCTTTGGCTGAAGACGGTACCTGAATATGTGCCGGTGTTTCTGCGCCTGAGCTTCTTCGGGGCGCTGATGACATTGCTGGGAAACTCCATGCTGACTGCCATATCTGCGACAGGCAACATCAGGAGGTATCAGATCTGGATTACGACGGTAGGCTGTCTGGTATTCCCGCTTACTTGGATGGCATTTGAGTTCGGCGCACCGCCGCAGGCAACGTATGTGATATATATTGTGATTTATTTCCTCTTGAATTTTGTCCGGCTTTACATTTCCAAGGGTCTGTTGGATTTTCCTGTAAGACTGTATCTGTCAGATGTCATTCTCAAGGTAATAATCGTATCCGTCGTCTCTTTCATACTGCCGCTGCTGGTCGTCTGCAATCTTGATGAAGGTTTTCTGAGATTGTGCGTCACATGTATTGTCAGTGTCGTTTCAACTGCATCTGCAATATTCATATTAGGTTTGGAAAAAACAGAACGGATAAAGATTCTAAATAAACTCATAACAATCACAAAAATAAACAAGAACAAGAAATGTCATTAAAAGAATATGTTAAGCGAGGAGCAAGATTCATTTTGCGCGGTGTTCCTGTAAAGAATGTCACAGCTGACATATCTTATCTGCAGCCGGGCACCAGACTGTCAGAAAAGAAGATAATTGTAACGGGTGGCGGAAAAGGTCTCGGCGCGGCGATGGCTGCGAAATTTGTCTCTGAAGGCGCGTCTGTCCTTATTTCTGGACGAAATGAAAAGATCCTGAAAGAGACAGCTGACAACATAGGATGTAAATATCTTGTTCTTGATATGCAGGACACATCGGCTTTTGACAGGTTTATAAGTGATGCTGATGCACTGCTGGATGGTGTGGATTGTCTGGTGAACAACGCAGGAATATCCTTGCATGAGCCTACGTTCTTTGATGTAACCCCAGCAACTTTTGATGCGCAGATAGCTACCAATCTTCGTGGAGGTTTCTTCCTGACACAGAGTTTTACCAAAATGCTTGTACAGAAAATAAGGAAAGGCAATGTGCTGTTTGTGTCGTCAGAAACGGGTGAAACGGTAGACATACGCCCTTACGGCTTCACGAAAGCGGCAGTAAACAGCATGGTACAAGGACTTGCGTGCCTGTTTGTCAAGGACGGAATACGAGTGAATGCTGTAGCACCGGGTATAACGGCATCTGATATGACAGGCTTTAAGTCTGACGGAAATTTGTTTTTGGCCAGCAATGCGACAGAACGTGTCTATCTACCTGAAGAAGTAGCTGAGACAGCATGTTTCCTGTTGTCAGATGTGTCAAGTTGTATCTCAGGACAGGTGATTGTGTGTAATAACGGTAAGACGATAAATCCACGATGGAAATGAAAATAAGAAATTACAAATTAGATGCATTAAAGATGTGTCTGATTATTTCAGTAATATTCGGACATATTCCATTACTTGCAGGATTCATTGATCTACATCTGCCAAGCAACTATGATTTACTGACAATGCATGCAATGAAAGGTATCTATGCTTTCCACATGCCGCTGTTTGTCTTGATTTCTGGGTATTTTACAAGACGGCAACCATTGAGGGCACAATTCAAAAAGTCATTGAGACTACTGAGATTGTTTATTGTCTTTCAAGTCATTGACATTCTCATACGGCATGTTTTTATGGGGGGGGGGAACATTTTCATTAGGTCGATGGCTATATCCTTGTTTTGCATTGTGGTATCTGCTTTGCCTGTTCTATTGGAGAATACTTTTATCGGTTATCCCGCAAAAATGGAATCCCAAATGGATTGTCGTAATATCCATTTTTATAAGTATTTCTGTCGGTTTCACTAATATTAGCGGGATTCTGGGACTTCACAGATTTTTCAGTTTCATGCCATATTTTATGATTGGTCATTATTATGGAGTTAATATACTGCAATATGCTGATTATAAACAATTTACCCCCACACACCGAAAAATTCTTGTTGTTTCATCGTTTTTCGTATTGATGGGTCTGGCTTCGTTAAACCCACATTGGCTTGACTGTATAATCCAACCTTATGGAAGTTTGAAGGTATTCGTGATAAGGATAGCATATTTGTGCTATTCTCTTCTATTATGTTATCTGTTAGTATGTATTTTTAACTTCAAGCATGATTGGAATGAAAATGCGGTGTCGAGATATGGCCGCGACACTCTGTTCTTCTATCTTTTGCATCCTTATATCCTCTACCCAATGACAATACTTATTGGAGGGGCAGGAAAAATAATAAACATATTTGACTCATGCTTGATTACGGTATTTACTGTGGCTATTTTGTTGTTAATGGAAAAAATTAGAATAATTCATTCGTTTATAAAATAATGGAGTCAAAATTTAAATACACTGACGAGCGCAACGTCCAGATAGTCATTGCCTTGCTCAAGGCTCACGGCATACACCATGTGATAGCATCACCAGGTACAACAAATATGACTTTTGTCGTAAGCATTGAGAATGACCCGTGGTTTCAAATCTGGTCATCAGTTGATGAGCGCAGTGCTGCCTATCTCGCTTGCGGCATGGCTGCCGAGACCGGAGAACCGGTAGTGTTAAGCTGCACGGGTGCCACGGCGTCACGCAACTACATGCCCGGTCTTACCGAAGCATATTACAGGAAATTGCCTGTATTGGCAATCACTTCAACCCGAGGAAATCACAAGGTGGGTCATTTGATAGACCAGCAGATAGACCGCCGGAACATTCCCAATGACATAGCGGTGGAGAGTGTCACCATTCCGATGGTAAAGGACAAGGAAGACGAGCGCTATTGCGAGGTGGAAGCGAACAAAGCCATGCTTGCCCTTTCCCTGAACGGCAGAGGTCCGGCACACATCAATATGTATACCAAATACAGTCGGGATTTCAGCGTCAAGGAAATCTCTCCCGTTCACGTTATCTATCGGCATACGATTTTCGAAGACAAACTTCCCGATATTCCAAGAGATGGAAGAATTATTGTTTTTATAGGTGCACATGCAAATTTCTCGGAGCGTCTGACTGAAGCTGTAGATAAATTTTGTGCGACATACGATGCTGTAGTTCTTTGCGACCATACCAGTGGTTACAGAGGAAAATACGAAGTTCATTACCAATTGGTATGCGGACAACAGCTGTGGCAATCTCCTTTAGCGCAAGCTAATCTTTGTATTCATATCGGAGAAGTCTCGGGCAATTCTTTTAAAGTCAAAACAACAAATACATGGCGTGTAAGTCCTGATGGTGCATTACGGGATACTTTTGGCAATTTACGACGTGTATTTATGATGCCGGAAGAATTATTCTTTGAACGGTACGCTTCGGATAACGCTTCCCATACGGAATACAGGGATGCCATGTTGAGCGAAGTGGAAGCCATGAAAGCCAAGCTTCCTGAACTTCCATTCAGTAATATATGGATGGCACAACACATGGTGAACAAATTGCCGGCAGGATGTGAACTGCATTTAGGCATATACCATAGTCTGAGGTCGTGGAACTTCTTCAAGTTGCCCGATGGCATTCTGGCTAAATGCAATGTAGGAGGTTTCGGCATTGACGGTGGTGTATCAACCATGATGGGAGCATCCTTTGTCCATCCGGAGAAACTGTTTATCGGAATATTCGGTGATTTGGCATTTTTCTACGACATGAACGTAGTGGGTAACCGCCATGTAGGTAACAATGTAAGGTTGCTCCTTATTAATAACGGCAAGGGAAACGAGTTTCGCAACTACAACCACCCCTGCTATTTTTTAGGGGAAGAAGCCGACCGGTTTGTGGCTGCCGCAGGGCATTATGGCAATAAATCACATTGCTTGGTTAAAGACTATGCCACAGACCTTGGCTATGAATATCTTACTGCCAGTAATAAGCAGGAATTCAATGCTGTAATCGACCGTTTCCTTGCTCCTGAAATAACAGAAAAGCCCATACTTTTTGAAGTTTTTACCGAAACAGAAGATGAAAGTAATGCACTTGAACAAATTTTGAATTGCATTACGGATTCAAAATTGATAGTAAGACAAACGATAAAAAATCTCGCTAAAGATTTTTTGGGAAGCGCAAATGTGGAACGGATGAGAAAGATTATGAAAAAGTAGAAATAATGCTCTTGAATCATGAAAATAGGTATAATTACATTTTGGCAAAGCAATGATAATTATGGTCAAGCATTACAGTGTTTTGCATTACAAAAACAATTAATAAGTATGGGACATACCCCATTTCTTATTAAATATACTCCTTCACATAAAGTAAATAAAACATCCTTGACTGAGAAATTGTGGAAACTGATACAGATTTATCCTATTTTTCGGAAGCTGAAGAATTGGCAAAAGGCTAAAGAAGCCAAAGTCTTTTCCTTAAAAAACAAACAGCGAAAATTTGAAGAATTTCGTGAAATGCATATTTTAACAAATGGGATTGTGTATCACGGATTATCAGATATTCAAAATAATCCTCCCGAAGCAGACTGCTATTTATGCGGTAGTGACCAAGTCTGGAGTATGCTTTTAGACAATGACGAAAACCAGGCTTTTTATTTAAATTTTGGAAAGAATGAGACTAAACGAATAGCTTATGCTGCTAGCTTTGGTCGGGATATTTATCCATCTGAATTAAATTCACGCTTACATAATATGTTAGTTAGGTTTGATGCTGTTTCAGTAAGAGAAAAAACAGGAATAGATATTTGTGCAAAAGTAGGTATTCAAGCAATAGACGTTTTAGACCCCACTTTACTTCTTTCTATAAAAGAATATTCACAGGTTATTGAAAGGCCTTCTATTGATAAGAAATATTTCTACACTTATTCAATAAATGTGACTTCTGAAAAAGAATTGTGCTGGAACGAATTACTGAAATATGCTAATAAACATGGATTTGCGTCAATTTCAACAATATCCAGCGGATATTTTATAGGCAGGGAGATCTGTTCAAATACTCAATACGCATATGCTACTATTCTGCAATGGCTTGGATATATACAAAATGCAGAATTTGTTGCTACGACTTCGTTTCATGGCGTAGCTTTTTGTTTGATACTGCATACTAATTTTATTTATTTCCCTTTGAAAGGAATTCACTCTAGAGGGAACAGCCGTGTTATTTCATTGTTGGAATCATTAGGGCTTCATGAAAAAATTTTTAATGGTAATATGACGATAGAACAAAGTATAGAGTATCCTATTGATTGGAATATGGTAGATACAAAACTTAGTGTAAAGAAAAAAAAATCTATTGGCTTTTTGAAAGATAATTTACTATAAAAATAATGCAAATGAAAGTATTATATGTAACTAATTCTATAGGACTGGGAGGAGCTTCCGTTGCATTAATTAATATGTTAGAATATTCAGCAGCAAACGGTATTGAGCCGTTAGTAACTTGTCCTGCAATCGGAACATTTTCTGCCAAACTTAAACAAATGAATATTCCTTTTATTGTCATTGGAAATCCTCTTGAAATCTATCCACATATTTATTCATGGAAATCCTATATTAAGTATCCATATTCGCTTATAAAACTGATATTGGAAAAACATTTTGCGTATAAAAAGTTCTGTTCTTGTATAGAAATATTTAAGCCTGATATCATACATACCAATGTTGGCCCTATACATATAGGTTATCTAGCAGCAAAAAAATATGGTATTCCACACGTCTGGCATATTCGCGAATATCAGAAAGAGGATTTTGATATGCATCCGTTTCCGTCTATGAATATTTATCTTAAAAGAATACATGACCAAAATAATCATTGCATTAGTATAACAAAAAATATTTTTGAACATTTTGAATTGAATCCGAATAAGGACAAGGTAATTTATGACGGAGTAATAAATAAATATAACATTAAACCTATTAATAAAAAAAAAGATGCTTATATTTTGTTTGTTGGCAGATTAGAAGACGCAAAAGGAATAAAAGAGCTTTTATATGCATACAATGAATATGCATTAAACGGTGGAAAATTCAATCTTTGTGTAGCAGGCAAAGGAAGTGATGAGTATAAGAATGAGTGCTTGGACATATTGACAGAATCTGTAAAAAACAGGGTTCTATTTTTAGGTCAATGTAAACAAAACAAAGTTTATGAATTGATGTATAATGCAGCGGTCTTTGTCGTTCCCAGTCGAAATGAAGGTTTTGGATTCATAACAGCAGAAGCCATGTTTAATGGCACGATTGTAATAGGGAAAAATACTGGTGGAACTAAAGAGCAAATGGATAATGGTAAGGAAAATACAAAATCTGAAATTGCATTTCGTTATATAAATCTTCAAAATTTAACAGACCTCTTGTTTAAAGCTCAAAATTTAACATACGAGTCGTATATGAACGTAGCTCAAAAAGCACAGAAAGTTGTATGTGAATTGTATGATAAAGAGCAGCAAAGCAAAAAAATATATAAATATTATACAGAAATTATTGACAAAAACTATGGCTAAAAAAATTGTATTAAGCATGATTCGTTTGTTTCATTGTATAATAAATTACTCTATATGCAACAAGATTGTTACATATTGGCGTAGTGTTTATTCACATTGGATTCAATATGAATTTGGCAAAGTTGGTAAAGATGTTTACATAGGTAAAATGTATTTCTTAAAAGGTGCAAAATATATTTCCTTAGATAACAATGTATGTATTGGTGAACGATGTATAATTGAAGTTTATGACTCATATCAAGATCAGCGATTTACTCCGATATTGACAATCGGCGCAAATAGTCATCTTGGAGATGACGGACATATTACTTGTATAAGTAAAATACAAATAGGTAACAATGTACTAATGGGCCGAAAAGTATTTATTACAGACAATTCACATGGAACATCCGATAGAGTTTTATTAGATATTGCTCCTAATAAACGCCCCTTAGTATCCAAAGGGACCGTTGTCATTGAAGACAATGTTTGGATCGGCGAAATGGTTTGTATAATGCCTGGAATAAGAATTGGGAAAAGTAGTATTATTGGTGCCAATGCGGTTGTGACAAAAGATGTACCTTCATATTGTGTTGTAGGCGGAAATCCCGCGAAAGTAATAAAGAACCTTGATAGTTAATAAATATAGATTCATATGCCTTATTGTCTAAAAATTTAATATTATATGGATTACCCTTATATTATATTACTATTTCTATTACTTTTTTTATCATATCAAGAATGGAAACATCCACAGTATTCTAATTCTTTATTTAGATGCGCCTGTTGGATTGTTTTTATATTTATTGCATTTCGTGCGCCAGTTGTCGGTGCTGACACTTGGGATTACTATCGGTATGCTACTGGTATTAGGAACTTCTATAATGCAGATAGCCGTGAATTAGAACCATTATACCAATTGTACAATAACTTATTTAGAAAATATTGTCCAATTGGGATTGTATTCATGTCAGTGAATACAATCATTATATTTGCACCAATTCGATATATACTAAAAAAGTATTGCAAATATAAAACATGTAGTGTATTAACATTTTTCCTAATTTACAATTTTAGTCCTTTCTTTGTAGCCTTGCGACAGATACTTGCTTTATCTATCATATTATGGGGAGTAATATGGATTATAGAAGACAGAAAATATAAATGGACCGTATTTGTTTCTTTATCTGTAATCGCATGGTTTATGCATACTACAGCTGCTATTGTTGCCGCTTTATTTTTGTTTGCTTATTTTATACCTATAAGACTGCGAATAATCTCAATTGCGGCTATTAGTGTTTCTGCGATTATTGGGGTTATTTTAGGGAAGTTCAATGTGCTTGATACTTTTGGATTTATCGCTTCATATGATCTAAACGTTATAGAACGCATTTCTCTATATTTAGAAAATCAAGAATTGAAAGATTCTTTGTCGCTGAATATTGTATTAAGAACCTCTGTTATAGCATTGCTCGTTTTTTGTTTTTTAGATGATAAGCAAATTAATCATTGGTTTTCAAAAATATATTTATTAGGAGTTATCCTATTTAATCTTTTCTGTTCAGTTCCCATGGTTAATAGGATGATTATGGCAAATACTTTGTTCGTAATATTTGTATTTCCTTGGTTACTTGAAAACAAGTATTCGCCACAGCGAAACCGTTTACTTAAAATTTTACTTTTAGTAGTAATACTTTATTTTACAAGAAGTTATATTCTTACTAATACTTATTATGATTTAAAGAGTGAGCAAAGAATGAATCCTTATTATTTTTTCTTTGAAGACTATCATAATCATCCTTCAATATTATATTTTAAATAATCAATTATACAAATATGAGACCGCAAATTATTGCTTTATATCTTCCTCAGTTTCATACAATACCAGAAAATGATGAATGGTGGGGAAAGGGATTTACAGAGTGGACTAATGTAAAAAAATCAAAGCCTCTGTTTGAGGGACACGACCAACCAAGAATTCCGACAGAGTTAGGATATTATGACCTGCGCGATCCTGAAATCAGGCAGAAGCAAGCAGACTTGGCAAAATTGGCAGGTGTTACTTCCTTTTGCTATTGGCACTATTGGTTTGGTAATGGGAAACGCCTGATGGCTGATATTTTTGATGATGTATTATCGTCAGGAAAACCTGATTTTGGCTTTTGTTTAGGATGGGCTAATCATTCATGGTATTCAAAGAGTTGGAACAAAGATGGCACTACAAGCAATAAACTTTTAATAGAACAAACATATCCGGGCATTGAAGATGAGAAGATGCACTTTGAACTATTATTGAGAAGTTTTAAAGATAAAAGATATACGAAAATAGAAGGAAAACCATTCTTTTTGATTTATGATCCGGTAAGCGTTCCTAAAGAATATATTGATAATTTTAGGAAATGGACGAAAGAAGCCGGTTTTCCAGATTTATTTTTAGTTGGCGATATTACAAACAGTAATTATATAAAACCCATGTTAAAAGCAAAGGGTTTTGATGCCGTAGTTTATCAAGGACTGAATTATACCCGACATGATTCTTTGTTTGGTCATATGGGGCGGTTAGGGCATTATATTGATTATAAGTTGAAACCATTTATTAGTTTCTTGACGAAGAAGCCTCCATTTCTTTATGATTATCGCCGTTATTACAGAGAATTTATTTCAAAACGAGACAAAGAAAACGATGTTATTCCACAACTCTTCCCGCAATGGGATCATTCACCGAGGAGTGGAGCAAATGGGGTTATCTATTGGCATGCAGAACCGGAATATTTCAAACAACATTGTATAATGGCTTTTGATGCTATCAAGGATAAAAAAGAAGGAGAACGAATTCTAATCCTGAAATCGTGGAACGAATGGGGAGAAGGTAATTATATGGAGCCAGATAAAACTCACGGAAGAGGGTTTATTTATGCGCTTCGCGATGCTTTAGATGATTATTATGGAAAAAAAGAATGATAAGCTTATGAATATCCTATTTGTTTCCATGTACCAAGTGTCTGAACAGAAAGGTGGAACGGAACGAACTACTGCCAGACTTAGCAATGAATTACGAAAACGTGGGCACCGATGCTATAATCTTTACAAAAAATCTATTGATAGTTCATTTGAAATCACAGATTTTGACGGGATTTACAGTCAATGTTCAGCTATTGCCATTGCAGATATCTTGGATAAACATTCTATAGATAAAATTATTATAGAAGGAGCATTTGTATTAGTCGAGAATACATATAAAGGTCGTTTATTATCGAAACAAAAACCATTTATATATTTTGTCCACCACTTTGCTCCAGGTTATGAACCATATTTCAATGCATTTTATTCATTAAAGAAACAGTTTTTATTCTCATTAATACTTTCAAACAAAGTTAAAGCTTTAGCGAAAATATTGATATATCTGGTCTATAAACCATATATGGATAAGCGTTTTCATCGATTGTATAAAACTACATACGAACAATGTGATAAAATTATTTTACTTTCTTCATCTTACAAAGAAGATTATTGCAGGTTTGGAGGTCTTACAGACAAAAGTAAATTCACATCAATTCCTAATGCCGTGTCATTTGATGATTTTTTAGATTTCCAGTACATACCCAGAAAGCAAAATACGGTTCTTATCGTTTCCAGATTTGATGAAGTCCAAAAAAGAATTTCATTGGCTTTGCAAATTTGGAAATTAATAGAGACAGATAAGGATTTATTTGGTTGGGAATTGAAATTGGTTGGATTTGGTGAATCAGAAAGCGATTATAAGGAACAGGTCAAATCATTAAATTTAAAACATGTCTCATTTGAAGGGAAACAAAATCCTGTTAAATATTACAAGAATAGTTCTTTATTTATGATGACATCTTTATTTGAAGGATGGCCTATGACTTTAAATGAATCGTTGCAATTCGGTTGTATTCCAATTGTATACGATACGTGTGCTTCATTTCATGAAATAATAATACAAGGTGAGAATGGTTACTTGGTGACTGATGGAGATGAAAGAATGTTTTATTTAACAATGAAAAAACTCATGCTTGATACGGGCAACAGAAAAATCATGTCCCAAAAAGCAATAGAGTCAAGTAAACGATTCACTTTAGACAAGATAGTCAATCAGTGGGAAAACTTATTAAATGATTAAAGTATGATACCTAAAGTCATTCATTATTGCTGGCTGAGTAACGATCCTTTGCCAGAGAAATTACAGCTGTGTATAGCTAGTTGGAAGAAATACTTGCCTGATTATAAAATTATCAAATGGGATTTACATCGTTTTCCTTTGGATAAAAGTATATGGGTTAAAGAAGCTTTTGAACACAAAAAATATGCTTTCGCAGCAGATTATATAAGATTGTATGCTTTGGCCACTGAAGGTGGAATTTATTTGGATAGTGATGTTGAAGTACTGAAATCCTTTGAGGATTTATTGCAATATCCTTATTTCGTTTGTGTAGAAAACAGCCCACAAGGCGTGGAAGCAGCTACAATTGGAGCAGAAAAGGGAACTGCTTGGATTTGTAAAACTCTTGAATATTATAAAAATAAACATTTTGTTGAGAGTAATTGTACATTTAATACGGCAGTTTTACCTTCTATTATAAAAAAAACAATAGAGAATAATTTTACATTGAAATTTATAAATAATCCATCTGAATTTATTGATGATAAAAAGATAGTTTGCATTCTCCCTTCGGATTATTTTAGCCCTAAAAATTATGTAACAAAAAAAAAACATATCACTCAGAATACATATTCGATTCATCATTTTGCAGGTACTTGGCAGCCTTTATGGAAGAAAATTCTTTTGAGAGTGTGGGTACCACTATCTGTGAAATTTCCACGATTTACTCAACATATTAAACGAATATTTAGATTTAAATAAAAATCATGGCAACTAAACGTTTAGAATACATAGATGCACTACGGGGTTTTACAATGATTCTCGTTGTGTTTGCTCATATAAATCAATTATGGCTATCATATAACTGACGCGAAAGCAGAGACAATGGATACCTTTAATAATTTATTTATACGTTTTCGTATGCCATTATTTTTCTTTATCAGTGGCTTTGTGCTATACAAACAAGAACGTATATGGGATAAACCATTTATTAAAGATTTTATCAAAAAGAAATTTTTTGTTCAAATAGTTCCCACATTTATTTTCTTATTTCTTTTCGCTTATTTATATAATATAAACTATATTGGAAGTCTGAGTGAAATGAAATCAGGCTATTGGTTTACGATAGCATTATTTGAATTCTTTGTTTTGTATATTGTTTGTATCAAAATAAACTGGGGGGGAATTGATATACAAATATTGACCATTTCCATTATGTTGTATCTAATTGGATCTGCTTATCGTTATTATCAATTACATAGTGAAGACATATGGATATTGGATTTTATAGGTATAATACATTGGCGTTATTATTTCTTCTTCGTTCTTGGTACATTGGTAAAGAAATATTATAGTAATTTTTGTCAAAGAATGGATAATCAGTATATTTCGGCTGTAATCATTATTCTGATGGTGGTTGTACATTTTGTGGTTTCACGCTTTTTCCCCATACATCAGTACAACACAGTTACATTTCTTATTCAAGGAACTTTAGGAATAATGATCGTTTTCACTTTCTTTAGGCGGTATGAAGATTCTTTTAGTAAAACTACATTCATTGGAAAATGGTTGCAATATATCGGCAGACGTACTTTGGATATTTATCTTTTACACTATTTCTTCTTGCCCAGAAATGTGGATGAATTAGGACAGTTTTTCTTTGATTATTCTAATCCTGTACTTGAATTTTTTGTATCGTTATTTTTAGCTTTGCTGGTAATAGTTATATGTTTAGTTACAAGCAACATTATACGTCTTTCTCCCTTTTTGGGACATTATCTGTTTGGGGTAAGGCGGGAATAATTGACGGACAATGAAATACATTTGTTTTAGCTTTGTTTTATTTTTTATTATTCCTCTACATATACAGGCACAACAGTGGTCCGAATATTTTGTTGTCCCTGAAATGTTTGGTTGTATTAGCGATAGCCGGGAGGCAGCAGAACAAAATGCAAGAGGGCTTCAAAAGGTCATAGATTATGCAATTTCAAAAGGAGTGACACTCGTATCTTCCCGAAATAAAAAATACTATATTGACCAAGGGCTTGTCATCACAGGGGGGCTCGATATAAATTTGGGGAGTGCTACCATTGTGGCGACTGATACAATGAAGATGCTGACAATCAATAATGGTAAGGCTCGACAATGGGCAGGCACATTGCGAAGCTTTCGTTTGGACATGAACGGTAAAGCCAATTATGGAATCTATTGCGAGAATGCCATTAAATTGCGCATCACCGATGGTGAGATTGTGAACATCAAAAAAACGGTGTCGGTATGTATATGGGCAAAGGCTATGAGTTTTTCGTGGACAACATCCATTTTTATGGCACACACATTAAGTCTACAGGCATCATGATGCGCACAAGTGATTGTCATATCTCCGACTGTGTGATGATAGATTGCCATACAGCTGTGGATAATGCTGGATGCAATTTTTATTCTAGGATTCACGCATGGATGACAGTCAAACATATAGAAGGAAGTATTTTTTTCAAGAACCATGGAGGACTGGTCTATTTATCGCAATGCTTCTCAGACTCATTCGACAAGTCTTTTGACATAGTTGGTGTTTCAGAACTGCATATATTCCAGTTCAGATTATTCCATAATAAATTAATGTGGAAAGCCCCTTATGACAGATGGAATTCAGTATTATTCCATTATAAAGACAGGGGAATAGCCCAAAAATCTGTCATTACATTGATGGATTCCAATATAGGAGGATTGTTTCTGGATGGTAAAAACCGTCAGGTGTTCTCCAATATGTCCGAAGTAAAAATAAAGAGAATTGGGACCGTCATTGCGAATTGACATTTGCTTGGTTTTCCCTTTGCACGTAAATGTGTGAAAATGGAATATTCGATAGGAGATATAGTAAAACTTAGCGATAAGGAGTTTTATTTCCAAACGGCTCAATTCATTTTCCACAGAATTTATTTCGCATCACTAGCATTGAAAGCGATAAGGTGAAACTGAAAATAAAACAACTGAAGAGATAGTAGGTTTGAAGGAAATTGAGAGACATACAGTAAGCAGTCAAAAATTGGCTCATAATTTAAACCTCTATCTTCGCTGCGAACAAA
>ERZ857801.2219-NODE-2219-length-17079-cov-5.691201_pt1 | contig 17079 bp, 18 predicted proteins | sample MGYA00519762_ERZ857801 | MGnify/ENA primary metagenome ERZ857801 (study PRJEB31778, sample SAMEA3449368) | human gut metagenome | biome: human gut; feature: human-associated habitat; material: faeces | place: United Kingdom | collected 2010/2012 ...
AGAATAAATAATACGAAAATGCACGGAGAAAGCATAACGCAGAACAACAGGAGGAAAGAACATGAAAGAAGTTAAAACACCGAAAAAACCACTGGCATATTATTATGGGATTGTGTTAATAGTGCTGATCGTATTTAATCTGGTTGTCACACCAATCCTTATGGAGCATCAGGTAAAGGAAACGGATTATGGAACTTTTATGAGCATGATCGAGAAGAAGAATATTGGTGAAGTAGAAGTTGAGGACAATCAGATCATCTTTACAGATAAAGATCAAAAAAAATATTTATAAAACAGGTCTGATGAACGATCCGAACCTGACGGACAGGCTATATGAATGTGGAGCAGTATTCGCAAAAGATATCGATAAACAGATGTCACCGATCATCAGCTTCCTGCTGACCGGGATTTTGCCATTGATCATTTTTATCGCACTGGGAAATTATATGGCGAAGAAACTGATGGAGCATGCCGGAGGAAAAAATTCGATGGCTTTTGGAATGGGAAAAAGCAATGCGAAGATTTATGTGCAATCCAGTGAGGGAATCCGTTTTTCAGACGTTGCAGGAGAAGATGAGGCGAAAGAAAACCTTTCATAGATCGTTGATTATCTTCACAATCCGAAGAAGTATACCGATGTAGGTGCGTCTATGCCAAAAGGTGTCCTTCTTGTAGGACCTCCGGGAACTGGTAAAACAATGCTTGCAAAAGCAGTTGCAGGTGAATCAAATGTACCATTTTTCTCAATGTCCGGATCAGAATTCGTAGAGATGTTTGTCGGTATGGGAGCTTCCAAGGTTCGAGATCTTTTCAGACAGGCAAAGGAAAAGGCACCATGTATCGTGTTTATTGATGAAATTGATGCCATTGGTAAAAAGCGTGACGGACAAATGGGCGGAAATGATGAGAGGGAGCAGACCTTAAATCAGCTTCTTACAGAGATGGATGGATTTGAAGGAAATAATGGTGTCATCATTCTTGCTGCAACGAACCGTCCGGAGTCGTTAGATCCGGCACTTACACGTCCGGGACGTTTTGACAGACGTGTGCCGGTTGAACTGCCGGATTTTGCAGGCCGTGAAGCAATTTTAAAGGTTCATGCAAAGAAGATAAAAGCATCTGATGATGTTGACCTGCATACGATTGCACGTATGGAATCGGGTGCATCCGGTGCGGAGCTTGCCAATATTATAAATGAAGCAGCATTACGTGCTGTCCGTAGTGGAAGGACCGTTGTAAATGAATCTGATCTCGAAGAAAGTATAGAAGTGGTTATTGCAGGATATCAGAAGAAGAATGCGGTTCTTTCAGATCAGGAGAAGAAGGTTGTTGCATATCATGAGATAGGACACGCTCTGGTAGCTGCATTACAGAGTCATTCAGCACCGGTCCAGAAGATTACAATCATCCCGCGTACCTCAGGTGCACTCGGCTACACTATGCAGGTTGAGCAGGGTGATAAATATCTGATGACGAAAAAAGAACTTGAGAATAAGATTGCTACATTTACAGGCGGACGTGCGGCAGAGGAGATCGTATTTGGTGAGATCACGACCGGAGCCTCCAATGATATCGAACAGGCAACAAAAATTGCAAGAGCGATGATCACCCGCTACGGCATGACAGATGAATTCGACATGGTGGCAATGGAAAACGTGACCAACCAGTATCTTGGCGGCGATACGTCTCTTTCCTGTTCCGCAGATACCCAGAAGGAAATTGATGAAAAAGTCGTGCAGCTCGTAAAAGCAGAGCATGAAAAAGCAAGAAAAATCCTTGCTGAAAACAGGGAAAAACTGGACGAACTGGCTATGTACCTGTATGAGAAGGAAACAATTACAGGTGACGAATTTATGGATATTTTAGACAGAAAATAATGTAGTTAATTAGATAACCAATTCCACCCAAATATGATGAACAATTTTGGAATGAATTGTATTCATTTTTACAGAAACATTCTAACGAAGAGTATATTCTCATAGGAGATTTTAATACTATCAATAATAGAAACATGGAAGAGTTTAGAAAGATATTATATAATGCATATGATATTTGGTATCAAAAAGGAAACAGAGAACCTTTATCATGTATGCAGAGCCTTTTATCTCATCTGCTTTAGCTTTAGCTGCTTTCACAATAGCAAGTTCAGGATCATCCTTTTTAGGACGACCCTTGCTACATGGATTATCTTTTTTGACCTGCTTATATTCGCTGTAGGCATCATGCCAGATATCTTTTCTGACTTCATCGAGAGCTGTCATAGCCCACTCGATTACGTGAAAGGAATCAACACAATGGGCGCAGTCAGGAGTGTATTCATTTACACACTCTGTGATCCATTTGGCACCATCACTTGTAACAACCTTGATGCTGGATAGCTGCTCTGGAGTAAGCTGTTTATAAAACTTTTCAAGAACGGATTTGCCATGGTCTTCCGATGCCCATACCACTGTGTTGGTATCGTGATTAACGATTACTGTAATGTACTTGTGACCCTTTTTGTAACTGGTTTCGTCAATGCCGATATTAACCAGACTATCAAGTCTTCTTGAGTGCTCCGGTTCTAAATCGTGAAGAGCACGATTGACACAGCGGCCTACAGTTTCCCAGTCCACTCTCATGAAGTATGATGTGGTACTTCTTGGAAGATAGGATGCAAACCATGCAACGGTAAGGTCGAAATCCTTGGTAAATCTACTACCTGGATATGCCCATGGAACTTCGGCAACATATAACCCCATGTTCAAGGCAGATGATACGATGCGTCTGGTATTCAACTTCGACCAGAATACCACTCCAGTCCAGTCCCCTCCAAGTGGTTGGTCTGCTGGAATGTTTGTCATAAGCAGGACATGACTTGTGACAGAAAGGGCAGTCATTCTCATGCCATTTATTAGGTCTGGCTTTGATACGGATGTGTTTCACGCCATCCTCATCAGAGTAAAGATTAAAATTTTCTATCAAGAGAATAAAGTATTGACAGATTTTGTGGGGTGGGGTAGAATGATGGTAAAAAATTCCAAAACATAACGCATTGGTGCTTTTCGCAGAAAGAAGAAAAATAAACATGAAAAAGAGAAAGAACTTGGGAAAAAAGTTAGTAACAATGTTAGTGTCTGTAGGCTTTTTTGCAGTTTTGATTACAGCCTTGAATTTAATGGCATTACAAGCTATTCGAGGAAAGAATGATGTGCTTATAGAACAGTTTGAACAATATGAAGAAGCAGTGGAAAATAATGATACCGCGGTTTTTGAAACAGCAAAAGGAGAAGTGGCAGAAGCCATCAGACATATCAACTACAGAATAAATGGAAGCATCATTTTTGATCTTGCACTTGTGGTAGCTGATATTATTGTAATCGTACTTCTTTCGATTGTTATTAATAAGTCCATTGTTCGTCCAGCAAAAAGAGCAAAGAATGATTTGGATGATATCATTTTAGGTATAGAATCAGGACAGGGTAATCTTACGTTAAGAGTATTTGATGAAACCAGTGATGAAATTGGTCAGCTTGCAAATGGTGTCAACCATTTTATTGAAACATTACAAAATCTTATGGTAAAGATTCAGAGTGTATCAAAAGATATGAAAGAATCTTCCTATCTTGTACAAAATGAGGCGGAATCTTCAAATATGAGTGCATCCAATGTGAGTGCAACATCGGAAGAACTTGCAGCATCCATGGAAGAGGTATCTGCTTCTCTATATGATTTAGCCCAAGGATGTAATAATCTGCTAAAGAAAATGGAAGGCATGAATGAGGATGCTAAGAACTCTGCAATGAAGATGCATGAAGTGAAGCTTACTGCAGAAAATAGCTATAAAGAAGCGATTGCATCAAAAGAAAAAACAGTAGAAACATTTGATGGCATTCAAAAGGATGTCGCGGAGGCAGTAGAAGCATCTAAGTCTGTAAATGAAATTGCAAAACTTACAGAAAATATCTTAAATATAGCAGCACAGACAAATCTTCTAGCACTTAATGCATCGATTGAAGCAGCAAGAGCAGGGGAAGCAGGCAGGGGCTTTGCCGTTGTTGCAGATGAAATCAGACAGCTTGCAGATAGTTCACGTGATACAGCAAACAATATTCAGGAAATCAGTGGAAAAGTTATTGAGGCAGTAAACAATCTGTCTGGAAATGCAACGGAAATGATTCGTTTTGTAGATGAAAAGGTAGCACTTGATTATGACAACTTTGTAAAAATTATTGGAAATTATGATGCTGATTCTGATCAGGCAAGTAATACATTTAACGAGTTTGCAGTTAAGTCAAAAGATAGCTTAGGTACAATGAATGATATGAATGAAGGTATCAATAACATTTCTATAGCAATTGAAGAATCTGCAAAAGGTGTTACAAACGTAGCACAAGAGATATCACAACTTGTAACAGCAATTTCAGCAATTACAGTGCAGGCGGACGAAAATAAGAACCTTTCGGAAGATTTATCGGATGAAGTAGCAAAATTTGAAAAAGTTTAACTAACAGATTTTTATTATGAGAAGAACTGTATTAGGTAAATAACCCGCACTAACTAAAAATGAATGCCAGAATAAGCACAAAGGCATAGTCCCATTACGGGTTCTATGCCTTTGCGTTTTCCGGAAGATTGTCATTAACTGCATCAAATTCAAGATTCTGTTCCCGGCACCATTCGACAGCATTCGACAGAGCTTCACCGGCGCGGCAGGTCCAGAGAATGAGTTTGTTGCCATTGCGTTTCCATTCCTGGAGATATTCGATCAGTGCCTGGTTTGGCTGACCAAGCTCCGGCCATTTGCTGTAGCAGAGAGTGCCATCAAAATCAACAGCGATTGTCTGGAAATCTAACATTTTTTTATTATTCATTCAGATCATCTCCTTTAGAGGGAGTCTGCTGAACACCAGGATGATAGCAGAACAGGCTTGTTACCGGTTTGTGAAAAAAATCTGCAATTCTCATGGCGTATAGCAGAGAAGGAATATGCTGTTTTGACTCGATATTGGCAATAGTTTTCAGGCTGATGCCGGTTGCTGATGCAAGTTCTTTCTGGGTAATGCCAAGATCTGCCCTTGCTTCAACAAGTTTGCAAGTAATTGTGTCTGTCATGGTGTTTATGTCTATATCCATATCAGTATTCATATATATGCACCTCCAAATTAAGAATTGTTCAGGTCTGTTCCGCTATAATAATACTACAGTTTTAAGTGTCCCCAAAAAAGGACTTATGAAAGAACACGGCCGAATATTTTGAAGGAACTATTCTCTGTAACCGGGATTGGATCATATTTTTTATTCAGTGGTATGAGATAGGTTCCGAGTCTGTTATTCTGAAATTTCTTCACATATGCGTTTCCATCAAGATAGAAAATACCTATTTCGCCATCATCAAGGCATGCTGTCTGTTCAATCCAGATGAGATCCTTATTATGATATCTAGGCTCCATACTGTCACCATCTACATATACACCGAAGGTTGCGGCTTCCGGAATATCAGGAGAGGAAATCATCTCATATTCATCGCTATCGAGGAAAGAGCCGGTACCGGCAGAAACTGTATTGTAAAATACTTTTCTTTCCTGGATCACGTGAATAGGAATGATATCTGCCGGTTTATAGTTGCCGGTGCTTTCCAGATCTCTGATATATTCAAGAACCTTGTTCATTCCCGTTTCATTCAGGTTTCGGAATGGGTTAAGGGGACTTTGACCAATAAAATCCGTATAGATATCGTATATTTCAAGAATTTCACATAAGGCGAGAAATTGTCTGGCATTTGGTGTTGCTGTGCCAAGCTCCCAGGCGCTGATTGAATTCTGCTTTACATAGATGTCATAGTTTTCCAGTTCTTTTGCAAGCTGGCTCTGGTTCAGCTTATGTTCTTTTCTGTATTTAGCAATGGTCTTTCCTAAATCTTTCATAGTATTATGCCTTTCTAAGTAATCATATCAGGTATGATCTCCCTATTGGGATATATCAAGATTAGCATAAGAATCCCTAAAAATCAATACACAATATCAACTGTATTGATAATATGCAATAAATTACCGTTGAATAGCAATATAAAAAGTATTATATTATGCCATGTAGACGGATGGCATATCATCCGGCAGCAGGAAAGAAGGTGATTCAGTGAACCAGACAATACTGCATAGTGATTGTAACTGTTTTTATGCATCAGTAGAGCTTCTGCATCATCCGGAGCTTAGGGGAAAGCCTGTAGCAGTAGGAGGTGATCCTGAGGCGAGACATGGAATTGTGCTGACCGCTGATTATACGGCCAAGAGATATGGTGTAAAAACCGGAATGGCATTATGGCAGGCAAAACAGGTATGCCCGGACATAACATTTCTTCCTCCAAGAATGGACCTGTATCTCAGATTTTCCAGAATGGCACAGGAAATTTATGCTGACTATACAGATAAGAGGGAACCATACGGAATTGATGAGTCCTGGCTGGACGTGACAGACAGTGCAACTCTCAAGGGAGATGGATTTCACATTGCACAGGAAATAAGCAGCAGGATGAAAAAAGAACTTGGCATTACGGTGAGCGTGGGTGTGTCGTTCAACAAGATTTTTGCAAAACTTGGTTCGGATTACAAGAAACCGGATGCCATTACTACTATGTATGAGGATGAGTTTCAGAGAAAAGCCTGGTGTCTTCCAGTTTCTGATCTGTTATATGTGGGAAATGCAACGAATAAAAAGTTATATAGCATGGGAATCCGGACTATCGGAGATCTGGCAGAATCTGATGAAACCCTGCTAGTCAGAAAACTTGGCAAGATGGGAAGTATTCTGTGGGCTTTTGCTAATGGATATGATGAATCTCCGGTAAAGCTGGAAAACACATCAGCTCCGGTCAAGTCCGTAGGCAACAGTACAACAACGCCCAAGGATATGGAAACAGATGAAGATGTCAAGATTGTGTTATACATTTTGGCAGAAAGTGTAGCGGCAAGACTCCGGGAGAATGGTTTCCGGTGCCGGACTGTTGAGATCAGTGTCCGTGACAAAGAACTGTTCCATTTTTCAAAACAGGTAAAGTTACAGAATGCGAGCAATATCACCAAAGAGATTGCAGAGGCTGGATACAGGCTATACAAAGCCAATCCGCAGTGTTGGTGTCCGAGGTGCAGATTTAGTGACAGATAATTATTGGGAACAGATTGATTTGTTCTCAAGTGTGGAGAAGCGTGAAAAGCAGATGAAGATGGATTCGGCGGTGGATGAGATACGCAGAAGATTTGGATTTTACAGTATCCAGAGGGGACTCATGTACCGGGACAGGATTCTGTCGGCAGTCAATGCAAAAGAAGAACACACAGTACATCCACATGGATACTTTGGATAAAGAGGGAGGCGGAACATGAGCGAAGCAGCAAGAATTGATCTGGTAGACAGAGCACCATTGACGGAGAAGCAGCAGAATGTGTATGAAAGCATTATGCAATATCAGCGTGTGAATGGTTATGCTCCTACTATCAGGGAGATATGCAAGATGGTAGGGGTGGCATCGACTTCAAGTGTTTATGCACATCTGAAAATATTAGAGGAAAAAGGCTATATAGCAAGGAAGATGGATGCTTCCAGAGCAATAGCAATCTTGTAAGGAGACTAACTATTAAAAGTCAAGCCCTAAAATGATATTTTTTGAATAAAGTACAGAAATGTATTTTTAGATATATTTTGAACTCAGTTAGAGTTCTTTGAACCTTGAAAACTGCATGACAAAAAAAGCATCGTTATAGGTGCTCAAAAAAAACAGTATTGAATTAGAAAGACTTAAGAGGCTTTGATGTATTGCTGATTTGTTTTTTCTAGATGATAAATTACTCGAATCAGCTTTTTTACAGCATGTGATATGGCAACATTGTAATGCTTGCCTTCTGCTCGTTTTTTAGCAAGATAAGCTGTAAATGTTGGATCCCAGTGGCAGACATACTTAGCTGCATTGTACAGAGCATATCGAAGGTATCTGGAACCACGTTTTTCCATATGTGCGTAAGCACCATACAGATGTCCAGATTGATATGTAGATGGCGAAAAACCGGCATAAGCTAAGATTTTATCAGGAGAATCAAAACGGCTGAAATCACCAATCTCAGCAATAATCATTGCACCCATGCGATAGTTGATACCTGGAATACTGAGAATTGGAGAATTAATTTCATCCATGATGATTTTGATTTCATTTTCGATTTCATCAATCTCTGAATCAAGTTCCTTAATCAACTTGATGGTGTGCTTCAGCTCCAGTGACTTTGCAGGCATATTTGAGCCGATAGAAGTTCTGGCAGCGTCTCTAAATGTAATGGCAGTATCTTTACTATATCGACCTTTAGAAGCTTCTGAAAGAAGATTTGTAAGTCTGGTAAGATGAGCGTTAGCAACTTGTTTAGCACCGGGAAATTCGGAAAGCAATGCATAAACAGATGCCATATGAAGTGTTGGAACAAGTTTTTCTAATTCAGGAAATAAGATACAGATCAGTCTTGAAACGGAAGACTTTAGCTTGGCACGTTCTTTTACTTTATCAAAACGATAACGAGTTAATGACTTTAGTTCTTCATTGTGGTAAGATATGTCTGAGTAGGACTTTAAGTTCACATCAGACATTAGAATAGAAGCAATCGTGCGGGCATCTACTTTATCCGTTTTCGTCTGTCTAAGGCTTAGACTTTTTCTGTACAGATTTGTATGTAACGGATTGATAATGTAGGTCGGGAAACCTTTATCAAAGAGATAACCGAAGAGATTGTAACTGTAGTGTTCAGTGGCTTCCAGTCCTACTTTTACGTTAGTTATATTTTCGGTAATGGATGTTATTTTTCGATAGAGGCCATTAAACCCATCGAGATTGCTGGTAATGGTGAAAGAATTAAATAAAATTTCTCCATTCGTGTTTGTGATAAAGCAGTCATGCTTATTTTTAACAACATCAATTCCTACAAAAATCATATAGGTTCTCCTAAAAATGTATTGATACTGTTTTAAGAATCACAGGGCCACTTATGATTATAACCTACTTCCTGATAAACCGTCATGTGGTAACTAACTGATTAACAAATGAACAAAAAAACTGTAGTTGGAGCCTCGTATGAACCATCAAGTGGTAGGAGGAATGAACTAATCCACAGTATCTTAAAATAGCGTAGTCTAATCTGTAGAAAAGGTAAAGAATGACTATGGCAATTCTAATAATAGGATTATAACTATGGATATAGTAAAAGTATTTGGAACAAGCCTAAAAAATATCGTACAGCTAAGGGGATTTCTCAAGAAGCATTTACTGGCAAATATGGTATCACCGCACCTATATTAGTGCTATTGAATGTTATCGTAGAAGTATTTCCCTTGAGAATATTCAGCGAATAGCTGATGCACTTGAAATAGAAAAATATAAATTGTTCTTGGAGGAAACATTATGATTATCCCTAATGAACTTCTTACTGAAAATATATGTTGCGGAAAAATCAGTGAAATAATAGATATTGCAGAGAAATTTTTTAATGAAAAAGTAGTGAATTTATCTCCTGAAAGTAAAGCAACTATTCTGTGTTCTGTAATGTGTATAACACTGGATGACCTTGATCTAGTTATCGCCAACCATACGGAAGTTTCCCGTACAATCAAAGGGCACGCCTTTGAAATTGTTTTTGATTCAATAATGTCCATAAACAACGTCAACTGTAGAGAAGTAGGAGGCGATACTAACATCGATAGAATCGTAAACGGACACACACTCCAATTAAAAACCCCTTACGCGCATGGTTGTTCGAATGGAATTGTTTCATACAAAACACATAAAACCCATGGAGCCAAATCAAAAGCAGAATCTATAGATTATTATCATAAAGTCGAAGATTTCGCGGATTTTCTTGTGGGTTTAGTATCTTACAAACCGTTTACAGTATTAATTGTCCCCAAAGACTCTCTCCCTAGAGTTTCAGAACATTCTAATCATATACAAAGCCCGATGTATCTAAACATTAATAATCCGGATACAAATAACAACTTCAAACAACTTGGTTTAACACAAAGTATAAATTTTTCTACTGATTTATTATCCCCTACAAACAATGAGTGTTTGCCTAAATCAAGTAAATTATTACAATTGAAAAGCGACTATATTTTAAGAACTATCTTTAACAAAGATAATTTTAGGATTTGGGACATGAATATGCGAGGATTCATTAGAGAACATATTTTGTTAAGATACCTTACAGCACATAGTATCAAAACATATCCTACAACCATTACTGGATTAGAACGTTCTGATAAATGTGATTTAGTTTTGAAAAATCTTAATAATAATTATGTTAGGTTTCAAATCAAAGGATTAACTTGGGGTGGAACTGTCTTAGATAAAATTAACACTAAAATTGATTGTGAGTCACAACTTTCAAGAGGCAGGGTTAATGATCACCCAACTCAAAGTAGGCTATACAAAGTTACAGACTTTGAAAACCTTATTATTGTTATCGACCCGCCCTATTCCAACACACTATCCCTCCATACGTTTAAAAGATATGATTACCAATGGAATTTCTATTCTATTCCGATGTCCAAGCTGAGAAAACATCACGTTTATTCCAATCGAGTTGCTTCTCACCAGCATAAGCTTTACAAAGAATTACAAAAATACCGCATCGATTTGCCTTGGATGAAGCAATGGACAACGGAATTATAAACTAAAGGCTTGCTATAAAGCGAGCCTTTTATATATGTTTGCCTCATAATTTGTAATAATAAGTTCCTTACACACTTTTCTTTTTTCGCCAGGTTTATTATCAGTATTATATAGCCAGTTCACATCATAGACATTTGCCCATTTATATAATTTTCTTATTTCAGGACAATCATCATATGATAGGCAAAATTTGTGCGAATAACGACATAAATCACTCGCTTTTCCGCCCTCGATTTTACATTCTAGCGTTCCTCTACACAGGCAGCAAGAAAATTAACCTTACTCCACGCTTTCTCATAGGAGTTCTACATATCACTAAATCTTCTTGAGCAGTGGCTTTGCTTTCTTCTCCCAGTGGGATTTTCCTTTTTTCAGCGTACCTACCTCCGAGCAATCAATAATCAGATTACCGCTATGTTCAATTATGCAGTGAAATATTATGATTTACGAGAAAATCCATGCACAAAGGCTGGGAGCATGGGAAAAAGCAATACAGAAGAAATGCAATTCTGAACAAAGGCAGAATTTGAACAGTTTATTGCAGCAGTACAAGATAAGCCAGCTTCTTATACAGCCTTCATGACCATGTACTATACCGGAATACGGGTAGGCGAACTGTGTGCTTTAACACTGGCAGATGTGGACTTGGAAAATAACATCATTACCATCAACAAAACCTTCCAGAGAATCAATGGTAAAGATGTTGTCTGGGCACCTAAAACACCAAAGAGTAACCAGGTTATCACAATACCGCAAACACTTGCTAATTGTTTGGAAACCTATATGGATAAATGTTATGAGATTTAGCCTAACGGCAGGCTTTTCACTTACACCAAACATTTCCTGAACCATGAAATGCTCAGAGGATGTAAAAAATCCGGTGTGAAGAAAATTCGTGTGCATGATCTCCGTCACTCTCATGCCAGCCTTTTGATTGAGATGGAATGCCAGCCACTTCTGATTGCTGACCGTTTAGGGCATGAAAAAATACAGACAACCTTAAATACTTACAGTCATCTGTATCCAAACAAACAAGCCGAAGTCGCACAACAACTTGAAAACCTTATCAACGGAACAACAGCCTCAGATAGTAGCCAAATGGCAGATGTAGCCAATAAAAGAAAAACCTCTGGAAATCCTTATAAATCAAGGCTTTCCAGAGATGTAGTAACTATTCAAACTCGACAAACCCTAATCAATTTTGTTTAGGTATTATTCTCTGTCGTGTTTGTAGTTCTTTTGATTATTTGATATATCCATATTATCCTGCCTATATGGGCTAATGTTATCATTTTGTTATCGGCGTTGATAACACTTGCTCTATAACTATGGATAATACCAATATTTTATCTAATCTTACTTCTCATTTATCTCTTTATAGTATTCTTCTATTACAATATCCTCTACCTTTCTTTTAATACTACGCAGATTATTATATTTAATTAACAAATTCAACCGGCAACTAATATCATCAAATTGCACCTTTATTGATGTACTTTCATATATCTTACCAATCAATGCTGTTGCACTTTCATTAATAAACCTTATTTTTTCTTCGTTCGATAATTCTACAAAACGATACACCATATCAAATCTTGATTTAAGTGGATCTGGAACTGATTTCAGGTATCTCTCCTTAGACATATTTGATGTAAATACAATTATATATCCATTCAAATTATGTTCTGTACCATGTCGGTCAGTAAATTTTCCATCTTCAAGCAATTCATAAAAAAAATGAAACACACTTGGAGTAGCTTTCTCGAATTCGTCAATCAAAATCACTTTTGATTTCGATAACTTCATTTTATTAATAAGTTCTCCTCCTTCTTCACTTCCAATATAACCGAGAGGTGAACCGATTAAACTGTTCAAAACACCTTCGTTAGAATAGTTTCCAAAATTTATTTTTATAAGTGCCTGATTCGGATACATAATTTCTGAGAGGATTTTTGCAAATTCTGTTTTCCCTATACCTGATTCTCCAGTTAAAAAAATAGAAAAAATCTTACGTTGCTCCATTTTATTTAATAATGCAAATTTTTTAAGGTTAAAGTTAAAATCTTTTTTAAAATCCTCATGCCCCTTCAATTGAGATGTAAGATTTGTGATTATTTCTGGTACTATTCTATCCAAAGATAAATCTGTTTCTCCTTCAACCTTTGAAGCGAAAAACTCCTTATTCTTCTTAAAAGTAAACGGTAAATATTTTTTTAGTTCTTCCTCCATATCTTCACTAATCAAAAATTGAATATCAGGTTTTTTATTTTGAATTTGTCTTAAAACAATTTCAAATGCCAAAACCAAGTCTTTCCTCAACGCAAATGTATGCACCATTTGAGTAACATCTATATAGCGAATATCTTGAGCTATAAGAATATCCTCAATCGCTTCAGCATTAAACTTATAATTGATACTATCCGTACCTGCAAAAAAACTTCCAACAGATACAATTTGATATTTTTCGAGGAGTCCTTCTAACAAAGACTGTCTATATAGTAATAGAGGAATAGGAGTAATATTTATTTCACCCGTAGGAGCAATGTTTTCTTCTCCTCTACTCTCATCACTTATTACTGAGTACTCTTCGCTTGTTTCATCAAACATATAAGGAAATTTTTCTAAAATTACATCTTTCTTTATACTATTTATTGAAAACTCTACGTTTTCAAATCTCTCAATCAAAGCATACAAGTATCGCTCAAGAAACAATTTATAATAACCATTATCAAAAGACAATGCTGTAATATCAATTATACAATTATCAATGAAATCTTCATCAAGATCATCTATATTTTCTACATTAGGAGCTAAATTAAGTATTAGTGCAATGCTGACAAAATTCTGCGAAGGAAAATTTAATTTGAAATCATCCAATTTTTCAAAATCAAATACATATAAGACTTTATTCATCTGTTTTCTCCCTGTTTATATTTAATTCTTGAATAATTGCAATGACATCAATCAAGTGCATTTCTTCATTAAGTTTATTTGGCTTGAAATCAAACGAATACATTTGATGTTTTTCTATAATGGAACTCTCCTTCATTATGTCATCATTTGGTTGATTTGTTTCGTTTTTATAGGAATCAGATAACAAATCCAAAAACTTCGACGAAACACTTTCTCGTTTTGAAAAATCTATTTTCCCCCTATATATTCCAACTATGCTTAGTTTTCCTAACTGCAAATCATTGTGTTGATATCCATTCTCAAAATTTTCATTTGATTTATACGGCAATTGAATAAGACATTTTGTATTATCACAATCACCTAAAATACTCTGTTCAAATTGATAGTCAATCGTAAAGTCATCCAGCATCTTCTCCATCATTTTATTCATATTTATTTCAATGCTATCATCTCCTTGATTTTTCAACTTACTATCCTGTAATACATTCAAAATCATAACTGTATCATCAATATTTCTTCTTTTCAATTCAACATCTTTAAAAAGAATTAGTTGACCCGGTAATATATTTTTAGTTGTATCATCACATTTTTTTGCAACTTCATACAACTTCCTTAACATTATTGATTTTGTTATTTTTACATCAAAATTTTCATAAACACGTTTTTTGTAATTATCTTCTTTTGCTACAGAAGCCTCTCCTGATAGCACATTTGCCTTGGTAGATAACGTAGATGTTGTTCTCAATAATTCTTCCGAAATCTGTTCTCGCTCAACTGTTTTCATTATTTTATTATCAATAAGCATAGCAATTTCGTGAACCTTAGATGTATTTATATAAAAGAGATTAAATAAATCTTCATTAGTAAAATTTATAGAAGATACTGAATTTTCTTTTATATTAGTAAAGCTTTTCAATATCAAAAGACCTATAAAGAAAATACCTGTAAGCGTAGTTAATACTGTAAACCGATTTTTCACATAAACTTGATTTATAAAACTCGAATTTGCAACTATGCACAAAACCAAAAATGTAATTATTGTCGCAGTAATATTCCTATGTTCTGATATATCATATCTGAATATCCGCCTGCCCAACATAACCAATACCCAAACTAAAATAGGAATAAAGAAAAAGAAATTACTCTTTCCATAAAAAATGAATATTTCATATATACATAAGTCTATAAACAAATATATACTTGATAAGCATATAATCCATATCATCTTCATATAATTTAAATTCGTAATTTTTGTCATATTCTAATGTAACACTCCACTCTAAAACCCTTTATAACCACCAAACCTAAGCTTATAAACTGCTATTGCGATTGCCATATCTTCAGACTTAATATCCTATTTAGCTGCCATTTCTCCTAATTCATCACTGTATCATGCGGTGCAATAGTTGCTTCACTCTTTCACTGCCCTCTCGACAAAATCTGAACAATTTTTGTTTAGAGATTATTTTTTGTCGTATTTGCAGTTCTTTTGATTAATAGATAATATCAATAGGTTTCAACACAAATTATAAACTATTTTGCTTAGAATTTCAAGTTGTCCGCAAAATCATTTATCTTTATCACTGCGAACAAGAACCGTCATCTCTTTCACATCTACCAAACTTTCCTGCTTGCATTTCGGGCAGTATAAAGGGAAATTTTTCAGTTCTGTATCTTCTCGTACCATTGTGTGTGTTTTCCCACCGCAAATAGGGCAATATATCCATTTATTCTTCATAGTTCGCTCCCGCTATTCAATCATTATTTCTTTCACAGAGATTTTTTTAATCTTTTCAGAGTAAATATACATTGTCATCTCATAAACAAAGATGAAAACAGCAAGCGAAATAAGCATAACAGGAAAGTCAAATTTATAAACGGGTACGCCCTCCATATCTTTAAATACGACATCCACCATAAGTCGAAGCAATCCATACTGATACACTGTGCCGATTACAAAGCCAATATGGGACATTGGTCTGTAACCGCCGAGAATTGCCCTGCAACATTCTTTTTGTGAATAGCCAAACACCCTCATCATCGCAATGGTTTTTGTGTTTCCATTGATTACCGTAGTTACGGCGAGAAACAAGGTTGTGAACGCCAATACAAGTCCAATGACTAACATCATTACACCCATCATTTCACTTGACAAATCTTTCATACTGAAAGACATCTGCGTCATCGCAGAAAAACAAAAGGAAGCAAAAATAATGAGAAATACCAGTGTCTTTTTAGATTTCAAGGTATTCCTTTTCAAATCATCTATAAATGAAATTCCTTTGCTTTTTTCTATTCTATATCTTGGCGTTTTAGAAACCGCCTGCAGATTATCTTTTAGAAGCAGCAACACTGGCTTTTTCAATTTATACCAAGCGTAGCAAATCGAAAGTACCGAAAAACACACGGTCGGCAATATCACAAAATAAAGTAAAAGACTCGAATGAAAATTTATCGTTATCTCAGGAAGTATTTTATCTTCATTTTGCAAAGCATAAAACCACGGCATTATGAGAAATGCTCCGCCAAATCCAACCGCTGTTCCGATAAAAGCACTGATTCCGAATACCCAAAAATTTTTTGCAATTTTAAAATTGGAATATCCTAACGCTTTCAGTATTCCAAGTTCTTTCTTGTGTGTATCAATATAATGCTTAATATAAAAGAACAGCATAATAACAGAAGTGAAAAGCAAGCACCCACCACTTACAAAGCAAATGACTTTTGCGGTAGAAACCTGAGCATTATAAAAACCCATTGACAATTCAGATGTTATTTCATTTTCAATCAACTGAATATCAAAATAAAAATTCAAAAACATTGTACAAACAAGTACGGCACAGCAGGCAATAATAGAAATGCCGATGAGTTTTGAAACATTTTTAATTCCAATCAGCATATTATCACCAACCAATCTCGTAAGCAGTCTTTTGCATTTCATTTGTATCTATTTCAGTTACTTTCCCGCTGTTCATTTTTATAACGGTGGTTGCCATTTCTGCAATATTCAAATTGTGCGTTACCATTACGATTGTAAAACCATATTCCTTTTGAAGTTTGCAGATATAATCAAGCACCTGTCGCCCTGTTTGCTCATCTAATGCACCTGTCGGCTCATCAAGAAACAAAACTGCGTTTCTATGCTGCCGTTCGCTCTCAACAAGAAAAACCAAATAAAAGCTAAAAAACCATTGTAAGCCGGTGCTTCTTGCCTCAAGCTCAATACGCTCAGGCCGAACCTTGTCCGACACCCATATTCTGAAAAAATCTCCATCTGCCTGAAATTCAAAAGCATAATCGCCCTGTTTCCACCACTCCTTGAACGCTTTTGTAAATGAAGACGATGCCGAAGATAGGAGAATTTCACGCTCCTTCTTCTTCCTTGCAATTCGTTCAATTTCTTCGGGAGACGGGTTGCTGGTCGGATTCATACCCATTTCAGTAATCTCTTTTGGATCAAGCCCCACAAACCTGAACAGAGTTTT
>ERZ857801.2229-NODE-2229-length-17016-cov-9.824716_pt1 | contig 17016 bp, 13 predicted proteins | sample MGYA00519762_ERZ857801 | MGnify/ENA primary metagenome ERZ857801 (study PRJEB31778, sample SAMEA3449368) | human gut metagenome | biome: human gut; feature: human-associated habitat; material: faeces | place: United Kingdom | collected 2010/2012 ...
CCCGACCCTCTGCTTGTAAGGCAGACGCTCTGAACCAGCTGAGCTAAGCTCCCCTAAAAATGGCTTGGGACTGCAAAGGCAATCTTCCGATCACCCTCCGGACCACCCTTTTACGGACGACCCCTTGCAGGCGTTTTTTGAAAGAACCTTTACGCAACCCTCGCGCATCTGCGCCTGAACAAGGACTTGAACCTAGGACCCCATGATTAACAGTCATGTGCTCTAACCAACTGAGCTATTCAGGCATTTCGAAACGGGTTATCCCGTCGTTTCGGAGTGCAAATATATAGCAATTTTTCATTCCCGCAAAATTATTGCACGATTTTTTCGCAAAAAAAGTATCTTTGCATGTCGCACAAATCATAAAGAAATGATCCCGAATCGCGTTATTTTCCTTATTCTCTTGACGCTATGCGCCTTAACGGCCTCGGCGCAGGAACATCTGTCTTTTCGGCCCGATACGTGGGACTTCGGCACGATCCGCGAAACCGACGGCCGCGTCAGCCACACGTTCACGGGTGTCAACCGCGGCGACAGCCCTCTGGTGATCCTCGACGTGGTGACCACCTGCGGCTGCACGGTCCCCGATTTCTCGAAGAAACCGATCCTTCCGGGCGAAAAGACGCAGATCACCGTCACCTACGACCCCGCCAACCGCCCCGGCTCATTCACCAAGGAGCTGTGGGTCTACTCTTCGGAGAAGCGGAAGATCGCCACGCTCACCGTGCAGGGGAGCGTCATCCCGCGGCAGAAAACCGTCGAGGAGCTATACCCCGTCGATGCCGGCGGAGGGCTGCGGCTGGCCTCGACGCTCAACGCCTTCTCCTATATTTATCCGGGGCGGCAGGTGCAGGCGGCGATCGGCTACGCGAACACCTCGAAACGCCCGGTCCGCCTCGAACTGCGGCCCGAAACCACGAGCGGAGCGCTTCGGACCGACTATCCGAAACAGATCGCGCCGGGCGAACGGGGCGAAATCAACTTCGCCTACCTCATCCCCGCCGACAAACCCCGCTACGGGGCCGTGCGCGACGCGCTGGAGGTCCTGATCGACGGACGGAGCAACGGCACGACGCTCGTCACCCACGGCATCGGCGTCGACCCGCAGCCCGCGGATGCAACACAAAACGCCCCGAAAGCCGATTTTTCGGAAAATATCCTTAAATTTGGACCGGTCAAACATGCGGGACCAGTCCGGAAAAAGCACTTTACGCTTTCGAACGCGGGCGGCGCGGAGCTGATCGTGCGGGCCGTCGAAGGCGAGGGACACGTGGCCACGACACTCGCCCCGGGGCAGAAAATCGCCCCCGGAGATTCGCTGCGCTGCGAAATTCTGCTCGATCCCCGGACGCAGGACTACGGCATCGTGACCGAACACCTCGTGGTGGTGACCAACGACCCCGTGCGGCCCATGCGGCGCATCCGGGTGACGGCAATCATCGAAGAGTGACACACAAACACACAACGGATATAATGTACCCCATTCTTGAAAAAAGACTCCTCGCAGAGGGCATCTGGCTGATGAAGGTCCTCGCACCGCGCGTGGCCCGCTCGGCGCAGCCCGGACAATTCGTCATCGTGCGCGTCGACGAACACGGCGAGCGCATTCCGCTCACGATCTCCGATTTCGACGCTGCGGAGGGCAGCGTGACCATCGTCACGCAGGCCATCGGCGCCTCGACGCGCAAAATCTGCGCACTGAACGAGGGCGATGCCCTCGCCGACTTCGCAGGTCCGCTGGGCCACCCTTCGGAATTCGTCAAAATGCCCGTCGAAGAGCTGCGCAAACGCCGCTACCTCTTCGTGGCGGGCGGCGTGGGCACGGCCCCGGTCTACCCGCAGGTCAAATGGCTCCGGGAACACGGCGTGAAGGCCGACGTCATCATCGGCGCCAAGACACGCGACATGCTGATCTACACCGACGCCATGCGCGCCGTAGCCGAACACCTCCATATCGCCACCGACGACGGTTCGGAGGGTTTCAAGGGGCTCGTGACGGCGCTGATCGGGGAGCTGATCGAAAAAGAGGGCAGACACTACGACGAATGCGTGGCCATCGGCCCGATGATTATGATGAAGTTCGTGGCCCTCACCACGAAGAAGTACGCGCTGAAAACCACCGTGTCGCTCAATGCGCTGATGGTCGACGGCACGGGCATGTGCGGCGCCTGCCGCGTGACGGTCGGCGGCCGGACGCGCTTCACGTGCGTCGACGGCCCGGAGTTCAACGCCCACGAGGTCGATTTCGACGAGGCGATGCGCCGGCAGGGCATGTACCGCACCCAGGAGCAGCGCGCCGCGGCGATCGAGGCCGAGCGCGAGGCCGGACACGTATGTAAGATCGGATTGGACAAGTAGAAAGGTATTTTAGCGACGGAGACCATGCAGAATATATAATTATCTCCCGCATAGAACTTCCCGCTTTTCACCTTTCACCTTTCACTTTTAACCTTTCATCTGCTATCACATGGCAAACAAAATACCCCGCGTGCCGGTGCGCGAACAGGACCCGGCGATCCGTGCGACCAATTTCGAGGAGGTCTGCTACGGCTACGACCTCGAAGAGGCCACACTCGAAGCTTCGCGCTGCCTGCGCTGCAAGAATCCCCGCTGCGTGGCGGCCTGCCCCGTAGGCATCCGCATCCCCGACTTCATCGCCGCCCTGCACGAAGGGCGGTTGCAGGAGGCAGCCGACATCATCTCCGAGGACAGTTCGCTGCCGTCGATCTGCGGCCGCGTCTGCCCGCAGGAGAGCCAGTGCGAAGGCTCGTGCATCCTGGGCATCAAGAGCGAACCGGTCGCCGTGGGCAAGCTCGAACGCTTCGTCGGCGACTGGAAACTCGAACACGGCGCCCCCGTGCAGCCTGCCGCCGTGCGCAACGGCCGCAAGGTCGCCGTCATCGGCAGCGGCCCGGCCGGGCTGGCCTGCGCCAGCGACCTGGCCCGCATGGGCTACGAAGTGAAGATTTTCGAGGCGCTGCACAAGGTGGGCGGCGTGCTGGTTTACGGCATTCCCGAATTCCGCCTCCCGAAGGAGCGGATCGTGGCGCGCGAGATCGCCCAGGTCGAACGGCTGGGCGTCGGGATCGAGACCGACGTGATCGTGGGCCGCACCGTGACGATCGACTCGTTGCTGGACGACGAAGGCTATGACGCCGTATTCATCGGCTCGGGCGCCGGGCTGCCCCGCTTCATGGGCATCCCGGGCGAGAACCTCAACGGCGTGGTTTCGGCCAACGAGTTCCTCACGCGGGCCAACCTGATGCATGCCTACGACAAGGCGTACGACACCCCGATCTACGTCGGACAGCGCGTCGTGGTCGTGGGCGGCGGCAACGTGGCGATGGACGCCGTGCGCACGGCCAAACGGCTGGGTGCAGAGGCCACGATCGTCTACCGCCGTTCGGAAAAAGAGCTTCCGGCGCGCGTCGAGGAGGTCCACCACGCCAAGGAGGAGGGCATCCGCTTCCGCATGCTGACCAACCCCACCGCAGTCCTCGGCGACGAAAAAGGCTGGGTGACGGGTCTGCGGTGCGTGGAGATGGAGTTGGGCGAACCCGACGAAAGCGGCCGCCGCTCGCCGGTGGTGAAGGAGGGCTCGGAGTTCGAAATCGAATGCGACGTGGTGATCATGGCGCTGGGAACCTCGCCCAATCCGCTGCTGGCCGCCACGACCGCCGGTCTGGAAACCACCCGCCGCGGCTGCATCACGGCCGACGAGCGCGGCGCGACGACCCGTCCGGGCGTCTTCGCAGGCGGCGACGCCGTGACGGGCGCCGCGACGGTCATCCTGGCCATGGGAGCGGGACGCACCGCGGCCAAAGCCATCGACGAATATGTAAAATCACGTGCAAACGGCACACATTAAGCGAGAGTTCCGTATATTAGCTGCAACATGCAAATCCGATAAATCCGACACCATGAACAACATCAAATCCCTGATCGCCGCACTGGCTTTCGCCGGCCTGACGGCCTGCGCCGACAACAGCCCCAAAACCTTCTCGGGATTCATCACCGACGCCTCGATGAACACCGTCACCGTCCGTGCGCTGACCGACGAGAGCACCTGCACCTTCGCGACCACGGACGCCGACAAGAGCGACGCCAACGGCCTGCTGCTCGGCGCCCCCGTCACCGTAGACTACACGGGCAAGCTGAAGGACGGAACCGCCGCCACGAAGATTGCGACCGATCCCACCTACGCCGAAGCCGTCGGCAAATGGACGATGCCCGACCCGATTGCTCCCGAAGGCGTCATGGGCGTCGAGATCATGGTCGAAGGCGCGGCCAGGTCGATCAACATGGCGACGCTGGTCTACACCTCGTGGGAACTTCAGGGCGAGGCGGACAAAATCCTGCTCAAGGGCCAGAGCCTCGGCAACGGCCAGACCATCGACTTCACCCAGACGGGCGTGATCGCCAAAACGGCCGACGGAAACTACACCCTCACAATCGAGGGCACGGGCACGGTCTACACCAAGGCCAAGCAGTAAACAGCTTTCCGCCCCGAAAAGCCAGCGCCTCCGGACTTCCGGGGGCGCTTTCGTTTCCGGGAGGGTCCGGCGTCCGTTTTTCCCCGAAAATAGCGGCTCCGACGCTTGCTAAATCCGTGCTAAATGCGTAAATTTGTGGTTACTAACCCGTTTATCCGAACCATGAACAAAATTCTGACGGGAGCCTTGCTGCTCCTCTTTTCCTCCAGCGCCGCGGCGCAGACTCCCCGCGACTCGATTGCATTCGCCACCGCCCAATGGCGCACGGCCGACCTCGGCGGCGGCGCCGAATGCCGCTACGCCCAGATCGACATGTTCGGGTCGCGGCAGAGCATCTCCGTCGCCACCTACCCCGGACGCAGGTTCACCACCTCGATCGTCCACCTCGACCGCAGGGCCGAGTCCACGAGCGATCTGGGGAAGGCCGCCGGCGCGGAGATCGCCGTCAACGGCAGCTACTTCAACGTCAAAACCTTCGAACCGGTCACCTTCGTCCTGCTCGACAGGAAGATCGTGGGACGCACCACCCCCGAGGAGGCATTCCGCACCAACGGCGTCATCGCCTTCAAGGACCGCAAGGGCCGCCGGATGGAGATCTTCCCGTGCGACACGACGCAGTATGCCGACGTGGCGCGCCGCTACCGCTCGGCGCTGGCCGCAGGCCCGGTGCTGATCGACGGCGGCAAGGTGGTCGAATACACCTCCGGGAGCAGTTTCTACACGCGCCGCCATCCCCGGACGCTGATCGGCAAACGGGCCGACGGCACGGTGGTGATGGCCGTGATCGACGGGCGTTTCAAAGGCCAGGGCGACGGCGCGACCATCGCCGAAACAGCCTACATCGCACGTCAGTTAGGTCTTACCGAGGCGCTGAACCTCGACGGCGGCGGCTCCTCGACGCTCTGGACGGCGCAGGAAGGCGTCCTCAACCATCCCTACGACAACCGCCGCTTCGACCACGAGGGCGAGCGCGGGGTCCCCAACTGCATCGTGGTCCGCAGGTGACCGGCCAGCGGCCCTGAATCAAAGAACGCGGTTTGATGAAGTTGCATCAAACCGCGTTCTCATTTAACCCGACCATCCTTATTGCTTCGACTGCACGTACTGTTCGTACAACCGGTCGTAACAAGCCTTCAACTGCGGGAACTCCGCCTTCTTCACCTCGTACATGAAGACGCCCCGGTAGTGCGCATCCTCGTACAGGGCCTTCAGGATCGCCGTCCAGTCGTTGTCGCCCCGGCCCTGACCCGGCAGTTCGTGACACTCGCTGCGGCCGTCGCCGTCGCTGACGTGAATCGTCCTCACCCGGCGTCCGAGCGCACTGATCAGCAGTTCGGGATTGTCGATGTGGTTGGTGTCGACCGCGGCGTCCACCTCCCGGGGCACGAGCGACATGATGTGCAGCACCTCTTCGACCGTACGGCCCAGCGGGCGTTCGTAGTTCCCGTCCTTGACCAGTTCGTAGCCCAGCATGTTCTCGATCACCACCCGGGCGCCGATCTTCTTCGCATCGGGAAGCAGCTCCCCGACCGAGCGCACCAGCTGCGCGATCCGCGCGTCGCGCTCCCCATGCCCGAGATACCAGCTCGGGTGGAACAGCACGATCCGCGGCGACAGGATCTTGCAGAAGCGCAGCACGCGGCGGTGCAGTTCGACACTCCGCTGCCGCACGGCCTCGTCCGTCTGCGAGAGGTCGATCTCGCGGCCGAAAGGCATGTGCACCGACCAGATTTCGATTCCGGCGCGCTTGAGGTCGCGCTTCAGCTGACGGCAGCGCGCCTCGATCTGCCGATCGTCGGTCATCTCCTTGTTCAGGAACAGCGTCGACGCGCTGATCTCGATGGCGTCGATGCCAGCCCTCTTCGCCTCGGCGAAGGTTTCGTAGGTCCAGTTCGTCACCGGGCCGAAAATCCCGGACGAGGAACCCACCTTCAGCCGCGGCGGCTGCCCGGCAAACACCGGGATTGTGCATAGGACTGCAAGCAGCAGCAGTCCGGTTCTGTAAAGTTTCATAACTGTAAAGATCATAAAAAAGTCGGGCCGATGCAAAACCGCACCTCCTTGCGGGGCGGCCGGACGCCGCGACAGATAAAAGGGGCGTTACGACCCCAAAGATACAAAAAAAAAGGGGCGCACCGAGAAAGCACGCCCCCTGTGAACAGATTTATTTCACGACGGCTCCGATCACCGTCTTGCCCGTGCGCGAAGCGCCGGTCTGGTCGATGGCGCTGACCGCCTCGCCGAAGGCCGGATCGAGCGTCTCGCCCAGGATCTTCAGCTCCGAAGCGGACATGCCGTACTGGCGCGCCGGATTCGCGTCGCCGAGCAGCACGCAGGTCTTCGTCGCACCGCCGTTGTCGCCCAGCGGGCTGAGCATCGAGGCAGGATCGAACGCCGCGCCTGCGACAGCCATACCATCGGCATTGTAGACCGTGCCTCCGATAATGGAGTTGGCGACCTTGTAGCTGGCGTCCTTGAACCAGGCGACATCGTCGGCCGCGCCGTCCGTCGTATTGCCCGAGATCAGCGTATTGTAGACCTCGATAGCCCCTCCGACGGCAGCCTGCTGCAATCCCGCGCCGTTTCCGGCCGTCACCGTCGTGTTGCCGGCAATCGTACAGCTGACGATCACCGCCTTGCTCGGCTTGGCCGCCGTGCCGTAGACCGCGATACCGCCGCCCTTTCCGGAATGGTTGCCATAGACCGTCGAATTGACAATCACCAGGTTGCCGTTTTCGCGGACGTAGATACCGCCGCCGTTTAGGGTCGCATGCTCGGGATTGACGCTGTTGCCCGAAATCGTGGTGTTGCTGATCAGCACATTGGTCTTGCCGCCCGTGTCGCCGAAGACGTAGATACAGGGAGCTACGCCCGACGCCTTGTTGTTGCTGAACGTACAGTTGTTGATCCGCAGCAGTTTGGCTCCGTCGGCCCACAGGCCGCCGCAGTTGTACGTCGTCGTCGACTTGGTCGCATTGTCGGCAACCACGCAGTTGTCGAACAACGCCTCGGCTCCGGCGTCGACACGGATGGCGCCCATGCGGATGTCCGTATTGTCGACGATCTTGCAGTTGAGGATGTCCACCGTCGCGTTGCCGATGAAAATGCCCGCGCCGTAACTCTGGTAGAACTTCACGCCGCCTATCGTCGTGCTGCCCACCGATCCGAACTGCGACGAACCGTTCTTGATCGTGAATCCGTCGAGCGAAGCCTTCATGCCGTTCATCTTGGCCGCCGTCACCGCAACCACGTGGCATACGGCGTGGTCGCCGTCCAGAATCGTCTCGTTCGCCACGGGATCAGCCACGGCGCCCTCGGCCGCATCGGCCGGATAGCCGCCGATCATCGAGAAGTTGCTGTGGATTTCGAACGTGTTGTCCAGCGCGGTCTTCATGCCCGTCAGCGGAACCGAAGGCACGTAGGAACCCGCAGCCACATGGATCACATCGCCGTTCATCGCCTGGTCGATCGCGTTGGCCAGCGTGGTCGCCGTCTCCCATGTCAGGCCGTCCTTGTCGGCCGAGCCGTCGGTCTTGACATAGTAGTGCGTCGCCAGGTCCGAAGCGCTCGCAGCGGCCTGCGTCACGGGCAGCGTGACGTTCTCGCCCTTGATGACATAGGCCGAGATCGTCGCCGTGCGTTCGTCGAGCGTACGGTTTGCGGCCACGGTCACCGTGATCGTGGCGTCGCCCTGTCCGTACGACGGATCGAACGACACCCAGTCCTTGTCGCATTCGATGCGCCACGGAAGGTTCGATTTGATCGAAAGTTCGTAGTCCTTGGTGGCCTTCTCCGCGGTGATGCTCGTCTCCACGAACGACAGTTCGGGCGTCTCGGAAGTAAAGGCCGTATCGTCGCTAAAATCCTGGCAGGCTCCCAGCGCCGCGCATGCGGCCGTCAGGAGCAGGTATTGAAATATCGTTTTCATCGGTTCCGTCTTTTATTGTTCAACAATCGCCAATCCGGTCGCCACCTTGCGCATGACCCCGCCCTGGTCGGTCGGCCAGTTCAGCAGTTTGAGTTCGCCCTCCGCGCCGTCGCGAGCGATGAAGGTCGACGAGCCGCCGCCGTCGAGGTTGAGCGCGTCGCTGGCTCCGCAGGCCGACATCAGGTTCATCAGGTCCAGCAGGTCGGCGCCGTTCGAATAGTAGAAGTTACGGCCGTCGACCACCATCAGGTAGACCTCCTTGCCGTCCTGCGACACGCCGATCGCCGTACGCGGTTCCATCTTCGCCACCGGCATCGTGTTGCCGCTCTGGTCCAGCTGCTCGCCGTTCTTGAGCAGCAGCGTGCCGAGGCCGCAGACTGCTTCGCGGACGATGTCCTTGTGAAGAGCGTACTCCTCCTCCGTGAAGCAGCAGGCCTCGTTGTCCTTCGTGATCACGAAGACGTTGCAGTCCGTACGGCTGAACGAAGTCTTCACCGCCACGCCGTCGCGGTAACATACGCCGTAGGGGATGTAGGTCGTATTGAAGAAGTCGGCGTTCGTGCCGCCCAAGACCTTCTTCCCGTTCTTCTGCATCGCTTCGAGCTGCTTCATAATCGTCTGGCCGGTGCCCACCTGGTTCTTGTCGTCGGCGAGCGTCGTGCGCAGGGTGATTTTGTCGCTCAGGGCGATCTTGAACAGGAACAGCTGCATGGCCAGTCCGTCGTCGGCCAGAAATGCCATCTCCAGCACGTCCACGCCGTCGGCCAGGTTGTAGGTCCTGTCGCTCTTCACGTGAGCCACATACCCGTTCGATCCGTCGACGATGCTCTGTCCCCAGGCCGTCTGGGCGGTCGTGTCGAACTTGGCGTATTCGTCGAAAGCATTCGAATTGTCGCACGCAGCAAGCAGCCACACGCACAACAGCATTCCGATCATATATCTGTATGTTTTCATCGTTTTATCGTTTTATGCATATTGGACAATCCCGCTAATAACCCGGATTATTCGGTTTGAGGTTCGGATTGTAAAGCAACTCCCGGCTCGGAAGCGGCATCAGGCACTGGTAGTCCTTCGTGCCGAGCGTCTGCGTAGCCTTTCCGGTCCGCACGAGGTCGTACCAGCGGAAACCCTCGGCGAGGAACTCCAGACGGCGCTCCTGAAGCACCGCGTCGAGAAAATCGGCTTCGTTCCCCGGACTCACCCTGTCGAGGCCGCGCTTTTCCCGCAGTTCGTTGAGACGATCCAGACCTCCGTTCAGCCCCTGCGCCTCGGCGCTGATCAGGTACATTTCGGCCAGACGCGAAATCACCACGGGGTCCGACCCGGTCTGCCCGCTGGGGTATTTGTTGACGAAGTTCAGGTTGTCGAGCGTGGTGATCGACACCTCCTTGCGCAGGTCGTTGTCGGCGTACATCGTCATCACGTCGCCCGCGGGACGGTAGTTGTAACTGCCCTTGTTGGGGTGGTTGTAGGAGTAGAACTGGTTGGAAATCTTGATCGACGAACCGTCCTCGGTCAGGCACGAGAAGGCGAAGATCACCTCCTTGTTGGCCTTCGAGCGGAAAATCTTGTCGAAGTCGTCGAGTGCGTAGTTCGGATTGGCGATCAGGCTCTCGGCCAACTCCTTGGCCTCTCCCTTCTTGCCCAGATAGAGTTTCACGCGCGCTTTCAGGGCCGTCACGGCGGCGGGCGACACGTAGTAGAAACTGTCGGCGCTCAACCCGTTCAGGAAGCCCGAAGCCGCGTCGAGATCCTCCTCGACCAGCTCCCAGGCCATCGAGGCCGGGTCGCGCGAAACCTTGGCCTGGGTGTTCTGCCGCAGGACGGGCACGTCGCCGAAGCGGGTCACCAGACAGAGGTAAATATACGCCCGGAAATAGCGGCACTCGCCCAGCACCCGGTTCCGCGTGGGGCTGTCGGCCAGCCCCTCGGCGATCGACATGACGTTGTTCACCTGCAAAAGCGCCTTGTAGTAGCCGTTCCACTGGCTGCTGACAAACGTATGCAGCGCATTGGAAAGCGAGTTGATCAGGTCGATCGGGCGGCCCGTGCTGGTCATCAGCTCACCGCCGAAGAGGTCGAACGCGATGTAGGAGTAGTAGGTAGGTCCCTCCTGAACCTTATTGTACATTCCGATGCGCAGCGCCTCGATGTCGTCGGAGCCGACCACCGTCGGGGAGACCGCCGAATGCGGCTCGATGTCGAGCATGCCGCTGCAAGCACCCATCAGGGGCAGCAGGGCAAACAAGATGATTTTATGCAACGATTTCATGATTGTCGGATTTAGAAAGTGATGTTTACGCCTAACTTGAAGATGCGCGGCTGGGGAACGCCGTCGTTATCCTCGCCGTAGAAGCGCGGATCGAGATTGACGCTCGTCTCGGGGTCCCAGCCGGGATAGCGCGAGCAGAGGAAGACGTTGTCGCCCTGGGCATAGACCCGGAGTCCCTTGAGGTGGATTTTCGAAACCAGCCGCTGCGGGAAGGTGTATCCCAGCGTCACCGAGCGCAGGCGGATGAACGAACCGTCGGTCAGGTACATCGTCGAGTTCTTGCCGTTCCAGCCGCTGTACGAGTAGATCGCGCGCGGGTATTTGTCCGACGTGCCGGGTCCCGTCCAGCGGTTGTCGGCATAGGCTTTCAGCAGCGAGCGGGTATGGCCGGGCTTGGAGCCGGGGATCATCCACGACGCATACACGTCGTTTCCGTAGCTGTACGTAAAGAAGAGGCTCAATTCCAGCCCTTTGTACTTGAAGGTGTTGTTCCAGCCGCCCGAGAATTTGGGGTTGGGGTTGCCCGTGACGATACGGTCGTCGTCCGTGATGTTCCCGTCGCCGTTGCGGTCCCAGTACTTGACGTCGCCGGCGCGCACGCCCTTGTCGTAGAGCGCCTGCGGCACCTCGCCGTCGTACTGGTAGATGCCGTCCGTGCGGAAGATGTACCACGAACCCACCGTCCGGCCGAGTTTCAGCGCGCGGTTGGCGCCGATCGACAGCAGGTCGTCTTCGAGCAGCGACGTCAGCTTGTTGACATTGCGGGCGATGTTGAACGACGAACTCCACAGCACCTTGCCCAGATTGAGGTGGGTGTTGATCGTGAACTCGACACCCTTGTTGCGCATCGACCCGATGTTGCTCAAGATCGAGGTCTCGCCCGTCGTGGCGTGCACGGGCTTCGAGTAGAGCAGGTTGTTCGTGTTCTTCAGGTAAACGTCGGCGATCATGTTGATCTTGCCGCCCAGGAAGCTCAGGTCGAATCCGGCGTTGTACTGGTCGGCGGTCTCCCACGTCAGACGGTCGTTGCCGCTCGACGAAATGGCGATGCCGCTCTGGCCGCCGTAGTTGACGCCGCCGCTGATCAGGGCCTGCCAGCCGTAGTTGCTGATTCCGTCCTGGTTACCCGTGCGGCCGTAGCTGGCGCGGATCTTCAGGTCGGTCTTCTCGGCGTTCCAGAACGACTCGTTCGAGACGTTCCAGCCGACCGACACCGAGGGGAACCAGCCCCAGCGGCAGTCGGGCGCGAAGCGCGACGAACCGTCGGTACGGATCGTGGCATTGACCACGTAACGGTCCTTGTAGGCGAGGCTCAAACGGGCGAAATAGGATTCGATGGCATATTCCGACAGTCCGGCGCTGGCATCGACGATGTTGGCGGCCACGCTCGCCACGTCGAACGCCGGCGAGGGATAGTTCTGCGCATCAATGTACGACGTGCGGCTCCTGGTCTTGAGGAACGAGTGACCCACCATGGCCCCGAGTTCGAAATCTTCGCCGATCTTGCGGTTATAGTTGGCGTAGAGGTCGATCGTGTTGGTCATCACGAACCGGTTCCGGTCCAGGATGCGGCCCTTGTCGGCAGCATAGGGGTGGTTCTGATTGTAATAGATGTAGTCGTAGGTGTAGGCCGAGTCGTTGTTGTACGACGCCCTGACCGTCAGGCCCTTGATGATCTGCGCCTCGGCCCAGAACGAACCGATGAAGCGGTAGTTGTCCGTATAGGAGGTCTCCTCGGAGAGAATCTGCACGGCATTGTGCAGCAGCAGTTCGTCGGTTCCGCCCGTGTAATAGCCGCCGTTGGGTTTGTAGGGACGGTCGAAGGGGCGCTGCTGCACGGCGCGTCCGATGATCGTCGATCCGAGGTCGGCTCCCGGGATACGGTTGTTGTGCAGGTAGTTGCCGCTGATGTTGGCGCCCACCTTCAGCCATTTGAACATTTCGTGGTTGATGTTCGACTTGAGGTTGACCTTCGAGATGTCGTTCGTCTTGATGACGCCCTCCTGGTAGTTGTAGCTGCCCGAAAGGTAGTATTTGGTCTTGGCGTTGCCGCCCGAAAACGACAGGTCGAGGTAGTGCGACTGCCCGAGCCGGGTGATCAGGTCGAGCCAGTCGGTGTCGGGCATGTCTCCGTAGGGATTGCGGATGGGCTTGACATATCCCGAGCTGTTGACCGTGAAGCCGTTCTGGCGGTTGTAGTTGTCGACGCCCTCGTTGAAGACCTCGACGTACTGCTTCGAACCGACGTATTCGCGGCGCCCGGTGTTGGGAAACTGCGTGATGCTGAAGCCGTAGTTGACCTTGACCTCCGATTTGCCCTCGCGGCCCTGCTTGGTGGTGATCAGCACGACGCCGTTGGTGGCGCGCGAGCCGTAGATCGCGGCCGAAGCGGCGTCCTTCAGCACCTCGATCGACTCGATGTCCGTGAGGTTGAGCGTCGCCAGCGAACTCATGTTCTCGCCGAACGAATAGAGCGACGCCGAGTTGTTCGACAGCGGAATGCCGTCGATCACGTAAAGCGGCTCGTTGCTGGCGCTGAGCGACGACGAACCGCGGATGCTCATCTTCTCGGCCGAGCCGAGGTTACCCGAACTGGTCGAGATCGACACGCCGGCGATGCGGCCCTGAAGGAGTTCCGAGGGCGACATCACGCTGCGCATGTTCTCCTCGGTGGGCTTGAACTGGCTGATGGCGTTGGTCACCAGCGTGGTGACAAGCTTGCCGTAGTTGCCGTTTGCGCTCGTGAAGCTCAGGTAGATGATCGTCTTCTCTTTGGCCATATCCTCCACATGGAAGGTGCTCTTCCACAGCATCTTTGACACGCGGGCGTCGACGTAGTCGTTCAGCTTGTTGGTAAACGTGGAGATGATGGAGCTCGCCTCCTCGTCACCGGTGTTCGCCACCTGGGAGAGCTTGCTCTTGGCTGGATGGCCGTTGGGCAGCTCGCGGGCAATCTTGCGAATGCGGTCGAGACCCGTACTACCGTCGGCCGCCGCAAAGGAGGCGACGGCATTAACGGTGGCCAGATTCTTGCATTCCTCAGGGATGTCAGGGTCGGCGATGACGGCGAGTAGCAAGCCTTCGCACAGCGAGCGGGCGCTGTCATCGAAGTGGGGGTTGCCCTTGCTCTTGGTGGGGCAGATGACCTTCGCGATGCCGGAGACCTCGGCCACGGCATCGTCCATGCGTCCCGTTTTTGCGAACGTGATTGCAGCATCGAGTGGGTTGATGGTGTCGGGCGAATGCAGCGGGTTGTCCACCATTACGCGCACGACTTTGTAGCCGTTACCCTTGGCAAAGTCCTCCGTGTAGTCGCCGAGCTCGCCCTTAGGGTCCAGGCACAGCACGCTGTCGCCAGCGGCAATGTGGCCGCAGATGGCCGGAATAAGCACCCTGCGCGTCTTACCGCAGCCAGGAGCGCCGTATACGAGCAGGTTGATATAGTCCAACAGCCAGAACTTGCCGGAGAAGTACGCCACGGGAAGGCCGCTGCGCTTCGGCGCCGATTTCCCGTCCCAGGGCTTCAGGATCCGACGCAGGCTGCCATGAGCGCTGATCAGGTGGGCACTACGCCCGGATCGCCCTGCACGCGCTTGGGGCCAAGCCAAGTGCCGTCGTTCAGGCGCATATAGTTTAGAACAACCGATGCCACTTCTATGGCGAGGATACTGACGAGGCTCACGAGATAGATCCTCATGATAAGGTTGCCGTACGCTTCGCTGGCCAACGCCTCCCAGGGCCCCGATAGCCAGCCCCAAGCAGGATCAACTCTAGGGAAGCTCAGGCTAATTCCGAGAGCCCTCAACGGGGGCACTGCGATCTGCATGAATGGGATGCCGCAGTATTGAAAAATCTGCGGCACCGCCAGCAGCACGATTACGACCGCAATCGCGGCCGCGACCAGCAGGCGTAGCGCCACCTCCCTCCAGTCCGTGCCGTTGAATGATTTGACTTTTGCTTTTGCAGGCATGGCGCCCTCCTAACACTTCGTCCTGAGCGATTGCCTAATCTCTTGAATTGTCGACACCGCCCCAGGAGGATCGGGGGCTTTGATCGCCTTAAGGACTCGGTTCGCCACCGCGCAGGCAGCGCGGGCGCCAAGGCGGATTGTCCAACAGCCAATGTCATCGCCGGCATCGCCTTTGCCGCTGCCGGTCGCTTGGTCGAAAACGCTTCCAAGCGTTGCTCCGATACGAGTGACGAGCGCCGTTGGGCCAGCGCGATAGGCCCCCTCCTGCTTCGCGTATTGCTTCAAGGAGGACAGCTCAGCTATTTTGGCCGTCACCTGCTCCGCAGGCTCCCTGCCTTCCCTCAGGGCGGTTGCAAGCTCCTCCTTTTCCTTGCCGGTGAGGCAGGAGCTGATTTCCTGGGCTATCACCTGTTCGCGCTTACGGTCCCTTGGCATCGTCACGCGTTCGCCCTCAGGCAGTTCCGCGCCACCGGCTTTGCGCTGGCGTGGCTCGTTGACGATTCCCGCTTCCTGTTTGATACGCATAAGCTGGGCGTTTCCCAGTCGGGTCCTCAGGTCGTCCATGGCGGCAGCTTCATACGCCTGCCGTTCGGAGCCCTTCAGCCCCTTCAGGTTCGCATGACACTCAATCGCTTTCTTGTAAGTCTCCACCCTTGCGGCGAGCTTCGCGGATTTCTTGATGCAGTTTTCGACCAGCTCGTCTATTTCTGCTTTGAGCCCGGGAGCGCTTTTCACCAAGCTGCCGTACTTGAGGCTCCCCCGTTCTGGCAGCCTATCGATGATCTGCCGCATCTTCCGTCGCTGGACCTCGGTAAGCTCATTATTTCCTATGTCAGCGGCGAGGCCCTCCCTTGCCTGCATGCGGGCGTTGTTGATTTTCTGCCGCGCTGGCGCCGTAGCCCTTGCCACAAGCTCCTGACGTGCGTTCTCCAACTCAACTTTGGGAATGAGGCTGTCGAAGCGCCCCGAGTCGTCCCAGCTGATCACATGCACGTGGAAATTCTTCTCGCTGTTGGTGTGAAATGCCCCTACCCAGCGAATATCCTGGGGTTCCATTATTCCCATCTGTTCCAGGTGCTCCTGCCAGTTGGCACGCAAGAAACGCTCAAAGTCTTGCTTGGCCTGCAAGCCGAGCTCCTCGGCATCTTCCCGCCGCACCGTCACAACACTGGTGAGGATCGCGCCCTTAGCAGCCATGAGCTCAACCTTCACCATGCGGTAGTCCGCTACGCCGCTGGCATCGAACAATGCGCAGTTGCCGCCCTCATCGAACACGGCGCCCTTTCGGCGGGAGATATACCCAAGCGCGGCTTCCCGCTCTGCTGCCTCCTGGCGGCGGATGTCGTCATCGGTCGGCTCCCGCACGGCGCCAAGGCGCGTGCGGACGTAGTCGAGCCTATGATTCGCTACGGCACCGTGGGCGCTTGTACCGGGCAGCGCCACGCGATGGTTCACAATAACCGAAGTATGGCTAACCATCGCCCAGAGCGGCTTTCACATCGCAGAAGCTGGCTCCGCCCTGCAGCTCCCCGGCCTGCTGCTGGTAGGCCCTCCAGATCTGCTCCTCGGGCACCTCGCCCATAGCAGGAAACAGGCCGCGCATGATGTCGACCTGCATCACCGCAGATTGCAGGGAGGCCTTCGCACCCTTAGCGCAAATCTTGGCAACACGTTCTTCCATCTCATCGTTGCGCTGGTCCAGCTCATCGCGGAACAGGTCGAACTGACCCTGCATCAGCTCGCGCACAAACTTCGCCAAGGGGGTGGAGTAGAGCTCCATGCCCTGGGTCATGAGACCGGCCTCGATGAGGTTACGGATGGATTCGGCTTCGGAAAGGCCAGTGGCCGCCCTGTAGGCGGCCACTTTGTCGTTGAGCTTTTGATCAAGGCGCACAGTCTTGACGACCGTTTTACCCGCACTTGCCTTAGGCAACGCCATCACCGTCTAAGCTCGTGAAATAGTATTCCGCGGCGACGGAACCAGGGACGACGGGCCACAAACCCAAAGCGTTGTGGTCGCCGTTTTGAATCTCGTCAGCCAGTTCCGATGCCTGGCTTTTGCACCATGTTTCGCAAAGCTCATCCCAACGGGCAAAGCGTACCTTCTGATCATCGGAAGCGTTGAATTTATCGAGGTAAACGTCCATCACGACATCCCCATCGGGTCGGTGCCCTTCCCCGAATGGCTTGTCCTCCAACCAAATGACGCGCTGGGGCAGATCCTCATCGTCATGACGCAGAGCGCCGATCCAGGCGCATTTGGCATCCGGGAGCATCTCAGGATTGAGAATGGGGTATTCTTCGGGGACGATGACTTTTGCGTCGCCCAGATCGATAACGGTAGTGTTGTTGA
>ERZ857801.2230-NODE-2230-length-17006-cov-27.275087_pt1 | contig 17006 bp, 13 predicted proteins | sample MGYA00519762_ERZ857801 | MGnify/ENA primary metagenome ERZ857801 (study PRJEB31778, sample SAMEA3449368) | human gut metagenome | biome: human gut; feature: human-associated habitat; material: faeces | place: United Kingdom | collected 2010/2012 ...
CGCGGGCTGCGGTCTCCTGCAGGCGTTGGGGGTGCGGCTGCTTGACCATGACGGGCGTGACGTGCGGCCGGGCGGGGCGGCGCTCGCCGAAGTGGAGCGCGTTGACCTGAGCGGCCTGGACAGACGGCTTGGCGACGTGCATGTCATCGCCGCCTGCGATGTGACCAATCCGCTGACCGGCCCCGAGGGCGCCAGCGCGGTGTTCGGCCCGCAGAAGGGCGCGGCCGCGGAGACCGTCCGCCTGCTCGACCGGGGGCTGCACAGCCTGCGCGAGATCGTCTATGCCGAGACGTGACGCTGTTGGACGGCGCCCTGCGGCACGTCTCGTCGGTCATCGAACGTGCGCTCGCTGAACAGGTGCCCGCCGAACGGAATGGCGATGGCGGAAAAGTCGAAGCGGCCGTGGCTGAATCATCGTCTCCTGGCCACCGTTCCCGTCCTGACCACCGTACCCGCACGCCCATCGCCGATCATCCCGGAGCCGGGGCGGCGGGCGGCATCGGCATGGCGCTGCTCGCCGTGCTGCACGCCGATTTTCGCCCGGGCATCGACTTGGTGATCGAGCAGTCCGGGCTGGATGCCGCCGTACAATGGGCGGACATCGTGTTCACCGGCGAAGGTTCGATTGACGCGCAGACCATGTTCGGCAAGACGCCGGTCGGGGTCGCCTCCGTGGCGAAGCGGCACGGCAAACCGGTGATTGCCATCGCCGGCCACGTCGGCGACGGCATCGAGTGTCTGCACGGGCGCGGCATCGATGCGGTCTTCGGTGCCGCGCCGGGTGCCGCGAGCCTCGATGAGCTGCTGCGCGACGCCCGTGCGAACGTGGCCCGCACCGCCGAACAGGTCACGCGGCTGATGCGAATCGTGTGCTCGCATTAGCCGCGGATACGAGAACCGGAATGGCTGTTTCCCAATGATCGGGGCTTTCGCGTCCGCGTTGAGCGCGAGTCAACGATTGGGGTCAGCTTTCGGCCACTGCCTGAATGGCCACGGCTCCGACGAAATTGATCGGCTGGCTGAAGTTCGGCTGGAAGAACAGGTCGGCGCCGGCGAGCTGATCGATCGTGAACCCCGCCTGAATGGCCACGGACACGACGTTCGCCGCCTGCGAGATGTCATGCTTCGACAGGAACTGCGCACCCAGGATGCGCCGGGTGACCGGGCTCCACACCAGCGTGGTCGTCACCGGCGTGGTGGTGAGCATGAAATCGGGGCGGTAATCCTGCGTGATCGTCGTCGATTTCGCGGCGATGCCTCGGCGTTTCGCGCCGCCGGCGGTGAGTCCCGTGGCGGACATCGCCAGATCGTACAACTGCACTGCGCTGGTGGCCTGCGTGCCGGGATACCGCTTCGTTGCGGCGACGATGTTCTCGCCGATGAGCAGCCCCTGCCGCACCGCATTGGTGGCGAGCGGGATGTAATCGTCCGCGCCGGTCGGGTTGTATCGGACCGTGGCGCTGTCGCCCGCCGCGAATACGTCGTCGAGCACCGTGTTGTCCGGTAATGAGGCGCGCATGTAGTCGTCGATGACGATCGCCCCGTTCTTCAGCATACGCAGCTGATCCGCGAACAACGCGGTGTTCGGGCGGAATCCGGCGCCCAGGATCGCCATATCGGCCGTGTACTCGCCCTTCTCGGTGACCACGGTCACGCCGGAGCCCTCGATCCCGTCGCTGCCGGCCGCCGGCCGGAACGCCGTCACCTTCTGGCCGAGCGCCAGGGTCACGCCATGCTCGTCGAACGCCTGCTCCACGTCATCGGTGATGGTCGCGTCGAAATTGTTCGCCAGCACGCGGTCCAGCGCATCCACCAGCGTGGTCTTCACGCCGATTTCGCTGAACTGCTCGGCGATCTCCGCGCCGATGTACCCCGCGCCGATCACGACGGCCGATTTCGCGCTGCCCGCGCGCTCCTTGATCGCCATCGCATGGTCCCAGTTCTTGCACAGCAGCACGCGTCCCGATTCGAGCGCCTCGTCCAGCCCGTCGATCGGCGGCACCACGGGCGCGGAACCGGTGGTGATCACCAGTTTGTCGTATCGGTATTCGCCGACTTCCCCGGTGTTCATGTCACGGGCGCGCAACACCTTGCCGGCGACATCCACATCGAGCACGTCGTGGCGCATGTGCATCGTGGCACCGGCTTCGGCGAGGGCCTTCGGCGACGAATAGAACATGCGCTTCGGGTCGGACACGTGGTCGCCGACCCACAGCGCGATGCCGCAGGAAAGGAACGACAGCGAGTCGTTGCGTTCGAATACGTGGACCGTCCAGTCGGGATGCTGCTTGAGGATGGATGTGGCGGCGAACGTTCCCGCGTGAGTGCATCCGACGATGGCTACGGTGGTCATGGGCGAGCTCCTTTGCTTGGGTCCCTCCGGCGCGTGGATCCCGCCGGCGTCACTCCAGCATATCGCCCGATTCCGCTGCCGGGGTGAGACCAAATGCCCTACAGGGCCCGGATGTGACGAACATCACGATGGCCGATGGGTCGTAGCGTCGGTTTCTGCGCGAAGCCATGTCGCACTTAGTCGCGCCTTGGTTGCCGCCAGAATATTCCGTGCGTGTCGCAAGTGGCTCTTGCCGGTCGTCAAAGATGCTGTGCAAGTCGTGAAAATCCAGTGTTTGCAAGGGTTTTGAGCATCCTATAAATAATGTGTATGCCGTCCGGGTTGCGAGGCCGCCGGCCGCTGACTACCTTCATAAGGGTCACGCGGGGTTCATCGGGAAACCCGCCAAGAAAAAACCGCAGGGGGTGCTCATGACGAGGTTCAACACTCAGCTGGTCCACGGATTGCCGGTCAACGACAACAACACCGGAGCCGTCAACCCGCCCATCTACAACTCATCCACATACGCTGTCGAATCGGTCAACGCCATGCCCCGCTGGGATTATGCGCGCAGCGGCAACCCGACCCGCGACTTTCTGGAAAAGCAGATCGCCCAGCTGGAGCACGGGACTCGCGGCTTCGCGTTCGCGTCCGGACTCGCCGCGATTCACGCGGTGCTGTCCATCTTCAAACCCGGGGACCGCATCGTGGTCGGCAAGAACATCTACGGCGGCACGTATTCGCTGTTCAACGAGTACTTCGCCGAGCGCGGGCTGGAGTTCGACAGCGTCGACACCGCCGACTACGAGGCGCTCGACGCCGCGATCAGCGGGCGCGACAGAGGTGGCCGCGCGGCCAGCGCCGTATATTTCGAGACGCTGACCAACCCGCTGCTGCAGATCAACAACGTCAACCGCATCTCGGCCATCGCGCACCGATACGGCGCGCTGTCCATCGTCGACAACACGTTCGTCACCCCGTACCTGCAGCAGCCGCTCGATTTGGGCGCGGATATCGTCATCCATTCGGCCACCAAATACCTGGCAGGCCATTCCGAGGTGAACGCCGGCCTTGTGGTGGTGTTGGACGATGAGGTCGGCAATGGCATCTACTTCGCGCAGAACCGGTTCGGCGGCGTGCTCGCCCCGACCGAATGCAACGACGTGCGCCGTGGCATCCAGACGTTGGCGCTGCGTATGGAGTGTCAGCAGCGCAACGCGCAGGCCGTGGCGGAATACCTGCTGGCGCATCCGCTCGTTCGGGCCGTGCATTACCCGGGCGTGTATGGCGACCGCAACCGTCTGCTCGCCGAGAATGGACTCAAGGGGTTCGGCGGCGTGCTGTCCTTCGAAGTGGTGCCGGGGGTCGACCCGTCCATCGTGCTCGACAACCTGCACGTGTTCCATCTCGCCGTCAGTCTGGGCGCGGTGGAAAGCCTCGCCGAGCTGCCATGCCGCATGACGCATTTCGAACTGCCTCGCGAGGAGCGTCTCAAGGTGGGCATCACCGACGAGCTGGTGCGTCTGTCGGTGGGCATCGAGGACGTGTCCGACCTGATCGAGGATCTGGGGCAGGGCTTCGACAAGGCGTTCGAGGCGCTGGACATCGACGGCGTAAGCGGTCAGGTGCTCGACCGGCTGACGACGGAAGTGGCCGCATAGGGTCGCGTACCGTGCCTATCATGCGGTGCGGGCCGTGCGGGCGTCGACGTTCATGGCGATGACGCCCGCACTGTCGTGTCTTGAAGAAATATGGCGGTCGGTGTTCGTTGTTTTGGCGGTCATGCGGATGAAAGGGATTTGGAAATGACTGATTTCAGCACGCTTGCGGTTCATGGCGGGTATAATGCGAACCGCAACGACGATGCGGTCAGCGTGCCCATCTACGCCTCCGCCGCCTTCGATTTGGAGAACGCCGCTCGTGGCCGTGATCTGGCCGCCGGTGAGATATCCGGGTTCGAGTATTCCAGAGTCGCCAATCCGACCGTCGATGCGCTCGAACGCCGGCTTGCCGCCCTGGAGGGTGGCGTCGGCGCGGTGGCGGTGTCGTCGGGCATGGCCGCGGTGTCATACGCGCTGATGTGCGCGGGGGAGGGCGGTGGCCGCATCATCGCGCCGACGAACCTGTATGGGGCGTCAGTCGATGCGCTCGGCGACTTCCTGCCGCAGTTCGGCATCCACGCTGATTTCGTCAAGGACATCAACGACCTGCATGAGATCGAGTCTCTGATCGGTCCCGCGACCCGTGCCATCTTCGCCGAGACGGTCGCCAACCCGAACACCGCCATCACCGATATCCGTCCGCTGGCCGATCTGGCGCACCGGCACGGGCTGGCGCTGATTCTTGACAACACCGTGCCGACGCCGTACCTGCTGCGCCCGATCGAATTCGGCGCCGACATCGTTGTACATTCGACCACCAAGGGCATCACCGGGCATGGCAACGCCATCGGCGGCGTGATCGTCGACGCCGGACGGTTCGACTGGGCGAACGGACGTTTCCTGCAATTCACGCGGCCTGAGCAGGTCATCGCCGACATCGACGGCAACCGGCGCAGCTTCTCCGGGGCGTTTGGCTCCGAAGCGTTCATCAGGCGCATCCGCGTCAAATACCTGCGCACGTTCGGTGCCGTGCAAAGCCCGTTCAACGCATACCTGCAGCTGATCGGACTGGAGACGCTGCCGCAGCGGGTCGCCCGCCAAGTCGAAACGGCGACGGCCATCGCCGGGCACCTCGAACACACGCCGCATGTCGTGTCGGTGAATTATTCAGGGTTGCCGGACTCGCCGTATCATGCGCTCGCCGGGAAATACTTCCCCCGAGGCGTCGGCCAGATCCTCTCGTTCAAGGTGGAAGGCGGCGCGGACCGTGTGCGTCGCATCCTCGACGGCGTGAAGCTGTTCTCATACGTGCCAAATATCGGAGACGCAAGGTCGCTGATCGTCGACCCCGCGAACATCACTCACCGCGAGGTGCCGGAATCGTATCGTAAGGCCGCCGGTGTGAGCGACGATCTGATTCGTCTGTCCATCGGTCTTGAGGACGCGGGAGACCTGATGGCCGACCTTGACCGGGCCATAGCCGGCGCATACGGGGAGTAGACGCGGGCATGCCGCCGTCCCGTACGGTGAGACGAAGAAGGGCCACACGGCGAACAACTCTTGAATTCTATGTGAGCTTTCACTGAAAGCCCGTCGTTTTCGGATAGGATGGAATAGACATCGCGCCCGAGGTAGGGTGCGGCAACACCAGGCAAGGAGGAATGATGGGTGTTCTGGTGGGAATGACGGGTGCTCTGATCATATCGGGCGTCATCGTCGTCATCGTCCTCGCCGTGCTGTGCGCCACGATTTTCATCGTGCCGCAACAGCAGGCATACATCATCGAACGGTTCGGCAAATACAATAAGGTCCAGTTCGCCGGCATCCACGCCAAGATCCCGTTCGTCGACCGCATCTCGACGAAGACGAATATGCGAGTCTCCCAGCTGAACGTGCAGCTGGAAACCAAGACGCTCGACAACGTGTTCGTCACGGTCGTCGCTTCGACGCAGTTCCGTGTCAATCCTGAGAACGTCGCCACCGCATACTATGAGCTGCGCGATCCAGCCGGACAGCTCAGGAGCTACATGGAGGACGCGCTGCGTTCCGCGATCCCGGCGCTCAGCCTCGATGACGCCTTCGCCCGCAAGGACGACGTCGCCTTCGACGTGCAGAAGACGGTCGGCGCCGAGATGGCGCGCTTCGGCTTCACCGTCGTCAAGACGCTGATCACCGCCATTGACCCGAGCCCGCAGGTCAAGAGCGCGATGGACTCCATCAACGCCGCGCAGCGTGAGAAGGAGGCCACCCGCCAGCGTGCCGAGGCGCAGCGCATCCAGATCGAGACGCAGGCCGCTGCGGACGCCGAGAAGACCCGACTCCAGGGTGAGGGCCAGGCCAACTACCGTCGTGAGATCGCAAACGGCATCGTCGACCAGATCAAGAGCCTGCAGGCCGTGGGCATGGACATCAACGACGTCAACAACGTCGTGCTGTTCAACCAGTACCTTGATGTGATGCGCTCGCTGTCCGAGTCGAACAACACCAAGACCGTCGTGCTGCCCGCCTCCACGCCCGGCGGCTACGAGGATCTCTACCAACAGGTCACCAAGGCCATGCTCACCACCAACGAAGCCAAGTAACAAGTCCTACTCATCGATAAAGCCCCTCATCGCGAGGGGCTTTTACATTATGCCCCCGTTGACGGGCTGAGCCGTCAAGCAAACAGCGGTGCTGTTTGTAGGCGAAGAGCGAACGACAGTGAGCCAGCGGAACAGTCATGCTTAGCCCGTCCATAATTGCAGGGCCCGAAGGGCTGTCGGCGGAGACGACTGGAGCACTGTAACGCCCCCGCTGGCGGGGCTGTCGGCCGAGCCGACTGGGGGTGGTCACCACCCACTGGCGCTGCGCGTCACCTCCTGCCAGCGGGAGGTGCGCCGTGTCCCGCTACCGCACTCTCGGCGTATGACTGACCGCCGAAATCAGTATCTTCTTCAAGCCGTCATACGGCGGATACACCAGCGAAAGCGTATCCGGCACCGCGGGCTTGCCGACCACGGTCTTGACATGACTGAACTCCAGGAACCCGGCCTTGCCGTGATATGAGCCCATGCCCGAAGCTCCCACGCCGCCGAACGGCAGCCGACTGGAGATCAGATGGCCAAGCGGCAGGTTGAATCCCAGCGCTCCGCAACTGACTTCGCGCTCGAACATCCGCCGTACCCTCTTGCTGCCCGTGAACGCGTAGGCCGACAGCGGGCGTGGCCGGGCGTTGATGAATTCCACTGCGGCCTTCGCGTCGGCGACTTCCAAAATGGGCAGAATCGGGCCGAATATCTCCTCCTGCATCACCGGCGCATCGGGTTTGACGCCCAATAGCACGGTCGGTGCGATGTAGAGGTCATCGCGTCTGGTATTGCTCCCGCATACCGTGCGTCCGTTGGCGGGGCTCTTCGGATCGGGCAGCAGCGCAGTCAGCCGGTCGAAATGCCGGGCGTTGATGATGCGTCCGAAACTGTCGGAATGTTGCGGGTCTGAGCCGAAGAACCGCGTGACGGCCTCGGCGATCTTTCCGGCCAGCGGCTCGATGACGTCGGACGTTGCGAGCACATAGTCGGGTGCCACGCAGGTCTGCCCGGCGTTGATGAACCGCCCCCAGGCGATGCGCCGCGCGGCGACGTCGAGGTTCGCGGTACGGTCGACGAACACCGGCGACTTGCCTCCGAGCTCCAAAGTGACCGGTGTGAGATGCTTCGCGGCGGCGGCCATGACTATCGAACCGACTTTTCCTCCGCCGGTGTAGAAGATGTGATTGAACGGCTGCTCCAGCAGCTTTGTCGTCTCCTGCGGTCCTCCCTGAACCACGCGGAACGCCTGCGGGTCCATGTACCGTGCGATGAGGTCCGCCATCACGCCGCTGGTGTGCGGAGACAGCTCCGATGGTTTCATGCACACGCAATTGCCTGCGGCGATCGCGTCCGCCATAGGCTCGAAACTGAGCAGCACCGGATAGTTCCACGGCGAGATGATGAGCGCCACGCCTTTCGGCTCGGCGACTGTCCAGCCGACTGCGGGCTGCAGCAGGTAATGCATCGGCTTGGGATGCCGCGCCGCCCACCTGCCGAGGCGTGGCTTGATGAAGCGAATCTCATCGAGCACCAGCCCGATTTCCATCAGCGCGGTCTCCGCGGCGGGTTTGCCCAGGTCGGCGCGTACCGCACGGGCGATGACGGTGGCATTCTGCCTCAGCATTCGGGCCATCGCGTCGAGTTGCGCCTTTCGCCAGCACAGTGGCCGGGTGACTCCTGAGCGGAAGGTCGCGTCCAGTTGCGCGAACGCCCGTTGCCGGGCGGCCGCCTGCTTCGTCGTGGTCGCCGTTTCCTTTGTAGTCATCGTCGTCCTCCTGTTTGCATGGTAGCCGAAGAATCCGCGGAACGTAATCGACGATTTCCGCCCTGACGTCGTATTGGAGTTGCATGCTGGCTCCTGCTGGCGGGAGCTGTCGGCGGAGCCGACTGAGGGTGGTCTGGGTCTTTAGGCGGCGATTGTGCCCTTAAGTGCAATCGTTCTCGATGATCGTGCCCGACATATGATGAATGCACCGAACCGGCACATCGCAACTGATCGGTGACGGCCTGGATGGCATAAGATGGACGCCATGAAGGATTTTCTGATACGATGGCTGGTGCTGACGGTTGCGGCCGCGGTGATGGTGGTGCTTCTGCCCGGCATGACCGCGGTGGGGCAGCCTCCGATTTTGGGAATCGCAGTGTTCGCGCTGTTCATGGCGCTGATCAACGCCTCGATCAAGCCGGTGACGCAGCTGATAGCGCTGCCGTTTTCGATTCTCACGTTCGGGCTGCTGTATCTGGTCATCAACTGGCTGTTCATGCGGCTCGCCTCATGGTTGGCAATCAGTCTGTTCGGTGTTGGCGTGTTGGTGCACGGGTTCTGGTGGGCGGTGCTCGGCTCTCTCATCATGTCCATTGTCTCGGGGATCGTCGGCAGCATCGTGCGCGATTGAGCGTCGGCGTACATCCGGCATGATGGTCGGATTTCGGGCCTCGCATGATTGCCTGGCCGCGAGCCGACGGCGTTCGCGGACACTCCGGTTCCGTCGGCCACACACCGTGCTAGGATATGCACCGAAGTCAAGGCGATGATCCGTTATCAGCGGGGAGTCTTCGGAAGAAAAGCTTCATGACGGTCGATCGAACGTCGACGGCACGAAGCTGAGTAGAACCGACGGGATCGGCCCGTCACAGCCGAACACAAGCGGTCGCGAGTTTTCGCCGTCTTAGGATGGCTGGATGCGAGCGACAAGCGAGGTGGTACCGCGGTGGCGGTCGGCAGCCTGAGGGCATGCCGCCGATCATCGTCCTCGTAGGCGGGAATGGCCATGACGGCCGTTCCGGGTGGAACAAGGGTTCCGGCCGCGAGGACATCGCCGGCGCATATATGCCGCCGGTGTGGCGAACGGCCGTCTCAATCCCTGTTCTTCCCGTGAATGGTTCGCTATAGCCAGCTCCCGTAGGACCAGTGCAATGCGACATCGAGGAGAGCAATGGTGAGCGAAACCACCAATTCCCACGTGTATCCCAAGGCGAACGAGGGCGGCGAGACCGCCAGCGTCGCGCCGAACCCGAGTTTCCCCAACATGGAGGAAACCGTCCTGAAGTATTGGGACAAGGACGACACCTTCAACAAGTCCGTTGAACGCAACCCTTCCGGCGACCACAGCCAGAACGAATTCGTGTTCTTCGATGGCCCGCCTTTTGCGAACGGTCTGCCGCACTACGGCCACCTGCTGACCGGCTACGCCAAGGACGTGATCCCGCGCTACCAGACCATGAAGGGCCGCAAGGTCAACCGCGTGTTCGGCTGGGACACGCACGGTCTGCCCGCCGAGCTGGAGGCGCAGAAGGAGCTCGGCATCGACTCGGTCGACCAGATCGAGAAGATGGGCATCGACAAGTTCAATGACGCCTGCCGCGCCTCCGTGCTGAAGTACACGCACGAATGGCAGGATTACGTGCATCGTCAGGCCCGCTGGGTCGACTTCGAGCACGGGTACAAGACGCTGAACATCCCGTACATGGAGTCGGTGATGTGGGCGTTCAAGCAGCTGTACGAGAAGGGTCTGGCGTACCAGGGCTACCGCGTGCTGCCGTACTGCCCGAAGGATCAGACGCCGCTTTCGGCGCACGAGCTGCGCATGGACGCCGACGTGTATCAGGATCGTCAGGACACCACCGTGTCGGTGGCCGTGAAGCTGCGCGACGAGGAGGACGCCTACGCGGTCTTCTGGACCACCACGCCGTGGACCGTGCCCACCAACTTCGCGATCGTCGTCGGCGCTGACATCGACTATGTCGAGGTGCGCCCGACGCAGGGCAAGTACGCCGGCAAGAAGTTCTACTTCGGCAAGCCCCTGCTCTCCAAGTACGAGAAGGAGCTCGGCGAGGATTACGAGGTCGTGCGCGAGCTCAAGGGCTCCGAGATGGCCGGTTGGCGTTACTGGCCGGTGTTCCCGTACTTCGCTGGCGACAAAGCCGAGTCTGAGGGCAACGTGCCGGGGCCCGAAGGCTACCAAATCTTTACCGCGGACTACGTAGACACCGTCGAGGGTACCGGCCTGGTTCACCAGGCTCCCTATGGTGAGGACGATATGAACACGCTGAACGCGCACGGCATCAAGAGCACTGACGTGCTCGACGCCGGCTGCCGCTTCACCGCGCAGTGCCCCGATTACGAGGGTATGTACGTGTTCGACGCGAACAAGCCGATCCTGCGCAACCTGCGCAACGGAGACGGCCCGCTGGCCGAGATCCCGGCCGAGCATCGCGCGATCCTGTTCCAGGAGAAGAGCTATGTGCACTCCTACCCGCATTGCTGGCGTTGCGCCACGCCGCTGATCTACAAGCCTGTGAGCTCCTGGTTCGTGTCGGTGACGAAGATCAAGCCGCGCCTGTTGGAGCTCAACCAGCAGATCAACTGGATTCCTGAGAATGTCAAGGACGGCCAGTTCGGTAAGTGGCTCGCCAACGCGCGCGACTGGTCGATCTCCCGCAACCGCTTCTGGGGTTCGCCGATCCCGGTGTGGGTGAGCGATGACCCGAAGTACCCGCGCGTCGACGTGTACGGTTCGTTGGAGGAGCTCAAGGCCGACTTCGGCGACTACCCGCGCGACAAGGACGGCAACATCAACATGCACCGTCCGTGGATCGACAACCTGGTCCGCGTCAACCCGGACGACCCGACCGGCAAGTCGCACATGCACCGTATTTCCGATGTGCTCGACTGCTGGTTCGAGTCCGGTTCCATGTCGTTCGCGCAGTTCCACTACCCGTTCGAGAACAAGGAGAAGTTCGAACAGCACTTCCCGGCCGACTACATCGTGGAATACATCGGCCAGACCCGCGGCTGGTTCTACCTGCTGCACGTCATGGCGACCGCCCTGTTCGACCGCCCGGCGTTCAAGAACGTGATCTGCCACGGCATCGTGCTCGGCTCCGACGGCCAGAAGATGTCCAAGCACCTGCGCAACTACCCGGACGTGAACGGCGTGTTCGACAAGTACGGTTCCGACGCCATGCGCTGGTTCCTCATGTCTTCGCCGATCCTGCGCGGCGGCAACCTGATCGTCACCGCCGAAGGCATCCGCGACACCGTGCGCCAGGTCATGCTGCCGGTGTGGAGCTCCTACTACTTCTTCACCCTGTACGCCAACGCGGCCAACGGCGGGGCCGGATTCGACGCCCGCCAGCTGCGCGCGGACGAGGTCGCCGGTCTGCCGGAGATGGACCGCTACCTGCTGGCCCGTACCCGCCGCCTGGTGCTGGCCGCCGAGAAGTCGCTGAACGAGTTCGCAATCTCCGACGCCTGCGATGCGGTCTCCGACTTCATCGACGTGCTCACCAACTGGTACATCCGCAACACCCGTGACCGCTTCTGGAATGAGGACGCTTCCGCGTTCAACACGCTGTACACCGTGCTTGAAGCGTTCATGCGCGTGCTTGCGCCGCTCGCCCCGATGGAGGCCGAGTCCGTGTGGCGTGGTCTGACCGGTGGCGAGTCCGTGCACCTGGCCGATTGGCCGTTCGTGGTGGACGAGAAGACCGGTGCGGATACCGAACTTGGTCGCGTTCTGGTTGACGATCCGGCTCTGGTCTCCGCGATGGAGAAGGTCCGCGAGGTCGTTTCCGGCACTCTGTCCCTGCGCAAGGCCGCCAAGATCCGCGTGCGCCAGCCCCTTTCCAAGCTCACCGTGGTGGCCGGGAACGTGGAGGCCGTCAAGGCGTACGACGATCTGCTGAAGGCCGAGCTCAACATCAAGAACATCGAGTTCTCGACGCTGCAGGATGCCGCCGCCCACGGTCTGAAGATCGTGCACGAGCTGCGTGTGAACGCCCGTGCGGCGGGTCCGCGCCTCGGCAAGCAGGTGCAGTTCGCCATCAAGGCCTCCAAGTCCGGCGACTGGCATGTCGATGCTGCGTCCGGTGCACCGGTGGTCTCCACGCCGTCCGGCGACCTTGCGCTGGTCGAAGGCGAGTACGAGCTGATCAACCGCGTGGAGGAGGAGAACGCCACCGAGGCCGCCGCTTCGGTCTCCGCCTCGCTGCCGACCGGTGGCTTCGTGATCCTCGACACCGCGCTGGATGCCGATCTGCTGGCCGAAGGCTACGCCCGCGACGTGATTCGTTCTGTGCAGGACGCACGTAAGGCTGCTGATCTGGACATCGCGGACCGTATCTCGCTGGTGCTGACCGTGCCGGCTGTCGATGTGGCCAAGGTCGAGCAGTTCCGAGACCTGATTGCCCACGAGACGCTGGCTACCTCCTTCGAGGTGAAGGAGGGCGCCGAGCTGGGCGTGGAGGTTGTTAAGGCGTGAGGCTGATGCTGAGCTAAGGCTCTTCAATTGGTCTGAAACAATTGCGGGCATCCGATATACAGTGATTCAATGAACACTGCATATCGGATGCCCGCATTTTTCGCGCGTTTATGCGTCTTTTCGACGCATCCCTATTTTGAAAAAACTAACTTATTCAAGTTTTTCAAAATAGAAGGGGAACGGTTCTACCTCTCATGGCTTGTGAGGTGTCGCTTCAATCGTTGTTAGCTACACTTATCGCGATAAGTGTAGCTAACAACGGAAATGGTAGTGCCCAAGTTGCCGGTAGATGTATTGCGTATGTTCGGCCAGCCACTTGTATCCCGTCTGCCCTGCTTCATGTAGTGCCGATGCCCGCTTGGGAACAGCGTAAGCTGGGTGAACTAACCGAAAGCTATTCAGGAGGTACGCCCGCTGCTGGAGAATCTGAGTTTTACGGTGGGTCTATTCCTTTTATCAGGTCTGCTGAAATTGCAGCTGAATCGACTGAACTCTTTCTTACGGAAAAAGGTTATGAATCATCCTCTGCGAGAATGGTCAAACCCGGCGATGTGCTGTATGCATTGTACGGAGCGACAAGTGGCGAGGTGGCTGTATCGAGGCAAAAAGGTGCCATCAACCAAGCTATTCTCGCCATACTCCCTCGCGACGATTGTGATGCAAGATACATCACTGCTTGGCTGAGGAAGCAAAAAGGTTACATTGTCACAACCTATTTGCAAGGTGGTCAAGGGAATCTATCGGGGGTGATAGTTAAGAACCTTGAAGTATCCATCCCGTCCTTACCTGAGCAACAAAAAATCGGCTTTATGCTGAGTCACCTTGACTCGCTCATCACCCTTCATCAGCGTAAGCGTCTGTGGTTTGCTAAATAAGGGTGGATAAGGCTCTCATCACGATGTCAACGTCTTTGTTTTCCAATTCGCGGATGACATGCAGATATATTTCCTGCGTTGTGTTCATGCTTGCGTGCCCAAGCCGTTTAGAGACGCTTGCAATTGAAACGCCGGCAAATAGCAAGAGTGAAGCATGGGTGTGTCTCAATCCGTGTATTGAAATCACAGGTACTCCGGCTTGTTTGCAATGCCGGGCCAGAATACCGTTGGCGGTTGAGTTGTATACCTTGCCATCCACGAAGATAGGCTTGTCACCGGGTAAGCTCTTCAACAGAACAGACAACTGCATGATGAGTTGCCAGTCAAGTTGTACTTTACGTACCGAAGAAGCATTCTTTGTTGGAACAAAGCCACCTCCATTCTTGTAATTCCATGTCTTATTGACGGACAAAGTCTGGTGAACGAAATCAAAATCATCAGGAGTAAGCCCCAATGCTTCGGAGAAACGTAACCCGGTTTTTGCCACTAGCAGTATCAACCAGTCCCAGTTAGGTATCGGATCAAGCTTCAAATCAGCAAGGACAGCATGAAGTTCGAACTGGTTAAGATATTTCACCTTCTTCTGTCTCGGCTGTTTTCCTTTGATGATTGCTTTTCTTGTTGGGTCTCTCTGAATCAGACCTTCATCAACGGCATCGAGGATGGCTCCTTTCAGTTGGTGATGAAAATCCATTGTTGTCTGATGCTCGTGATGCTCAGCGTATCCGTTGATGAGTTTCTGATAGCTCACACGATCGAACTCGGAAAGCTTGAGATCAGGGATAAGTTTTCTCAGCCACGCCTGTGTGAGCTTGTATTTCTTCATTGTCACTTCCCGAATCGCGCCTTCCTTGTAGACGTCGACCCATTGCGAGTAGTAATCGCAGAACGACATTTCTTCGTTGATTGTGTTTATGACCACACGGGGCTCCTTTGCCGAATAGATAGACGCTTACGCTGATGAAGGGTGATGAGGTCGTCAAGATAATCAAATAAACGGGAGATAGCTGCTTGTTCTTCGACAGCGGGAAATGCCAAAAAGGTGTTCATGAACTCATCAACACTAATGCTGCGGCCATCGCGAATCCCATAAGTCACCGTCGATAGACCGGCAATGAAATGTTCGGACATAAACCAGTGCTTCCAGAAGCGATCTGAATGCGATGTTGGTTCCTTCGCTCTAAAAACCGTGTATGCAGGCGACGTTATGCCCTCATACTGCGAATGTGCGAAGCCCCCTTGAAATGACCTGAGATGAACAACGAAGTCTCCGGGAAGCACACGCTTATATCCAATTTCGTTGCTCTCGTCATGCCCGATATATCGACCAGAATCATCGCGATATATCATGCCTTGATTCTGCGTCGCTGACAGAACAGGCAGTGTCGGATGGCCTCTATCATCAACGATTTGGAACACCTCACTGGCCTTACGCTGTTCCCAAGCGGGTGTAGAATTATTGCATTTGTATTGCAGTTTGAAAGTGTAGAATGCAATGACGTACTCCGATCTGATTGAGCATGATGCTGGTGAAACAGAGATACGTTCGTATCTGGTAAACGGTGATGTGGTGCCGGTTACTATGCGTATCCCCGCTAATTTGCGAGATTCTGCTAAAGAGGCCGCATCTCTTCGCGGGATGAGCTTTTCGGCATTCGTGAGAACATGCATGATTAATGAACTAGCAAAGGGCGGCAAGTGATGATTGCTCTCACTGCTATGACCATACAAATTATTGACAACAATCCTGATGGCATTCGAATTTGTCGTGTGGATGGGGAGTCGCTTGTCACGGTTGTGGTGCCCCGGGATATGTTGAGTGAGGCGAAAAGTCTTCCCGATTTGCCGGATCGCGGTGTGTATTATCTTCTTGATGAAGATCATGGAGTTCTGAGCCGTGCGTATGTGGGACAAACCACGAAGGGGCTTAATCGGCTTGATGCGCACAAGACTAAGAAAGATTTTTGGAACAAAGCCATCATGTTCCTCGATAATGATGTCAATATCGATCGTGATGTTTTGGACTCTCTTGAGTCAACAGCCATAGATTATGTGGACAAACATGGCTCTTATGAGACCGACAATGAGTATACTCCTGCTCCTCGCATGAATCCATACAAAGAGCAACAGGTGGAAAGACTGCACAATAACATCCTCTTTCGTATGCGAGTGCTCGGATATGACCTTGATCGAAAAGAAAAGACACCGGTTATGGTGAACGCCGTATTCCATACGAAGAAGAACGGTGTTCAGGCCACTGGGCGATATAGCCAAGGTACAGGTCGTTTCACTGTTCTTTCCGGTTCTGAAGTGGATCTCGTGCATCCAGTTATCAAAAACCAGGGAGCCGTGGCAGCTCGGCGGCATCTTTTCGGAACGCAGACGGGCAAGGCGACTCTTGCTGATGACATTGAACTGTCAAGCCCTTCCGCTGCTGCTGTATTTGTTCTTGGTGGCAGTCAAAACGGTTGGACCGAATGGGTCAATGAACAAGGACAGACCCTTGATTACGTGTACAGAAACAAGGAGCATATGAATGAATAAGCAGCAGCTTGCCGCCAAAATCTGGGAATCCGCCAATAAAATGCGTTCCAAGATTGAGGCGAATGAATACAAGGACTATATCCTCGGCTTTATCTTCTATAAGTTCCTCTCGGAGACGGAGATTGCTCGTCTGCGTGCTGAAGACTGGGGAGCCGAAGACCTCAAGGGCTTGGATGAGAATGATGCCGAAACTGTACAGTATGTACGTGATCTATGTGGCTACTTCATCTCCTACAACAACCTGTTCTCCACGTGGATTGCCAGCCAGGGCGATTTCACCATCGCTGATGTACGTGACGCGCTTTCCGCTTTCGAACGCAACATTGATCCGGCTCGTAAACGGGTGTTCGTCGGCATCTTCGACACGCTGCAAACCGGTCTGTCCAAACTCGGCACCGATGAAAAAAGTCGTAGCAAGGCTGTCCGCGACCTCATCTACCTCATCAAGGACATTCCGATGGACAGCCGGCAGGACTACGACACCCTCGGCTTCATCTATGAGTATCTAATTAGCAACTTCGCTTCCAACGCGGGTAAGAAGGCCGGTGAATTCTACACGCCGAGCGAAGTCTCTCAGCTCATGAGCGAAATAGTGGCTTGGCATCTCGCCGGCCGTGAAGAAATCAACATCTACGACCCCACGAGTGGCTCGGGCTCGTTGCTGATCCATATCGGTCAGGCTGTGGCCCGTCGCAATGGCAATCCGAATGACATCAAGTATTACGCACAGGAACTCAAGGAGAATACCTACAATCTCACGCGTATGAATCTTGTCATGCGCGGCATCCTGCCGGACAACATCGTGGCCCGCAACGGAGACACAC
>ERZ857801.2233-NODE-2233-length-16998-cov-68.939444_pt1 | contig 16998 bp, 17 predicted proteins | sample MGYA00519762_ERZ857801 | MGnify/ENA primary metagenome ERZ857801 (study PRJEB31778, sample SAMEA3449368) | human gut metagenome | biome: human gut; feature: human-associated habitat; material: faeces | place: United Kingdom | collected 2010/2012 ...
GATATAGCTGCCCTTGCCGTCCAGCAGCGGGCTCTCGCTGTATTTATGTACGTCCCGGGCCACCCGCGCGTCGATGCCGGAGCAGGCGATGGTCAGCGCCACGCGGCCGTTGACGTCGATGGCGTCCATAGGAAACTGCGGGCCATCCCACAGGTTTTCAGCGTCCCGGAACTTCTCCATATCATCGCCGAAGTTCTTTAGGAAATCGTTGCCGGTGCCCACGGGGATCACGGTCATGGCGGCGTTGTCATAGCCGATAATGCCGTTGGCCACCTCGTTGACAGTCCCATCGCCGCCGCAGGCGTAGAACCGCAGTGCCTCGCCCGTCTCGCAGAGCTTTTTCGCCAGCTCCGTGGCGTGGCCCTGCTTTTTCGTCAGGATGCACTGCACGTCCAGCCCGTGCTTCTGCCGCAGCGACTCCGCCATATCGTAGATCTTCTGCCGGCTGTCGGTCTTGCCCGCCGTGGGATTGATGATAAAAATATGCTTCATCGAGGCTCTCCTCCTCATCAACATATTAGAATTTCGTTGAATTTATTTCGAAAGCATACGGGTAATTGTATCATGTTTCTGCAAAAGAAAGTGAACAAATTGAAAATAAAGTCATATGCCGGGGATTTATTAAGGCAGGGCGGAAAAGATGTCCCCCCTAACGGCTCAGATTTTTCGCTGAGGCGCGGCGCGGCAGCGTAGGCGTACTTTGTGTACGGCAAGCCGCCGCAACAAAGCATCAGCGGAAAAGATGGCCATCAGACATTGCCGTACATGAACACGTCGCACTTGATCATGCCGTTATAGAGCTTGCGCTTTTTGTCCGCCGGCTTGCCGAAGCAGCGCTCGAACTCCGTGTGGCTCGAAAGCACCAGTGTGCGCCAGCCTGCGGGCAGCGTGCGCCATGCCTTGCCGAAGGCGCGGTACAGCTGCTCGGCCTCCTGCCGCTCCAGCAGACGCTCGCCATAGGGCGGGTTGGTCACCAGCTGGCCATAGGGGCTGTCCCGGTGGAATTGGGCCGCGTCGGCCACCTGGAAGCGGACGCAGTCGTCCACGCCGGCCTTGCGGGCGTTGTCCCGGGCAATGGCCACGGCGCGGGGGTCGATGTCGCCGCCCCAGATATCGTACTGCCCATGAAATTCCCTGTCCTGGGCCTCGTCCGCCGCGTCCATCCAGCACGCAGGCGGCAGAAATGCCCACTTCTGGGCGTCAAAGCGCCGGTCCAGACCGGGGGCGCGGTTTTTGGCGATGAGCGCCGCCTCGATGGGGATAGTACCGCTGCCGCAGAAGGGATCGCAGAAGGGGTCGCGGCCCCGGTAGCGGCTGAGGGTAACCAGTGCCGCCGCCAGCGTCTCCCGCAGGGGCGCCTCCACGCCTACGGCGCGGTAGCCCCGCTTGTACAGCCCCTCGCCACTGGCATCCAGGCCGATGGACACCTGATCCTTGAACACAGAAAAGCGTATCTGGTATTTTGTCCCCGTCTCCGGAAACTGCTCCATGCCGTAGTGGGCCTTCAGACGCTCCACCACGGCCTTTTTGATGATGCTCTGACAGGCGGGCACGGAGTGCAGCTGGGAGGAGATGGAGTAGCCCTTTACCGGGAAGGCCGCCTCCCGGGGCAGAAACTCCTCCCAGGGGATGGCGCGCACGCCCTGGAACAGCTCCTCGAAGCTCCGCGCCGGGAACTGTCCCAGCAGGGCGATGACCCGGGCGCCGCAGCGCAGATTGATATTCAGCCGGGCGCAGTCCGCCCAGCTGCCCTGACAGAGCACACGGCCGTTTTCCGCACGCACGTCGGCCAGGCCAAGGCGCTTGATCTCGTCGGCCACCAGCTTTTCCAACCCCAGCAGGCAGGGGATCTCGTAAGTTATCATGGGATACACCTCGGTTTCTTGACTACCAAAGAGTATACCGAAAAATACCATAGCGCGCAACCTAAATTTCCGGTGGCTTTTCGGGGCCACTTACGCTATAATGGGGAATGTAAACCTGAGGTTGCACCATGCGCAGTACATTGGCAGACAATTTTACGGAAATGCAACCTGAACGTGATAGACTTTTCCGTCGGTGTCCCGTATACTGACGGCACTGAAAGCAAAGGAGGGCACATATGGCATTTGGTGATCGGCTGGCAGCGGTACGGCGCGGCAACGGACTGACACAGGAGCAATTCGCCGAGCAGTTGCAGGTCTCCCGCCAGGCGGTGAGCAAATGGGAAAGCGGACGGGGCTACCCGGAGATGGAGAAGATCCTTTATATCTGCAACCGCTATCAGGTGTCTATCGCCGACCTGTTCGCCGAGGAGGCCCCGGTACCCGCCGCGGCGGCGGAGGCACGCCCCGCGCGGGGCAGGAGGCCGCCCCCCTGCCCCGCGCCACGCTGGGCAGCGCCGTGGGCGCCTTCCTGACCAACCTGTCCCCCAAAAACAAATGGCTGGCTGGAGCTGTGCTGGTAGGCATCGGCGCGCTGGCCGGGATCATCGGACTTATTTTGAGAGGAGACGACGCAGACATGGCGACAACGATATGGATCGCCGCCATCATTATTTTCGGCGTGGCGGAGGCCGCCACCGCCGGGTTGACATCCATCTGGTTCGTCCTGGGCGGCGTGGCCGGATTGATCGCCGCGGTATGCGGCGGGCCGGTGTGGCTGCAGGTGGGGCTGTTCTTCGCGGTGTCCATCGCGGCGCTGGCCTTCACCCGGCCGCTGGTGGTCAAGCTGATGAAAAAGGATATCAAGCCCACCAATGCCGACCGGGTACTGAACAATGTGGGCCGCGTGACAGAGCGCATCGACAACGCGCTGCCCTCCGGCGCCGTCTATATAGACGGTAAGACCTGGACGGCGCGCAGCGCCGACGGGGAGGTCATAGAGCCGGACGCCGCCGTGCGTATCCTGCGGATGGAGGGCGTGAAGCTCATCGTACAGAAGGAGCCTTGATATGCCGTATGTTCTGGGCGGATTGGCCGCCATACTGCTGGGCGTGGTCGCCCGCATCATTCACCTCATCCATAAGCATACTACGACTATGAAACAAACAGGAGAATAAGGAGGAACTACTATGCCGACACCGGGAACCATCGCCATCATCATTCTGGTCATTCTCATTCTGGCCGTCATCGTCAGCTGCATCCAGATCGTCCAGCAGTCCAAGGCCTATGTCATCGAGCGCCTGGGCGCGTTCCACAGCGTTTGGGGCGTGGGTATGCACTTCAAGCTGCCGTTCATCGAGCGCGTGGTGAAGAAGGTCAGCCTGAAGGAGCAGGTGGCCGATTTCGATCCCCAGCCAGTCATCACAAAGGACAACGTGACCATGCAGATCGACACCGTCATCTATTTCCAGATCACGGACCCCAAGCTGTACACCTACGGCGTGGAATACCCCATGAGCGCCATCGAGAACCTGACGGCCACCACGCTGCGCAACATCATCGGCGAGCTGGAGCTGGACCAGTCCCTGACCAGCCGCGACACCATCAACGCCAAAATGCGCTCCATTCTGGACGAAGCCACCGACCCCTGGGGCATCAAGGTCAACCGCGTGGAGCTGAAAAACATTCTGCCGCCCCGGGAGATCCAGAACGCCATGGAAAAGCAGATGAAGGCCGAGCGCGAACGCCGGGAGTCCATCCTGCAGGCCGAGGGCGAGAAGGCCAGCAAGGTGCTGATCGCCGAGGGCGAGAAGCAGTCCACCCTCCTGCGGGCCGACGCGGCAAAGCAGGCCAAGATCATGGCCGCCGAGGCCGAGGCGGAGTCCATCCTGAAGGTGCAGCAGGCCATGGCCGACTCCATGCGTATGCTGAACGAGAACGCCCCCAACGATCAGGTCATCAAGCTCAAGGCGCTGGAGGCGCTGGAAAAGGTGGCGGACGGCAAGGCCACGAAGCTCATTATCCCCAGCGAGATCCAGGGTCTGGCCGGTCTGGCCACCAGCGCGAAAATGCTGGTGGAGAACGACGCGCCCGCCGCGGAGTAAAGGCCTATGGCAAAGACGGAACGCTTTGAAAAGGTGTACGGACAGGGCGTTTTCACCGGAAATGAGATCTGGGTGGACACCGAGACCGGCGTGCAGTATCTCTATCACTCTGCGGGTTATTCCGGCGGGCTGACGGTACTGGTGGACGCCGAGGGCAAGCCCCTGCTGTACCGCAAGACGCCGGACGCACCGGAATTCTAAGCAAAAAAGGAAGCACCCCGCGGGGTGCTTCCTTTTTTGCTTCGCTTTATGACTCCTCCTGGGCGGGCTTGAACACCAAGGCGGCCATATCGGAGAGCGCATCCTCCGACGCGCCGGTGTCGGCCGTCAGGCTGTACGCCAGGCCGGGAGCGAGGTCACGCCAGATGATGCAGCCGGCGCCGCCCGCGTCCCATCGGAGGACGGTGGGGCACCAGCGGAGCTTTCCCTCCGCCGTCAGACTGCCGCCGGTGAAGCCGGAGATATCCGGTGTCGTTTCCGAGACGTCCGAAGTGGGCGCCATGCGGTAGTGCCAGGTGACGCCGTCCAGCGTAAAGGCGACCTCCGTGACCGTCGCGCCGTCCAGATCAAAGAGATCGTAGCCCAGCACGTCCGCGCCCTCCGGGGCGGTGGGGACGGTGTAATACTGGGCGTCCATCAGGGTAAAGGCGGTGACCAGCGGCGCGCCGCCGTCCCAGGCCACGCAGTACCACTGGATACCGGCGGACGTGTCGTACCAGCCCACGGCGCCGTCATCGTAGACCAGCAGCGTCAGGCCGTTCACCTGATAGGTGTCTGTCGGGAGGGTACCGTCCGGGGCAGGCAGGGGCTGGCTGGCATATGCCGCGCCGTAGTCGTAGTCATAGCCGTCCAGCAGCACGGTACAGGACACACCGGTGACGGCGCCCTCGCCGTCCTGACGCCACTGGTAGCCGGAGGTCAGAGACGCGCCCTCCGGCAGGGCCAGAGAGGCAGAGAGCAGCTCGGCATCCGACACAGGCGGCATGGCGACGGAAAAGCTCTTGTCCATGGCGCCGAAGTCGGCGTCCGCGCCGGCGGTATTGTCACCGATACCGGCGGACCAGGGCTGCCACAGAGCCAGGGCCAAGGCTGCGGCGCAGAAGCACGCGGCCAGAGCACCCCAGCGGCGCGCCGCACCGCTGCGGGGCAGGGGACGCTGGGCCTCCTCCAGCAGATCGTCGTCGATGGCGTCCATCCAGCGCTTCATTCTGTTGTCGTTCACAGCATCCCCTCCTTTTCCAGCACGGTACGCAGACGCTGACGGGTGCGGAAGAGGGAGGATTTTACCTTCTCCTCGCCCGCGCCGCAGCTGTCGGCGATCTCGCGGATGCTCTCGCCGTACCAGTAACGGCGGACGAAATACGTCCGGCTCTGCCGGGTCAGCTTGCGCAGGAAGCCGTTGAGCACACGGCGGAACTCCTGCTGCTCCAGGGCGCGGACTGCGCCGTCCTCGGCGGGCAGGCAGCCCTCCAGCTCCTCGAAGGCCACAGTCAGGTCGCTGCGGCGCTGGGCGGCGCGGTTATAGTCGCACTTGTCCAGGGCCAGGCGGCGGGTGACGGTGGTGATGTACGCCGCCAGCGAACGGGGGCGCTCCGGTGGGATAGCGTTCCACAGGCGGAGCCACACGTCGCTGACGCACTCCTCCGCGTCGCGGGCGTCCGGCAGGATGTGCCGGGCGGCGGCAAGGCAGCGCTTTTCGTATTTCTCCTGCGCGGCGCGGATGGCCTCCGGGTCGCGGCGGAAAAAATGATCTATGATCTGAGCGTCCTCCATCGGGCACTCTCCTTTCTGTGTGTATCGGTCAGACCATCATAGCACACAGAAAGGGGAAACGCCATAGGAAATCAGAATTTTGCCAGGAATGCGTCGGGTACGGTGCAGCCGTCGGGCAGCACCTCCAGCACCACATAGTTGCCGTTGACGGTAACGGTGGCGTTGTTCTTCCACATACCGGCCTCCTCGGGGTAGGTGGTGTCGTCGGCCATGGCGTCCACGCGGGCCTGGAAACTCTGGCGAACGATCTCGGCGTCAGCGGCGCTCTCCGCCTCCACCATGGACACCTCGCAGGAGGTGGCGGTGGGCGAGATGAAGAACACGGACTGCTTCAGCTTGGCGTTCTCCAGACCGGGGTAGTAGCTGTTCAGGATCTCCACAGCCGTCTCCTCCAGCAGCACAGGCGCGTTGTCGCCCAACTCCTCCTGCACCTGCTTGATACCGGCCTCATACGCCGCCCGCAGGTCAACGGTCTGACCGTCGGTCTGCGTCTGGTCGTCCTTCGTCTCGCCGCCGATGTTGTCCTCCTTCTGGCCGCAGGCCATCAGAGACAGCGCCATGACCAGCGCCAGCAGCAATGCAGATATCTTTTTCATCATGTAAGCACTCCTTTCGGGCGCGGGGCAGGCCCCGCGCACTTTACCGTTTCCGGAAGGACGGAAACGTCCTCCGGCGGACAGCGAAACGCCGCCCTCTGCCAATACTGACGGCGGAGAACAGCGTTTGGTTTCGCTTTTTCGTTTATCGCTCATGGGGCTTGGGGGCGTTCCAGCCCTCGGGGAAATTTTGCAGCACCCAGTGCCGGGTGTGGTCGATGAAGGCGCGGGTGGAGTGGGAGAGGGCGTTCTTGTCCTTGACACAGATGCCGATGTCCCGGTGGAACACCTTGGGCAGGGTGCTGGCAGCCAGCGGATAGGCGCACTTGTAGAGCATCAGCTCCTCCATGACGCTGATACCCAGGCCGCCGGAGACCATGGCCAGGATCGTCTGGTCCTGCTGGACGGTGTATTGGATCCGGGGCCGGACCTTGTAGTGATCGAAAATGGCCTGGATCTCATAATCGTCGCCCTCATCCAGCAGGATGAGGGGGTACTGCTCCAGGGCCTCCGGCGGGAAGGGCTGGCGGCCCGCCAGCGGGTGATCGCAGGGCAGGATGACCTTCCACTGGTCCCGCTGGAGCAGCCAGTAATCCAGATACTTCTCCGCCGGGGTGGGCAGGGAGATAAAGCCGCAGTCCGCCTGACCGTGGAGGACCCAGTCGGAGATCTCGTTGTTGAAGTTGGAGGGCAGAAGCTCGAACTCGATGCGGGGGTACTTTTCCTGAAAGGTCTTGAGCATACCGGGCAGCCACTTTTCCGATACACTGGTGAAGGTTGCCACGCGGATAAGACCGGTGTCCAGTCCCCGCAGATCCTCGGCGTGCTGCTCCAGACGGTGGGACAGGGCGCACATCTCCTGAAAATACGGTGCCAGGGCGCGGCCGTCCGCCGTGGGGGTGACACCGCCGTGGCTGCGGACCAGCAGCGTAACGCCCAGCTCCTCCTCCAGCGAGCCGATGGCGTGGCTGACGCCGGACTGGGTGAAATTCAGGGCGCGGGCGGCAGCGGTAAAGCTGCCCAGTTCCACGGTCTTGAGGTATATCTGGTATTTGGTGATGGACATGGGGACACCTCCTTCAGGTCCAGTATAGCATATCTCGCCATGTGCTGCAAAGTATTTTTCATGGTTTTGATGATAATCATGCGTTTTACAAATTGCCTGTCCTGTGCTATGCTAAAGATACGTTAAGAAGCCCAAACGAAAGGAGGCGCTGAGCATGGTGCTGAACCTCATTCTGGCCGGCCTGGTGGCGGTCCTGGTGGTTACGGGTATCGTGTCCAAGGCAACGGACAAGTAACCCAACACCCCTTGTTTTCTATCCGTAATTTTTCTCCCTATTCCCCTTCAAATTGGTGAATGCCGGCGCGCCCTCCCAACGTGCCGGTGAAAGGACGCCGCCCCCTTCGGGCGGCGCCCTTTTTGCTCCGGACGCAGCGCGGGAGGTGATCGCTTTTCCTTGCTATTTCATGCGGCGTATGGTATGATACCGGCGTTAAAGAGAAAGAGGTATTGCCTATGAACCAGAAAAAACTGCATATTCTGTCGCTGCTGGCGGCGCTGACCGCGGCCACCATCTTCGGCATGAGCTTTATGTTCTCAAAAATGGCGCTGGTCACGGCGGCGCCCACAGTGCTGCTGGCCTTCCGGTTCACGGTGGCGGTGGCGGCCATGTCGCTGGTCATCGCGCTGAACGCTCTGGTGGGCAAGGTACGCGGAAAGCCGCTGTTTGCCTTCTCCCTGAAGGGAAAGCCGGTGGGCAAGCTGCTGCTGCTGGGCATCGTGCAGCCGGTGGCATACTTCATCTTCGAAAACTACGGCATTCTGTACACCTCCGCCGCTGTGGCGGGGACCATCATCGCGGCGGTGCCGGTGTGCTGCATCCTGATGGACGTGCTGGTTCTGCATGAGCGCGTCACCCGGCGGCAGGTGCTGTGCGCCCTGGGCGCGATCGGCGGCGTAGCGCTGATCTCCGTGGGCGGGGCGGTGATGATCTCGGCGCTGGGCCTGCTGTTCCTGCTGCTGACCATGCTCAGCGACACGGTGTACTATGGGCTGAGCCACGATGCCGCCAAGCGCTTTACCCCCTTTGAGATGACCTATGTGATGTTCGTGGTGGGCATGGCGGTGTTTATTCCGGTGGCGCTGATACAGGCCGGCGGGATAAGCAGCGAGCTGATCACCGCGCCGGCGCAAAGCGGCAGCTTCTGGCTGGCGGTGCTGTATCTGGGCATACTGTCCTCCGGAGTGGCCTACGGACTGCTGAACTTCGCCAACAGTCACCTGACGGTCTCAGAGAGTTCCCTGTTCTCCAACGTGACCACGGTGGTATCGGTGCTGGCGGGCGTGCTCTTCCTGAAGGAGGATTTCAGCCTGTGGCAGGCTCTTGGCGTAGTCATCATTCTGGTGTGCGTGTTCGTGGCCAACGTGTCCGGCGGCGAAAAGAAATAAAAAGATCTCCCCCGACCGGGGGAGATCTTTTTATTTGCGGATGAGGGTCCCAGCCTTCACGCCGGTCATTTCTCCGTTCTTCACGGCCAGCCGGCCGGCCACCAGCACGGCGTCCATACCCAGGGCCGTTTGGCAGGGGTCCTGATAGGTACCGCGCTCGGTGAGGGCGGCGGGGTCGAACACACACAAGTCCGCGTCCGCACCCACGGCGATAACGCCCTTACCCGCAAGGCGAAGGGCCTGTGCCGGGGCCTGGGTCAGCTTGTGAACGCCCTGCTCCAGCGTCAGCACACCCTGTTCCCGGACGAAGTGCTGCAGCAGACGGGTACAGCTGCCGTAGACCCGTGGATGGGGCATCCCCTCGGTGGGGTAGGTGGCGTCAGAGATCAGGCAGCTGAGGGGACTGCGGAGGATAGCGGCGATGTCTTCCTCCGCGGCCATGAAGTCGATCATAGTCACCTGGCAGTGCTCGCGGATCAGCAGGTCGCAGCAGGCGTCCAGCGGGGATTTGTGCTCCAGAACCGCCTCCTGGGCGATGCTCTTGCCCAGCAGCGGCGCGTCCTCCGGGCAGTGAAGACTGCTGAGGAAGATGCCGTCCCAGCCGGCCAGCTTGGCAATGTCGTCAAACCCGCTGCCGTCTTCAATACGGTGAGCCAGCGTCTCGCGTTCGTGGGGGTCGGACAGGCGGCGGACAACGGCGTCCATGCCGCCCTCCAGAAACTCCGGCGGCAGGATATGCAGCAGCTGGGTGGAGCCGGCGGTGTAGGGGTACACGTCGCAGCCCACGTCCAGGCCCTCCTCCTGCGCCCGGTGCAGCAGCTCCAGGGCCCGGGGTATTTTTTTGCCCCAGTTGTCCCGGCCCATGGCTTTCAGGTGGCTGATATGCAGAGGGACCCGCAGTTCCCGGGCCACCAGCAGCATCTCCTCGATGGAATCGCAGACGCCCGCGCCCTCCTGCCGCATATGGACGGTGAGGGGGATATCCCGCCCCGCGATGGGTGAGAGCGCACGGATCAGCTCCGCCGTGGTATAGAAGCACTCCGGGGCGTAACCCAGGCCCAGAGAAACGCCCAGCGCGCCGTCGGCCAGAGCCTGCTCCAGGGCGCGGTGCAGGGCGCGGTAGTGGCGGTCCTCCAGGTGCTCCAGCTCGTAGCCGGCCGCGTCCGCCCGAAGGACGCCGGCACCGGCCAGCATACCCACATGGACGGGGATATTCGGCACAGAGGCGAAATAGCCGGAGAGGGTTTCCGTCACCAGCTCCGGCGGGAGAGCGCCGGTGATGGGGCGCAGGTAGTCCCGGATGGCGTCGCCGTGGGCGGGACCGAAGGGGGCGGCGCTGAGGCCGCAGTTGCCGTTGACGATGGTGGTAAGGCCCTGACACAGCTCCGCCGCGCCGAAGCCCGGGCGGAACAGCGCCGCGTCGGCGTGGCGGTGGATGTCAATAAAGCCGGGGGTAACGATCCTGCCGGCGGCGTCGATAACATGAGCGGCGGACGCTGCGGACAGATCGCCGATGGCGGCGATCCTGCCGCCGGAAACGGCCACATCGGCCGCAAAGGCGGGGCGGCCCGTGCCGTCGATGACGGTGCCGCCCCGGATAAGGGTATCAAACATGGTCTGTGCCTCTCTCCTGCTTCCCTGCCGTCAGGGGCAGGGAGATACTGAAGGTGGTCACGCCGCCGCTGCTGTCACAGCGGAGGACGCCCCGGTGGGCGTCCACGATGGCTTTGGCAATGGGCAGGCCCAGGCCAAAGCTGTCGCCGTCGGTACGGGCGTCATCGGCGCGGTAAAAGCGGTCAAAAATGCGGGGGAGCTTGTCCGAAGGGATATCCGGCCCCTGATCGGTCACGGACACCACAGCGCGGCTGCCCTGCCGGACGGCGGTCAGGCGGATGGGCGTACCGGGTGCGGCGTATTTGACGGCGTTGTCCAGCAGCACCGCCAGGGCCTGGCCCAGCTTGGCGCCGTCGCCCCGGACAGGAAGAGACGGCGCAATATCGTAATCCAGCACATGGCCGGCCTCAAAGGCCACCGGCTCAAACCGCAGGGCGGCAGTCACCGCCGCCTCCGACAGGTCGGTGACGGTGTCCGGCGGGCTGCCGGCGTTCTTCTGGGCGCGGAAGAGGGTGAGCATATCCTCCACCAGGGCCTTCATGCGGCGGCCCTCCGCCCGGATATTGTCCACGTAGACCGCCTGCTCCGGCGAAGCGCTCTGCTCCAGCAGCTCGGCGGAGGAAAGGATGACCGTCAGAGGGGTCTTCAGCTCATGGCTGGCGTCGGAGAGGAACTGCTCCTGCTGGGCCCAGGCGGCACCTACAGGCTTGGTAACCACACCGGAGAGCAGGTAGCTGCACAGAAACAGCACCACCAGTGCGCCGCAGCCCACCAGAGAGCAGGCCTTCAGCAGTGTGTGCAGGGAGGTGTATTCCAGATAGGTATCGGTAAACGCAATGGCAGTAGTGGTGTAGCCCCGCTGGCGCAGATAGCGCAGATGAAATTCGTCCAACGTGCCGGCGTCCTCGTCCGCCGCCAGGGCGGCAGTGACGATCTCCGCCATACGGGTCTCGTCGCTGAGGTCATAGTAGCTGTTGCCGGCCACGCGGACGGTGCCGCTGCCATAGACCTCGGCCACAAAGCAGGGGATGCTGTCCATACCGGGCTGGCTGCGGCCGTAGTCGCCCTGCTCCAGCGCCTGGTACAGCTGCTGCTGCACATTCTTGTGATAGTTGCCCCGGGAGATGAAGTACACCGCCGCGAACACCGCCAGCAGCACCAGCGAGATCAGCAGCATATTGGTGGCCACCACCTTCCAGCGAAGGTGCCGGATCATGCCTCCACCTCCAGACAATAACCCACCATACGGAGGGTCTTGATCTTCACAGTGGATTGCAGATGGGTGAGCTTGCGGCGAAGGAAGGAGATATAGACCTCCACGTTGTTGTCCTCGGCGGCGGAGTCGTAGCCCCAGACCTTCAGGATCAGCTGCTCCTTGGAGACGATCTGACTGCCGTTCCGCATCAGCAGCTCCATCAGGTCGTACTCCCGGCGGCTGAGGCGGACGCTTCGCGGGCCGCATTCCAGCAGGAATGTGCCCATGTGCAGCGTCAGGTCGCCGAAGGCCGTCACCTCCGGGTCGGCAGCGGCGTCCTCACCGCCACGGCGCAGCAGGGACCGGATACAGGCAAGCAGCTCCTCCGGCTCGAATGGTTTGGTCAAGTAGTAGTCCGCACCGGCGTCCAGGCCGCGGACGCGGTCATTCAGCTCACTGCGGGCGGTGAGCATCAGCACCGGCAGGCGGCTGCCGCCGCCGCGCAGCTGGCGCAGCAGGGTAAAGCCATCCATGCCGGGAAGCATGGCGTCCAGCACCAGCAGGTCGTAGATATCGCTGCGGGCGTTGTCCAGGCCGGAGATGCCGTCATAACACACGTCGGCGGTGTAGCCCTGGCGGCGCAGCAGGTCCTGCAGGGTGCCCGCCAGGCGCTTTTCATCCTCCACGATCAGTATACGCATAGCCGCGCCTCCCTTTTCATGGCTTACAGCCCCGTCTCGGACAGGGTCAGGATCTGGGTCAGGGACGACTCCTCCATCCGGTAGATGGTGGTGTCGCCGTCCAGGGCCACATAGCGGCCGCCGTCGCCGGTGGACAGGCCGACGGCAAGGATCAGCGTCCGCTCGGTGCTGTTGTCAGCCAGGTAGTTCACCGTCAGCGTGACCTCCGGCGTGTCCAGGCCGCAGACGGCAGCCGCACCCTCCGCCGGGTCGTAGTCCACGCAGGCGGTGAGCGTCAGGGCAGCGATCTCATCAGCCAGGGCGGCGGTCTTTTCCGTGACGTCCCGGTTGGCGCTGCGGCGGGTACCGTCCTCGGCGGTGTAGAAGGAGACGGCAGCGGTGCCGTCGGCGCGCAGCAGACTTACGCTGACCAGCCTGTCCGGCTCGATGACCGGCAGAACGGGCAGGACCGCCATGGCGTAGATGCTGCGGCTGAGCAGCATCTTATTTTCGTCAGAGGTATAGCGCACCGTACCGGCAGGGGTGAGCACGTACCAACGGCCATCCGCGGCCTGGTCGCCGAGATAATAGACGACGTCCACGCCGTCGGAGGTGACGGTGATATACTTCTTGGGAGCCTCCAGGCCATAGACGGCCAGCTCCTGCACATCGGCCACCGTTTCGCCGCTGTCCAGGGCGGCGGGCAGGGCCAGCAGGTCCTCCAGCGCCGTCTGATCCAAGGGGAAGGCGGGGTCGTCAAACCAGGTCCAGGCACCGCTTTCGTCCTTTTCAAAACGGAGGGTCACATCGCCGTCGCACAGGGCCAGGGCGGTGACGCCTTCTACGGGCGGGGCGGTCTGGGTGGAGGCGTCCACCATTTCTTTACCTTTTGTATTGCCGCAGGCGGACAGCAGCAGCGTCAACCCCAGCAAAAACGCCGTCAGGCGCAGAATTCGCTTCATCATGGCTTCGGTTTTCTCCTTTACTTTCGTTTACTTTCCGTTGCTTTTGCTGTATACATTCGCGTTCGCTATATGTTACGTTCGCTTTCAATTATAGCAACTTTTCAGGAAAAAGAAAAGTACATTCCGTGAATTCTCCCGTTCCCGGCGGCGCGGACAGGCGAAGCGCAAAAAAGGCCGGCTTGCGCCGGTCTTTTTTTGTCGTTACCCACAGAGATGCGGCAGGTGTGCTGTAATGGCCGAGACGGCAGTTCCGCGCCGGTCTTTTTCTTAGCGTTATTTGCAGAGATAGCTGAACCAGCCCTCGCTGCTGCGCTGCTCGAACACATCCCAACCGTCGGCCTTCAGCTTTTCCAGCACCTCCGCCGCCCGGTCGTCGATGATACCGGAGCAGAGGAAGAGGCCGTCGGGCTTCAGAAAGGGACGGACGTGGGGGCTGAGGCCCATGATGACATCCGCCACGATGTTGGCCACCACGATATCATAGCCGGCGCCCATCTCCTGCCGCAGGGCGGCGTCGGTGAGCACATCGCCCCAGCGGACGGTGTAGCGGTCCTTCCCGATGCCGTTCAGGGCGGCGTTCTCATAGGCCACGTCCACGCACTTCTCGTCGATGTCACAGGCGAAGGCGCTCTCCGCACCCAGGCGCAGCGCCGCGATGGACAGGATGCCGCTGCCGCAGCCCAAGTCCAGCACGCGCTCGCCGCCGTGGATGTGGGTGTCCAGCGCCTGCAGGCACAAGCGGGTGGTGGCGTGGCTGCCGGTGCCGAAGGTCAGGCCGGGGTTCAGCACCAGCTTCACCCGCGTGGAGTCGGCGGCCTCCTCCCACTCCGGCACCACCAGCAGGCGGCTGCCGATCTCCAAGGGCTTGTAAAACTGCTTCCAGTTGTTCTCCCAGTCCTCGTCGGCCACGTCGGCCATGGTCAGCAGCAGGGGCGCGTACTCCGGGTGGTCCTTTTTCAGCGCCGACATGGCCATACGCACAGCGGCCACGGTGCCGTAGGCATCCTCGTTCCGTTCCAGATAGAACGTCACGCGGCTGACGCCCTTTTTCTGCGCCAGCAGATCATCATCCACATAATCCCAGTATTGGCGGTTGTTCTCCAGAAAGCTCTGAAAGTCCGCCTCGTCATCGATCATCACGCCGGTAACCCCCTGCTGCTCCAGCATGTCCGTCACCGCGTCCAAGCCCGCGTGGCTCGTGTCGATCTTGAGTTCCAGCCATTCCATGCCGCGCCCTCCTGCGTCGTTGTTATCTCTGGGTGCCTACGAAGAATATGCCCATCGTATTCGGCCCCGTGTGGCTGCCGATCACAGGCCCGATGTAGTTGATATAGACCTCCTTGACGCCGTAGCGGGCCTTCATCTCCTCGGCTACGGCGCGGGCCTCCACCTCGCAGTCAGCATGGCAGATGAACATGACCTGCTCACTGGGCTCGATGCCCAGCTCAGCGATCTTGTCGATGAGGGCCTTCAGGCTGGCCTTGCGGCCGCGGACCTTGCTGACGGGGACCAGCTTGCCCTCGTCGGAGGTGTGCATGACGGGCTTGATGGAGAGCATGGAGCCGAAGAACGCGGCGCCGGCGCTGAGACGGCCGCCCATCTTCAGGTAGTTCAGGTCGTCCACGGTGAACCAGTGGTCGATGTGGAGCTTGTTGTCCTCCACCCACTGCACCAGCTCCTGAGCGGAGAGGCCCTCGCGCTTCTTCTGGACGGTCAGATAGAGCAGCAGGCCCTGGCCCAGAGAGGCGGAGAGGGAGTCCACCACATAGATGTTGGCATCGGGGAACTCCTCCTTCATGTCCTGGGCGGCGATGCACGCGCTTTGGTAGGTGGTGGAGAGGGCGCTGGAGAAGTTGATGCTGACGATGTCCTTGCCGGCAGCCAGAATGGGGCGCATGGCCTCCTGAAACTGGCCTACGTTGGCGGCGGAGGTGGTGGCCAGCACGCCGCCGCGGATCTTGCCGTAGAAATCCTCGAAGCTGATGGCGCTGCCGTCCAGCAGGTTGGGGTAATCGTGCCCATCGATGTGGACGGTCAGGGGCACCACGGTCAGCTCCAGCTCCTTGGCCATGTGGTCGGTCAGGTCGCAGCAGCTGTCGGTCATAATGACATATTCGCGCATGGGATAAACCTCCTTGGGAGTGATATTTCCCCGCTATCATAGCATGAAAACCGCCGCAGGAAAAGAGCCAAATTGTAAATAATACGGAATATTAGCCTACCGCCTATTTCCCCACGCAGAAGCGGGAGAAGATGGTGTCCACCAGATCGTCGCGGACCTGTTTGCCGTTCAGCTCACCCAGCGCGGCCAGTGCCGCCTCGCAGTCGGTGAGCACCACGTCGGGGGTCATGCCGATACGGAGGGCGCCGCGGGCCTCGGCCACGGCGGAGAGGGCGCGGTTGGCGGCGTCGGCCTGACGGGCGTTGGTCAGCAGCGCGCCGCCGGTGCTCTCGCCCGACGGGAACTGCGCCGCGATGGCGTCGGTCAGCGTGTCCAGTCCCGCGCCGGTGGCGGCGGAGACGGACAGCACGTTGTCGAAGCTGTCCGCCAGGGCGCCGACGTCCAGCGCCCGGGGCAGGTCCGATTTATTGACGGCCACGATCAGGTGGGGGACGGTGTTGGCCAGGGCGATGGCGGCCTCGTCCTCCGCCGTCAGCTCCCGGGAGCCGTCCAGCACCAGCAGGGCCAGAGATGCCTGCTTCGCGGCGGCGCGGCTGCGCTCCACACCCATGGTCTCCACGGCGTCGCCGCCGTCGCGGATACCCGCCGTGTCGATGAGCCGCAGGAGCACGCCGCCCACGGTGACCTTTTCCTCCACCGTGTCGCGGGTGGTGCCGGCGATGTCGGTGACGATAGCCCGGTCATAGCCCAAGAGGGCGTTCAGCAGAGAGGATTTGCCGGCGTTAGGCTTGCCCAGCAGCACCGTGGGCACGCCCAGCTTCAGCAAACGGCCGCGGGAGAACCCGGCCACCAGCGCTTCCAGATCGTTCTGGGCCCGGCGCAGGGTGTCCAGCATCTGCTCGCGTTGGAGATCCTCGATGTCCTCGTCCGGATAGTCTACCACGGCGTAGAACCGGGCGGCCATGTCCATGAGGCCGTCGTAGATACGCGCCACGGTGCGGCTCAGCGCGCCGTCCAGCTGGCAGACGGCGTTGTGGGCCTGCTGGGCCGTCTCGGCGTCGATCAGGTCCGCCACGGACTCCGCCTGGAGCAGGTCCAGCTGCCCGTTGAGAAAGGCCCGCTTGGTAAACTCGCCGGGACCGGCCTGGCGGCAGCCGGAGGCGAACAGGGCGCGGAGGCCCGTGTCCAGCACGATGGGGCTGCCGTGGCAGTGGAGCTCGGCGCAGTCCTCGCCGGTGTAGCTATGGGGCGCGGGGAAATGGACGCACAGCACGCTGTCGATGACCTGCCCCGTCTCGTCCAGCAGCTCGCCCAGCACCATGGCGCGGGGGCGCTGCTGCGCGGCGGGCCTGCCGTTTTTGGCGCGGAACACCGCGTCCAGCGCGGCACAGGTATCCGGACCGGACAGGCGCAGGATACCGATGGCGCTGGGCTGTCCGGGCGTGGCGATGGCGGCGATGGTGTCGGACATAGGCGGGACCTCCTTGCAGGGTGTTTTTCTCAGTATACCACAGGCGGCGGGAAAAAGAAATATCCCCCGGCGGACCGGGGGATATAAAAAACGATGCTTTACTTGATGGGCTCGCCGGCGGCTTCCTTGGCGGCGATCTCCTTCATGGCGTCCTTGTGGCTCA
>ERZ857801.2240-NODE-2240-length-16959-cov-9.692440_pt1 | contig 16959 bp, 10 predicted proteins | sample MGYA00519762_ERZ857801 | MGnify/ENA primary metagenome ERZ857801 (study PRJEB31778, sample SAMEA3449368) | human gut metagenome | biome: human gut; feature: human-associated habitat; material: faeces | place: United Kingdom | collected 2010/2012 ...
TATAAGAACCGCCGCGGGCCACCTTGTATTCGGATGTCTCTTTCGTCTTCTCATTGTACGGATACGATACATAGTCGGAACGGGTCCATTCGGCTACGTTTCCGTGCATGCTGTACAGACCGAAGGGATTGGCCTCATAAGCCTTGCCGCCGACCTGGACCAGGTTACCGTCGTCCACGCTCTCTTCTTTCGGAAGGAAGGTATAGTACTTGTACCACGGGTTGGTCTTCGCCATCGGCTGCGGGTCTACACCGTAAACGGCAAACAACAGCGTTGTCTTGTCCGCCAAATTGTCCTTCTTGCCGAAGTCCGCATGCATGTCGCCATACCAGAAGTCCTGGTCGCTACCGGCGCGGCAAGCCCACTCCCACTGTGCTTCTGTCGGAAGCGTGATCTTGAGACCGGTCTTTTCGCTCAGTTTCCGGCAGAATTCCATAGCATCGTTGTAGCTGACACGGATAACAGGCTGTTCCGGTTTATTGGCCGGATATCCCTGAACCACGTGGTCTTTCCACTGCTGATCGACGAAACGGCTGTCGTGATCCGGGAAGACAACGTTGAACTGTTCGTTCGTCGTTTCCAGCTCGGCCATCCAGAAGGCTTTGTCGATCTTCACCTTGGCAGTCGGATAAGCATCCGGTTCGCCACGGTAACTACCCATCACGAATTCACCGGCCGGGATACGGACGAAATTGACTTTCACACCCGGAGCGATCTCAACCACCTTACGGGTTTCCTTCTCCTTAGCCAGCATTTCCTTGATCCGGTCAGCACCGAAAGGCCAACCTTTCACCTTCAAGGTCTTTTCCTTTACAGGAGCGGCCTTTTCAGGCATTACCGGGGTGATCGGGCCTTGTTTCTTCAGGTAGTCGGCATAGTCGGCGATTTCTTTCTTCCAGTCGACACCGGCTCCGTTCGCATACTTGTCGGTCAATTCCTTACGACGCTTGATCTGGTCGAATCCCTTATAAGGAAGATCAGTCAATACGTTCGCATTGAAATAACCCTTGTCGGGAGCGTTGTAGTCGATCCAGTTATAAAGCGTCTTCCATTCCTTATCGGTCAGTTTCACGTTGTGATGGCCTTTCTTCAGCAAGCGTACCAATTCGCTCGTGTTGGGATGATATTCGTACGGCTGCAAAACGACCATGTCGCCTTCGCCTCCCTGACGATGCACATACGGATGCAAGTTCAGATAAGACGTGCCATAACCTAGCTTGTCTTTCTTTCCACCCCGCAGGTCGAACGCTTTTCCTTCACCGTTATGACAAGCAATACAAGCGCGGTCCAGGATCGGCTGCACTTCCAGGTCAAACGTGAAAGAGCGTGTACCGCCTTCGGGCAGAGTCAAAGCAGACGGAGCTTTCTGCGAAGCGATCACACGTTTCGGGATCGCGATCTGGTTCTGGTCTTCATGACAACCGATACAGGAAACCACTTCGCCCGGCTGACCGGTCACCCAGCTTCGCATCCACTGGATAGCCACGCCGTCCTTATCCAAAGGCTGGATGGAGATCGGTGTATTGGCAGGAGCCTTGAAGATCACGGAACCGTCTTCTTCGACAGGAACCGTCCCCAACATACGCTTGATATCCCAACCGGACTGGATTCCATGCCAGTTATGGTCGGAACGAGTCTTTACATACGCATATTCGTAAGCATGCAGACGCAGAGACTTGACCGTTCCGCGAGGAATACCTTTCAGACCTTCTCCTTCGTAGATATCCTGAATAAAGAAGGTCGCTTCCTTTTCATTCAGTTTCACACGGTCGGGAATGGACGGAGGAGTCTTTGTCTTGCGCACCAGGATCGGGCTGATATAGCCTTCGCCTTCTGCCTGCATCAGACAGGTCACGTTGTCGTAGACGTCCACCAGATAGAGTCCCCACAAGGCATGCGGGTCCAACTTGGCTGCAACCAGGAAGTATTTGTCGTTCAGCGGAGTCGGTTTGATGAACTGCGGCCATACACCGTTTACCAGCTGGTCCTTGATTTCTTCTTTGATCGGACGGTTACGGTGAGGGATTTCCTGTACCATACCGGCTGTGCTCTTACGTCCCTTGGTCGGATCGAAGATGATCATACGGCCTGAACGTGCCACACCGTGGTGGCCGGAGATGATACCGACGAACGCCGAACCGTGGCCGGGCAACGGCTGCACGTCGAACGTACTGTTCGGGAACATCGCACCGCTACCGTAGAGGGCTTTGTTTTCCGTTCCGTCCGGGTTCATGTGCATTACGATACGGGAATAGTAGTGGGTCAGGTCGGTGTACTCCCAGCGGGTGTACATCACGCGGCCGTTATTCATGATGACCGGATTCCAGTTGGCATCCTGGTCGAATGTCAGGCGGCGCATGCTCTTGTCCTTCGGGTCATACAGCACCATGTTACCTACCGCATCGCTACCGTTCACACAAGGAACACCCTGGTAACCGATGTTGGAGATAGCGATCACACGACCGTCGGGCAGGTAAGTACCATCGTAGAACTCCAGATCCGGCTCGTCGTTTTCCACAAGCGGCTTGAAGCCTGTCCCATCCAGATTCACTTCATAGATGTTCCAGCGCTTGTCGTCCTGTGTCTGTGTGAACATCACACGGTCACCGTCCCAATGCAGTTTCAGGTCAGCGATGGAAGAACCGTTTTTCGGTTTGTAGACCTGACGCATCTGTATATCGCCACGCAGATTGGAGAGTTCGACGATCTCGGCATCGAAGCCCTCACGACCGGCAGATTCCTGGTTACTCCAGTTATTGGCCTGAGTCCCCAAGGAAGGAGTCATGATCTGGTGTGCCTTTGAACCTACCTTGAAACGGGCTGCCACGATCTTGTCGGCATCCAGCAACGGGTTAGCCAGCAAGATGGCACGTTTGCATTCCAATGCTTTCTTGGCATCGGCGATAGCCTGTTCGTCACCGTTATAGATGCCTTTGAAACCTTTCTTTTCGAGCCGTACCAGTTCGTTCAGCATCGGTTCGTATTTGGCGGCGTCGTAGCCTTTCTGCTTTTTCATATCGGCGAAAGCCAATTTGACAGCCTCGACGTTCAGCCATTCCAAATCGCTCTGAAGCGTGTACAGCTCCTGTACTTTCTCAACCAGTTCGAGATATTTGCGTATCTGTGTATTGAGATCTTTTTCGTTTGCGATCTGCTTTGCCACATTCGAATAGTAGGCTCCGTCCTTCAATCGGGCGATCGCATTATCCGCAGCCTGCTTTTCGACTGAGGCATCCGGGGTGATCAACCAGGTATCCAGGCCGTCCAGTACCGCACCCAGCATACCGATTTCTTCCGGATACTTGTTGTTCAATTCTTCCGCCACAAAGGTCGGAACCGTATTCAATGCCTGGAAAAACACACTTCCGCCACTTGAAGTATCATCGATACCGACTTCGGCTTCGAAACGGACATACTGGCCACCCACCGGGTATACCAACGTGCCGTTCGCATGGCAGAACACACCGTGTTTGTATTCCTTTCCAGCAATAACGATCTCATGATCGTATGCATTCGTGTTCATCTTGGGTTTTGCCCAACCGGCAACACCGTATTCATAAGGAACTTCGTCCAACCATACGGCTGTACCATCGGCTTTGATCAAACGGGCATTCGCCCATACAGCCTGGTCGTAATCCGTACCATCGGGACCACCGGCCGTTACAAGCACCAGCTTATCCACGCCTTTCAAGTCTACCACGAAAGGTTCGGCTTTCGCCTTATGCTTCATCCAGGTAGAAACGATCGGCATTCCGGATTTCTTCAGCTTTGCCTGTAATTCCGTTTTGGCTTTGACTGAAGCATCAATCCACGTTTCCGCCTTCTTCTGCTTGGGGCCGGCAGACACCATAACAGAAGAGGACAGAAAGAGTGATACTAATAAATAGTATTTGTTCATGTAATAAATTATAAGGTGTTTATTACTTATTATAACGCAGCTTTCGTGTTGGTGAAGCGCAAGCCGTCATTATCGTGGTAGCATGCCCATTCATCAACAATAGCACCTTCAGGACCAGCCATCATAAAGTGGAATGTTTCCAGTTTTTTCAGGCGAAGAACATCACCTACATTCTGTACGACGAAATTTTTGCTCTTGATCGCACCATGGGTAGCAGGGATAGCAGGAGCGTTCGGAGTCTCGTCGCCTACTTCAGAGAAGTTGTAAACCCATCCCTTTTCTACCATCCAGGATTCATGTTTAGCCGGGAATTTGGTCTTTACATGCGCATGTTCGGGGATCATCTGTCCCGGAAGCAGGTAGATCGCGTGAGCGAAGTAGCCGTATTCAGGATCGTTGACCCAGAAAATACCACCCATACCCACGTTTTCAAAATCACCCAGACCGAAATCAGTCACCCACATGTCCTTAGCCATCAGTTCGGTGAAAGGAACACCGTAGAAAGCGAACATGTCTTTCATTGCTTCCATAGCAACATCCTGTTGGAACTTGCCGTCTTTGTAGAAATCGGCATTTGTGTACTTCTTTGAATACTTCATTTCTTTATTAATTTTACAGTTAGCATTGTTGTTACATTCATTCTTGCAGTCGTTTCCGCACTGTTCGGTGCATTGTCCTTCGCCTGCCGCTGCGCAACAGGTAGCCTCGCCAGTAGATGTTTTGCCGTTACATGCAGCCATCGAAAGCAGGAGGGCTCCCATAGCGGCCGATTTCATAAGATTCTTTTTCATTTTTTCTCTTGTTTATTTAGTTAGTAATATTTGTTCTGTACCTATTTCCTACCGGAGAAACTTTGTTTCCATAGGGTGAAACGACTGTTTCCATACGAGGAAACTTTTGTTTGATGCCTATGAAACGTTTACTCGATGGCGATCCCTTCTATTTCGATCAATAACTCATCCCGGCAAACGTCCGCCCACATATAAGATATGGGGATATTCAAATTATATCCTTCCAGCAGTTCGCGTGCCTCCTCATAGAAGGATTTCTCTTTCAGATAGACACGCAGCATTTTCAGTTTCGCCTTACCAATCAGCTGGCCGATGTTTTCCATCGTGATATGGAGCTGGCGTCCGAGCCCTACTCCAACCAGGCTTTCCTCCCCGCGGATAGCTGCCGTACCGGAAATATAAACGATCCGCCGGTCATCGAAAGTCATGCTTTTGGCCCGTTCGAACTTCGGAGTGGCTTTCTTCTGCTGGGCAGCTTCGAGGACCTGGTCCGAATAGGCGTGGGCGGCTATCTGCAATTTATTGTCGATCGGGGTGGCATAGCATTCGGAACGGGCGAACACGGCCGCATCCAAATCGACCAGTATGCCTCCCAAGTTGGCCCCGATACCGGTAGCAGCCGGATAACCGTTGCTCCAGTCCGTCTTTCCATAGAAATCGGCACGGGCGTTGTTGAACATCTGGTAATGCTGGTCCGGCCCGTCGAAGCGGGTGATCTGCTCGATGTAGTTCCACTGGCGGATGATGCAGTTTACGGGGAAGCCTTCCCGGCGCATCACCTCTCCCATCATGTGGAATACTTCGGCGGACTGCTGCTGGATACCGAAGTTTATCACATCCCCATGGAGGCCACCGGCAAAGAGGAAACGGCCATCGGCATTTTCCAGTACGACATACGGGAAGCCGCCGTGACGGCGGAAGGTGATATAATCGTCTTCGTCCGCTTTGTAGCTATGGACTTCCAAGATCAGTCCGGCATTCAGAGGTGGCTGGGAAACATAACTCAATACCGGTTCATGATTCCCATAAAACTTACGGATTTTCTCACGCAGCATGATGCGGCGGGAGACGTATTGTTCGTTGTCGTTCGGCATGCCGAAGAATGCCAAACGGAGAATCTGTTCGTCTTGAGGCAACTGTGCCAGCAGGGCGTCTACCATTTCACCGAAAGTAGCCAGTCCGGTCGTATAAATATTATAATGTATTTTATCGCAATAGTTCATAAAGAGTTCACATATTCGGTTAATGCTTCGATATCTTTCTCTGAAACTTTCTTCTCGATGCCGTGTTTATGGACACTGAACACTTCCTTCATGGTAGCGGCACGTCCGTCGAACAAATAGGGAGCCGTACGCCACACTTCACGCAAAGTCGGAGTATCCCAACCTTTTTCGAACTCTATATCCTCACCTATGCGGTGGTATTTCATATCCGTATAATAAACACCGCTATGGCATTCCCCGCATTTCAGCTTTTCGAAAACCTTTTGCCCTTCCTTTGCCAAATCAGACAGCTCGCCATTCACCAAGTAAGGACTGGGCACGGGACGAAGTGATTTCAAATAGGCATCCACACAAACAGCATCTTCTTCCGAAACTTCAAAAAACTGGATGAAGTTGAATCCTGCCCGCACAGCCCGTTCCGCATGTTCACGGATACCGGAAATCATGTTGGGAGGAGTCACATGACTAAAGAGCATGCTCTTGCAGTTCTTGGAGTTGCCGACACCGTCGTTCATCAAGTCCCAGTTCATGCCATCCGTTCGTCCGTCTCCCGGATGGCAGCCATTACAACTCTGCCAATTCTGGAAGCAGTGCGAAGCATCGTTGAAGTAGCGTTCACCCTTGTTTTCAGCCGTTTCTTCACGTCCGGGATTCAGTTCGACAGACGTCACTTCGTTCGTATTGATATCCATGATGTTCAGGATATCGGCAAAGTAAGTCGGGATAATCAGCTTGTCACCGTTCAGGATCATATTGCGAGGACCGTTCCCCTCCAGCGGGATACGTTCGCGGAGGCCATACAAGAAAGTCAGGTCGTAGTCCAACACCGCCTTATTGGGATAGTTCAGAAATTTCTCCAACATCGCCTTATGGTCAATCACGCTGACCTCGTGCGTTCCCGAATGGGAGATGAAAACAGACTCGTCGTTGCAGGCAATGCTCCAGATACCGGCCGCACCCCGTTCGGGTTCATCCACGACGATGGCTCCCAGGAACTCCTGCTTGTCGACATCGATCACGCTGAAAGCACTCGTGTTCATCCATCCCTGCTGCAATTGAGATGTAGGGACGGTGAAACGCCCCAAGTTGTGCGATACATATATATATTTGCCGTCGGGAGTTATACAGATTCCCCGAAGGGCATTGCTTCCGTTTGCCAACTGGATGTCCTTCACCTTCGTGAAGCCATCCATTTCGATGACGGATACACACGCGGCCACATAATCGAGATCAGCCCGCTGTGCAGGAAGGAAGTTCGTGACGAACATATATTTGCCGTCCTTGCTGAACACGGCGGACTTCGGTTCGCGCAATGCCTTCACCGTACGCATCACCTTCCGCGCAACCGGATCGATTTCGGAGATCGTAGTCTGGAACTGGTTACATACATATATATGCTTCTTGTCCGGACCGAACATCGGATGACATGCTCCCGAACCGGTCGGAATAGAAGCCTCCACCCTGCCCGATTCGAGCGAGAGGATCTGTAAATGGCCTGTCGTTCCGAATGTAGTCACATATGCCTTGTCGCCATCCAAAAGGATACCCGTAGGCGCTTCGTCCATCGGGAAAGAACGCAACAACGCTTTGCCGTCAGGCGAAAAAACGTCAACGCGCTTAACTCCTTTATCTGTCATCAATAACTCACCTTTCGCATTCGTCGCGACATCAGTCGGGAAGAACGGTGGGTTGCCTGCTGAAGCAAAGGAGATGCAACAGCAGGCAAAACAAGCCACCAGTGAGTTTTTAAACATGTATTTTCGTGTGTTCATGGTATATTATATTTTTTTTGCTTTACTATATCCCAACTCAAGAGAAATCGTCTGGGCCACTTTCCTTATACAGTCTGCCGAAACACGTACGACCTCTTTCGACAGCCGGTCCTTAGGGCCTGAAATCCAAATTGCCCCGCAAGGATAACCCGTATAATTAAAGATAGGCGCTCCGATGCAAATCACACCGTTCAGTTCTTCCTCATTATCCATGGCATAACCCAATTTCCGGACCTTCTCAAGTTCCTCCAGATAAGCGTCACGTGTAGTAATAGTCCGGGCGTTGTAGCGTGTAAATTCCATATAAGACAAATATCGGTCCCGGACTGTATTCGGCAAATAAGCCATGATAGCCTTTCCCGGAGCCGAACAATGCAAATCGAAAGGTTTTCCCGGCGAGAGGATAAAACGGAACGTATGATGTCCCTGCGCCTGCTCGATAAAGATACCTTTCCGGTCCCCCAGCACGCCGAAGCATGCCGTCTCTTTCACTTGGTCGCGCAAATCGCGCAAACGAGGCAAAACAGTTTCCAGCAAATTGTGTTCATTCAACGATCTGAATCCCAAAGTTAGTAATTTACGGGATAACTTGTACCTTTTTGTGTCTTCATTATAGATCAAATAATCCAGACGGACCAACGTATTTAAAATACGGTAGGCCGTAGTCTGTGAAATATCAAGGGCGGACTTGATATCCTGAAGCGTCTCACCCTGGGTGTGAAGCGACAAGTACTCAAGTACAGCGATCCCTTTTTCGAGATTCGGAACCTTGTAGTTCTCTTCTGCTTTTTCCATATTTGGAATAACGCTTTCCATATTTGAAATATTGTTTCAGATTTGAATCAAATATAAAAGAGAGCGCATAAATGCAAGCAGGATGTTTGTAAAAATTAGTTAAGTATGTCGTAAAACACATTATAGTTGAAAGGTGAAAGTGAAAATGCAAATAGCAACTTTCAACTCTTCTTGTAGCTGACGATGGCCAGTATGTTAAAGAACACTACGAACAGGTAGATGATCCCCCTATTGCCTACCGACATCAACCCATATACAAGCCAGGCGATACAGGTACCTGTCGTGAGCAGGATAAAACCAATAATCCAATAATGTTCCAATATGTCTGACACACGCATCAAAAGCAATATAAAAAAACAGGAGCGCAACAGCTACACTCCTGTTTTAATATCTTTTAGAGATAAACCAAATCTTACTTATCTATTGTACGGGCGGGAACACCTTCGAAAGTCATTTTAACAGGATTTATAAATCCGTTCTCATCGAAAGTCATCCGGTCGATACAAGTCACACGGTGGTCGCGAGTATTGTCGTTCAGCGGGCGGCGATGGTAGACGATATAATAATCTTCAGTATTCGGAACATGCAATACGGAATGATGCCCGGCTCCTCGCGCGATTGTCGAATCCTGCTGGAGAATCGTGGCGATACGATTGAAAGGTCCGAAAGGCGAATCGGCAATCGCATAAGCGACACAATAATCGGGACCTGTCCAGCCCCCTTCGCTCCACATAAAATAGTACTTACCGTTCTTCTTGAACATGAACGGACCTTCCACATATTTATCCGGTGTCACTTCCTTGTAGACCGTCCCGTCTTCAAAAGGAACCAACCCGGTGAAATCGTCGTTCAGGCGAACGACATTACAATGTCCCCAACCGCCGTAATACATATAGTAGCGGCCATCATCGTCACGGAAAACGAACTGGTCGATCGGCTGTGCCCCGTTTACGATCTCGTTGATAAGCGGTTTGCCTAACAGGTCCTTATACGGACCTTCCGGGCGGTCGCTGACGGCAACCCCGATTCCTCCTACTTCACCTTCATGCACGTCGTTGGCCCCGAAGAAAAAATAATATTTGCCATCCTTATGGATGATAGACGGCGCCCACATGGCTTTCTTCGCCCATTTCACGGCGGAGGTATCGAGCACAGACGAATGTTTCGTCCAGTTCACCAAATCCTTGGATGAAAAACAGTCGAAATAAGTCTGCTTCTCATACGCATCGCTCCAGGTCGGGAAAACCCAATAGGTATCACCATAAATGATCCCTTCCGGATCGGCATACCAGCCCTCGAATATCGGATTACCACTGGTCACGACATCAGCAACAGCCTTCTGTTGCTGTTTCGGCTGTCCGCACGAAACTAATGCGGCAGCACACAATAGCACATATAAACTTTTTTTCATTTATGAGTTAGATTTTTTCTGTTCCATATTCTTAGCCAACCCCCCTTCGGATGTTTCCTTATAGAGACTCGGCAGGTCGTTTCCGGTCTGACGCATCACTTCCACCACCTGGTCGAAACTTACACGGTGCTTGCCATCGGAGAAATTGGAGAAGGTGTTCGCATCCAGCGCACGGGCTGCCGCAAAGGCATTGCGTTCGATACAAGGAATCTGTACCAACCCGCAAACCGGGTCGCAAGTCAGTCCCAAGTGATGCTCCAGCCCCATCTCGGCCGCATACTCGATCTGTGCAGGCGTCCCCCCGAACAACTGACTGGCCGCAGCAGCAGCCATCGCACAAGCCACACCGACCTCTCCCTGGCATCCTACCTCGGCCCCGGAAACGGATGCATTCGTACGGACCACATTACCGAACAACCCGGCTGTCGCCAACGCACGCAAGATACGGGAGTCACGGAAGTCGCGGGACTCTTTCAGATGGTAAAGCACAGCCGGCATGACACCGCACGAACCGCAGGTCGGGGCCGTCACGATCTTGCCTCCGCAAGCGTTCTCCTCGGAAACGGCCAGAGCATACGCATAGACCATCCCACGGCTTTTGATACTGCTGCCGTAACCTTTGGCACGGATCATATAGTCGGATGCCTTACGCCGGATTCCCAGACCGCCGGGCAAGATGCCTTCGGCTTCGAGGCCATTACGGACTGCTTGTTGCATCACTTCCCATACTTCGGCCAGATAGTCCCATATCTGCGGACCTTCGCACTGTTCGACATATTCCCAGTAGGAATGGCCGGTTTTTTCACACCAGGCCTGTATATCCTTGATAGTATGCATTTCGTAAACCTGGCCCTGCGTCAACTCGTTGTAGGTTTCGTTTGCCAACGTCCCTCCCCCGATACTGTAAATCGTCCAGTTATCCAGTTCCTCTCCGCTTTCGTCAAACGACTGGAAGAGGATGCCGTTCGGATGAAAAGGCAGGAACACCTTCGGTTCCCAAGTGATATTGGTCTTGGCCACCGGGCTCAACACTTCGAGAATTGCCGCATCCGTCATGTGGCCTTTGCCTGTAGCCGCCAGGCTCCCATAGAGCGTAACATTAAAACGTACGGCTCCCCGATTGCGTTCCAGGAACATCCGGGCAGCACGCATCGGCCCCATTGTGTGGCTACTGGACGGCCCGTGACCGATCCTGTATATTTGCTTGATCGATTCCATTGTTTTGAGATTTATGAGTTATCATTTGTAATTTATGATTTATAGTTTATGCATTGATGATAAATTATAAATCTTTTCACACTTTCAAAAATATATTCCGCTTATAAAGCAGCCACAAAATTACATAAATAATCAATGCGTTCGACGCTGCAATCAAAGCCGGATAATAATTTCCTGTATATTGTTCGAGGCCATGAAAAAGAGAAGTTCCTATACATCTGAAACTAATCACGTTAGCCAGCATATAGGCCACGATCGAATTCATGCCGTAGACTTTCAACCAAGTCAGGTTCTTCCGGTGTCCCTTATAATCGATCCAATAATAGAACAAGCCCATCAACAGGAAACAATAGCCACTGCTGACCAACACCATCGAGCTCGTCCATATCTTCTTGATCACCGGCAACTGCAAGCCCCACAGCCAGCCCAGCGCAACCATTATCACACCGATTCCTAACAGCCATTGCCATTTGTGCTTCCGGTCCATTCCGCTCTTCAAGATATGCCCGGCAAAAACTCCGGTCAGCACCGTCACGCCAAAGTTCAGGCTGCTTAATATCCAGGTATAACGATAAGATCCGGCAAATACGATCTGTCCGTTCTCCACAACAGCAGCATCGCGGAATCGTCCCAGGACCGTACGGTCCACCCATTCCGCCAGGTTACCGTCCGGCGTGTAGTTGCCACCTCCATAACCATCGACCGTAATAAATTGCATGGCTCCCCAATAGGCTAACAACAAGGCGACCGCCGTCCCGATCTGCACGGACAGACGCACATGCAGGAACAGCATTGCCGAAATCAGATAGCCCATCGCAATTGCCTGCAATGTGTTCGAATAAAGATAAATCCGATCCGGGTCCAATCCTAAAAGATTTCCCTGGCACATCATACCGAAGATCCAGAGCAAGGCCACCCGCTTGACGATACGACGGTAGACCGCCCATTTATCCGGCATCACTTTATATCGGGAAAGGGCGAACGGCATCGACACGCCCGCCATAAACATGAAGAGCGGCATCACCAAGTCCCACGAAGAGAACCCCTCCCACTGCACATGCGAGAAGCACCACAAAAAATCGTTATACCAAGGCGCATCTATCGCACGTCCGAGAGGATGCAGAACCCCTTCCAGCGCCACCAGACAAAACAAATCGAAGCCACGTAACACGTCGAGCGACTCCAGGCGTTGATAAGATGGTTTCATGATGATTTATGATTTATGATTTATGATTTATGATTTATGATTTATGATTTATGATTTGTATAAAAAAAGATTTCAGATTTATGTTTAATGTTATGTTTTCTGGTCATAAATCATAAATCTGAAATCACAAATTTCTTCACACTTTCAGGAAAATTCGTTGACGGTACAGGAAGTACAGGAATCCCCAGCAAACGGCAATGTAGCCGATCGAACTGGCTAAAGGCTGCGCGGCTTCCGGCATCCATCCGACAAGTCCGCCAAACAGGCCTTGGGATGTATAAGAGAAATCGATGAATTTTTGCGCCAAATAGATCGTAATCGAATTAACCCCGATCACCTGGAAGAAGAAAGTCCATTTCCGCCATCCCAACACATCGACAATGTAATAAAACAGGGCGAACATCCAAACCGAATAGGCTCCGACAACGCAGACAAACGAACTGCTCCACAGCTTTTTGTTGATCGGGAACACCAAACTCCACAACACCCCCACCAATAGTAACAGCACACCGGCCAACACCAAGCCTGCCACCTTCCGCTTGTCCGTCAATCCCTCTTTACGCAACTTGATAAACTCGCCCGTAAACATTCCCAACATAGCCGTCACAATCCCCGGCAACGTGGACAACAATCCTTCCGGGTCAAAAAATCCTTGATGCAAACGCCCCGGCAACAACAAACGGTCCACATAGCCGACCCAGTTGCCTTCCAGCGTGAATGGTCCGGCCTCCGCACCCGGCACAGGGATAAAAGCTATCCAAGCCCAATAGCCGACCAAGATCGTCCCGGCTATCCACGCCCTGACTGAAGTCCGGAAATGCACGAACAGTAAGGCGGCAAACATCCATCCCAACCCAATACGCGCCAAGACGCTGGCGCAACGAAGGTTCGCAAAGTCAAACTGTAGCAATCCGTTATAGACACATCCCAGCAACACCAGCGTAATTCCTCTGCGGACAATCCTTTTATAGATATCCGACTCGCTCTTCCCCTGTTCGCGCTGCTTTTCCAACGAGAATGGAAACGAGATGCCGGCAATGAACAGAAACAGCGGGAAAATCGTGTCGTGGTGTGTCAACCCGTCCCACTCCACATGATCCATCTGTCCACCTATCGCCTGAAAAAAAGAATTCGGAAACAACGTTGCCAACGCAACGAAAAGAGAAGCCCCTCCCATAATAAAGAACATATCAAACCCCCTCAGGGCATCCAGCGACAGCAGTCGCCGGGACTGTTTTTGTTTTTCCATATATACAATATCTTTTTAAGTTTACTTTGTCGATCAAATTTGCAAAGATAGGTCTTTTTTCAACACAAGCAATTTATACAAGAAACCTCGTTTCTTCAGATACCCTAAAAATTTTCATTCTTTCCCCAACAGTGAAAATAAATTTTCCATCACATGAAAATTTATTTCCCCACTATGGAAAATTTATTTTCATGCGATGGAAACTTCTCTTTCATGCAATGGTATCAGAACAACGTTCCCAACCGAAATTTTCTTCATACCGGTCGAAGAGGGGTTCCTCTTCGATATTGTATTGACGGAGCAAATCGCGTACGTATAACTGGTCTTCGGGAGTAAAACAACGCTCCTTACGTTTCAAACGGTAAAAATGAGTCATCCCGAAATATTCTCTCATCTCCCGCCGTATTTCTTTAGCCTGGCGATAAGGGATATTGTCCAACAGGTGCTCCATGCCATAGGCATTTTTCAACGGGCTGTCGTCCATAAACCCGGAACAATCGCCATCGGGGACAACACGTTCCGGGTTGATCGCTCTCACCGCCCAACGTTCTTTCGGGATATGCCGCGACACCTGATGACGCAGACAGGTGGAAGCATGTAGGCATTTCCCGTTAAAACAAAGTGCAAAGTCGTTCGGGACCAAAGAATAATCTAATTTGTCTAACATGGTATTAATGTATTGATATTAGACAAAGGTACTCACAGATCCGGCGGAAAGCAAACATTTACACTCAAAAAATGATCACAACAACAATGACTATAGGCGAGATGAGGGAGTTCACCGTGCCAACGGCTGCCATTTCATATAAGTTCCGGTCCTCCACAACCACTCTATCGGTCCATAACGGAACTTCTTCAGCCAATAATGGCTGAACACTATCTGAACACCCGTATAAGCAAGACAAACCAATACGCTCAAGAAAACACCCAGATGACTCCAATCCAACCCGAAACCGGAAAAAATAAAGACACCGATCACGGACTGCACAATATAATTCGTCAAGCCCATACGCCCGTAGCTGACTAACGGCGCCATCGCCCGCTGCACCTTCTGCAAACGGTATCCCTCCATCACCACAATTACCCATAGATAAGCAGTCAACAGGTTAATCAGATTAGTCGTCGTCGAACTCATCCACGAATAAAAAGAGACCTCTCCCCAAGCCACAGGCGGAAGATAAGAACGCGCCACATAGAGCAGTCCCAATCCTGCGAGGGCAAGCAAGGCCCAGCGGTTCAGCCGGCCACGAAACTCGTCCATACGTTCGAACAGACGGATGCGTCCTACGATGAACCCTAAGATGAAAAGTCCCAAGGTCAAGTAAATACGCCCGCTCGACACCTGGAAGCGCATTTTTCCGACGATCCCGTCCCAAGCGTTACTCTCGATCGTTTCAGACAGGGTCTGGACTTTCCGGGGACCTGCCGGACGGGAAGCAGGCCTTTCGGCCATACGTTCTTCCACCTGCTCGACCGCCGGAGCCGTCAGGCTTTTGTAAGCCACCGGGACAAGCGTCGCACCACCTAAGAAGAGATACAGCGTAATCCCTGCCAACAGCTTGGTCGGCCATTTATACATCAACACCAAAACAAATCCCAGTATCGCATATATCAGCAAAATATCCACCCGGACAATCAAGCCGTGCAAATAACCGATCGCCAACAAGAGAACCAACCTCCACAAAAAACGCGGACGGAAGTCAAGTCCTTTCTTCGCCGCCCGATCCATCTGGATAAAGAAACTTAAACCGAACAGGCAAGAGAAGATAATGAAGAATTTCCCGAAAACCAGATAATTGATAAGCCAACTGAAAATCTCGTTCATCGTTCCCTCCCACGGGAACACAGCCTGAGACGTCATCGTCCCCATAGCTCCAAAATGTTGCATAGAATGAATCAGGCAAATGCCGATAAGAGAAAAGCCACGCAAGGCATCGATCACTGTAATACGCTCTCCGGGAGCAAGCACTGTTTTTGTTGTTTCCATATTTTCAAATTTCAGATTTGATTTTTATTCGTTTTCTTCCGGGAACAAAATTACAGGGCATCACTCGAACAGAAGGAATACAAATTACGGTTTTGTGGATATTTTTTACTGTAGAACGGCTCTTGGTTCGGAATGAATCACATAGTGACCTGTTTTAGGATTCAAGAGAAACAAGATTGTAAATTAATTCGTATGTTTGCAGCCGTAACCTAAAAAAATAAAGACAATGACAGTAATCATTTTAATAGCAGTGATCGTGATCCTGGCAATCTGGATCGTTTCTTTGTATAATTCGTTAGTGAAATTGCGCAACAACCGCGAGAACGCATTTGCCGACATCGACGTACAGCTCAAACAACGCCATGACCTTATCCCACAGTTGGTCGAAACGGTCAAAGGCTATGCCTCACACGAGAAAGAGACCCTGGAACGCGTCATTAACGCCCGTAACGGAGCGATCAGCGCCAAAACGATCGACGACAAGATCATGGCCGAAAACGTCCTGACTTCCGCTCTTGCCGGATTGAAGATCACGCTCGAGGCCTATCCCGATCTGAAAGCCAACCAGAACTTCTTGCAGTTGCAGGAAGAAATTTCCGACCTAGAAAACAAACTGGCTGCCGTGCGCCGTTATTTCAATTCGGCCACGAAAGAGTTGAACAACGCAGTCGAGACATTCCCGTCCAACCTGATCGCCGGTATGTTCGGTTTCAAGAAGGAAGTGATGTTCGACCTGGGCGAACAACGCGCGACACTCGAAGAAGCACCTAAAATCAAGTTCTAAGGATGCAATACGTCGGTATACAAACCCAACAGAGCAGGAACAATTTCCGGTCCCTGCTCCTGCTTTGCTTGTTTCCCTGCCTGGTAATGGGATTGCTTTTTGCGTTCTGCTACCTGCTCCACCTGTTGGCAATGAACGACGACGGCCTGACGGGGGCCGAACTGCTCGGATATTCCACCGGGATGTTCATCCATTTGGCGCCATACGTATTGGGAGGTGTACTCATATGGTTCATCATCGCCTATTTTGCCAATACAAGCATCATCAACTCGGCAACCGGCTCCGAACCTTTGTCGAGAATGGAAAACAAAAGGGTATACAACTTAGTGGAAAACCTATGTATGAGCCAGGGAATGAAAATGCCCAAGATCAATATCATCAACGACGATTCTCTGAACGCTTTTGCAAGCGGCATCAACGAAAGGACTTACACCGTCAGCCTCTCGCGGGGGATCATCGACAAGTTGGACGACCAAGAACTGGAAGCGGTCATTGCACACGAGCTGTCGCATATCCGCAACAAAGACGTGCGCCTGATGATCGTATCGATTGTCTTTGTCGGCATCTTTGCCATGCTCGCACAGATGGCCATGCGTTCCGTCTACTACTCGTCGATGAGCCGCA
>ERZ857801.2244-NODE-2244-length-16934-cov-3.287636_pt1 | contig 16934 bp, 21 predicted proteins | sample MGYA00519762_ERZ857801 | MGnify/ENA primary metagenome ERZ857801 (study PRJEB31778, sample SAMEA3449368) | human gut metagenome | biome: human gut; feature: human-associated habitat; material: faeces | place: United Kingdom | collected 2010/2012 ...
TTAGGCACGCCGCCAGCGTTCATCCTGAGCCAGGATCAAACTCTCCATTGTCCTTTTCTATCTTCAGACAATTTCATGTCTTCTTGACTCTTTCTTTTTTCCTATCTTTATTGACGTGTTTACTGTTCAGTTTTCAATGTCCCTGTGCCCTCTCGTCGAGTGCTCATCTATAATACCATCTATCCTCTACCTTTGCAAGTCTTTTTTTTACTTTTTTTCGTTTTTTTTATTCATAGTTAGACAAAGGAAATACTACAAATTCAATTTTCCTTTTTATAATCAACAAAAAATGATATTTTATAGTTTAAAATTTTTTATAACCACTATTAAAATATAAAATATTTCTTTTTGTTTAACTTTATTAATACAACTTTAAATAACTTTATTCTTCTTTTTTATACATATAGTATAAAATTATATCTCAAATAATCTTATCAACTTTCAATAAATTACTATATTATTTATACGAATAATATGTTTCTTACATGATATCAAATACTATACTAGAATTTTCATAGCCTACATACACACATTTAATCGAAAATTATTAACATGAATCAATTGATATCATTTCTCAATATTATATTTTGATATCTTTTACTTTTTTAAAATATCAAAAAATGGCTAACAGTGGCTATTTGATATAATTTTCAATAAAACAATATAAAAAAAACCGCTTAAAATCAATGTTTTTAGCGGTTATTGTTTTCTTTGGATTTGACGAGCAATATGGATGACGCGAATCCATAAAATAAAGTACTAAACATCCTTCTATTCAAACATAAGTACTTTTACTGATAATTAACAACTTATTAATACTGTTATAAGCATTATAATTTATATAAATAAAATAATTATTTTTATGTTTATATAAATACATAAAATATTGGACAAACTATCACATATATTTTTCAAACGTTACAATATTTTTTAATTGCCTCTTTTAATTCAGGTCGCAAATTGTCTTCATTTATTTTTCCTTCTCTTTTTGCCTCTGTTATATACTCTTTAACATCTTTTCTGTTTATTTTTAATAAAAAACTTTCTTCTTCAGATACTTCTTTGATTATACTTAACATCTGACCAATTTTTCTATAGTTCAACTCGCATAAATTTACGTGTAAATCTTCATACCCTTTATAAGCTGTAATTCCTTTTTCATTAAAATCTCTTTTAATTTCATATCTATCTAAAATATCATCATTCAATATTATAAATTGAGATGTCTCTATTGAAGTAGTAGACAACAATATTGCTAATATTGCATCTTTTAAATCACTTAAACTATCACTTTTCCAAAAAGATAAAGTATTTCTTGATGTACCTAATTCTTGTTTTAAAACATCAGCTGGTATTTCCTCTATTGATGAAGAATCTTTTATTTTCCATAAATTCGATGTTTTTGCCATTTTTCTCAAATAATACATGTTTATCCCTCTACTGAATTCACTACATCACATATATAATCTTGTAACCATTTTGAACTACAATCAAGATTTTTTAATACAGAAACCATTTCTATATTTGACCAATTATCTACAACTTCTACCGCATACTCTTTTACAATTTCATTTTTGTGAGATAATAAACCTGTAAGCATTGTTGGCCCCCAAGGCATAACTTCATTATATTCATATTTGCTCAATATTTTACATATTCCCACTAAGATATTTATATAATCATTATATCTAATATATATATTTTGCAATACAGTTCCTAATAATTCTAACGAAAATTCATTTTCAATTTTCATTGCCATCTGTTCAGCACGATAAGAATCATCATCTTCCAAAGATGTATATTTTAAAGTTAATAACATTTCTTTTGTTTTCTCTTCAGCAATTTGTTTATACTGATCTTTTTCATCTAGAACTTTCTTAAGAATAAACTCATCAACTTCAGATGGTATTTTTTCTTTTGGATTAGAAATAGCACCTTTTAATTCAAAAATCTCTCCTGTATATTCTTTAAAAGTTTGATTAGAAACGATAACATCATCCAAATCTGATGTTGTTCTTATTTTTTCATCCTTATCAAATATATCAAAGACACTTCTATCATTTTTTAAATAGTTATTAATTTCCACTAACATTCAACTCCTCAAAATTAGCTTTTATTTTTTGAATAATAGTTGTAGTTTCATTTAAAAAATCATCAAATGCGTTAGAATCAAACCTATAACTGTTATTTTCAGCAACTGTATTAATATCCATATGACATAACACTCTTTTTGTATTATCAGAATTGTACGTAACTAAACTTAATTCTGTAATAACATTTAATGTTTCTTTTTCATCATTTACAGTAATATTTTGATGGATATTCTCTCTAGCAGACCACTCAATTAAATCTTGATCCTTGTAATAATCTAAAAAAGACATAATTTTTGAACCAAAATCACTTTTTTTAATATCACCAACATACGGATCACTTAATAAATCAATATTTATAGCTAAACGATTGGAAGTACAATTACATTCACATAATATATATTTTATTACTTTTTTAGCTTGATTTAAGTTATTCTGTAGTTCACCCTGTAAATTAAAAATCACATCTATTCTATTGGGCTGAAACAAAACTTGACCACTACTATCCATTGTAATAAAACCTAAATTCTGAATTTGTTCTACTTTTCCACTAATCAAATTTATATTTTGACCATTAGTTATATTAGGCAAAAATTCTTTAATATCTAGATTATTTAAACCATTCATCAATTTAGAAATAGTACTAATATCAATAGCTACTGTGTTGTTACAAAAAGATGTTAACTGTATTTTTGTTATCATGTTTTACACTCCTTATTCTTATTTAAATTGTTAAATAGATTTGTTTTATTAAAAAACATTCTATATAAATATAATATGTCAATGTTAAAACAGACAATCGTTGATTTGAACAAAGATTTTATTATAATTATACTTTAAATTTAATAATTCATCAAATCCAAAGTCATGCACATATAAACTATTAAACATTTAATCAATTTGTTTTGACCAAGATCTACCAAACAACTCCTCACCATTAGGTGCTAAATGCAAAATACAATTCGATTCAAATATTTCATGTGACTCACTTGTATATGAATTTTGTTTATCAATAGCAATTATAACCTGTTTTCCATTAGAAATATATAATTCTAATATCTTTTCGATTGCTATATCAGATATCTGTTTTAAAACTATAGAATCATGAACTATAATAGGTAATGTTGTTAAATTTAATACAGATATATCAAATATAACTAAGCCTTTATATGCATTACCAGTTCCTGTATCTGATGGTGTATAAAAACTATAGCTCTTTTCATAAAAATTAAGAATAGGTGCATTTGAAAACTTTCCATATATAATTTCATTTAATCTTTTCATTTCAAAATTAATTTTTTGAGAAAGAATTTCAAATTGTCTTCTCTTCATTTCATCTAATCTATTTTCATCCTCTTTTTTATTTTTATTCAATATATTTAAATTTTCATACGATTCATTTTCTTTTTGTAAAAGCTCTAATCTTCGTAGTAATTCTGCATGATGTGTCAAAATTGACTTTGATAATTTAGGATTTTTAATTAAATTAGTTAACTGTTTTTCGTAAGTATTAATCAAATCATCATAATCCTTTAATTCTTTTTCTAATTTTTTCTTTTCCTGTCTAATTTCCTTTTTAAAAATTGATGAAATGTCTTTATGAAAATTCTCTATTTCTTCAATCTTTTTAAGATTAACATTTGGGAAAAAAGATAATAAATCTTTAAAATCATTAGTTGGTCTGGAAAATTTGTATTCCCCACTTTCATTTAATCTATCAATACGAAACTTTACTCCACTACGCAACCTTCTAGTTCTTGACAGTAATTTTTTTATTTCAACGGCTTCTTCCGAAATTTCAGCATCAAAATCCATTAAACCATTTTCTAAGTTTTGGACCAATTTTCCCAATTCACTATTGATTTCTTTAATTTCTTTTTGATTTTTATTATAATCTCCTTTTTTTATTTTAGACACATAATTAAATTTTTGTGCTTGTTTGTACACACTTAATTCTTCTTTTGATTTTTCTGCTTGTTTTTCTAGTTCATGTATTGGTCTATAATAATCAAATAGTTTCAATAGTGAATAACTTGCATCTTTCATAGATTCATTTGGATAAAGTTGAAGTGGAGATTTTTCGTTTGCATTATTTTTTCCATATACACGAATATACCTACTTACTATATCTCTAAATGTGGTATTTCTTATATTCATCTTATATTGTTGCTCCAACCATTGGCAAAACTTCTCTACCGATATTTCTTGTTTTACTTTATACCCTTCATCGCATATCATAATCCGTTTATAATCAATCACATTCCTTGAAAAATAAAAAAACTTGTCGTCAAATTTAAATGTAAAATTTATATCATGGTTACCTACATTTTCAATTATATCTTTTGAATGTGCGTATGTATTCCCACCAAAAACAAAATCTACTATAAGCAAGAAAGATGACTTTCCTATTGAATTATCACCTTCGTTTGTTCCTAAAACAACATTTAGTCCATTTTTAAATCTTATTTTTTTATGTTTAAACTCTTGACATTCAATTTCATATAACATTTATTATTTTCTCACTTTCTTTATCTAATTCAATTTTATTTAATGCATATAAATAATCTAAAGCATCTATAAACTGCTCAACATCATCAAAATATTTTTTTGTTATTTCATATAGCTCATATATTGATATACCACCTTTCTCTATATTTTTCATTAACAATGGAAATTTATTCAACAAACTATCTTCATATGAAGTAATTTTACTTGGTAATCTCATCAAACACATCACACTCCTGTACAAAAAAAGAAATAATAACTTCACACGCATTTCTAGATATATTTCCCGTTCTATTATTAAGCCATTCAACCATTGCGTCAAATATTTCAGTCTTAGTAGCCCCTATATTATCCATTTTCTTGAAGCATGCTCTTATTTGACCACTTAAAATATCAAAATCAAAAAGAGTATTATTTGAAATATTTTCAAAAGTATCTCTTACAAACGCAAAATAAGCCAGTAAATATCCTCGAATTTTTGATTTTAACATCAAATCACTATCTTCAAATTTTTTATCAATAGAAACCACCTTATAATTAATATCTTGAATATCGTTTTCTCTAAATTTTACGACTTTACCAATAACAGTTTCTATCTCTGTTTCTAATCCCAAAGTATTTGTTGCATCTTCCAATGCCATTTTTTTAAACATTCTTCTTTCTTAGTGACTAACTCAAGATATTCTTCCTTTGTTGTATGAAAATCTTGTGTCCCATGGCAATTTTTACATAAAGCAATTCTATTTTCGAATGACTCAGAATTATCACCTAATCTTTTTAGACCTTTTAATTCATAATACTGTTCTTCTGTTGGACTATTAGGATAAATATGAGCAATTTGAAATAGTTTTTCATCTGATTTTTTCTGTCTTCGAGATTGTAATTCCTTCCCACAAATTGGACAATGATAATTGACTTCCCTCAGAAAAAGTCTTATTTCTGCAGACGTTGGTTTTTTACGTTTTTTTAAATATGATGCTAAAACCGGATCTATTACTTCAAAATTCATACATATATTCCTCCAAATATGACAATAAAACTTAAAGAAAACTTATCAAATAAATTATATCATATTTATAGAATATATCATCTTATTTATATGCATAAAAAATTTTTTTATATTATATTATTTTTACAAACTTTTACTATATTTTCCATATTAACCACCAAAAAAAGAACAGATGCCTGTTCTTTCATTATCATAATTTACTTTCTATCTAAATTTTAAATTTATATGTTTGATTATCTGTTGTCAGGACATTAATTTCATTTTTGTTGACCACTATTTCCTTAATAAATACGGAAATTTCTTCTTTGGTAAGATTACTTACTGGATATCTCATCTCTCGCAAAGTCTGTAGCGTTTTGCAATTCTTTGCTTCTCTTATGAATGATAACTTTACATCCAATGATTCCAGTTCTTCATGCAGTTTTCTTTTTCTGTCATACAATCTTGTTAAATACTCTTTTTGACTTTCAGAATCCTTCACTCCTCTAGCAAGCATGACTGTTCCATTTTCAAGTTCATGTGAAATCTGATTATTGATATGATTGAGTTCCTTTTTTATTCTATCTCTTTTATCAACAATATCTTTTGGATTGACAAATTCAGATACCTTTCTCGAAACTTCTTCAATTACATCCTTTTTCTTTAGAACCATCTCATTGATAATATTCGTCAGCTTTTCAAACAGCTCCTTTTCCTTTAAGGTAATACTGTTGCAATGAGCATGTCTGCCATAATCCAATCGATTTGAACATCTCCAGACCGGTTCTTTTTCACCACTACGTTTTGTCCACACTGTTCTTCGATAAAGATTTCCACATTCTGCACATATGATTTTTCCATACAATGAATTATTCGAAGAAAATCTGCCACTGTTATTAATAGCATGTCCTTTCATCTCGGTTTTGCTTCTTTGCCTTCTTTTACGCTCCATTTGTACCTTTTCAAAAATTTCTTTTGATATGATGGCAGGATGACTATTTTCAATAATAAACATGGGTGCTTCTCCATGATTGGTCAATCTTTTAGGATGCAGGAAGTCAACGTTATATGTTTTTCCACAGATGGAATCACCTGTATATTTCACATTCGTCAACATTCCCTTGATTGTACTGGCATGCCATTTGATCTTTCCTGAGCGTGTTAAAATGCCTCTTTCAGTCAGATTATCAGCAATCTCACGGTCACTTGAACCTCTAAGATACATGGCAAATATTTCTCTGACAATCTTTGCCTCTTCCTCTACAATGATCAGAGTTCCATGATCCGATTTATATCCATAAAGATTGGAAGCATACACTTTTCCTTTTTCAAACTGTCTACGATATCCCCATTTGACTGAATTACTTTTTTCATGACTGCTTTCCTGTGCCAGTGATGATAATATCGTAATCAGTAGTTCATTTCCTTCTCTGCTGTTGATATGTTCCATTTCAAAATAAACTTCAACACCCAGATCATGAAGCTGTCTTAGACTGTTTAGAGAATCAACTGTATTTCTTGCAAATCTCGTAATGCTTTTGGTGAGGATCAGATCAAGTTTTCCTGCCTTTGCATCATCCATCATGCGCTTGAAACCATGTCGTCCATTTAATGATGTTCCACTGATTCCTTCATCAGCATATATATCTACAAGTTCATAATCAGGATGTTCCTGAATATACTGCTGATAATAATGACATTGCGTTTCAAAGCTCAACTCCTGTTCATCAGAATCAGTACTGACTCTACAGTACGCTCCCACTCTTTTTTTATGGACAGATTTATTGATATGGCTATTGGATATCTTCTTTCTAGGCTGTATGACCTTTACCTTTTTCGGTTTTGTCACCTGCGATTGTTCCATTTCAAGCATAACCACCATATGCTACACCTTCCTTTCTAGAACTGTACTGACAGTTCAAATCCATTATTCAAAATACAGACAAGTCCTGTTTCATAGACCTCTATCTTTTCAATAATGTTCTTGAACCATTCTGAATCATTATTCTTTTTGTTTCTTCTGATATAATCATTCAGATAGATCTGATTGTCATCATTCGTTAGCATATTACTGATGAATGCCTTGTATTCATCAAGATTATGCTTATGATTGAGGAAATCTTTCTGTTCTATCATATGAAGAATAAGTAAGAAAAAATACGATAATTAAAGGCTTATTTGAAGGAAGTTGTTGGAATTTACGACAAACTTACGACAAAAGAATACGCTCAAAAATAAAAAGAGATTTTACTACTATTAACCTATTGAGTTAATAAAAAGTATGAATCTCTTTTTTTGTTAATCATTACAATTATCTTCTATATTTTCAAGGGCAAATTTACATGCTTGTATGACAAAGCTAGAAAATGTTACATCTTTTTTTTCTATCGCTTTTTCTATTTCTTCAATTAACGATATTGGAAATCTTATAGTTTTATTCTCTGTCTGTTTCTTATTTGGTTTTAGTTGAAAAGCCATATGTATTCTTACCTCCTTTTATACATATGGTATTACAAAATAACAAGGAAATATGCATTGCAAATAGTCATGCAAATGGTATAATGTATAATGAAATAAATTTAGATTCTAAAAAAATAGAAGGAAAGAGGTTATTATGTGTAAAAAGAAAAAGATTAGTTTTTTTATGATTTGTATTTCTATATTATGTCTTTTAACTGCGTGTGGTCAAAATAAACAAGAACAAAATGAAGAGAAAAATCAAAATGATTTAATATTAGATAGGGCATATATCACTAGATATGAAGATATAAATGAAGTAACATATCCCAAATTCGTTTTTAATTATCCTTCAAATTGGAATGTTATTAATGAAAGAGTAGATAATATGGGGGAAACAATAAAAATAAAAAGTGATGATGGAGTAGAAATTACTTATAACTATATGAATTTACCCGAATCTACGAATTTGGGAACGGGTACTGATACTATGCTAAAAGTTGATATTTCAGAAATAACTAAATCTGATTTTAATGCTGGATATGTACAAGCTACGGACTATTCCAATTTAGGAAAATTTATGGTATCTAAATTGCACGTGATTGGACAGTTAGATATGAAAAACGATGCAGATTTTACAGATGTTGATGGAAGTATCTCGTATGCACTTTTACCGCAGTCAATGAGTGGAATAAAAGATGATGTGACAGGAGCTTTTAGTGGGGAATTTTCGTTTTATTATGGAGGTTACATATCTATGCTTTGTACTCCAGAAAATAAACTAAATGAAAAACAAGAAAAAGAAGTTGTTGAAATAATGAAGAGTTTTAGAAAATTGGAAGATGCTAAAGAAACTTATGTTAATAGTAACAATGCATTAACACTATCTACTTATTTAAGTAAAAAAGAACCAACTATTATGTACTATTTCAATTTTGATAATTTATATAATCGTAAAGAAATAACTTCAGAAACTAAAGTTGATACATTAAGTAATATAGTAATATTTGAGGGTAATAAAGCTAAAAAAGTTTTTATAACTCATGCTTTCGAAAATTGGGATAGTCTGACTGTTGGAGATATATTATCATTGACTAATGAGGAAATAATGGAAATGGCAAGCAATGAACAATATACAGATGTAATGCAGAACTTTATTATTACAGGATCTACATTAGAAAATAAAGATGTGCTAGAAAAAGAAAAAATTTGGATTAAAGCAGATGATACATCAATAATAGGAATACCAGATTTTATGGCACCAATAGAGCTTGAAATAAATAATAATTATTATGCGGGATTTTGGAAATCAGATTCTAGAGGAAGTGAAGTAATGGTCTTTAAGACGAATAAAAATGAATATTTTACTTTCGATGATAAGAAAGATATTTTACTTAATCCAAATGATAGCGATATTCAGAACGCATTGAAATAAAAAATAAAAAACACGATTTTGAAAGATTGAAATTTCTCTCAAGATTTGTGTTTTTTTTATTCAATATAAAGGGTATTTTGTTTTTATTCGTTATTATCTGTTTCAAGTAACTCTTTTAAGAATTTCTCAGCTTCTTTGATTTGGCTTTTAGTTACTTTTTTCTTTTTTATATTATCATCATCGACAAAAGGGGTTTCTTTATCGTCGAAAATCAAGTAAGAGCAAAATTGATTAATATCAACAGAAAACTTCCAATTTTTATTATTATTTTCTAGAAATATTTTACTTAACTTTTTCTTTTCTCTGTTTTTTTCTTCATTGGATATATTTGAGGACATTACCTTATTTAATTTTTTTATGTAATTCCAATAATTATCGGGAATAACGATATGAATTAAATCATTAGAACAAGTGATAAAATTGCGAATATCCATAACAAACTTATTGTTTTCGCATTGAAAACAAGGAATATATTCTTTATTTATATATGGTTTACGATTGCAGTATATCCAGTCTAAAGAATAATTATATTCATTAGATAAAAAAATGCTTTTTCTATTGGTAGATTATATTGATTGCTTTCATATTTTTGTATCATTCTTTCACTTACTCCAAGTATCTCCCCCATTTGTTTTTGAGTATACCCCAAGTCATCTCTTATATTAGCTAAATTGTTTTGACAAGAACTTTTAGGTTTTCTAATCATAGAATATACCTCCTATCACGAAATATGAGTTCGTATTAATTATACCAGTTACAAAATTAAAAATCCATGATTAAATAAGTCCATGATATATCAGAAATTGCATATGCAAGAGAAAGGAGGAAGTCATATGAAAGCAAGAATAATTGGTATTGAAGAAATCAATTTCAAAAATCAGGTTGGGGAAGTTATTTCTGGAACTAATATTTTTATTGCTTACGAAAACCCAAATACTGAAGGACTTCGATGTGATAAGGTGTTTTTGAAAGAAGAAATTAACTTACCAGCTGACGTTAGACCAAACGAGTTGGTTGAAATCTATTTTAATATGCGTGGAAAAGCAGAAAAAGTAGAAAAAATTTCAAAATAAGCATTTAAATATGGAGAGCTGGCCACTCTCTATAAATGAGTTGCATAATTCTCCAATGTTAACAAAGGAGTTGTTAAAAGTATTTTCAAAATATCTATGGCAATTAGAGAATGGGGATAAAATTCCCTCTTCTTGATTATTTTAAAGGAGGTCGTTTTAATGAGTGTCTATAATGAAAACAAACTAAGGAGAAAGAAGAACATATATAGAATTAGATTAGGATTTTTAATTTTGTTAAATAATCCTATGTTAAATGTTGTTTGGATTCCTGTTATTTTGATGATTATTATATTTGATAATTTGAAAAACATCTATATTTCATCTTTAAATGTTCCAAAAATATTATCTTCTGTTTTATATATTTCTGAAAAAATTTTAACATTTCTCATCCCTGCTATCTTAGTTTTCACTGTTATTTATGTAATTGGAGAATTTCTTGCTAAAAGTGATGAAAATAATCTACTATTGGCTTTTGATGAAAAAGATTTAAAAAAAGGAAATCCTATATTGATTTCTAAAAAAAAATGAATAATAAAAAAGTTGTTTTAAGAGAATTTTATACCAATATACCATTAAATAAATGGAATGAAAAAAAAGAAGATATTGCTCATATAATGGATATTACTATTATTGGGAATATACAATATTCTAAAAAAAATCTAATTCAATTTAAATCTGTGATTGGACGAACTCCAAAAGAAAGTGTTGATTTATATGATGACATCTAATAAGGAGTTAGTTTTAGGCTATGATTATGATGCTTTTCTTAATTATGGAGAAAAATTAGAAATTAGTGCATGTTGTGAGAACTCTGATAATAGTCACATAATTTTATGCGGAATGAGCGGGGCTGGAAAAAGTACAGCTTTGTTAATGATATATGCAAGATTAATTAAAGTAGAAGAATTTGGGATATATTATTTTGCTGATTTTAAGCAGGATGATTCATTTAGATTCTTAAATCAATGTGAAAGATATTATCCGTTTGAAAAATGCATAGAAGCAGTTGAAACTGTATATGAAATATTATTAAACCGACAATCAGGTGTTGACCAATCTAGGCTTTCTATTACATTGATATTCGATGAGTATGTGGCATATATTTTATATCTCATGGAAATTGATAAGAAAAAAGCTGAGTGCGTAATGAGTAAAATTGCCACAATCCTAATGCTCGGCAGAAGCCTTAATGTGAGATTAATCATTTCGTGTCAAAGGCCTGATGCTAGCGTTTTTAAAAATGGATCAAGACTCAATTATGGAATCATAATTATTCTAGGAGCATCAATTAGAAGTATTTATGAGATGTTGCTACCCAAAGAATATATTGATTTGATTGAAGATAGAAAATTTAAAGTTGGAGAAGGTGTGATTTTATTACAAAACTCAAAACTTCATTTTGTGAAAATGCCTATTATCTGTAACAAAGAGAAACTTAAAGAACTATGTATTACAGGTTTGTCTGATTAACGGTTTAGAATAGCGGTGGCGAAGCCACAAGCTATTCTAAATATAAGTGCCGGTGTCCCTAGTATTACCAAAAACCGGCACAAACATTTTGAAGTATATCTTTAAGAACTTTTAAATGGTTATAAAGGTATATGTTGTGCAGATTGAAAATGAACAAAATTCACAGATGGGAGGCGATAGTATTGATAAACAATCATACATGTACCAGCTAACAATTAATAATCCTATTGAAAAAGGATATACACATGATAAAATCAAGCAAATTGTTGTTGAAAGTTTTAAAACTAATATTTATATGTGTATGGCAGATGAAATTGGTTCGACATTTCATACTCATGTCTTTCTTGTATTTTCTTCTAGGGTTAGGTGGTCAATGATAAAAAGGTACTTTCCAGAAGCTCATATTGAGCATTGTAAAGGAAATGTATCTCAAAACATTTTATACATCAAAAAAGAGGGTGTGTGGCTTTCAAATGAGGCGAAGCAAGAAACAAAAGTAGAAGATTCGTTTGAAGAGGTAGGAACTCCGCCACCAGATTCTAAAGGAAAGCGAAGTGATTTATCTGAGCTATATCGCATGATACAAGATAATATGACCAATTCAGAAATTATTCAAAATAATCAAGATTATATTCTACAAATTGATAAACTTGATAAATTACGTAATACGATTTTAACTGATAAATATAAAGATACAGTACGATTAGATTTAGAAGTGATTTACATAAGCGGTGCAACAGGAACAGGAAAGACTAGATATGTTATGGAGAATTCTGGATATTCTAATGTGTATAGGGTTACAGATTACATACATCCATTTGATAGCTATTCAACTCAATCAGTAATATGCTTTGATGAGTTTAGGTCATCAATAAATGTATCTAAAATGTTGATGTATTGTGATGTTTACCCTGTGGAATTACAGGCTAGATATTCGAATAAAATAGCATGTTTTACTACTGTATATATTGTGAGCAATTGGCCTTTAGAAAAACAATATGCTGATGCACAAGTGAATGATAAGGAAACATGGTTGGCATTTTTACGAAGAATTACAAAAGTTTTGATTTTTGAAAAAAGTGGGATTCAAGAATTTAACTCTGTAAAAGATTATTTTAGATTTGTGAATGAAAAAGGAGATGATGTCATATAAAGAAACAAGTGCCTATTTCAGATAAAGCGTTATTGACGTTAGAGGAAGCTTCTTCTTATTTCAATATAGGGATTAATAAGTTAAGAGAATTAACTAACAAAGAAGATTGTAAGTTTGTTATCTGGTGTGGTAGTAAACGCTTAATCAAGAAAAAGTTATTTTGTGAGTATTTGGAAAAACAATACTCAATTTAAAAATTACTAGACAATCAGAACACACTTGTTATAATTTAAATATGAGTGTGTTCTTTTTGTTGTAAGGATATAACAGAAAGGATGATAACATGTCAGTTAAACGAAGAAAAGATTCTAAAAATAGAATTTTAAAGGAGGGAGAATACGAACGCTCTAATAATACATATGAATTTAAATGGACAGATAAAAATGGTAAAAGACATTCTATTTATGCGAAAACGCTTGATGAATTAAGAGAGAAAGAATTAGATATTTTAAGAGATACATTAAATGGAATCAAAGCAAATGGTAAGAATCTAACAGTCAATGACTTTTACAAAAAATGGGAGAACTTAAAACGAGGTTTAAAAGATAATACATTTCAGAATTATAAGTATATGTATAATCAATTTGCTAGAGAACATTTGGGTAATATCAAAATATGTGAACTTAAAAGAACGGATATTAGAGGATTTTATAACATGCTTTTAGATAATCGCCATTTAAAAGTAAGAACTATTGAATGTTTGCATACGGTCTTACACCAAATACTAGAATTAGCGGTTGAAGATGATTGTATAAGATATAATCCTTCAGATAATGCTTTAAGAGAACTCAAAAGAGCGCATAACAAAGATGTTGAAAAAAGAAAAGCATTAACTAAAGATGAACAAAAGATATTTGAAAAATATCTTGAAAAAGAAGGATTTAATCACAAGTGGTATCCAATATTTATTGTTATGTTATGGACTGGTATGAGAGTTGGAGAAGTAACTGGGTTAACTTGGGAGGATATTGATTTTGAAAATAATACAATCACAGTATCACATACATTAGTTTATTATGATAGAGGTGGTAAAGATAGATGTGGTTATGCAATCAATACTCCTAAAACAAATGCAGGAAATAGAGTAATTCCAATGATAGAAAAAGTGAAGTTAGCTTTATTGGAAGAAAAAGCGTATCAAAAAGAATTAGGAATTGAATGTGTTTCTAAAATAGATGGATATACTAATTTTGTTTTTGTGAATAGATTTGGAACTACTTATAATCAAGCTACTCTTAATAAAGCGTTAAGAAGAATTATAAGAGATTGTAATTATGAAATTATGGATAAAGGAAATGCTAATTCTATAATTCTCCCAAATATATCGAATCACTCATTAAGACATACTTTTACTACTCGAATGTTAGAAGCTGGAGTAAATATAAAAGTTATGCAAGAGGTATTAGGGCATTCAGATGCACAAACGACAATGAATATTTATGCTGAAGCAAAACAAGATTTTACCAAAGAAGAATTAGATAAATTTGCTAGATATTTTGAATAGTAAAAAGAAATATATGCATACGACAAATGTACGACAGATTTACGACTAATTATAAAGAATTATAAATACATATAAAAATAAAGATAAATAGCAACTTATCGAATAGGCACTAGTAAAGGGATATAAATTATTTTAATGATTAAGCTTTTTGTTCCCTCAGGAAAAGTTGCTTTTTCGAATCCGTGGTCTGAATAATCAGATCTGTATCTATAGATTCAATCTCATCCATGATCATTTTTACATAACTAACCAGCATGGATTCACTTATTCTAAAATCCTGATTTGAATTGACATAAAAGATTTCATTTTTTCTGTGACCTTGTTCATCTCTCTTGCCTCTATAAACCTTACGTACTAACTTCTCATTTCCTATACCCGTATAAACTTTATCCTTGAAAAATATTTGTATCTTTCTATTCTGTTCCATTTTCATATCATCAGATTCCATACTCACACCTACCCTCTTTTGATTGTAATGATGAAATCATTCTTCAATTTATAATCGATTTCATTTTGAGTAATACATATCTTATCGACAACACTGTCGAACAGTTCTTCATCAAACCCACTAATTTCTTTATTTTTTAATAACTGAATAATCGATAATGTTTCAGCAGCTTTTATATTTTTTTGCATTTCTTCTTCAATAATCTTTCGTTTCTGATATATGCCTTTATGTTCCCTCTGAAAGGTGGTATATCTTTCATGAAAATTTCGAAAATCAATTTTCTCTTTTCTATAATCTTCGTGAAGTTTATGCATTTTTCTTTTAACAGAAATTAGTGATTCATCTATTTCCTTCAATTCCATGCTACTTTCACTATCTGTCAGAAAATCATTAGCATGATTGAGATATTCTTCAAACATGAAAATGTTCTCCTTTAGCCTGCAAAGCACACTGATTGCTCCTTCCTGCAGTTCTTCTTCCCTTATTGCTCTGACCGGACACAACAAAGCTTCTTCTAGATGTTTTGAGCATCCCCAGAAAATTCTTTCCTTTTGAACTCTGCGTTTAAATGTTGAACCACATATGCTACACATAATTTTCGATGTAAAAACATATGTTTTATTTCTATCCGTCTGATTCTTATTGTACTTATTTTGCGAGGATCTAATCTTATACTGACTTTTTTCAATCATTTCCCTATCAATAATCTTTGGAAAGGCATCATAAACATAATACTGTTCTATATCTCCATGATTTCTGACAAGCCTATACGGAAATTCATCAACTGTATATTTCTTTTGAAGAAGCATATTCCCACAATATCGTTCATTTATGAGCATATTAACCAATCCATTCTGTGACCATGTTCGATTTCCAATATGATTATCATTGAGATATTTTCTAATCCCTACCGTTGACATGTTCTTATTCAAATACATATCAAAGATCATTTTGACAATCTTTGCTTTCCCTTCATCAATAACAATTTCCTTTTCACGATTTCTTTTATAACCATAGGGTAGTTTGGACTGATTGTATATGCCCTGCTTTGCCCTTTTTCTAAAACCCCATCGCTGATTCATGGAAATATTTCTCGATTCCATTTCAGCAAGTGCTGAGTAAATGCTCAGTATAACTTCAGAGCCATTTCCAGCTGTATCAATATTTTCCTGTTCAAAATAAACAGAAACACCCATTCCCTTGAGTTCTCTCAAGACAACGAGTGTTTCCAAAATGTTTCTTGCAAATCTACTGATTGATTTTGTTAGAATACGATCTATCTTATTGTTTTTACAGTCAATCATCATTGTCTGAAATCCATCACGCTTATCCATGCGTGTTCCTGTCAAACCCTCATCAATATAGACACCTGCAAAAATAACATCATTCATTGACATAATCTTTGATTTATAATAGTCGGTCTGTGACTGAATGGAATGAAGTTGTTCCTCACTGTTGCTACTGACCCTTGTATATGCAGCAACCCTCTGTTTCTTACTTTTTTTATCTACTTCAATTCTTGTTATCTTTTTCTTAGCATCCATTATCATCGACCTCTTTTTTCACTACACACACTATCACAGCTTTGCTAACTTATCCATATAATTATGCACTTTTATCTAAACTTATGGATATATAGTGGATGACATTCTTCTTCATATTCCTTAAGAATCATATTAGCAATTTTGATCGTTACCTTTTTTCTCGTCAGAAGATATTGCAAATATCTGTATGCACAATAATATCTTATCTCATTCATATCATGATATTTCCATTCCTTTTAATTTAACACCAATTGATTGTCATTTTGT
>ERZ857801.2248-NODE-2248-length-16920-cov-2.754106_pt1 | contig 16920 bp, 12 predicted proteins | sample MGYA00519762_ERZ857801 | MGnify/ENA primary metagenome ERZ857801 (study PRJEB31778, sample SAMEA3449368) | human gut metagenome | biome: human gut; feature: human-associated habitat; material: faeces | place: United Kingdom | collected 2010/2012 ...
CACTATCTTCTTCAAACATCGCCATATCGACCGAAATTGCTGTTCCTGTCTCCTTTACTCTCTTGAGAAGCTCTAAGAAATTTTTGCCTGTATTTTTATACATAGAACGCATAAGTGTAGGATAGCCGAAATGAAACAATTGCGAATCCCTCACCCTCTTTAGCTCACTATCGCTCATCCCAAAATTGTCGTTTGCCCCACCATAATGCAATATAATTCTGTCTGTCCCAACAGGTGCCAAGATAACCGAATATGCGGTTGACAACTCTTCGCGACACTTCACCTCCCCTGTATTGATTCCATATGTTTCCAGATGGTCAAGTATTATCCGCCCAAATTCATCCGTTCCAATATTGGCCATTAATTCCACATTACCTCCCATCAGTTTTATTCCTATCCCTGTATTGGCAACTGCACCGCCTAAACTCACATCTGCCTCTTCAATATGGATAATCCGGCCTGGGCCAAAGAGTTCCCCGAATTCCATCCTTCCCTCTCTGTCTGTCTTAAAAGATAGTGTAATATCAATACAAATATGTCCTGCAACGATCACTTTTTTATTTTCCACCTTGTTATACATCCATACCGCCTTCCTGAGCTGTACCTATTCCGCCCAAGCCATAAATATCTATTCTGTGTTTTCCTGTCAGATCTGTCCCCATTCTTCCTTCTTTTTCTTTTCCATCTAGTTCGATCTTACAGCAGATACCAAAATCATGAATCTGTATATTGAAACACGCATTTCGATACCTAACATTTTCTAGGGTCGCATCTTTAAAAGCCTTTGGAATCAAAGGCTTCACCTTCAATCCACTCTCATCATATGTGAGTCCGAACACTCCATTTACTATATAGCCGATAAAAGCTGCTGCATGCCACGGCAAATGCGGCCAACGCCATGCTTTCCCTGTATCATGATCAATCACTTCATAAAAAGATCTGTTTAACATCACATTCCTGACCTGCTGAAAGATTAACCGTTCAAGGAATTCAATATTTCCTGCCAAGGAAACAGCGGAGGCAATCCCCTGCGTCCAAGATACCCAGCACGCTCTCCAGAAATGATTTTTTTCTTTACGGAATGGATACCAATTTATCCCAAAATCAGAACATGCTTCTGAATTATGTATGATAGATTTCAAAAATCTGTCCCTCTGATAATCCTCTGCTATCTCAAAACGAGGCCAGAGTGCCAATTCTGCTCCTGTTAATTCCCACCATCCATGCCGATATGCTTCGCTCCCTATCGGGCCACTCGTAAAGCATCCTTTTTCATCATTCCAGTATTTTTCTTTTATAGATCGGAGCATGTTCTCTGATCTATGCCTCCACTTTTCTCCCCTCTCTTTTTCACAGTCAATTTCAGCGCATATCTTGGATATTGCTTTATACATGAGATAAAATGCTATTTCAGTACTTAGGCAGTATCCTCCATTTTCTGTTTCTGGAAATGCATCCTGCGCGATACACATATCGGCGTGTACAAGGTCGAGCCTTTCATCATACCGTGAGTCTGCTTCCTCTGCATATCTTAGTATCCCAGGGAACATTTCAAAAAGGATTTGTCTATCCCCTGAAGCAATATAATGATCCCATGCTGCAATAGCAGGCATAGCGGCACAATCTACTCCGTTATTAAAACCATGCTCCGATATATAGATCAGCGATTCTCTAATCTCTTCTGGTGCAAGCAGATTCTGGCATCTGAAAGCTGAATGACAGGTGTCCCTCACCCAGCTTCCAAATCCCTCTCCTTTTCCCTGAAAGAGCGCAGCATTCATCAGCCCCTCCTGTCCCGGAAGCGAATAGTTCTCATTTCTATTCTTCAACAGCACATCAGTTGCTATCCCAAATGCCGCATTTAAAACTGGACAGCTTGATTTCAATCTTGGATAAACATTGTCTTTAGGTGAGTCCCATCTCTCTGAACGATCGATTACTCTTGTCATATCTCCCCAGGGAGTCGCTCTCCATTCAAATTCTTCTTTTACACGCACAGGAGAGAGCACTGTCTTACCTCCGTCTAGTGCCCATGCGTAAGGTTCTCCGTAAATCCGGTCTTCTACACAATTTGTATATATCGTATAATGATTGCACTCATAAATCTTCTGACCTTTCTCTATGCCTTTTAACATTTCCATATTCTTTTCAGAATATCGCGTAGCTCGCAGCCCCCATACGTTCATTCGTATAATCGATGCAGACGTTCCTGGTGTAGATATCTTTATATATGGATCTGCATTGTACGCAAAGCAAAATGAATCATTATTAATATTTTCAACAAGCTTGCTTCCAATTCGGTATTGCTTTTTTTCTGGTCCATCAGGTTTTGTAATAAGCATTGCACGGTCTGTACCGTTAAAAAACTCCTGAACTGTCATATCACTAAAAAAATGCAGATAGAGCCTTCCATTGTCTACAGGTGTTTTCACCCGATATTTTCCACAAGTCATATTTTGTTCCAAAGCATCCCATTTCCATTTTATCCCACAAAGTTCGAACTCTATCTCTGATTCTTGCCCTACAAATAGCTCTGCTTCCACTTCACATGCTTTAGTCTGTATATCTTCAGCAGTATTTTCTCCTTCCAAAATACGAATCTCTGGCCATGTTCCCGGGGAGATCCTAAATCTCATCACAAAAGAAAAATCCTTCTCTAACTTTTCTGCACCACGTACGCTCCCATACTCTCAAATTTTTAAGCTCTTGTGTAGGCTGTACCTCTCCACCCCTTATCTCTGCAGGAATACTTAAAATACATGCTCCTGCACAGGAATCCATTTTATGCCCAGTACTTTTTGCAATACTATATATCTTTTTGTCATCTTTTACCATTACCTCTTCTTCCACATCTCCATTCCACCAATTTGCTCGTTCTGGTTCAAACAGACATGCCTGTTCTTCATATACTTCTTCCCAATGAAGAAGGTCCTTACTCATAACTGATACAGGAACGCCCCCTCCCGAAATATTATCCAAGGAACAAACCGTACCTGTATAGCGAATGCGCCACATACCTTGTTCTTTACTAATACTATCTAGGCTACTGATCCCACCAGAAATCGGCATATAATGTATCTGTGGCCTAGACAACTCCCGTCTTTTTTGTTTTGCCGGCTCTTGGCTAATATAGGTGGCTCTTAACCAATTCTCTCCACCTGCCTCTATAAAAAGTATTCCTTTAGAAAAATCTTTCAGAGGATATGACATCCACAGATCAATCTTTTTTATCGCCAGACGGATCGGAACCTGTCTTTCCTTTCCTGTCCTGTCCGCAATCCTAACTCTTGTAACAGGAGCATCATATTCGTATGGAAGACACAGCCAACTCATTCCCGATTTGTATTCCAATTCAAATTTCATCATACTTTCTCCTTTATAATGTATAAGTCAAGTAACGGTTATACTACATGTAAGCCATAGCTTCGGTATATATCAGACAAAATTTCGATTTGCTCTATCGCTGGTTCCTGAAAACGCTGTTGGCTAATCCCTGCATATTTTGCTTTTGCAATCCCAAAGTCATGGTATGGTAGTAATTCTACACTCTGAATCTGAGGATTTAATCCAGACAGAAAAGCCGCCGTATTTTTCGCATTATCGATGTCGTCATTTACCCGTCCAATCACTGGTATCCTGATAGCTACATCCCGCTTCCTTACTAGCCTTTTTAGATTTTCGCAAATCAGCCTGTTATTTTCTCCTGTATATTTCTTGTGTACTTCCCCATCAAATATCTTCATATCTACTAAAAATAATTCTATATTTTCCGCATATTTTTCCACACTCTCCCACGGCACACACAAAGCCGTTTCTACAGCTGTGTGGATACCTGACTGAATTAATTTTGAGCAGATTGTAGAAATAGCATTCTTCTGCATCAGAGGTTCTCCACCTGAAAAAGTTACTCCTCCGCCTGATATCTCATATAACCGCCTGTCTCTCATAAGAAGTTCATACAAACGATCTGTATTTTCATAATATGCGCACATCTCCAGAGCCTGTGTACAACAGACACTAACACATCTGCCACACCTTATACATTTTGAAAAGTCAAAGTGATGCCCTGATTCAGTAAACGTATGTGCATGTACCGGACAACAGTCCTTACACATCATACAGTCTATACATTTACTACTGTCATAAAGTACAGAAATCTTCTCTTCCCACATTTCTGGATTATGACACCATCTGCACCGCAGATTGCATCCCTGCAGAAATACTGTAGTGCGTATTCCCGGACCGTCATGAAGAGAAAAATACTGTATATGGTTTATCATAATTTCATCCATCTTACGCTCCTTATCTCTGCGTCCGCCCTATCACTTCATCCTGCATCTGGCTCGTAAGCGTATGGAAATAGGCACTGTATCCACATACCCGCACAACAATATTTCTATGATTTTCAGGTTCCCTCTGCGCCTGGAGTAGTAGTTCTTTATTTACTACATTGAAGTCCATGACACTTCCTCCATTTTCGCAAAAACTTCTAATAATATTAGCAAAAAGCTGTGTTTCTGTATCTTTGTACGTAATAGGTATATCCATATATGTTACTGCACCACCAGGAAATTCTGTAAAATCCAAGTCTTTTATCGTATATAAAAGCGTTGCTATATCTATATTCTCTGTACTTTCTCCAGGATTCACTCCTCTTGAAAGATCGTTCCCGCATTTTCTTCCATCGGCAGAAGCTTGTGTTGTATCTTTAAACCAGTCGTACGAATAGAAAGCAAATAACGACGGTTCAAAGTATCCTCCCCTGGAATTAGATTTGCCCCCAAGCCTCATAGAAAGATCATACATTACTTTTCTTCCAAATATATTCACTTCTTCATCCCTTCCAAATTTGGGAATTTTATGGAGAAGGTACTGTTGAAGAACCTCCTTACCTTTAAAGTTCTTTTTCATAGCGTCTCTCAATTCAGACATCGTTACAATCTTACGTTCATATACCGCCGTTTTTATAGCATACAGAGAATCTATGACCGTCCCAATCCCCGTTGCCGCAAAATTATCTGTGTTATATACTGCTCCTCCTTCTGAAACATCCATAGCTTTCTCAATACATGAAGACATGCATGCTGAAAAAAATAGAGAAGGATTTATCTTTCTCCACCACATACCAAAATAATTATATCTTTCCATGAACATATTCAATTCATTTCGATAGTTCTCCATAACTACTTTATAGAACGATTCAAAAGTATCTTCCTGGTATGCTGGAAGAAATTTCAACCCCTCCTTTTGAAAGACTATATTCCAGTACTCAGGATACAGTGAACCATTGAGCATCTGTACAAGATTAAGATATGTATATGCACGACAGTTCACTTCTCTCCCCACACATATCTCCTGACATCCTCCAGCAACATATAGTCTGCAGTCTTCTAAAGACTTGTTCCACTTTCTGTTAGCGCATATAATTACATCGTCATTAAATACAGACAACACATTCAATCCCATTCCTGCAAGTTCGCCGAGAGAGCTGAGGTACTCTTCCGATGCTTCAGGAGTAATCCTTGCCTGAAGTTTCGGATTAGCAAACCGATATTTTTTATAACTGTTTATAATCATTTTCGTAACATCATTATATACAATATGCCCTTCTCCATCACATCCTCCAATCACTATATCTGCATTTGTACCGCCTGGCAAATCCACTTCCAGATCCCACCTTGCATCTGTCATAGAGACGAAACAGTCCGTCAGTTCCTGCGCTTCGTCTGTAGTGAGTCTGCCTGCTGCAATGTCTCGTTCATAGTATGGTCCCAGAATCCGATCCAAATGACCTATCACCGCAAAGCCAAGCCCATCCAGCGCATTGCACATTTCCCTTGTAAACCAGACAGCACACATTGCTTCATAAAACGTCTCTGCCGGATACAACGGAATCTTTTGTGCAGTGTCTCTGATTTGTTTTAATACGTCACGACTAAGAGGATCTGTCTCTGTAGACATCATTTCTTCCGCCTTTTGAGAAAACCGTCGTGCAATTAATATCAAACTTTCGCAAACCTCGCGCAAGCAATCCAGAAAGTCAACTTGATGCTTTGTTAAACTCTTATCCTTTATGCGTTCTTTTATTCTTTTAATTATTCCTGAAAGTCCATATTTCAAAACGGACTCACAGTCCGCATAATGATGAGATGCATCCATAAATTGAGGGCCATTCATTACACCTCTTCTGCCATAATAGCTGCTCCATTTTTCATATTTGTCGACAAAATCAGGATATTGCTTCATAAGCCAGCATCCTATCCCTGACTGCGGTGGAAATGAGGAAGTCACACTATTCCTCTCCCTTCCCGTATCAATCTCTCCATAAAATGGGTTCGATGGAAATATCTTTACATCTGCTCTCTCTGCCGCCACCTGGTAAATCCATACCTTTTTACGAAACGACGATGCTTCGGGGGTAGACTTTAACATTTTTTCTAAGATGTGCTCCATGTCCGACACATCTGTCGGATAGTTTTTATACACATTCTTTGCCTCTTTAAAATATTTTTCTTTCCTGAAAATATACGATGTCAAACATGCTCACTCCTCTCCAAAGTACAATACGACTTTCAGAGCTAATCTTTTCCTGATTGCTTCTATACCTTTCTGGTACTCCTCTACCGGAAAGCGATGTGTAATTAGAGCATCTGTATCTATCTTCCCCTCCATTATTGCTCGTACTACGGGCTGATGTGCCTTTGCTTCTATATCTGGCAAAGGCCATTGGATATACTGGATCGAAAAATTACGTAATTCCGGCGTTCTCACATAGATATGATCATCACTCTTCAACCCATATACAGCTATTGTACCGTTTTCTTTTATGTAATCTAATCCCTGCTCAATGGTTGTGTTAGAACCTATAGTATCGATACAGATATCTATTTTTCGTCTCATTTTTTCTATCGCCTGCTGCATATCAGATACTGAGCGATTCAGATAAACTTCTGATGCTCCAAGTCTCCTTGCGATATCCAATTTTTCTTTATGGTTTCCAAATAAATATATTTTATTCATTCCCTGCAATTTCGCACAACTTAAAAATGAAAGAGCTACAGGACCGTCTCCTATTATGAGTATTTTATCTCTTTGGTCAGTCTCAATCCTTTCCAGCGCACTATATGTTTCCTTCAACGTGATCAAAAGAGCAGCCTCTTCTGCTTTCATTTTCGACGGACATATCTGCTGAGTAATCCCGAGAAAGGCATCTTCCACATTTACATGATCTCTTTTGATGGCAGCATAGTCTTTAACAACAGCATATTCCGCGAATCCACCCCATGCACTGGCATATTTATTATTATCAGGTTGTGAAGCCCTTAACACCAGATCCCCTTCTTTATATGAAGTCACTTTAGCTCCTGTGCATACCACATATCCTGCTGATTCGTGTCCTAGTACAGCTGGGTATCTCCCTACCTCTCGTACTTTATGTTCAATCACTCCCAGATCTGTCCCGTTACATATCATGCAGCATCTGATCTTTACCAGTGCCTCATAATCTCCAATCTCAGGTTTCGGTATATCCTCTACCAATAGAAGCTTCTTATCTGTAGTTACAACTAATCCTTTCATTTCCTCTTCTCCTTTATCATTTAATGCCTGTTGCAGCCACAGACTGCATAAAATACTTCTGGAATACAATAAATAAGAGTAATACCGGTATCATGCCTATAACGATCACACCCATAATAAGATTCCACGTTGGCTGTTTAACTACTGAAGCTCCACATATGGAACTGATCCCCAGAGTTACCGTCCACTTACTCTCACTTTGCACTACAAGGAGCATCCATATCAAATTGTTCCATGCCTGTATGAACGTATAAGTTCCAAGCGTAGTCATACTTGCTTTCGTCAGAGGCATAAGTACTCTTGTAAAAATCTGAAAATGAGAAGCTCCGTCAATTTTTGCCGCTTCATCCAGTTCTCTGGGTATACTAAAATAAAACTGTCTCATCAAAAATGTCCCAAATGGTATTGCCCATGCCACTTGGGGCAAAATCATGCCAGAGTACGTATCCAGAAGGTTCAACTCACGACATAATAGATAGGACGGTATAAGTCTGACCGTAATGGGAATCATCATCGTAGACAGATACAAAACAAATATAATATTTCTTCCTTTAAACTCAAGTCGTGTAAAAACATATGCCGCCAGACTACACAGCAGTATTGTCAAAAGAGTAACAGCACTCGAAACGACGAATGAATTCAAAAAATTTATAGGAAAATCGAGAAGTTCCCACGCTTTGGCAAAATTGCTCCACTCAAAGAATTCCGGTAGTATACGTCCAACACTTGTTGCCAGATCCTGATCCGATTTTAAGGCAGTGGACAAAATGTATAAAAAAGGAAAGGAGATTAGGAAAACAAATACTGCTATTAATATCCAGCATAATATCGAACCAGGCAGCCGCCGCTTCCGTATCTTTACTAAATGCTTCATAACTATTTCCCTCCCAACTCAATTTTTATCACTTGTCAATTTAAGTTGAACCACAGATATAATAACAGACACAATGAATATGAACACTGCCATTGCACAAGAATATCCCATTTTCAAAGATGAAAATGCTGTTTTATATAATGTAAGTCCTGTAAGATACGTACTCGTTCCAGGGCCTCCGTTTGTCATCGTATAGACAAGATCAAACTCCTGGAAAGTACCAATCACACACATAAGAATAATATATGTCAGAACGGGTTTAAGCTGCGGTAAGGTAATAGAGATAAATTTATGCCATGCATTTGCACCATCTAGCTCTGCAGCCTCATAGTATTCCTTGGAGATCTCCAGTCTCCCCGCCACTACCATGACCATATAATAGCCCGCCCATCTCCATACCGTAACAATCGCCATTGAAACAAGAGCAGTCTTGCCATCTGTCAGCCATCCCACATCAGAAATTCCAAAAATCTCAAGAAAGCTGTTGATAACCCCATAATTTGTCCCCATCAAAAATCTCCACGCAACACCTGTAGCAACAAGTGAAAGGGCGCATGGCAGAAAAAATATTCCCCTGATAACTTTTGATAACGTTCGATTTCTCTTATTCGCAAAGAGAACAAGTTCCGTCATTATGATCGCAAAAATCACGATTGGAGGAACATTCATAAGAATATATTTTATCGTATTCCATAAGCTTGTCCACCACAGATCATCTCGAACCAGCTCTGTATAGTTCTGGAACCCAGTAAAAGTGCTACCTTTCAAAGGATTCCAATCATAAAATGACATTCTTATCGAATCGACCATTGGCCAGAACACAAAAAGTGCCAACAGTACTAGTGACGGAAGCAAAAAAAGAAAAGCAATATTCCTGTCACTTTTTCTCCATCTTATTTTTTCTTTTAAACTCTCCAAAGCTTTGTCTCCTTTTCTGTAAGCTCATTTTCAAAGTATCCTATGAACAGCTTTCCTTTTCCGTCACAGGACACCATACTCTATCAAGGTTATGATGTCCTGTTCTTATACCTACTCTTTCAAAAGCGCATTAAGCTCCTCTACCATATCATCCAGTGTACTTTGGATATCAGCGTCATTATGCCAAATCTCATCAAAATACTGCCCGATAATCGTCTGTTGATCGGCAAATGTATTTGTAAGATCTACATACCCCGCATATTCTAGTCCCTCATTAAAAAGTTCCATGCCCTTTTCTTCATTGAACATAGACACCGAAAGTGCAGACTGAGAACGCCTTACAGCAATTTGAGGAGAAGTATTGTCTTCAAGATAGAGTGTCAGGCCTTCCTCGCTTGTAATATATTTCACAAACTTTAAAGCTGCATCATAATTTTCACAAGTATTTGATATGCCTATCCCATTAAGGAACAACACTTCTGACTGAGTACCATCATTGCCTCTTGGCGCATTCATGACTTTCCAGTTTACAGTATCTTCAAGATACGTAGAATTCCATAATGCTACACGACACATAGCGATTTGTCCGGCATTAAACTTTGTGATCAATGCATCATATCCATCTCCAAGTTTTTCAACCGGTGGAATATATCCACTTTCCTCAAGCCCTTTAACCCACTCAAATGCATCTACAGCAGCCTGACTATTCCAGCCACAAGTCCCATCTTCATTGAGATACGAGCCTCCTGCATCTGTGATAAGCGGATACATCATATCAATCGAAGACGTAAGATCATTGAATATAGTGGGATATTCAATTCCTAATTCCTCTTTGTTATCAGCCAATATCGAACATACCTCTTCAAATTCGTCCCATGTAAATCCTTTTTCAGGCACTTCAATTCCACATTGTTCAAACATGTCGACATTATAAACCCAGCCATAATTTCCTCCATCCAAAGGCAGTGCATACCAATCTCCCTCATATGTGCAATAGGCTTCAGCTGCCTCCCAAAAATCATCGAATTTGTACTCTTCATCTGCTTTAAGCTCTTCAACATCAAACCGCTGGATCGCACCAGCATCAGCCAGCAAGGCTGTGGTACCAGTATTACAGTTTATTAAATCAGGAAGCTCTCCTGCTGTCGCCTCGGTAAGAATTTTAGTGGCGAAATCAGAAACTTCCTCAAATTTAATCTTAATGTCAGGATTCTCTTTTTCAAATGCCTCTACAACTTTTTCATATTTATCATAGCTGTCATAACTCTGCCACGTAAGAGTAACCTGAGCACCATCTTCATTCTCATTACTGTTTTTGTTTTTATTTCCACATCCTGCTAACATCGTTGTCATCATTACAGTTATCGCCAATACAGCAACTAATTTTTTCTTCATTAAATTTCCCTCCCTTTTAATCAGTTATTAGTTAATATATATATGTTAACCGGTTTCATATATATCAAAATTATAATTATATACTAACATTTTTCTAAATGAGCGTCAACCTTTTCATTCTCCCAAACTATTTTTTTACATTTTCACCACTTTTTCAAAAGATTATTTGTAAAAATTCAACAATCATGTAATTACTTACAGTTATAAATAACCAAAATTATAATACACAGCAATGTTTAAAAATGCCGGCTTAGATATTGTCTTGAGGTTATATATACAAATTTTGATAGTCATCCAGTAAAATATAGACAAAATTCCACCACACAAAAACGGATGTATAAGAATCTTTGATTTGGACAAGTTCCTCCATCCCAATGTTTCTTACACATCCGTTCTCTATTTTCACTTTATACTCTCTAGCTAAGGCTTCCCTCTAATACATGAAATTTCTCCGTCAGGCTTTTGCATGCATCATGGAAGATCCCTACGTCCACAGAGTAAGAAATATACTGTACCCCTGCCTTCATCCACATTTCCATCATTCTCGCACTGTCTGCAAAGGTTCCTATGACGACGCCGCGGCTCTTTGCCGCTGCCACAATCCGATTCATCTCTTCCACCACGCGGGGATGATTGACCTGACCGGGCACTCCCAGACTTTGTGAAAGATCATACGGGCCGATAAAAATAATATCTATCCCCTCGACCGCCAGTATCTCCTCCAGATTCTCTACCGCTTCTTTCCCTTCAATCTGGGCAATCACAATCGTCTCGTTTGCCTGTTTGAAATAAAGCTCTTTTTCCATAGAGGAATAGTGTGCTGCCCTTACGAAACGGCATACGCCCCTTTCTCCTAATGGGGAAAATTTCGCTAGTTTCACAGCCTCTTTCGCTTCTTCTGCTGTTGAAATCTGCGGAATCTCCACAGCAGCAGCGCCAATATCCAGCGCTTTCCCGATTGCTTCTTCTGTCACTGCCGCAACCCGCACCACCGGCAATATTCCAGATACCTGCGCCGCGCGGATATTGTTCTGCATATCTTGTATATTAACAGGCCCATGCTCCATGTCCAGAATCGCAAAATCCATTCCCGCATATCCGGCAGCTTCTACAAAGCCAGGATCACTGGTTTTCATAAAAGGCCCGAAAACTGGTTTCCCTGCCTGTAATTTTTCTTTAAACGTTTGTATCAATCTTTCATTCATCGCCGTCGCCTCCTACGCTCTAGACATCTGTACGGCGCAAGTTTTTTCCGCAGGTATCATCACACATATTTCCATTTTCCCAAGCAAGCTTTCCGTTGACAAAGCATTTTTCTATTCCACTTGCAAGCTGCACCGGCTTCTCAAATGTAGCATGATCCTTTAGCCTGGAAGGCTCAAAAATATTAATATCCGCAAAATATCCTTCTTTTATCTGTCCGCGGCGTGCAATACTCATACGTGACGCCGGCAGGCTGGTCATTTTCCGCACAGCTTCTTCCATTGTAAATAAGTGCCGTTCTTCTACATACTCCCTGATAATTTTGGGAAACGCTCCATACATACGCGGGTGGGGTGTGTCTGTCACCGCATAAATAGAATCCGAAATTACCGTAGAATATGGTAGTTTTGCTACTGTATCAATATCCTCCTGGCACATACTCATGTTGATGATCGCTACTTTTCCATTTTCGTCATGCAACAGCCATGCCACAAATGCTCCGTTACTCTCAAAGCCATATTCTTTTGCGGCTTCTGACACCATTTTTCCTACAAACTTTTGATTGCTTTCTTTATTTACCCCAGATATTAAAATCCTGTCCCATCCGAGTGTAATCGCAAAATTATCCCAATCGTCGTAGTCTACTTCCAAAGATTTGCAGAATTCTTCTACTCCTTCTTTCGTTCCCATTCTTTGTAATGCACGGTTCATATCACCATTTACAAATGCAGGGGGAACCATCGTTGTAAGTGCTGTGGAGCCTCCTTCATAAGGATAAAAATCACAGGTAACATCCTGTCCTTCCTTGCGTGCCTCTTCAATCAGTGCGATAGCGCGGTGAATTTCTTTCCTCCAGTTTGCCATACCGCAGGATTTAAAATGGCTGATCTCTACGGGGCAGCCAACCTTTTTCCCTATTTCTATTACCTCTTTTACGCTGTCCACCATACTGTCGCCTTCTCCCCTGATATGGGTACACAGAGGTGTCTTATATTTTCCCATAGGCGCTAACATTTTTGCGTAATCATCTGTAGAATTATAACATTCCGGCAAATACATGATTCCTGCCGATACACCAACTGCTCCCTTTTCCAGCGCGTCCTCAATATAACCGGACGCCTTTTTCATCTCTTCTTCTGTAAACGGTGTATTGGCAAACCCCTTCACCGCTATCTTCACCGTACCTGATCCTATCATAGACGCGAAATTCAGCGGAAGCTTTATTTTATCCAGCGCATCCATGTATTCCCCATATGTATGAATTCCTCTGTATGCAGGGCCCACAACAGGCTCTGCAAAAGCAAACATCTCTTCTGCTTTTTCCTCTTCTTCCGGTACCGGAACCATAGAAAAACCGCAGTTTCCCGCTACTGTTGTTGTAATCCCCTGCGCCAGCATTACTTTTCCAAAATCTGTACCATAAAAAGGCTGAATATCACAATGCCTGTGAATATCAATAAAACCTGGAGTAACGGTCTTCCCCTGTGCATCTATAATTTCTGCCTCTTTTTCAATTTCTTTTAATTCCGGCGTATCCTCTCCTTTTTTGAATACTTTTTTAATCAGTTCATCTTCTATATATATATTTCCTTCAAAAGGTTTATTTCCCAATCCGTCATAAATCACACCGTTTGTGATCAATATTTTTGTCATACTATTTTATGCCTCCTCCTGGGCTTCATTCAAATAATTATAAACAGTAAAACGGGAAATACCTAAAAAGTCTGCAACCCTCTCCGCAGATTTTTTTATTAAGAAAGCGCCTTTATTATCTAAGTATCTGACAACCGCCACTTTATCCTCTTTATCTAATGTATCCAGTGTATGTCCTGTACTCTCAACTGCTTCCATCATAAGGATCTCCAGCAGCTCGTCTATATTGCTCGTAAGGACTTCTCTGGTAGCCTCTTCTTTGTCTAGACTTGTCAGCTTCATCATTGCTGACTGTCCGGCTACAAGAGCAGTAATATCGTAATTGATACAAAGGCTCCCCACTGCATTTCCCTGTTCATCTAAAAAATATTTGCTGGAGGAGCGTAAAATACGCCCCTCCTTTGTTCTATTTATATAACAATACTCATCCTTTGGCTGGGCAGTCCCGCGCAAAATGGCCAATCCTGCGTCTGTTCCCCCATCTCCTACGTTTCTTCCGGTTACATGTCCATTCCAGATCGCAACAATCGTATTATCATAAGATCTGGTTAAATCATGCAGAACAACCTCGCAGTCATCACCAAATTGTTTAGCGATACATTCTCCTATTTCACACAACATCTTAAAATGCTCATTTACAAAACTCATCGTCTGCCCGACCTCCAACACATTCAATTTTTACTGAGCTGTGCCGCGGCTTTCTACTACAAGCGCCATACGTTCTTCCTCTGACATTTCCACCTTCTTGGTGCACAGAGATACAACCACTTCAGCAACCAGCGCTATAATTGTAGCCGGAATCGCCGGACCTGTAAAGATACCAACGATCCATTCCTGGAACGGAGTCACAAACAAATACAGTACTCCGAACAGGGTTCCAATACCTACGCTGGCAAGTCCGCCCTGCCATGTAGCACGTTTCCAGAGGGCACCTAATACCATCGCTATAGACACACCTGGAATAATAGAACCAATCACGTTGCTGATATAGCTGATAACGTCCTGTGCAAACAGTGTCGCACAAAAAGCCAGCAGCAATGTAACAACTGTCATGATACGTGACCATTTGCCGACCTTTTCTTCCGGCAGACTCTTTCCTGTGAAAATCGGGTAAATATCCTGAATTGCGATTGTAACACCTGCAATTGCATCAGAATCTCCCGATGACATCGTCGCAGATAAACCGGAAATCATAAACAAAAGACCAAGTACCGGACCTAATGCCGTCGTCGCAATATAAGTAAATGCAAAATCTGGATTCTCCAAAACAGAGGTTGCATTATTATTTGTTGCGATCGTAAACGCCGCCATACCTATAATCGCTGGCAGCAATGAGAAACCAAGCAGCAATAAACCAGAAGTTTTTAATGCTTTTGTCGCTGTCTTATTACTCTTTGCAGTATAGACTCTCATGCGGTAAGTAGGTGTTCCCCAACATGGGATGAAAATAGACCAGATTAAAGATACCAGGGCCATCACTCCCATTGTGCCTACGCCGTAGAAGGAAAGGTTTCCTTCCATTCCTGCTGCTGTAATTGTATCTGTGATACCACTCCAGCCTCCTGCCATCGGCAGACATACCGCTGTAATCGCAATAAATCCAATCACCAGAATTGTAAGCTGAATCAAATCTGTCCACACAACGGCCAAATACCCGCCGATAATGACATAAATTCCAAATGCACATACCGCAATCGCCTTTGACGTAAATGCATCAAGTCCTGTCACATAGCTTAAATAGGTAGCACCTCCGTTGACATGGTTTCCAAGCCATACGACTTCGATCACATACATCATAATACTCATGACATTTTTTACAAGCTTATTTCCATTATAATGGAATTGTGCTTCTTCTGCCATAGTTACAAAATTCTTTTCTCTTAATTTTGTCTTTTTTGCAATCCAGGCAAGTGTCAGAACTCCAAGCGCTGCCCCCAATCCATATGCGGCGCCTCCAAATCCCATTTTAAATCCGTTTGCAGTGGCGCCGATAGAAGAACCAGTCCCGATCAATGTCGCACCCATTGTAGCAAAAATCAGAAAAAACGGGAGCTGTCCGCCTCCTGTCAGGTATCCTTTTCCTGAAGACTTCCCTTTACTGCTTATGTATCCGACTACAATCATAAGTACTACATAAAGTGCAAATCCTATTAGGAAAAATGTTCCAAAATTTCCTTCCATGTTGTTTCCTCCTTCATCCTTTATTCAACAAATTGTTTAACATGAGCTTATTATCATTTCAACAATTTGTCAATATAATTTCTTCACCCCCCCCCAATTTCTGCACTTTTCCCAAAATTTCGCAGGCCTTTTTGTCTAAATTTACAATTTTTTTGTTTTTAAAATTTATCATTTGACTATTTCAACATTTTGTGTAAAAATAAAAAAGAGGAAATTCAACAATTTATCAATTCTCTTGAATCTTTATATTTTATGTATTATATTATCAAACGTAAGGAGGCACAGTTTATGAAGGAACCGTCTTATACCTTTTTGGGAAGCCAGGATGTAATTACTCCTGCTTTAATCTATTATCGCAGCCTTATCCGCGATAATCTGCAAAAAGCAATTGAAATCGCCCGCGGCGCAGAACATCTTTGGCCTCATATCAAAAGCCACAAAATGGCGGATGTTATTCGTATGTCAATGGATATGGGGATTACTCGTTTTAAATGTGCAACGATAGCGGAAGCAGAGGTTGCAGCCGGCAATAAAGCAGCGCATATTGTCGTTTCCTATCCGCTTATCGGGCCAAACATCTGCCGTTTTATCAAATTAGCAGAAAGTTTTCCACAGACACATTTCTATGCGATCGGGGATAACTTAGATATGTTAGCGCATCTGGGAAATGCTGCGACAAGTTCTTCTCTTAAAAACGTAGATGTACTTGTCGATGTGAATATGGGAATGAATCGTACCGGCGTACCGCTTTCTAAATTAGCTGTATTCTGTGATTCCTGTTCCCAGATAAAAGGAATTACTTTAAAAGGGCTCCATTGCTATGACGGTCACCGGACAGAGCATACATATGAAGAAAGAAAAAAAGCGGCAGATACCGTAGATCTGGAGATAAAATCTCTGCTGCATACGATATGCACAAAGCATCCCTCCTGTTCTCTGGTTATTATAGGTGGGTCTCCTTCTTTCCCCTGCCATGCAGATTTCTGTCTCACTGAAGGGAAAGAAGAGAATACGGAAGTTTATTTTTCCCCAGGTACTATCTTTATTTATGACTATGGCTACTCTCAAAAATTTCCGGATTTACCATATGTGCCCGCAGCGGCAATTCTCACGCGTGT
>ERZ857801.2249-NODE-2249-length-16875-cov-3.290844_pt1 | contig 16875 bp, 17 predicted proteins | sample MGYA00519762_ERZ857801 | MGnify/ENA primary metagenome ERZ857801 (study PRJEB31778, sample SAMEA3449368) | human gut metagenome | biome: human gut; feature: human-associated habitat; material: faeces | place: United Kingdom | collected 2010/2012 ...
CGGCCTCCTCGGTAATTTCAGTACTGGGGGTGCCGGGGTAGCTGGAGACGACACAGCATCCGGCCTCATACAGTCCCCGGGCAACGGCGGCGTTGCCCAACATCAGTTGTTTCATGTCGTTTCCCTGCTTTCTTTTATGTTCTGTCCAGAAGATTCGGTTATTCTCTGCCGCGGCCGTCCTCCGGCGTCCCCAGCCGTCCCAGAGGCGTCTGCTCCGCCAGATCCCGCAGGGTCTCCTGTCCCAGAACCTGAACCATGTCGGTGTTGATGACGCCGGGAGCCACGCAGTTGACCCGGATGTGGGAGGGCGCCAGCTCCAGCGCCAGGGACCGGGTCAGCCCCACGAGAGCGGCTTTGGTGCAGGCATACGCCACCTCGCAGGAGGCTCCCCGCAGTCCCCAGATGGATGAGATGTTGACGATGCAGCCCGCCTTCTCATGGAGCATGTGGGGCAGTACTGCCTGGATGGTGTTCCGGGCGCCCCCCAGATTGACCGACAGGTAGCGGTCCCACTGCTCGTCGGTGATGTCCTGAAACTGGATCTGCCCCGCAATGCCGGCGTTGTTCACCAGCAGGCTCACGGGTCCCAGCTCCGCTTCCGCAGTGCGAACCATCGTCTCCACAGCCGCCCGGTCCGCCACATCCGCCTGAACTGCAATGGCATTTCCACCATGGTTCCGGATTTTTTCTGCCAGCGTCTCCGCCTCCTGCCGGTGCGTCAGGTAATTGATACAGACAGCATGTCCCGCCTCCGCCAGCTCTGCCGCAATCGCTCTCCCGATCCCCCGGGAAGCCCCAGTGACCAATGCCACACGATTCATAGTGATCCTCCTGTCATAGTGCTGTCAGCAGTATAACAAAAAAAACAGGATCGCGCAAGAAAAGTGTTGACAAAAGGTGCGTTTTCGTGTATCCTATATACGTTCCGTTTTGGACGATTAGCTCAGCTGGCTAGAGCACCTGCTTGACGTGCAGGGGGTCACAGGTTCGAGTCCTGTATCGTCCACCACAAAAAGCACCGTTTTCTGATGAAAACGGTGCTTTTTCGTAACTTTTTATGCAATTTACTCGAGAGTTATGTAACCTTGCTGCGCCCCTGACCACACGGCCAGCCACAGTCAGAAAAAATTTAGGCCTCCAAGGGCGATTCGCCCTCGGGGACCCGTTTGTTCAACCTGTCAGTCCTGCCTGCTTCCGCCGCTCTTTCTTAGAGGCGATTTCTGCTTTCATCTCCCGGATCATATGGGCCAGCTTCTCTTCGCACTCCGCCTCTGTATGGGCGTAGACGTTGCGTGCCATTCGTTTCCCGTTGATTTTCGGGGAGTAGCGGCCCTCCCAGAGGTGTTCGCTGATTTGACTGACACAACCCGTTCCCGGCTTCCGGTATTTCCTCTTCACCGGCTGGAAGTCCGTTTTTGCGACTTTTGGCTTAGCCGGGGAGGATGCCCGACGCGGTGGTTCGATCCCGGCGATCCCCCGATCGATGCTGGCGGCGGCATTCTCCCGCATGGTGTCGGTGACATGGGCATAGACGTTCAGTGTGGTGGCGGACGTCACATGGCCGATGATGGTGGACAGCGTCTTGATGTCCATGCCATGTTCCAGCGCGTTGGTGGCGAAGGTATGCCGCAAGTCGTGAAAGCGGATGTGCTTGCAGTCCGCCCGATTCAGAACCTTGGCCAGCTTCTTCCGGACGGCGGCCGGGTCCAGTGGGGAGTCCTCCTTTTTCGGAGAAGGGAACATCCACCTGGAACGGATGCTCTGCCGGTAGTCTCGCAGGACACCCAGAATGGGGGCTGGCAGGATGATGCTCCGACAAGAGCTCTTTGTCTTAGGGGCGGAGATCACCAGTTCCCTGCGTACCCGCTGGACCTGCCGTTCGATCCGCAGTACTCCTGTGCAGAGATCCAAGTCATCCCATTGGAGGGCCAGGATCTCGCCCCGGCGCAGACCAGTAGAGAGTTCTAATAGCAGAAGCTCATAGCAGTCGTTCTCACGGGCCTGTATCAGCAGACGCCGAATCTCCTCCGGAGACAATACCTGCATCTCCTTCGGACGGAGCGTCGGCGTCTTACAGGCATCGGCGGGATTTTTCAGGATGAGGCCCTGTTTTACCGCCTGATCCAGCGCCGCCCGGCAGGTCACATGGCAGCACTTCACCATACGGTCAGAGAGTCCGGAGCCATATTGCTCCACAGCCTGGAGGCGGCCACCCTGCTTGAGTTGGCGGTAGAACTGTTGAAGGTCTGCTGCGGTAAGCCTGTTCAGCGGGATTTGGCCGATTTCCGGGATGATGTGCCGGTAGATGCGGTTCTCGTAGTCCGTTTGTGTCTTTGCTCCAATCGTAGGCTTGCATTGGTTCTGGTACCAGTGATCCAGCCATGCTCCAAAACACATATCGGATGACAGTCGTTCCAGCTCTACTTTCTTCAGGCTGTCTTTCAGGACTTTCAGCTTTTGTAGGCACTCTTTCTTGTTTTTTGCCAGCACATTCTTTGTCTTGGGATAGCCGTTGTCATCATAGCCAATGACTACCCGGCCCTCCCAGCGGCCGTCTTTTCTCAGATGGACGCTCCCGTCCCCTCGTTTTCTGCGTTTTGCCAAGGTTTCATCTCCTCTCCCAGGATTTCTGTCATAAAATCTCCGACGATTTCGGCGGCGGTGCGCTGCATATCTCCAGTGACATGGGTGTAGGTATCCAGCGTGAAGGATGCCTTTGTATGGCCCAGAATGCCGGACAACGTCTTGGCGTCCACGCCGGAGGCCAGGGCATGGGTGGCGAAGGTATGCCGCAAGTCGTGGAACCGAATGTTGGGCAGGCCAGCGGAGTCCAGCAAGGCCTTCAGGTGGCCGTATGCGGAGCGGGGATTGGTAGGGGATTCGGGCTTCAGCGGATTCGGGAAGATCCACTCTGACCAGGAATGCTTTTTGCGTTCCGACAGAAGCTGGGCAGTACTTGCCGGCAGCAGGATATTTCGGGTCCCTCGCCCGGTCTTGGTGGCACCGGCCACCAGCCTGCCGCCTTTCTCCGTGTGGATGGTCCGCCTTACTGCCAGTGTTCCGGCTGCTTCATCGAAGTCCGCCCACATGAGTCCGCAGAGCTCACCCCGCCGCAGACCGGTGGTCAGCTCTGTGTAGAAGAAGTCGTGCCAGACGGCGTCGTGTTTGATTGCCTCCATGAACTGTTCCAGCTGGTCATCATTCAGGATCTGCTTGGGTTTGGGATTTGCTTTAGGAACCGGGATATTCTCGGTGGGATTTTTGGCAATGATATGGGATTCCTTCGCCGCTTTCATGGCTTCGTGGAACATGGTGTGGATGCTGTGTACCATACTGCCGGATAGCTGGTGACCGTATTGAGCGTGTTCCTTGACACGCCCCCGTGCTTTCAGAACTTCGTACATCTTCTGTACATCCGTCGGGGTGATTTTTGAAATCTGCTTATCTCCGAGGTATGGCTTGATATAGAGATCCGCGTACCTGCGGTATCCGTTCAGTGTGCTGGGCCGGATGGTTCCGGCCATGATCGCATCCAGCCAGTAGTCCATCCATTCGTTCAGGGTGAGCTTGCTGTCCTCGGTCAGGTCAACGCCCTGGTAGGCGATGATCTCCTGGCGGAGCTTTGCGGTCAACTCTTTTTGCGTGGGTGCGTAGATGTAGCGGAAGATGCTGTCGCCGTTTTCCTTATGGCCGATCACGATGCGGCCCTCCCAACGGCCATCGTCCTTTTTGCGCACCATGCCGTCACCGGACGGCCTGCGTTTACTCATTTGAATCGCCTCCTCTGTAGGAACTCTTCTTTGTTTACACCATCGCAGTTTTTGACGGTATTGTTAGCTGCTTTTTCTCTGTGAAAACTTTTCGCAGGCCTGACTCGTCTTCTGCCTCAAACCTGTGGTAAAGGGCTTTCATGTAGTCATGCATGGTGTGCCACCTCCTGTCAACGACACACAATACCGCAACCACTGCTGAATAGCCATCCCAAATGACAACAATTATCAGAAAATTATCAAGTTCAGAGTGAACTGCAATGGGCCGCATCCAATTTCGGATGCGGCCCATCTGAACTCCTCTTATGCATAGGGATTATGCGCTGTCGGATTGCCTACGAACATGTAACAGAAGGCTCTACCGTTATCGATGGTAACGCCGACGCCAACGGTATCGCAATTCGGGTCAATCATCGTTGCCAGATGGCCGGGAGAGTTCTCCCAGTTCGATACAGCCTTTTCGGGAATTCTATCGGGGGTCGTGACGGTGAACACCGTCAGGTTGGAGCCGAAGCCGTGGGGGTATATCCGTACCCAGCTGACAATTCGGAAGGGGTGCTTTCACGATTGTTTTGCGCCGCAACGGTCGATTCCCATTTTGATTTGCAACTCTGTTTGTGGTATGCTACAATGATCTCCAAAGATAGGAACGCTGATTTCCAGTACGATGCTATCGTATAGTGCATATACTGTATTTACAGATCGAGCGGGGAGGTCTTTCGTGTGAGCAATTATGAGTTTTCCCTCAGACAGGAAGTCCTGCTTGAAAAGGGGGCCGACATTCTCGGGTCACTTTTTCATTTTGCAAGGAATAACCATATTTCTCCCTCTGACAAAAAAGATCCAGTTAATGTTGTTTACGGTTTGGTATGGAACGCCAAGAGCAGCATCCTGGGTGCGGATACTGAGGCCGAATTGGATCAGATCGAAACGCAGTTTGATTTTGCTCGTAAATTTTACGCTGGTATTGAGGCGTGAGCAAAATGGGCATCCTGTGATTTCCGGAATTACCATTTGGGATAGAACACCGACAAAAATTTACGATAGCTGTGGGACTGCGGAGTGTCCATCCGAAGTATTACGTCAATATTGGAACAGACCTTGGCCTGATGAGGAACTTCAGGATATGCAACGATCTATCCTTCGACTGCGCCTTAAGGAGGAGGCCTGTCAGCTGAAGCAAAGCCCGTCTATCGACGAGTTAGAACGAAGGGTGCAAGAGGCGGCTATAGGCCCTGGACTTACGTTCAACACGATGATGTGATGGACTGACCGTGCTCTTCGCTCAGCAAGAAAGCTCTTTTGAGAATGGCGTTTTTAATCAACTGAAATTGTAGATAGCTCTCCCAGCAGGAGAGCTATCTTTTTTGCCTTATCAGGCTTCCTCCTTTCATGATTGTTGAGTTGCTTTGATGATTTTTTGCAAACACAACATGTAAAGGACCCAGAAAGAAAGGCACTAAAGGATTCGACGTTTTCAGACTTTTGCGAAAGCACGCAGCTCTAATGCATCGTCATATTCCAACTGCCATACTGCTGCTCCTCATGATCGTCCTCTTTGTGGCCATGGACGAGACGCTTCTCCCGCAGCTCTTGACGGCGCTTGCGGTCGATGTGGGTGAGCCCCGTGCCGCTCTGCGGCAGGGAGTTGTCCTGGAAGATATTTGCCATGTGATGGAGCAGTCTCGTCACTGCAAGGAACACCTCCGGCGCTGTCGAAGCACTCTGCCTTTCCAGAAGGCACTGCGCGTAACTGTGTCCTTGCTCCGCCGCCTGAGACAGCCATTGGATGCCCGCCTCTTTGTCACGCTCGACCGCCTTCCCTTGGAGCAGCAGCTTTCCCAACAGATACTGCGCATGGAGATTGCCGGCCTGAGCGGAGGTATAGATGTGATCCATAGCCTTGCGGGTATCTCTTCTTACTGATTCTCCCTTCAGATATTCCTTGCCAAGGCGGTAGGATGCATCGTGGTTTCCGTTGTAGGCAGCGTACTCCAGCCACTGGATGCCAAGCTCGGGATCATGGACGCTGGCATCATCAGAGAGATATAATTTTCCCAAAGCATACTGAGCCGCTACATATCCCTGCTTTGCCGCTTTGTCAAACCAGTATCGGGCCATCACCCAGTCCGGCGGCAGCAGCGGGCCGTCCCGATACAGTTCTCCCATAAAATACTGCGCATGGATGTCACCGTTCTCCGCAAGTTCCCGCATACTTTCCACGGCATCATCCCGTTCTGCCAGTGACGAGTATTCATCCTGAACGTCCATACGAAGCGTCCGGAAGTCCCAAGACACATCTTTGCCGTTGTCCACCTCATCGCCCTGACGCAGGTCCAAGGTTTCGTCCTCAAAGGTGATTTTCCCCAGCCGGATCGTCTCCGCCTCTTGGATGACCGCATTCTTGATTTGGCGAAACTCCTTCTGCCGGGACAGCGGCGGGCGGTGCCGCTCCTTCTCAGAATAGAAATCTTCCACCTGACCTTGCAGCTGCCACCACTGTTCGTAGCATTCGGCCACGGTCGGGAGCTGCTCCATCTGGTCCACAATCTCATCTACCAGCGCCTTTTGCTTCTTCGGAAGATAGCCATAGGACTTCTTTCCCTTGACCGTTTCCAATTGAAGTGCAAGCTCTTGCATGAGCCGCTCCGCCTCGGGGTGGTCGCAGATCCTGGTTCGCATCTGCTGGACCAACTCCCGCATGGCCTGCCGCACTTCCCGCACCAACTGGTCACGGGAAACCGTTTTCTGCTCATAGAGGTGGAGCATTTCTTGCTGGAAGATATCGTTGGTGAGCTTGGATTTGATTTGGCGGATGCCGTCCTGAGATAGATACGCCTGTCCCGGCTTTACGGACCATGCCATCATGTGCACATGGGGATGGTCGCCCTCATCATGGAAGGCAGCATACCAGCGGAAGTCCTGGGGCGGGATATTCATAGCGGCGGCGATGTCGTTGCGGTTTGCCCGGAGCAAATTTTGCCACGCCTTGGCATTGTCGTAGCCAAGACGGGCGGCGTCCTCTCGCTTCAGGGAGATGATGTGTGTCCACACGTTACCTGTGTAGCTCTCCAGTTCCGCCATGGCCTTGTCCAGCTCCACGCCATCTTTGTCACCGAAGAGACCATGGGAGCCCAGCCGTTCTGCCCTTGGCCGTGTTGCGATGTACTTCATGTAGCCATCCGATTTCTGAACATCGCTCCAGTTTTCCTCCAACGCCTGAGAGATGAACGCCGAAGCGTTGGCCTTGGTGGGGTGTTCTTGGTAGTCACCGTACTCACCCATCTCCTTTGCGTCAGGAAAATCCTTCACCAGTTTTGCGATAAGCTGTTCCTGCTTCCTTGTTGGCGGACGGTCATTCTGGATCAACTCGACCCGCTCACGGGTGGCGATGTATCTCATGTATCCGCCTGCTGAGTTGCCGCCTCCGCACTTGATGTACGGGCTTTTGACGATCAGTCTTGCCATCCGTCATCGTCCTCCCAGGATTCCCGCACCCGTCTTTCGAACGAGATGCGGCCATTGGTCTGTTTCACATTTCGGACGCTCTCCGCACGGCGTCGGCGCAGGTCCTCTTCACTGAACTGAAAACTGTCCGCAATGATCCCGGACAGCATATCCAACTCCACCGCCTGCTTGTAAGCCAGCGATGCCATTTTGTTTTCCGTTTGCCCCACCCGACCGTCCAGATAGGACTGGATGGAGGTGGGGAGGAACAGCCCAGCGTTGTTGGCACTGAGATAGTCCAGGTAGAAATCGATGGCCCGCTCAATGAATCCGGTGATGCTGCGGCTGCCATCCTCCTGATATCGTCGCTCCAAGCGTGCCTTTTTCTCAGGAGTGAGATAGAGGGCAAATTTTTCTTTCTTGCTCAAAATGAGCTCCTTTCCGGGGTATGACCCCTACTTTTTTCTTGTGGGTGTAGGCTTTCAGGGATAACGACCGCAGAAGTGATAGCACCCCTTCGATTTTGACCCCACTTTGGAACTCCCTGAAAACCCCGTAACTGCCCGCACTGCGGGCAGAAGTGACCGAACAGAGCGTCGCACTTGACGCCTGGTGTTTATCCTGCTTCACGTCATCGCTGTCTCCATATCCCTCGCTTCCACCCAAATGGGCGAAAACTCGTTCATTTCGCTGCTCCTCCTTTTCCCACCGAACCCGCTTCGCTGGGTTTCGGCGGGAGCCCTTATTTTGTCCTCCGTCAGCTCTCGAAAGGCGACCCAAATCCGTTCGAATAGGCCTGGCCGGTATCTGTTCTCGCTGCTCCCGGCAAAGCCGCACACAGCGGCTCACAGGGGCGAACACGGCCTTGTTTTTGCAGTTCCTCTGCTACCCGCTGACGCTCCGTGACTTCCTCCAGTTTCACCATCTGCCGCTCGTAGGAATGGTCGACGGCTTCCTGGATCGGCAGGATGGTGTAGCAGTTGTTGCCGTTCCACTTCATTCCCTGGCGGTCGAAATAGCTGGTGCGCTCTACTGTGATAAACTGCCTGTCCTCCAGTTTGGCGATGTGTTTCATCACCGTGTTCACGGCCAGCCCCACAGTGGCGGAGATGGTGTTGTAACTGGGATGGCATTGATGGCTGCTGCGGTCTTCGCAGTAGAGCAGGTAGGCGTAGACGGTGATCGCGCCATGCCCCAGGTCCAGGGAAAAGATTTCGTTAGGGAGGGAGAAAAACTTTCCTGCGTGTTTGCGACTGAATACCGGAACCATCTGCGGCGAGATCAGATTTCGTTTGACCAGAGTATCCAACTGCTTTTCTGCCATGTCTGGACTCATGTGGAGCAGCGCTGCAATCTCATCCACACTTGGAACGGCGCCACCCCTATGGTGGCTGTTGAGATAGCAGAGATAGGCGAGGATACTGAAGGCGGGGGGCGGAAGTTTCAGCCCCCAAATTTTGTTGGGCAGCGAGAACCGATACGCTTTCGCGTCTTTCTGATAGGTGAGCGCAGTCATTCGCGGACACCTCCTTCCGTGTGCTTGGTGACCCACTGGATGAACGCTTCCTTGGGAACCACCATCCTGCTGCCGACATTCAGCACCGGGAAGTCCGGCTCATGCATCAGCTCATAGCTGGTGGAGGACGATACCCCCAGCACCTTCGCCACTATGTCGGCGTTGAGGAACAGAGGCAGGTCATCGTAAGAGTTGTACTGTGACTGTTTCATTTTCGATTTCTCCTTTGCAGAAAGTAAAGGCATCAGCGGCGACGCTGATGCCCTTCTGCTTGTATTGTGTCGGAGATTTTGATAAGATAATAAAAAGTTGGGACGAATTATTTTCCAGGGGGGACAATTTATTTCGAGGGAGGCGAGCGCATGGATGGGGATATCGTTTTCTATATCCACGGTGATACGATCGAGTACGGTGGGGAATTATTTTCCACAGGCGAACTGACAGCGGATATTTTGAACCTGTCACTGAAGGACTATCAGTGCATCCATAAAAACGTCCAGTGCATGAAGGACCTTGCGGAGCAGTACGAGCGAACCCAGGACCGGGAATTTTGGTGGAAGCTCAACCACCAGTTCGTGGCTTTGCGTAAGCGGATGATGGAGTTCCGGGTGTTTCAGATCCTGCTTCGGGATGACAGCAAATTTTTCGACGAGACCCAGCAGTACACCGAGTTCCGCTCCTTGCTGCCGGAAGAAGATCTGGACTATGAGGATTTTTCCATAGAGCAATGGGGAGACATGGCGGAGCAGGCGGAGACAACCGGCCAGATCCCAGTTCCGCTTCTGATTATTCCCGGAGGGCGGAAAACGAAGTGGAGTTATTATCGGAAGCAGATGAAGCGCTATGAACGCTATCTGGGCGACGTCGCGTGCTTCAATCCTACCATCCATAACTTCATCCACTTCCTCCTCGCCAAGCTGGAGCATAACTCCCCAGAGAACTATGCCGCCTCCCTCTATCAGCTCTACAACGATGAGCGGCTGGTGGAGAAGCTGATCGTCAATCCCAGAAGCCTGGAGCAGCCGTTTTATCAGAAATATGACCACTGCGTCGTGAGCTATGTGCCGCGGGAGCTGCCGGACAAGCGCTTCGCCATTTGCCAGGAGCACACCACCGACAGCTTGCAGATGCTGCTGAAGGCGGATTACATGACGGCACTGAATGCCGGACACAACATCCGCCAGTGTGTTGTCTGCAAAAAATACTTTCTGGTGAAGGGCGGCGCTCATGCACTATATTGTGAGGGAGCATGTCCCCATGCGCCCCAGTATACCTGCCGACAGTTCGGAACCTACGAAGTGCAGAAGGAACTGGCTCGGGATGTGCCGAAGCTCCAAGCGAAGCTCGCCGCTTTTGAACGGATACGGCAGGACCAAAAGCGCGACGTTATCACGGCGGAGGAAGCACGGCGGCTGAAGGATACGGTCCGGGACATGCTGTTCAATGCGCTCAACAAGGCAGATGTCTCTAACGCGGACTTTGAGCGGTCCATCTCCAGTGAGAGACTTTACCCATACTGCGGTGTTACCCGGAAGGCGAAACCCAGAGGGCGTCCCCGAAAGGGTGGTGGGGACGCATGAGCGACCAAGAATTGCTGGATCGAATCGCGCAGGGAGATCAGGCCGCGCTGACGGAACTGTGTGATAGGTATGCTGAATTGATTCGGAAACGTGCGCAGTGGATCGCCCGACAATACAATTGTCTGCGCCCCGGCAGTCACGGAGGTTGGAGCGACTATACGAAAGAAACGCTCTCCGAATTGGAGAGCGTTGGGATGCTGACGCTGATCGAATGCGCCATGAATGGCGGCTATGATAGCTCCAAGGGAGTTTTCGGAACATACAACGTACCATTTCTGGACGGCGCGATGCGGCGGCACCTGGAAGCCAGCATGGGTACCCTTTCCCTGGACCGGGACAGCATGGGGCTGGTACGCAAGGCGCAGATGCTCTATCACCGGGATGGAAAAGAGATGAGCGAAATCGCAGGGGAGTTGGGTGTTTCTTTAGCGGAAGTAGCCAGGGCGGTAGCCTATCCCACGCATTTCTTCTCTGTTTATGACTTGCCAATCCCGGAGGAGGACGGAGATATTTTTGAGTACCTCATGTCTGATCTGCTGTCTGCATCTGCGGAGGAGATTGTCCTTCGGGCGCTTACGATGAAGTCTCTGCATGAGCAGTTCCAAAGCCTATCCAAGCGGGAACAGGATATTCTGGGCAGGAGCTTCGGCGTTTTTGGTTACTCAAAGACAGACCTGCGGGAGATCGCCATCCGAAACAGACTGCGGGAGGACGGCGTGGAGAAGGCGAAGAAACAAGCGCTGAAAAAACTGCGGGAATGGTGTCTGGACAGCATGGCATGGAAGCTCCGCCGAGCCAGACACATGGTGGACCGTGCGATTTCACTGGTGCCAATGCATTGAATGGAGTTGAGACCAGAAAAGAGCTTTCTTTGTCAACAGTATCGCATTATTAAGATAGCGAAAACAATTGACCTACTACAACTATGTGGACCTGAATGGCGACGGCAGCAACGAAATCTTCGCCGTAGCTGTGGGGCCTTACACCAGCGGCAGCGGCGGCGATTCCGGAATGTGGCTGATCCCTTACGCGGGTATGACGGTCTCCCAGTCCTTCACGCTGATCAGAACTCCCATCATCGTCAGCGATACCACGACCAACGGTGCCCATGAGCCCATCCTCCAGCGCAGCGGCGGTGGAGCGGAGACGGAATATGTGCGGCTGGTCTGCTCGGACGGCGTTTACAGCAATCCCGCTGATGCCGAAGTGGCGGAAGATTTGGCCGCTGTTACCGGAAAGGCCATTATCTCCAATGACCTGACTGTGGATATGCAGTCCGGCGACTATCTGACGCTGGCGGATGCTGCCAAGGCGGATTAAAGTAAATCGACTGCGAGGAGGAATTTTGATAAAGCGGATACTAAGTTTATTGCTGACGGCGATGCTGCTGGCCTGCCTGTCCAGTTCTGCGTTTGCGGCAGAAAGAAATAACCCCATCGACCCTTGGACGTATCAAAGTCTTCTGGGCCGTGGAATGGATGTAGACTGGTGCAAGACCAGACAGGGCATGGAGACGTATGACCGGCAGATTGTGGAGAATTTCCGGGATATGGGGCTCTCCCATGTGCGCATCCGCGTGAAGGATGATGCCGACGAACAGCTCTTTTCCGTTCTGGACCGGGTAATCGATGACTGCCTGGACTGCGGCGTCATTCCGGTGCTGGCTTATCAGGCGGATGACATGAAAAACCAGCCCACACAGAAAAACATCGACCGGGTGGCCGACTGGTGGCAGACCGTGGCCGAACGGTATCGGGATAAGTCCTATCGGTTGTCCTTCGACCTCGTCATTGAGGTGACGAACGCTCTGAACGATAAGCCCGAACTTCTGAATGATATTTACGAGCAGTTGGTGTCCGTGGTCCGGAAATCCAATCATGACCGCATCCTGATGATCTCCCCCCGCCTGCGGTCCGATTCGGCCTATCTATCTGATTTGGAGATCCCATCTGATGCCAACGGATACCTGATGGCGGAATGGCATTTCTATGCGGCAGGTCCGTCCAAGACCAATGAGAAAAAACTGTGGACCACAGGCACTCCGGCAGAACGGCAGTTGGTACAGAGTAAGATCGACAAGGCGCTCCAATGGCAGAGGGAAACGGGCATCCCCACCTGGGTGGGCGCCTGGATGCCGGGAAATTACAACGACGGAAATGACTATACGCTGGATGAACAGCTGGCATTCGCCTCCTTCGTGGCGCAGGCACTGGAAGATGCCAGTATCCCCTTTGCGGTAAACTCGGATACAAAATTCTACGACAGAGTGGAAAAACGCTGGTATTCTGAGATGCTGCCGCTGACAATGGAGCTGTTTCAGCCGGAATCGCTGCCTTTTTCCGATGTGCCGGAAGGGGCGTGGTACTATGATTCTCTCCTGTATGTGTATCAAAACGGGATATTCTCCGGTACTTCTGCCACGACTTTTTCACCCTATCAGAATATGACCCGGCAGCAGCTTTGGACGGTGCTGGGCCGTATGGCGGGGGAGAAATTGTCCGGAAGCGGCGTATACAGCGCCGCCAGATCCTGGGCGATCCGGGCCGGGGTGTCTGACGGTTCTGATCCCACAGGTACGCTTTCCCGACAGCAGCTGGTCATGCTTCTCTGGCGTTTCGCTGGGGAGCCGACGTCTGTCCAAGACCTTTCCGGTTTTTCGGATGCGGCACAGGTTTCCTCCTATGCGAAGAAGGCTATGAGCTGGGCGGTGGAAAATCAGATTCTGACGGGGAGCGGCGGCTGCCTGCTCCCACACGGAACAGCTACCCGCGCACAGGTGGCCGCGATCCTGAGCAGGTTCAGCATAGGCTCGTAAAAATGCGTTCAAGTTGGTTGAGACAATAAAAGATTCCTTTTCATGTGTTGGTGTTAAGCTTTCGGAAAATCGTTCGTCAAAATAACGGAAAGGGATTCGCTTGTAAGTTAGTGAATCCCTTTCTGTTGCCCGACAAACTGGAATTGTTATCTTTCTATTGCCTTCTCAATCATCTCAGTTTTTTCAGCCCTTCCCATCAGCCGAGATAGTATTTGCACCATAACGACGGTGATTGTAGCGGGATAACTTCTGTTTCCAGCGGCATTTTCTCCACGATTTACTCTTTGCGTAGAGCACAATCATAAACCTTTCCATCCTTCACGATTGCAAAACCAGCCATCACATCGACCTCGACAGAATCAATAAAGAACTCCATAAAGGTTTTTGCCCGGTACATAGGGTTTGGAATTGAAGCAGATGGAAAACTTTCACCCATTTCCGATAAAATTGTGCGGACGCATTCCGCATCACAGTCAGTGACCATTAAATCAATGTCGTGGAAGTCGGAGGTGATGCCCTTGAAATACAGCAGCATGGATGCACCCAAGGCCCATTCGACACCTGCCTCGTTCAGTCGATGTACGATTCGCAACAGCAACTGGATTTTTTCTTGTGTTTTCTCCATACGGTTCTCCCCGAATTATCAGAGCGGCTGCATCATTTCAAGGATAATGCCATCCGGGTCTCTGAAATAAAAAGCTCGGCTTTCCCCAAATTCATTTGCTCTGAAATCGAAATATTGCGGCTCAGACAAGCACTCCACATGATTTTCGATATCATGAAGATCTGGCGCACTTAGCACTGCTGATAATAATTTTGGAAAGTTTTAGTGTGAGAATACAGATTTTGCCTCGGTGATGAACGCTTTCAATGAAGGGTTGTCTTGTATGGATTTATAGTAGATGCCAAAAGAAGTTGGATTGACCCCCTTGATCGGGATTTTTACAAGTCGATGGTTTACGGGGATCAAAACCTCCGGAAGAACAGAAATTCCTTATCCGGAGGATACTAATAGGGAGAACTATGCGCGTGAAAGTGTGGAATGACCATGGGAATCCCGTCAAACTGCTCCACAGCGGCATCCATACCGTAGACGGCCCGGATGTTCTCGGACGTCACCGCTTCCCGGCCACCGGAGGCATACACGGTGCCGTCCTTCAAAAACAGGAAACGGTCGCAGAACCGCAGGGCCAGGTTCAGGTCGTGGATAACAACCAGCACGGCGATATGGTGGCCGTGGGCGCAGTGGCGGATGAGCTCCATGGACTCGTATTGGTTGCGGGGGTCCAGGCTGCTTGTGGGCTCGTCCAGCAGCATCAGCTTCGGCTCCTGGGCGATGGCCCGGGCCAGCATCACCTTCTGCTGTTCGCCGCCGGAGAGCTGGTTTACATACCGCAGGCGGCAGTTTTCCATTCCAACGGCCCGCAGGGCGTGCTCCGCCACATCATAGTCAATGTCGGAGGGGCCCCATTTCATGTGGGGCTTGCGGCCCAGCAGCACCGCGTCGAACACCGTGGTATGGGCCAGCTCATTTTTCTGGGCTACATAGGAGATCTGCTGTGCCTGCTGGCCTCGGGTCATTTGAGTGACAGGGGTGCCGTCAATCAGGACGCTGCCTGACGAGGGGCGGCGGAGACGGCTGATACAGGAGATCAGCGTGGACTTTCCCGCACCGTTGTTGCCCAGCACCGCCACGCACTCGCCCTGCTCCAGAGAAAAACTCACGTTCTGCAAAATGGGGCGGGAGCCATAGGCAAAGGAGAGGTTTTGAACTTCTATCATCGTAGCGCCTCCCCTCTGAAAATCAGCAGCAGGAACAGCGGCGCCCCCAGGAGGGACGTGATGGCGCCGATGGGCAGAATGGCGGGCGGCAGGATGACCTTCGCTGCCAGGTCGCCCAGGAGGAGCAAGGTGCTGCCTGCCAGAGCGGAACAGGGCAGGAGAAACCGATAATCGCTGCCCACGAACCGGCGGACGATGTGGGGGGCGATGAGGCCCACAAAGCTGACAATGCCCACGAAAGCCACCGCCACCGAGGCGATCAGGGTGCAAAGGCCCATGCTGATATAGCTCAAAAGATCCACGCTTACTCCCAGACTCTTGGCGGTTTGGACGCCGCTGCTCAGCGCGTTGTAATTCCAGCGGTTCCAGAGGAAGTAGACCAGAGCCGCCAAGGTGACCGCGTACATCAGCCGAATTTCCGACCAGCCAGGACGGCCCAGGTCGCCGAAGGTCCAGTAGACCACGGTGGACAGCTGCACGTCATCGGCGAAGTATTGCAGCAGGGTGGTGGCCCCGGAAAAGAGAGAACTGAGGGCCACGCCTGCCAAAATCATGGAGGAGGGAGAGGCAGACCGCAGGCGGCACAGGATAAGAATGACCGCCGTTGTGGCAAGCCCCCCCAGAAAAGCACAGAGGGTCACGGTGCCGGGGGAGCTGATGGTGACGGCAGTACCCGCGTTGGCGGCATTTTGGGCGCCGGCATCCAGGGCGATGATGGCGAGGGCCGCGCCGAAGGCGGCGCCCTGGGATACGCCCAGCGTGGAAGCAGCGGCCAGTGGATTGCGAAGAACGTTCTGCATCACGCAACCGGACAACGCTAGGGCGGCGCCCACCACGATATGCGAGGCAGACGGACGTGGAATACGATGGCTCGGCTCTGGGCTGTGCCGCCGCCTGCCAGAGTGTCCGCCAGCTCCGCAAGGGAAAGCCCGGCGGAGCCTGTGGTCAGGGACAGCAGGGCTGCCGCCAATACCGCCGCCAGCAGAACAAGGGTCACAAGCCGCTTCCGCCGGAGAAACAGGCGGTAGCTGTCAGGTGTCGCCGTATGAAGCTGTTCACTGTGCAGATCCAAGTTCAATCACTCCAAAGGTGAGGCCGTTGGCCTTCATGTCGTTGTAATAGCGGCGTCCCAGCAGGAATTCCAGGATATCGTCGGCCTTTTCGGCAATATTCACGTCATCAAAGCGCTCAGGATAGATGACGCTGCCGGCATAGTAGGCGTCAGCCAGGGCGTAACCCACGTTGGTGGAATAGTTGTTGAAGGAGACGCAGGCGTAAAGGTTGCCCTCCCGGACCGCAGTCAGGGAGTCAAAGAAGCCGGGATTGGTCTGGTATTCGTCCCGAACAAGGCTCATGTTGCCGGGGTCCAGGAAAATCAGCTCCGGGTCCCAAGCCACCACCTGCTCCGGGTCAGCGTCAAAGTAGCCGGTCTCGCCCATCTCGTCCGCCACGTTGTTAGCGTGGATGGCCATAAGGGGGCCGAAGTTGGAGTAAGTCCCGGTAAAGCCGTGAGCGCCGGAGAAGGTCACGGCGCCGGCGTAAACGGCAGGCTTGCCTTCGTCAGGGATGTCCGCCGTCCGGGCGTCCAGGTCAGCCTTGCAGCCGTCGATGTACTGCAGGACTTCCTCGCACCGCTCCTGAACCCCCAGCACCTCGGCGGCCACCCGCATGGCGGTGTAAAAGCTGTCGTCGATGAAGTTGATGCTCTTGGCCCGGATGGACACGCAGGGAATCCCGGTGGACTGCGCCAGATCTTCCAGCGCCTCCTGGGTATAGCCGGACAGAATGACGTCCGGCTGCAGGCGGATCAACTCCTCCACGTAGGCGGTGTTGGCGGTGCCGCCGCCCTTGCCGATGGAGGGCAAGGCGTCAAAGGTATCGTGATAAACGTAGGCATAATCCCGGAGGGTGGAATCCGCATATTCCTTGTCACAGTCTTCTACGCCCACCAGCCGGTCAGTGCAT